>Ga0308159_1002257_pt1 | contig 22906 bp, 19 predicted proteins | sample PhyCR1_FD_201040 | JGI IMG/M metagenome (GOLD analysis project Ga0308159, IMG submission 201040) | Phyllosphere microbial communities from UC Gill Tract Community Farm, Albany, California, United States - DLSLC.R1 | ecosystem: Host-associated > Plants > Phyllosphere > Unclassified | place: USA... | reverse complement strand
GCCATGATGCCGAAGGCCATCAGCACCGCCAGCACGCCGACCAGCAGGAACACCGCTTCCCAGCCCAGCAACTGCCCGACGCTGCCGGCGATGGGCCCGGCCAGCAGCTGCGCCATGACCATGCCGGTCAGGAAGCGGCCGAGGGTCGCCTGGCGCTCGGAATAGGGGACGTTGTCGCCAATCCAGGCCATGGCCAGGGGGATGATGGCGCCGCCCAGCCCGCCGGAGAGGGCGCGCAGCAGCACCAACCGGTCCAGCGTACCGGCGGTGGCGCAGGCGGCCATGGCCAGGCCGTACAGCAGCAGGCCCAGCACCAGCACGCGCAGCTTGCCGAAGCGGTCCCCCAACGGGCCCAGCACGATCTGAGAAAGGCCGTAGGGCAGGGTGAAGGCGGAGATGACAATGGCCGTCTCGGCCACCGTGACGTGGAAGTCCCGCGCCAGCAGCGGCAGCAGCGGGTCCAGCATGCGCGCGCCGCAGCCTGAGGCAAAGGCTGCGGCGGCGAGAAGGGGCAGGATGGCCAGCGGCGGCTTGGCCGCCGGCTGCGTGCTCACGCGGCGGCGGGGGACATGGGGGCGGCGGCGGCCCGGACGGGTCGCTTGCGCTCGCTCTCGGTCTTCAGCTGGCCGCAGGCGGCCAGGATGTCCCGCCCACGCGGCGTGCGGATGGGGGAGGAGTAGCCGGCATCCGACACCACCTTGGCGAAGCGGTGGATGGCGTTGTTGGAGGACGTCTCGTACGGGCTGCCGGGCCAGGGATTGAACGGGATCAGGTTCACCTTGGCCGGGATGCCGTCCAGCAGCCGCACCAGCTCCCGCGCATCGGCCTCCGAATCGTTGATGCCCTTGAGCATGACGTATTCGAAGGTGATGCGACGCGCGTTGCTGGCTGCCGGGTAGCGGCGGCACGCGGCCATCAGTTCCTCGATCGGGTATTTGCGGTTCAGCGGCACGATCTCGTCGCGGATGTCGTTGCGCACGGCGTGCAGCGAGACGGCGAGGCCGACATTCAGCTCCGCGCCGCATTTGTCCATCATCGGCACGACGCCGCTGGTGGAAAGGGTGATGCGGCGGCGGGAGAGGGCGATGCCCTCATTGTCCATGACGATCCGCATCGCCTTGGCGACGTTCTCGTAGTTATAGAGCGGCTCGCCCATGCCCATGATGACGATGTTGGAGAGCATGCGCGGCGTGCCGTCCACCGGCGTCGGCCACTCGTTGTACGAGTCTCGCGCCGCCATGAACTGGCCGACGATCTCGGCCGCGCCCAGGTTGCGCACCAGCTTCTGCGTGCCGGTGTGGCAGAACTTGCAGGAGAGGGTGCAGCCGACCTGGGTGGAGACGCAGACGGCGCCGCGATCCTCGTCCGGGATATAGACGGTCTCGACCTGCTGGCCGTCGCGGAAGCCGAACAGCCACTTGCGGGTGCCGTCCTCGCTGGTCTGCTCCAGCGTCACGCCCGGGCGGCCGACGACGAACTTTTCCGCCAGCTTCGCCTGCATCGTCTTGGCGATGGAGGGCATCTTGGAGAAGTCGGTGACGCCCTGGTGGTACATCCAGTGCCAGAGCTGCTTAGCGCGGAACGGCTTCTCGCCGATCGCCAGCATCTCCGCCGCCAGCTCATCGCGCGACAGGCCGACGAGGTCGCGCCGCCCATCCGCCAGCGTGGCGCTGGGCGGGGAGAACAGGGCGGCCTTGGCCATAATGCGGTCGCGCTCCGCCGCGCTCAGTTCGGCGGCGTTGGCGGCGGTGTCGGTCATGGTTGCGGGTATTCCCAGTATGACGGTCCGCCCGGCTCAGCGACGGCCGGCGGGCGGGCACTCACGGCTGATCGCATCATAGGCCGCGCTGAAGCCGGAGAGGGAGAAGGTATCGGTGGCGGTGCCGCGGCCCTGCGGGCCAGGGCCCGTGGCCACGGCGGAGGCACCGTTGCGGAAGGCGGCGACGGCCTTGGCGCCTTCACGCGCGAAGGCGTTGTCCTGCGCCGTGTAGAAGGGCAGGTCGTTGCTGCCGACCTTCACCTCGACCTCGGCATTGCGGGCGTAGGTGTAGCCGGCGCGCAGCGCCACCTGGTCCCGTCCCTGCTGGCGGTGCGTCACGGTCAGGATGACGTTCTGGCGGTTGCCGGCGCCCTCGCTGCGGCTGGCGCGGGTGAAGGCGTAGCAAACCTTCTTGCCGGCCTCCATATGCGTCGCCGCCGTCCAATCCTGGAAGCTGCCCAGGGCGCGCGGCGCGGCCGAGGCCGCCCCCCGCTGCTGTGCCAGTGCCATGCCGGAAGCGCCAACCAGCGAACCGCCGGCAGCACCCAGCAACAGAAGAAGGGGAAAGAGCCTTGTCATGGCCCTCAAATAAGGTGTGCCGGGGGCGTGCCGCAACCGCGCAATCAACCGATCGGCTGCGCGCGGGCCGCACAGGTGAGGATTTGTCATCGATGAAGCTGCCGTGCGGGGAAGGAACATCCGCGAATGCGCCCGGCCAAGCCCAAGGCGAGGGGCGCGGCTTGCGTAACTGTATCGTCATGGTGGGGGGCGTGGAGAGGGGAAAGGCCGGGGGAAGGAATTCCCCCGGACCCCCATCTTTTTTCTGTTCTGTTTGAGATTTGGGCCTGAAGGCCACGGGGGCGGCACCGGGTGGCGCAGCCTGCGTGAATCTCAAGGCCGCTCGGGCTGAACCGTCAGTCGCCGGAGGTCCATGACCTCCGGTGCAATCCCAGCATTTGGCTCCAAAAAACCTGAAGCCCCCACACCCACGCCTGAAAATAAATAGAAATAAAAGATGGGGGTCTGGGGGAATTCATTCCTCCAGCCTTCGCGCGGAAGCGTCAGGCCAGCGCCGGCAACGGATCGGCGGACTCGAAATGCACCGGCATCTTGCCAAGGCTGCCCCAGGCGCGGTCGTACTGCGCCGGTGCCGTCAGGGCCTCCACGCGGCCCAGGGCGGTCGCGGCATGCAGCGGCCAGAACGGGTCGCGCAGCAGCTCCCGCGCCAGGAACACCATGTCGGCATGGCCCTCGGTCAGGATGTCCTGCGCCTGCTGCGGCTCGGTGATCAGGCCGACCGCCGCCACCGGCACCTGCGCGCCGTTGCGCACGGCCGAGGCACCCGGAACCTGGTAGCCGGGCGATAGCGGGATCTTCGCCGGCAGCAGCGCGCCGGAGGAGACGTCGACCAGGTCGACGCCCAGCGCCTTCACCAGGCGGGAGAGCTCGACCGTCTCCTCCGTCGTCCAGCCGCCTTCCAGCCAGTCGGTGTGGGAGAAGCGGATGCCAAGCGGAACGTCGTCCGGCATGGCGGCGCGCACGGCCTTGACCCCTTCCAGCACGAAGCGCGTCCGGCCGGCGAAATCGCCGCCCCAGGCATCGTTGCGCTGGTTGGAGAGCGGGGAGAGGAACTGGTGCATCAGGTAGCCGTGCGCCGCATGCAGCTCGATGAACCGGTAGCCGGCGGCGATGGCGCGGCGGGCCGTGGCGGCGAAGGCATCGATGGTGGAGAGGATGTCCTCCTCCGTCATCGCGCGCGGCTCCCGCAGGCCGGGGAAGGCGACGGCGCTGGGGGCCAGCGGCGTCCAGCCATGCGCGTCATCGCCGGCGACGCCGCCATGCCAGGGCGGGTTGGTGCTGGCCTTGCGGCCGGCATGGGCGATCTGCGTGCCCGGCACCGCGCCGGCGGCGGCGATCAGCTTCGCCAGCCGGGCGTGGCCGGCGATCTGCGAATCGTCCCACAGGCCGAGATCCTGCGGCGAGATGCGGCCTTCCGGCGTCACCGACGTGGCTTCGGTGATGACCAGCCCGGCGCCACCGATGGCGCGGGCATGCAGGTGGGCGAGGTGCCAGTCGGTCGGCTTGCCGGCATCCGGGCCGCTGGGAGCGCAGCAATACTGGCACATCGGCGCCACGCCGATGCGGTTGCGGATAGTGACGCCGCGAAGGGACAAGGGGGAGAAGAGGTCGGTCAAGGCTCAGGACTCTCCTAGGGCGTGACGGCAGGGCTGAAGCAGCCAGCCTCGTGCATCACGCATATCAACCAGAATATGGAGCGTGATCCGCGCCGGCCCGGGTAGCCGGCGGCGTGGATCACGCCGATCAACGCCAGCCTATAGCGTGAAGGCTCCAGGGGAAATCACCCAAAAGGATGGGCCCGGAGGTGAACGCCCGGGAAAGGAAAAGGCCGGGGAGGAATGTCCGGGCTGCTTCGCTTTCTTTCGGCCGTGACAGGTCTTCAGGTCAGCGGCGCAGGATGCCGTGCGCCGCGGGCGGGTGGCAGACAGAGAGACCTCCGGGCAATACCCCGCCCAAACCATCACATCGTGGATGGGACACGCCAGGAAGCCCCACGCGCAGCCGTCGTTCAGGACGGCGCTCGCCCGGCCCGCAGCCCCGCTACCGGCACGCCCGGCACCTGGCCGAAGGGCGGCAGGCGGCCCAGCCGGTTCTCGAATACCGCGAACCAGGCCGGGTGGCCGGCCGGCCGAGCCAGCAACCGGCCCGACGCATCCGCCGGGAAGCGGGAGAGCGTGACCGAATCGGCCACGTTGCCCCCCACCGCCTGCACCACCCCGGGCGAGGCATCGACGACGATGTCGCAATGCATGGGGCGGAACTCGCCACGCTCGGCCAGCCGGTCCCGCCAGTTCGCCAGCGGCCGGCGGGAGCGGTCGGCGCAGACCAGGTCCCCCGGCACCGGGGCATAGGCACCGACATCATGCGGAATGAAGGAGGCCTGGGCCGGGAAGGCCGCGGCATCTGCCAGCATGCCGTCGATATAGAAGGCATGCGCGGCGGAGGAGGGGAATTCCCGCTGGTCCACGCCCGCATTGCGCAGCACGTAGCTGATGAAGGCGGCGGACCAGGCGGGCTCGCCCCACAACTCGCCCGGCGCGCCGGGCTGGGCCAGGATGGTGGCATAGCGGTTGCGGTTGCGGTCGATCGCGGCGCGGGCGCCGGTCTCGCCCTCCACCGCGCGCCAATAGGCCAGGACGCGGGGGAAGTTGGTCAGGCTGGATTCCAGCCCGGGGCCGGTGGAACGCGGGCGGGGCCTGGCATCCTCCACCACCACGCTGCCCCATTCCCGCCATTCCTCCAGCGCGATGCGGATGGCGCGTTCCCGCGTGGAGGACGGATAAGGCAAGGGCGGCGCCAGGGTGGCGACCTGCGGCGCCTGCGTGGCGCAGCCCGCCAGCAACAGGCTGGCGCCCAGCCAGGCGGCAACCCGGCGCAACGTGCGGGCCCCGGCGCCGTGCGCCTTTGCGGAGGGCGCGGGAGCTTCGTTCGAGGCGCCGGTGGCGGGGCGGAAACGCGGCAGGCGGGCGGCAATCGGCATAGTGTCGGCATCCCCCAGGGGCTGGACAGGGCGGGCCTTATCGCCCGCTGCCGCCATGCCGGCCAGGGCGCGCAACGCGAATGTGTTGCGTACGTCCGGCTTGTTTCGATTCACGCGTGGGGGCGGGACGCCACGGCGGTGGCGGCCGGAAGGGCTGCCGGAGGCGCCGTCTTTCGGCGTGGCCGAGGGGCAAAAACCCAGGGTTCAGGCGGAAGGAAGGCCGGGGAAGGAATTCCCCGGACCCCATCTTCTTTTTGCCAGTTTGGCGTGGCGCGTCAGGGGCGAGGCGGCGCTTCGTGATGGTATTAAAAATGGGCCACCCGGGCTGCACCTTCAGTCGCCGGAGGTCCGAGACTCCGGCACACCTAGCCGTATTCCAGGACCCGCCTCTCAACAGGCACGCCGGAAATCTGTGAAAATAAAAGAAGGGGCCCGGGGAATTCTTTCCCCGGCCTTCCCCTTTGTCTTCAGGCCGGTTGCGGAACAGCCAGCGGCAGGGCCAGCACCGCCTCGTCCGGTGCCAGCAGGGCCAGGGCCACCACGGATTGGGTGATGGCGTCGCCATCGGCGCGGTCGCTGTCGGCCAGGACTTCCAGTTGCTCGGGGGAGGAGCGCAAGCGGCCGCGCAGCAGGCGGAAGCAACTGTCGTACAGGGCTTCCAGGTGGCTGCGCTCGGCCGGTTCCAGCGGCACGGCACCGGCGCGGGCGGCGAGGATCAGCACGCCGAGGCCCCGCATTGCCAGCCCGAGGCGGGAGGAGAGCCGGCCGTCATCCTTGGCGCCGCCATCGGGGGTGGCGGCATGCAGGATGGGGCTTGGCAGCTCGCGCGCACCCTCGCCCTGGCCCACCCACATGCTGCCCAGTTGCAGGGGAAGCAGCGCCCGGCGCAGCGCGGTTGCCAGCCGCGGGTCGGGGCTGCCCTGGGTCTCGGCCGCCATGGCGTGCTGGGCGAGGGCGAGGCGGGAGAGCAGCAGGATCGCCGCCGCATGGCCGCCCAGGTCCGGCGCGCCGCCGGGCTCGATGAAGGTGCCGCCGGCATCCTGGCAGGCCAGCAGGGCGTCCAGCCCGCTGGCCAGCAGCGCCGCGTAGTCCGGCCCGGTGGAGGCGGGAAGCCGCCGCATGGCGTCCAGCGACAACAACGCGAAGGCCAGCTCGCGCGGCCGGGGCGGGGGGACGGCCAGGAAGGCCGGCGCGTGGCGGTCGTACCATTGCTGCATCCGTGCCAGCCGCGCCTCGCCGCCATGGCCGCTGGCGGTGGAGAACAGGATCTGCGTCGCCATGCCGTTCAGCGCGGCGCCGATATCGCGCGCCAGGCCAGGGTCCCGCCCGCGTAGCGGCGCGGGGTCCCGCAACAGGCTGGCGTAGGTGGCCTCGGCTCCTTGCAGGGTGCCGAAGGTCACCAGCCGCTCCTCCTCCACCGTCGCCGACTGGCCGGGGCCGAGCAGCGGGATGCGGTAGCGCGTCAGCAGCCAGTGCGGCCGGCGGGCGTACCCGGCATCGCCGGCCTTGGAGACCAGCTTGATGCTCATCAGCCGGTCGGCGGCGGGGAATCCGAGATGCACCCCGGTGGCCAGGGGCGGCGCAGCCGTCTCTGTCAGGCTGAGCGCGTCGGCGCGGCCGAGATGCAGCGTCGTCAGCTCATCCTGCGGCTGGGGCAGTGGCGCGGTGCGGCCGCCGGCGCTCAGCACCAATTGCCCGAAGGGCGTGGCGGCGGCGGACATCTCGTCGAGCGCGGTGGTCAGGCGAATGTCGCGCAGCGCGACCTTGGGGGCGGTCTTCAGCATCACCCGCAACTGCAGGCGGGGGTCATCCGGCCGCACCGTGTATTCGTAGCGCAGCCGGGCGACGAAGCGCGTCCGCCGCATCAGCCCGGCGCGGGCGGAGAACAGGCTTTCGTGGAACAGCACCACGCTGCCATCCGGCTGCGGGGAGACGCCGGCATGGCTGGTGCTGTCCTCCACATCCAGGCAGTGGTTGGCGCCGCCGCTGGTGAACTCGACCAGGTGGCCGGTATGCACCACCTCGGCCCCCTCCACCCCGGCTGCCGGCCGCTGGCGGAGCAGGCCGCGGGTCAGGTCGCCGGTGAATTCGTAGGCGGCGGTCGAGACGCGGAAATCCTGCGGGTCGGTGCTGCCGATGCGGCAGCCGCGCAGGGCGGCCTGGCGGTGCAGGATGGGGCCTTCGCCCATGGCCAACAGGAAGTCGGTCAGCCGTTCCGACAGGCCGGACCAGCGGTGGCGGATGTTCGGCAGCGCCAGCAGCTCCACCGCGCGTGCCGCCGCTTCCGTCCAGGTCGCGCCGGCGGTGGGGCTATCCGCCAGCGTTTCCCGCAATGCTTGGTGGTCCTGGTCGCCCAGCCGCACGTCCTGCAGCAGGTTGCGCTCCAGGAAAGCGATCAGCGAATCCCGCTCGGGCGGACGCAGCATCTCGGGCATGGGCGAGTCCGGTCAGGTGGCGACGCACCACCATAACGCGCCACACGTTATTGTGCAGCCCTCGCCAGGCAATCCCAGTTGCGAGGCGCGGCGGAGCACAACCATCCAGTTGGCACCCCTCCTACGCCGCCGCGTTCCGGCCTAACCTGCCCGCATGGGAACCCAGGATGGCGGCCGGCTTTTCTTCCAGAGCGAGGTGTTCGGTGCCCGCCGGCAGCGACGGCCGCAGCGCTTCGCCCCGCCCGATGGCGCGATGGTGGAGGAAGCCGCGCGCCGCACCCCGGTGCACGCGGTGTGCGACGTGCTGGTGGTTGGTGGCGGCCCCGCCGGCACCGCCGCCGCCGTGGCCGCCGCCCGCATGGGCGCCCGCACCATCCTTCTGGAACGGCACAACCACCTGGGCGGGCTTTCCACCGGCGGGCTGGTCATCTGGATCGACCGCATGACCGACTGGTCGGGCGAGCTGGTCATCCGCGGCTTCGCCGAGGAACTGCTCGCCCGCCTGCCACCAGGGGCGGTGGCCGGGCCGCCGCGCGAATCCTGGGGCTCACGCGACTCCGCCACGGCGGCGTGGTGGCAGGCGCGCACGGCGGCCTTCCACGGCGTCGTCACCCACTCCCCCACCTGCGACCCGGAATGGCTGAAGGCCACCAGCCTGGAGATGCTGCTGGAGGCCGGTGCCCACCCGATCTTCCACGCCTGGGGGGCGGAACCGGTGATGGAGGGCCAGGCGGTGCGCGGCGTGCTGTTCGAGAGCAAGCAGGGCCGCCGCGCCATCCTGGCCAGCGTGACCATCGACGCCACCGGCGATGGCGACCTGTTCGCCCGCGCCGGCGCCGCGTTCGACAGCGATGCGGATGAGCGGGACATCCACCACGCCATGAACACCAGCTGGATGTTCGGCGGCGCCGACATGCCCGCCTACCTGCGCTGGCGGGCCGAGCAGCCGGCGGAGTTCGCAGACTTCATGACGCGCGGCAAGGAAGCGGTTGGCTTCTTCGACAAGGCCTTCGTCTCCTGGCGGGATGACGTCGCGCTGTTCATGGGGCCGCGCCTGGCCGGCTACTCCGCCGTCAATGTCGAGGATCTCTCCGAGGTCGAGATCACCTCCCACCGCCTGATGACGCGGCACCTGGAATTCTACCGCGCCCACGCGCCCGGCTTCGCCAACGCCTACCTGATGCTCTCCGCCCCGCAGATCGGCGTCCGCCATGCTCGCCGGGTGGCCGGCGTCTCGCCCGTGTTGCGGGAGCACTGGAACGGCCGGGTGGCGCCGGACGAGATCGGCGTCTCGCCCAGCCTGGCGCCTAAATTCGCCAATGTGTCGGTGCCCTACGGAGCGCTGGTGCCGGTGGCGGTGGACGGGCTGCTGACCCCCGGCCGCCACCTGGCCTGCGACGCCACCAGCCACTCCTTCCTGCGCGAGATCCCGCAATGCTGGCTGACCGGCCAAGCCGCTGGCGTCGCCGCCGCCCTGGCCGCCACGGCCAGGGTGGCACCATGCGCGGTGCCGGTTCCGGAATTGCAGGCGGCGCTGCGCGGGCAGGGGGTGTTCCTGCGGTCCGCGGCGATGGCGGGGGCGTGATGGTTGGGGGGGTGGAAGTAAGGCCGGGGAAGGAATTCCCCGGACCCCTTCTTTTTTCTGCGAGTTTTCGGTTTTGTTGTGGAGCGGTTGGTCTGGGCGAGGTTGGGGCTTTCCGTGACTGCCGATTCAGCCCTGGCGGCCTGTTTTAGAATTCATCATGGCGTCAGCCTCGAATGGGGCGGGTTCGTTTGGGTGTTTTGAGGTTGGCGGTCATCCGTGCGCCGGCTTTGCCAAGGCTTCCGCAGTAGGCCGGACCATGTTCCGCGCTGGCAGACAAAATCCCAGTTCCACGCTCACTCACAAGCGTTGGCCAGACCTCCTAAAGCGAGACACCAACTCGCAGAAAAAAAGAAGGGGTCTGGGGAATTCTTTCCCCAGCCTTCCCTCCCCGCACCGTCCTGCCCCAAGCACCCGTCACCCCGCCACGGCCCAGGCCAGGACGGCATAGCGGCTGGTTTTGCCGAGGCTGACCAGCAGCAGGAACACCCACCATTTTTCCTTCATGACGCCGGCGACGAAGGTCAGCGGGTCGCCTACCACCGGCAGCCAGCTCAGCAGCAGCACCCAGCGGCCGACGCGTGCGTACCAGCTCTGGGCGCGGGCCAGGGCGCGGCCGGGGACCGGGAACCAGCTCCGGTCGCGGAAGCGCTCGATACCGCGGCCCAGCGCGTAGTTGACCAGGGAGCCGGTGACGTTGCCGGCGCTGGCCACCGCCACCAGCAGCACCGGGGAGGTGTCGGTGGTCAGCAGCAGCCCGGCCAGCACGGCTTCGGATTGCGCCGGCAGCAGCGTGGCGGCCAGGAAGGCGGCGAGGAACAGGCCGGCGCAGGCAGCCAGCACGCTCATGCGGCTGGCGCCGCGGGAGACGGCGTGCCGGGACCTCTCCTGCCCAAGCCGGTGGTGCCTGGACTACCAATGCCCGGGCTAGCAATGCCCGGGTTGGTAATGCCTAGACGGGCAGTGCCCAGGCGGACGATCCTTAGACGGACGATCCTCAGGCGGGCGTTCCTTGGGCGAACTGTGCTCAGACGGGCGGCTCGGCGGGCAGCTGCCGCAAGCGGATGCGCTGCGGGCGGAAGCCGTCCATGGCCGTCACCTCGAACATCAGCCCGTCGGTCTCCACCATGTCGCCCAGCACCGGCAGGCGGTCCAGCCGGCCCATCAGGTAGCCCGCGACGGTGGAATACTGCCCGGCGCCCTCGGCCAGGCGGGTGCCCAGCTGCTGGTCCAGGCTGTGCAGGTCCAGATGCGCGTCCACCAGCCAGGCGCCCTCAGCATTCTGCTCCATCCGCGGCTGGTTCTCCTCGCCTTCCTGGAACTCGCCGGCGATGGCCTCGAAGATATCGGTCGGCGTGGCGACGCCTTCCAGCGTGCCGTACTCGTCCAGCACCACCGCCATCTGCACGCGGGAGCCGCGCAGCCGTTCCATCAGCCGCAGCACGTCCATCCGGTCATGCACCAGCAGCGGCGGGCGGACGGAGCGATCGGCATCGATGGCGCCGGTCTCGATCAGGTCGCGCAACAGGTCCTTGGCCAGAGCGACGCCGACCATGTCCTCGATCGTGCCGCGCGAGACCAGGAAGCGGGAATGGCCGCTTTCCAGGATGCTGCGGCGGTGCTCCTCCGGGCTGTCCTCGATATCCAGCCAAACCACCTCGTTGCGCGGCGTCATGATGGAGCGCACGGGGCGTTCGCCCAGCGCCATCACGCCCTGCACCATGGAGCGTTCCTGCGGGCCGAACACCGGCGGGGCCGCGGCGGCCTCCGCATCGCCGGGCTGCGGGTCGGACTCCACGCGGCCGCCGCCCAGCAGGCGCAGCACGGCCAGCGCGGTACGGTCCCGCAGGTCGCCCGTGGTCAGCGCGCGGGCATGGCCGCGGCGGGCGATCTGGTTGAAGGCCTCGATCAGGATCGAGAAGCCGATGGCGGCGTAGAGGTAGCCCTTGGGGAAGTGGAAGCCGAGGCCCTCGACGATCAGGCTGAAGCCGATCATCAGCAGGAAGCCGAGGCAGAGGATCACCACCGTCGGATGCGCCGAGACGAAGCGCATCAGTGGGCGGGAGGCGGCGATCATCACGATCATCGCGGTGATGACGGCGATGTACATGATGGATAGGTGCTGGACCATGCCGACGGCGGTGATGACGCTGTCCAGCGAGAACACCGCGTCCAGCACCACGATCTGCGCGACCACCTGCCAGAAGCTGGCCCAGACCTTGGCGCCCTGCTTGGCCTCGTGGCCGCCTTCCAGCCGCTCATGCAGCTCCATCGTCGCCTTGAACAGCAGGAACAGGCCGCCGAGCACCAGGATGAGGCCGCGCCCGCTGATGGAGATGCCGGCGACGCTGAACAGCGGCGCCGTCAGGCCGACGATCCAGGAGATGGCCGCCAGCAGCCCCAGCCGCATGATCAGCGCCAGGGAGAGGCCGATGATGCGGGCCTTGTTGCGCTGCTCCGGTGGCAGCTTGTCGGCCAGGATGGCGATGAAAATGAGGTTGTCGATGCCGAGCACGAGCTCGAGCACGATCAGTGTCCCCAGGCCCAGCCATGCGGTTGGGTCGGCGATCCATTCCATCGTCAGTACAGGCTCCAGATAAGGGATGAGGAAGCGGGGCGCACCCGGCCACCAGGGTGTCGGGGCTGCGCGTTCAGGCCGGCGGCCCGGGGAGCAGTGCCACGCAGGGCAGGGCAGACCGCCCGTGGCCGGACGTGGCTACGCCGGGAAGGCGGCCGGGAATGGGACGGGGCACGAGTGCGCGCCGGCCGGGCCGCTCGGGTTTTGGGGGCAGGGTGGCCAGCGCTGGTCCGGTCGGCTTCAAGCCAGGCCACCGATGAGGCCTGGGGCAGCCGGCATGCGCGGGCCGGCCAGGCGGCCGGGTACGCGAGGGCAGGGTAACTCGCGCCGGGCAGGCCGGCTTCAAGCAGCGCCGATGGTCCCGAGTGGGACAGAGGGCGCATGAGCGACGGCCGGGTTGCCAGGCTTTCGGGGGCAAGGCGGCCTGCATTGGGCAGGCTGGCTTCAGGACGTGCGGACAGCCGGGCGTTGAACGGCCGGCACGTCCGGGCAAGCAGGGCGCGCCGGGCTTGGCATGCCGACGCAGTGGCGGGCACCGGCGCGGCGCGAAGGCGCGAGGCCGGGGGCATGGCGGTCCCACGGCGGCACAGGCCGCCGCGCCCCGCCAGGGAACGGGCTAAATAAGGTTCTAGGGAAGGCTCCGGGTCGGGCACGGTCAGGCGCGGTCGCGGCGCACGGCGCCAGCTTCCAACCGTGCCTTGACCGCTGCCTGTACCACCGGGCGAAGCCGCTGGTAGCTGACCCACAGTACCAGCACGCCGGCCATGACGGCGCCGATCGCGATCGGGTCCGGGTTCTCGCCCAACTGCCGCGCCAGCCAGCCGCCGATGGTGCCGGGCATCAGCACCAGCGGTGCCCAGACGATGGCGGACAGGATGTTGGCAGTCTGGAACGGCCAGTTCTTCATGCCGACCACGCCGGCCGCCAGCGGCGTTACCGCCCGCATGGGGCCAAGGAAGCGGCCGATGAACACCGCCCACCAGCCCCAGCGGCGGAACACCACTACGGACCAGGCATAGATGCGGCGGCAGGATTTCGGCAGGCGCCGGCGCACTGCGTAAGGGCCGATATACCGCGCCAGCCAGTAGCCCGCCGCATCGCCCATGATGCCGCCGACGATACAGGCCAGGATCACCGGGCCGGGGGACAGCATGTCGCCACCCACCAGCGCGCCCACGGCCAGCAACAGCGCCGTGGACGGCACCAGGATGCTGATGATCGGGAAGGATTCCAGAAAGGCGATGAGAAACGTCACCGGCGCGGCCCAGATGGCGTTCGCGCGCACCCAGGCCTCGAAGGCTGTCGTCCAGTCTTCCAACATGGAGGACCGGTAACAGATCAGCCCCCCCGCCGCCAGAGGCGGGATGAACGGTCGACCGGATTGTCATCGCACAGCAGCATGGCGGGGCTTTGCCCTGGTCCTTGCGCTGTGCCGATGGGGTGCCCGGGCGATCCGGTTGCGGCGTGGGTAGAAAGGCCGGGGAAAGAGTTCCCCGGACCCCATCCTATTTTTCGAGTTTCAGGGCGTGCCTGTCGGGCGGTCGGTCCTGAGCCACGGCTGGGTGCGCAGGAGGTCTGAACCTCCGGCGGCCGAGGGTTCAGCCCGCGTGGCCCATTTCGAAAGCATCCATCCCCAACCCAGAGATGCGGCGCCAAACCCGAAGAAAAAAGATGGGGACCTGGGGAATTCCTTCCCCCAGCCTTCTCCCTCCACCTAGCCTCGAAGCCCCGTCTCAGTCCAGGCTGGCGCCGGATTCCTCGACCAACTGGCGCCAGACGGCCTGCTGGGACTCGGTGTAGGCGCCGTAGGCGGCCGGGGTCGAGTCGACGATGGTGGTGAAGCCGTTCGGCTCCATCTTGCCGCGGAACTCGTCGGTATCGACCACCTGCAGGATGGCCTTGTGCAGCACCGCGATGCGGTCCGCCGCCACGCCGGCCGGCACGTTCACGCCGTACCAGGACTGCATGTCGATGCCGCTGCCCGGCAGCAACTCCTTCATGCTCGGCACGTCCTTCAGGTCGGCCGAGTAGGTCACGCGCTCGGCGCTGGCGGCGGCCAGGACGCGCAGGCGGCCTTCGCGCACATGGGCCATCGATAGCGGAATGACGTCGAACATCATGTCGATGTTGCCGGAGAGCAGGTCCTGCAGGGCCGGCGCGCCGCCGCGATAGGGCACGTGGGTGATGTCCGTGCCCGTCACCTTGCAGACCTTGGAAATGGTCAGGTGGCTGATGGTGCCGGTGCCGGAGGAGCCCATGGTCAGCTTGCCCGGGTCCTTCTTCGCCGCCTCGATGACGTCCTGGAAGGTCTTGTAGGGGCTTTCCGACCGCACGGTCATGAACACCGTGCCGGTGGTGACGCGGGTGACGGGCGCCAGGTCCTTCACCGGGTCCAGCGGCATGGAGCGGCGGTAGAGGAACTTGTTGGCGGCCATGATGGAGGCGGAGCTGAGCAACAGGGTGTGCCCGTCCTTCTCTGCGCGCGCCACTTCGGAGGCGCCCAGATTGCCGCCGGCGCCGCCACGGTTGTCGACGACCACGGTCTGGCCGAGCACGGATTGCAGCCGTTCCGCCATCAGGCGGCCGGTCAGGTCGACGGAGCCGCCGGGCGCGTAGGGCACGACGATCCGCACGGTGCGGGAGGGGAACGAACCCTGGGCACGGGCGATGCCCGGCGCGAACAGGGTGGGCGCGATGCCCGAGGTGGCTGCGGCGCCCAGCAGGGCACGACGGCTGATGGTCATGGTTTTGGGAACTCCGGAAGGATCCGGGGCCGGGTGTGCCTCTCCCCGGGGGGCTACGACAAGGGCGTTTGTGTCATGGCCGTCATCCGGCGTGGCCCAGGCCGGATGTGTGCGCGATGCCATGGCTGCCATGGCCTGGGGCGCGTTCCGCTGGCCCTGCACCCTCGCAGGATGCGCCCCTGCCGCTGCATCGCGCGGTTCAGACCGTAGTCGCTACAGCGTCAGGCGGCCGCCCTGGCCGGCCCGTGCCGCCATGATTCGTCCCAAGGCCGTCAGTTCAGGAAATCCCGCAGCAGCCGCGACAGCTCCTGGTTGCGGGCGGCGCTGTGCCGGATCTCGCAATCGGCGCTCGCCAGCCCGGCCGCCGAGCCGGCGCCGAAGACATCCTCCAGCAGCCGGCAATCCGAGGCGGCGTAGCTCTCCCAGGATGTCTGCGCTTCCTCCAGCCAGCCGGTGGCGCTGTCATGGTTCGTGCCATCGGCCCCAGGGCGGGCCAGCTTGCCGCGGATCTCGCGCAGCAGGCCATCCCGCTCGGTCTGCAGCCGCTGCAGCTCCTCGCCATAGCAATGAGCGGAATCGAGGCTGGAACTGCCCTCCGCCAGGCAGGCGGCCAGCGCACGGGATTGCGGCTCGGCCCGGTTGGCGCCCGCCGGCGTCCTGGCCTGGACAGGTACGGTGGCCAGCAGCAACGGCAGCAGCAGGAGCACGGGGAAGCGGGATATCATGGCACACTCGGAGTCTGGATGGATGGCACCGCATTGCAGGCGCCGCCCTGGCTGCCGGGCAATGGCGGGGCGCGTCACCTTCCCGTGGCTGCGGGGCGGGGAAAGGAAGGCCTGGGGAATGAATTCCCCCGGACCCCCTTCTTTTTTTCTGCGAGTTTGGCGTCGGCCTCTCAGACAGAGGGCGGTCACTCGAAGATATTCATAATGGGCCATGCGGGCTGAACCCGCATTCGTCAAAGGTTCAGGACCTCTGGCACATCCCAGCCTTGTTACAGACCAGGGCAGCCCCTCGACCCAGGCGCCAAAAACTCGAAAAAAGAAAAGAAGGGGCCCGGGGAATTCCTTCCCCGGCCTTCCTCTCCGCCCGGGCGCCTATCCGCGCTTCCGCCCCAGCGCGTGCATCAGTACCGCCGCGGCGACCGAGACGTTCAGGCTCTCCACCAGGCCGGAGCCGGGCAGCGTCACCTGGCGGGCGCAGGCGGCGATGGTGGGTTCGGCCAGGCCCTGTTCCTCGTTGCCCAGCACCAGGGCGATGTCGCGCGTCTCCTCCCCCAGGCTGGCGAGGATGGCGTCCGGCGTCTCTCCGCCCCGCGCCACGGCGGCGATGGTCAGGAAGCGCGGGGCCAGTGCGTCCAGGGCCATCGGCAGGTTGCTGGTGCGGAAGACGGAGAGGGCTTCCAGCCCGCCCTCGCTGGTGCGCCAGGCGGAGTCGGACAGGCTGGCCTGGCGCGGGTCGCCCGAGAGCAGCATGGCGCGGGAGCCGAAGAAAGCGGCCGAGCGGGCGACGGCGCCGAGGTTGTGCGGATTGCCGACGCCATCCAGCACCGGCAGCAACCCGGCCGGAAGCTGGTCCAGCGCCGTCACCGCCGGCACCAGGCGCGGCGCGGCGATGGCGACGATGCCTCCATGGTGGGCGGTGCCGGCGATGCGGGCCAGCTCCTCCGCCGGCACTTCGCGGTAGGGCTTCTTCTCGCGTGCCAGGATGGCGCAGAAGCGCCCGGCTTCCTGCCGCCGCGTCGGCAGGTAGAACAGCCGCAATACCGCGTCCGGCCGGTGGGCGAACACGGCGGCGACGGCGATGGCGCCGCAGATCCGGTCCGGTTCCGGGGCGCGGGGGCGGACGGGGCCGGGGATGAACTTGGCCGGGGGAGAGGTCTCGGCAGGGGCGTGGGGGCGGGGGGGCAGGCTCATGCGCCCGTCTGTGCCGCCCCGCGCCGGTTTCGCCAAGCGCTTTCGGCCCTTGAGCCGGGGCGTTGGGCAGCGCATCTGCAAGGCAGCCATGCCCGATGACCTCCCCGCCCTCCGCGTCCGCCCCGATCCCTCCGACCCGCGGCTGACGCGCCGCGTCTTCGGTGTCGACCATACCGGCGCGGCCATCGAGGCCAGCGTGACGGTGGAACGGCCTCTGACGCTCTACCTGAACGGGCAGGAGATCGTGACGATGATGACAATCGCCGACCGGCCGGGGGATCTGGCGCTGGGCTACCTGCTCAACCAGAACATGCTGCGGATGGACGATCAGGTGACGGCCATCGACCATGACGAGGACCTCGGCGTGGTGGTGGTGCGGACGGCGCGGCGGACGGATTTCGAGCAGAAGCTGAAGAAGAAGACGCTGACCAGCGGCTGCGCCCAGGGCACCGCCTTCGGCGACCTGATGGAGAATTTCTCCCAGGTCCGGCTGCCGGAGGCGGCCGAGCTGCGCACATCCTGGCTGTACCGCCTGCTGCACCGGATCAACACGCTGCCGACGCTGTACCTGGAAGCCGGCGCCATCCATGGCTGCGCGCTGTGCCAGCAGGACCAGCCGGTGGTCTATATGGAAGACGTCGGCCGCCATAACGCGGTGGACAAGATCGCCGGCTGGATGTTCCGGGAAGGCGTCACGGGCGGCGACAAGATCTTCTACACCACCGGCCGCCTGACGTCGGAGATGGTCATCAAGACGGTGCGGATGGGCATCCCCATCCTGGTCTCGCGCTCCGGCTTCACCGCCTGGGGGGTGGAACTGGCGCGGGAGGTAGGGCTGACGCTGGTCGGCCGCTGCAAGGGCCGCCGCTTCACCGCGCTGGCGGGGGAGCACCGCATCGTCTTCGATGCCGACCTGAATTACGTCGAGGAGGAGAGCGCCCGGCACTGGCGCAAGAACTCGCGCGAGGCGACGGAGGCCCCCGATGCCTGAGGCTGACAGCGCCTTCCCCACCACCTGGGGCGTGGTGCTGGCCGGGGGGCTGGCACGGCGGATGGGCGGTGGCGACAAGCCGTTGCGCCTGCTGGCTGGCCGGCCGCTGCTGGCGCATGTGGTGGAGCGGCTGCGCCCACAGGTCTCGTCCCTGCTGCTGAATGCCAATGGCGACGCGGCCCGCTTCGCGGCCTTCGGCCTGCCCGTCATTGCCGACGGCCTGCCGGATTACCCCGGCCCGCTGGCCGGCATCCTGGCGGGGCTGGACCGGGCGGCGGAGGTGGCGCATTCGGCAGGGCCTGCGCCGGAATGGATCGTCTCCGTGCCCGGCGATTCGCCGTTCATTCCGGCCGACCTGGTGGCGCGGTTGCATGCGGCACGGCGGGCGGCGGGGGTGACGATGGCCTGCGCCCGCTCCGGCGGCTGGTCCCACCCGCCGGTGGCGCTGTGGCCGGTGGCATTGCGGCACGAGCTGCGCGACGCGCTGGAAAGCGGCGAACGCAAGATCGACCGCTGGACCGCCCGCTTCGGCTGCGCCAGCGCCGAATGGCCGGATTTGCCGTTCGACCCCTTCTTCAACGCCAACACGCCCGAGGAACTGGCCGAGGCGGAAGCGCTCTTGCAGAGCCATGCCCCGGCCCCATAGCCTCCAACAACCTGCCTGAGGATCTTCGCGATGAAAGCATTTGTGAGCGGCGTGCTGGCCGCCATTGTCCTGGCCGTCGCTGCCGCCGCGGTGCTGGACACCACCGTCCAGCAAAGCGCGAGGGACGCCTACACCACCCAGGGCGCCCGGCCTTCGTAAGCGGCCGCGCCTTGGCTTGGACGGTCGGTTGAGGCGGAGGGGGTCCCCCAGCCTCATCGACATTCGGTCTCTATAGGAAAGGTCAGGGGAATGAAATTCCCCTGAGACCCCATCTTCTTTCTACGAGTTTGACGTCAGGCTTGGGGGCGGCGGGTAGCGCCTGGATGAAGGCCGAGGTGAGCGGAACCCGCAGCAGCCGGATGTCATGGACCTTCGGCGCGACCCCGGCCGGGATTGGAGACGGCTAACGCTCCGACAGCCCCGTCTGAAAGACTCCCGGAAAAAGATGGGGTCCGGGGAATTCCTTCCCCGGCCTTTACTTCCCCGACAGCCCCGGGCGCTAGAGCCCCTTGCTGGCCTTCCGCAGCAGCCAGCCGCGCAGGCCGGGCGCCTGCTTGATGGACTGCCGCAGCGCCTTCAGCTCCGCCTCGGCTTTGGAACGCGCGAGCGAGGCCTCGACGGCGTGGCCGCGCGCCACCTGGCGGTCTTCCTCCAGCGAGGCCATGCGCTTGGCCAGCACCAGCTGGCCGGCATCGCTGCCGCCCAGTTCCACCTGTTTCAGCAGCGCCCGCGCTTCCTCCAGCTCCCGCCGCAGGCGGGAGATCTCGGCGCCCGGATCCATGGCCGGCGGAATGCCCGCGCGGCGACGCTCCATGGCGCGTTTCGGACGACCACGTCCCATCGCTGTTCTCCCTCTCTACCAAGCCAAGGGTACCAGCCCCAGCCGCGAACCGGGAGGGGCCGTTTGCCTTACGTTTGGCGATGCAGGCAACCCGGGCGGGGGGACGGCGTTGGCAACCTGTCGGCTTCCGCCCACGCCCCAGCTGGTGCGTGGCGCTGGAAGGCCGCAGCAACAGAGAAGGAGCCAGCGCAATGGCCCGTATTTCCTTGGCCCTGGCCGCAGCCGCGGTGACGGCAACGGCCACCTTCGGCATCCATTCCGCCCAGGCGCAGATGCCGGCCTACGGTACCCAGGCCCCGCCGGCCTACCAGTCCGCCCCGCCGCCGCCCACGCCGATGCAGGCCCCGATGGGCACCTATGCCGCGCCGCCGCCGGTCCCGATGGGTGCGCCCCCGATGGCCGGCGCCCCGATGGGCGCGCCACCTATGGCCGGGACGCCGATGGGCGCGCCGCCGATGGCCCGTGCCCCTATGGGGGCCGCACCCATGGGCGCTCGCCCAATGGGTGGGTCCTACACCGCCGATGGCCGCCCGGTGGTGCCGACTCCGGCGCAGCCCTTCAGCAACCTGGAACTGCCGCGCCAGGCCGTGGGTGACGGCGCCTATGGCGGCGGTGGCCTGGTGCTGGAATACCTGCCGGACGGCACCCGCCGCGTCGTCCAGCAGTAAAGTCAGCCGTGGAGCAGGCCGGGGACCGATCCCCGGCCTTTTTCCTGTCATGACCAACGGCCGGGCGACTGCTGCCATGAAGATGGTGGGGTTATGCTGCTTGGCCTGTTCGATCCCTGTTTCCATCGTGCCGGGCCAAGCAGGAAGGCCGGGGAAGGAATTCCCCGGGCCCCTTCCTTCTTTTCCATTTTGCCGCGTGCGCTGTGTGGGGCTGGGTCCGCTGCGAAGTCAGCGGCTATGCCGAAGGCATCTGGCCTGCCTCACGGTTGTATCCTGGGCCAAGCCCGTGGCTATCGGCCCGAAAGCGCCTGAAAACCGGCGTTTCCGGCCCCCGCCATTGTCGAGAACTCGCCCGCCTCACCCATCGGCACCGGGACAACCAGAAACGCGCGGAAAAAAGATGGGGCCTGGGGGAATTCCTTCCCCCAGCCTTCCGCCATAAGCCGATGGCCCCGCCTCAGCCCCCCGCCCAAATGCCCAGCCGTTCCGTGCGGGCGGAGCTTTCCGCCTGCCGCAGGTCGGGCGCCGCGTCGGTGGTGGCGCGGCCGCCGCCATTGGTCAGCACCAGTTCGGACAGGTCCCGCCCGCCCACCTTGCAGCGCCAGGTGGCGGCGTCGTTGGCTTCGCAGACGGCTTCCCGGTTGCCGATCCATTCCGCCATCGGCCCGACGAATTCCCCGCCGACGCCGACGATGCCGGCCAGGCGCACCTCGCGGCCATCCACCAGCAGGGTCGCGGTATCCAGCACGCGCGGCACGCCGCGCAGGGTCTGGCTGGCGGCCGGGGCGGGTGCGGCGTTGGGGGCGCCGCTGGGGGCGGCGGCGGTGCGCACGCGATCGGCTTCCTGCATGAAGGCCTGCCAGATGCGCGCGGGCAGGCCGCCGCCGCCGACATTGTTCATCGGGCTGTTGTCGTCATTGCCGACCCAGACGCCGACGACGGCATCGGCGGTCATGCCGATGAACCAGGCGTCGCGGCTGTCCTGCGTCGTACCTGTCTTTCCCGCCACAGGGCGGTCCAGCCGTGCGGCGCGGGCGGTGCCGTCGCGCACCGCCGCCTGCATCAGGTCCAGCATCGCCTGCTGCACGGCGGGGGAGACGCTGGCCGCCGGCGCGCGTTCCGGCCGCGTGTACAGCGCGCGGTCCCGCGCCCGGACTTCCTGCACCAGGTACGGCCGCACCTGGTGCCCGTAGCCGACGCTGCCGAAGGCGCCGACCATCTCGGCCAGCGTCGTCTCCGTCGTGCCCAAGGCCATGCTGGGGTTCAATGGCAGGTCGGCGGTCACGCCGAGCCGCCTGGCCATGGCCGCCACCTTGTCCCGCCCCACGGCTTCCTGCACCCGCACGGCAGCGGTGTTGATGGAGCGTGCGAAGGCCTCCCGCAGCGTCACCGTGCCGGCGAAGCGGCCATTGGCATTGCCGGGGGACCAGTTGCCGATGGTCAGCGGCGCGTCCTGGATCGTCTGGTCCGGGCGCCAGCCGGCATCCATCGCCGCCGCGTAGACGAACAGCTTGAACAGCGAGCCGGGCTGGCGCCGCGCCTGGGTGACGCGGTTGAACTGACTGCTGGCGTAATCGACCCCGCCGACGGCGGCCAGCACCGCGCCATCCGGCGCCAGGGCCAGCAGTGCGGCCTGGGTGGCGTGGTGGCGCTCCCCTTCCTTTCCGATGACGTTGGCGACGACGCGTTCCGCCAGGTCCTGCAGGCTGGGGTCCAGTGTGGTGCGGACGGAAAGGTCGAGCGGCAGCGGGCCGACCAGGCGCCTGGCTTCGGCATCCGCCCAGTCGGAGAAATAGCCGCGGCCGACCATCGGCTCCGGCGGCGCCTGCAGCGCCACGGGGGCGGCGCGGGCGGCGGCCACCTGCTCCGGCGTCGCCGCGCCCGTCTCCTGCATCACGGAGAGCACCACGTTGGCGCGGGCCTGCGCCCCCTCCAGGTTGCGGATGGGGGAGAGGGCGGAGGGCGCGCGCAGCAGGCCGGCGATCATCGCGGCCTCCGGCAGCGTCAGCTCGCCCGCAGGCTTGCCGAAGTAGCGCCGCGCCGCTGCATCAGCACCCACGGCGCCGGCACCGAAATAGGCCGCGTTCATGTAGCGGGCGAGGATCTCTTCCTTGGAGAGGCTGCGCTCCATCCAGATGGCCAGCATCGCCTCCTGCACCTTGCGGGTCAGGGTTTTCTCCTGAGACAGGAAGGTCAGCCGGGCCAGCTGCTGGGTGATGGTGCTGGCGCCTTCCCGCACCTGGCCGCGGGTGACGGCGCGCGCCAGGGCGCGGACGATGCCGCGGGCATCGACGCCGGGGTGGCTGTAGAAGCGGCGGTCCTCGATGGCGATGATGGCCTCGGACAGCGGATGCGGCAGGGCGTCGGCCGTGACCGGCTGGCCGCGCAGCACGCCGCGCGTGGCGAAGCCGGTGCCGTCGCGGTTCTCCAGGATCAGCGTGGCCGGAGTCGCCGTCGGTTCGAGCCCCCCGCCGACCGGGACCTGCAACAGGCACCAGCCTAGGAACAGCACCACCGCCGCGAAGCCGCCGCCCAGCACCGCCAGGACGCGCGGAATGGTCAGCAGGCGAAACCTGCGAGGGGGGGTGCTGCCGTCCTGTTTCGCCATGCCTGCCGCCTGCCTTCGTCCGTCACGGCCAGGACGCCGCCGACACAGACGGCAGCCCGGCCCTGGCCTGTCATTGATGCACGCGCTGCCGCGCGCAACGAGGCGGCTTGGGTACAGGCAGGCGGCCCTCCTGGCCAGCCGGACGGTGTGGCACGCTCCATGCGGGGAGGGCGGCTCAAGCAGACGTGTGTCCAAGAGCGTCGGATGCAGGGCCGGAGAAGGCCGGGGAAGGATTTCCCATCAAACCTGTGGATTTGATCCTTCGGTCTTTTCCAAGTTTTGCCGGGCGAGCCGTTGGGAGTGTGGGCTGAGAGCTGGCGAGTGCGGCAGAGGTCCAGGGACCTCCCGTGCCTAACGGTTTAGCCTCTTGGCCATGTTGAAATTCTCGAAGAGCGTCCGCTCTCAGTCCCGAGGCACTGCGCCAAACCCGCAGAAAAAAGGGGCCGGGGAATTCGGGCCTGTCCTCAAATTGCGGATTCTCTTTTGGGGTCATGGGTGATTCATGGGTCTCCGGTGGAAGGGTCGGAGACCTGTGTCATGCGGCGCTATGGTTTGCGGGATGATCAATGGGAGCGGATC
>Ga0308159_1002256_pt1 | contig 22906 bp, 11 predicted proteins | sample PhyCR1_FD_201040 | JGI IMG/M metagenome (GOLD analysis project Ga0308159, IMG submission 201040) | Phyllosphere microbial communities from UC Gill Tract Community Farm, Albany, California, United States - DLSLC.R1 | ecosystem: Host-associated > Plants > Phyllosphere > Unclassified | place: USA... | reverse complement strand
CGCTACCCCGACGCCCCCGCGCAGGCGCGGCCCACCCTCGACGGCGTCTCGTTCACGGTGGAGCCCGGCCAGCATGTCGCGTTCGTCGGCCCGTCGGGTGCGGGCAAGACGACGATCCTCTACCTCACGCCGCGCATGTACGAGGCGACCGGGGGAGCGGTGATGTTCTCGGGCGCCGACGTGCGCACCCTCGACCGCGCTTCGATCATCGACGAGATCGGCATCGTCTCGCAAGAGACCTACCTGTTCCACGCGACCGTGCGCGAGAACCTGCGCTACGCCCGCCCCGACGCCACCGACGACGAGATCGAGGCCGCTTGTCGCGCGGCGAATATCCACCATGTCATCGCGTCCTTCGAGGCGGGCTACGACACCATCGTGGGCGAGCGCGGCTATCGTCTCTCGGGCGGAGAGAAGCAACGGATCGCGATCGCGCGGGTGCTGCTGAAGGACCCGCCGGTCCTCCTCCTCGACGAGGCCACGAGCGCGCTCGACACGGTGTCGGAGCGCATCGTGCAAGAGGCCCTCGAGACGGCGTCGCACGGCCGGACGACCCTGTCGATCGCGCATCGTCTGTCGACGGTCATCGGCGCCGACCGGATCCACGTGGTGGATGCCGGCCGCATCGTCGAGTCGGGAACGCACAGCGAGCTGCTGGCCCAGGGTGGCCTCTACGCAAGCCTCGCGGCCGAACAGCTCGCCGCGTCGTTCGTTCTCGCGGAGGAGCAGCTCGACGAAGCAGGCCTCGCCCGTGCGGCCCTTCCCGCGCGACGCGCCGACGAGGCACCCGCCTGAGGCAGTCGACATCGGGCCGGGCGGCCGCGGGTCCTCCGCACAACGGCGGAGTCTCTCGGCGGCGCGCCGGGTTTCGGCATCCACCATCGGCGTGTCGGGTGGACGTTTCGCGGTTGTGCCCGGACGGTCGTGGCCAGGCGCGCGGGCGGTCGCGGCGCGGATAGAGCGGCCGCGGCCCCTGAGCTCGCGTGAGACTGCACGTCGCTGACGAGGCGGCGTCAGCGTGCAACAGAGATGTCAGCGAGATGCAGTGTCACGACGTCGACATCCGGCGGCGCGGCACCCCGGCGGGCGTCAGCCGGGCAGGGTCTCGACGAAGGCCTCGAGCGCGATGCGGTACGCGGGGTCGGGGTGCGACTCGGCGATGCGCTCGAGCGGCGGCAGGTCCAGGGTGCGGATCAACGCCCCGCGTTCGCGGACGGCCGCGTCGGCTCCGGCGGCGCGCAGGACCGCGATGCCTTCGCCGAGAGCGTCGAGGTAATCGCGCAGGACGTCGAGCTCGCTGAGCCGCTGGGTGATCGACCCGCCCTCGCGGCGCTGGCGCCAGTCGACGACGACGTCGGGGATGACGTCGAACGCCGTCGCCAGCGTGTACATGCGCTGCGTGAGCACCTGGTCTTCGTAGTAGCGGCCCTCGGGGAACCGCAGGTCGTGCTCCCGCCAGAAAGCGGTGCGGCTCATCTTCGACCACGCCACGATGTTCCCTGAGGCCGCGGGGTGCTCCGCGAGCGTCGTGCGCTCACGGGCGGGATCGGTGGATGCCGAGACCCAGGGCTGCACCTCTCCGGCGACGTAGGCGGGGGTGTCGGCATCCGGTCGCAGACGCACGTAGGCGCCCACCGCGAAGTCGCTGCCGGTGCGGTCGAGCGTGTCGGCCAGGCGCGAGAGGGCGTGGGGGCGCATGACGTCGTCGGCGTCGAGGAACGCGGTGTACGGGGTGTCGACCCGTGCGAGGCCCGTGTTGCGGGCGGCTCCGAGCCCCCGCTGTGCGGTGTGCCGCTCGAGGCGGAACCGGGGGTCGGCGGACGCGGCGTCGGCGAAGATGCGCGCCGTGTCATCGTTCGAGGCGTCGTCGACGAGGATCGCGCTCCAGTGCGGGTGCGTCTGCCCGCGGAGGGAGTCGAGGGCTTCCTCGGCGAAGGCGGCGACGTCGAACCCGGGGACGATGACGGTGACGGGGGTGGAGCTCACCCGCGCGATCCTACGGCGGTGACGGCGGCGGCGACGGCATCCGCCACGTCGTCGAGAGAAGCGGTAAGACCGTGCGGCATCGTGAAGCGCACGGCGGTGCGGGCGTCGTCGTGCCCGACACCGATCGCGAGCAGCACGTGCGAGGCCTCGTCGCTGCCCGCCGCGCACGCGGATCCGCTGGACGACACGATGCCGCGTCGCTCCAGCTCGAGCAGCACGGTCTCGCCGTTGGTGCCGGGGAAGACGAAGCTCGCGGTGCCCGGCAGGCGATGGGTGGAGTGACCGGTCAGACGCGCGCCGGGGACGAGGGCGAGCACGCGGGCGATGAACGCGTCGCGCAGGGCGCTCACCCGGGCAGCCTCGCCCGCCCTCTCTGCTTCGGCGAGAGTGAGGGCGGCGGCGATCCCCACGGCCCCGGCGACGTCGGGAGTGCCCGAGCGACGGCCGCGTTCCTGCCCGCCGCCGTGCAGCAGGGGCTCGAAGGGCAGGCGTCCGCGCACGGCCAAGATGCCCGTGCCCTTGGGGGCACCGATCTTGTGTCCGGCGATGGTGACGGCATCCGCCCCGGTCCCCGACAACGGCAGCCACCCCGCGGCCTGCACGGCGTCGAGGTGCAGGGGCACTCCTCGGGCGTGCGTGACGGCGGCGAGCGCGGCGACGTCTTGGACGGTGCCGATCTCGTTGTTGGCGTAGCCCACCGACACGAGGGCCGTATCGTCGCGCAGCGCTGTGGCGAGGGCGTCGGGGGTCAGGGTTCCGGTGTCGTCGACCGGAGCGTGCGTGACCTCGATCCCGTGGAGCCGCTGCAGGTAGTCGGCCGAGGCGAGCACCGACTCGTGCTCGATCGCGGTGGTGACGAGGTGCCGGCGGCCCGAGCCCAGCGCGATCCCCTTGATCGCGGCGTTGTTCGACTCGGTGCCGCCCGAGGTGAACAGCACGTCTCCGGGACGCATGCCCAGCACCGAGGCGACGCGGCGGCGGGCGTCATCGAGGGCGGATGCCGCGGCCTCACCCACCTCGTGATGGCTCGACGGGTTGCCGAAGTAGCGGGTGAGGTAGGGGGTCATGGCCTCGAGCACCTCGGGGCGCACGGGGGTGGTGGCCGCGTTGTCGAGGTAGAGGCTCACGCCGTCTCGATGCGGATGTCGAGCCCGACGTCGAGGGCGGATGCCGAGTGGGTGAGGGCTCCGACCGAGATGACGTCGACGCCGGTCTCGGCGATCGCGCGGACGGTCTCGAGCGTCACGCCTCCCGAGGCCTCGACCTGGGCCGCTCCGGCGATGCGCGCGACGCCGGTGCGCAGGTCGTCGAGCGAGAAGTTGTCGAGCATGATCGTGCCGACCCCGGCCGCGAGCACCGCGTCGATCTGGTCGAGGCGGTCGACCTCGACCTCGACGTGCGTGGTGTGGGGAAGACGCGCGATCGCGCTCTCGAGTGCCTGGGTCACCGACAGGCCCTGCGCGGTCAGCACGGCGAGGTGGTTGTCCTTGGCCATGACGGCATCCGACAGCGAGAAGCGGTGGTTGTGTCCGCCGCCGTCGCGCACGGCCTGCCGCTCGATCGCTCGCAGGCCGGGCGTGGTCTTGCGCGTGTCGACGATGCGCGCGCCGGTGTGGGCGACCTCGGCGACGTAGTGGGCGGTGAGGGTCGCGATGCCCGACATGCGCTGCACGAAGTTCAGGCCGATGCGCTCGGCGGTCAGCACCGCGCGCGCGGGACCCGTGACCACGGCGAGCGTGTCACCCGGGGAGAAGCGCTCGCCATTGGCGACGAGCTGCTCGACGGAGGTCGAGGGGTCGGTGAGCGTGAAGGCGGCGGCGAACACCGCCGCCCCACTGAAGACGCCCTCGACCCGCGCGACGAGTTCGGCGCGGGCGACGGCGTTCTCGGGGATGAGCGTCTCGCTCGTGAGGTCACCCCACGGGGCGTCTTCTTCGAGGGCGGCGGTGACGACACGGTCGATGGCGGAACGGCTCAGCATGCGAGGACCTTCGAGGAGGAGGAGGGGATGGATGCCGAGTCGGCGGGCACGCGGGAGGGCGAGGTGTCGCGCGGGTCGGCGTCGGTCGCGGGGGCGATGACGTCGACCGCGTCGGAGCGGAAGTGCGCGCCGACGGATCCCGTGCGCCGCAGCGCCGCGTCCACCACGTGCGAGGCGACGAGGAGGAGGTTGGCGTCTTCGACACCGAGGGTTGCGCCGGCTGTGCGCCACGCGGCGAGGATGCCTGCGGCCCGGGTGAGACCCGCTGCGTCGCGCATGAGCCCCGCGTCCGTCCACATCAGATGCTGGAGCGCCACGCGGGCCAAGGGCGGGGCCGCGGCATCCGGGACCTCTCGAAGGGGGACGGGCGCGACGGCGGCGACCGGCCAGACCGTGTCGCGGCCCACCGCCTCGCCAGCACGGGCACCGAACACCGCACCCTCGAGCAGGGAGTTCGAGGCCAGGCGGTTGGCTCCGTGCACGCCCGTGCGGGCGGTCTCGCCGACCGCGTAGAGGCCGGGCACGGTCGTGCGCCCGTCGAGGTCGGTCACGACCCCGCCCATCAGGTAGTGCGCCGCGGGGGTCACCGGGATCGGCTCGCGGCCCCAGTCGAGACCCCGCTCGCGCACGGCGGCGTCGATCGTGGGGAAGCGCTGCGCGAGGCGCTCGCCGCCGATGGCGGTGGCATCGAGCCGCACCGGGCGACCGCCCTGCGCGGCCATCGCGCGCGCGTTGGCGCGGGCCACGACGTCACGCGGCGCAAGTTCACCGTCGGGGTGGACGTCGAACGCGAAGCGGCGCCCGGTGTCGTCGATGAGGGTCGCACCCTCTCCGCGCACGGCCTCGGACACGAGGAACGGCGCGCCCAGGGCGAGGGCCGTCGGGTGGAACTGCACGAACTCGAGGTCGGCCACGGCGGCGCCCGCGCGGATCGCTGCGGCGATGCCGTCTGCCGTCGCGCCCGGCGGGTTGGTGGTGTGGGCGTAGAGCTGGCCGGCCCCGCCGGTGGCGAGGATCACCGCGTCGGCGGTGAGGCGCTCGCCGCCGTCGAGCTCGATGCCGATGACGCGTCCGTCGGCGATCAACAGGTCGCGCAGCAGCGCGTGCTCGCGCAGCTCGATGCGTGAGGCCCGAACAGCGTCGCCGAGAGCGGCCTGGATCGCCGCTCCCGTCGCGTCGCCGCCCGCGTGCAGGACGCGCGCCACGGCGTGGGCGGCCTCCAGCCCTCGTGAGAAGTCGCCGTCGGCGGCGCGATCGAAGTCCACGCCCCGCTCGACGAGCTCGGCGATGCGGGCCGGACCCTCGCCGACGAGCACGTCCACGGCATCCGGATCGTTCAGTCCCGCGCCGGCGGTCAGCGTGTCGGCGGCGTGCGAGGCCACGGTGTCAGCGGGGGAGGTCACCGCCGCGATCCCGCCCTGCGCCCACCGCGTGTTGGTGTCGGGCAGCGCGCCCTTGGTCACGACGGTGACGCGGCATCCGGACTCGGCTGCGTGCAGCGCCGCCGTGAGACCGGCGATGCCGCTGCCCACCACGACGACGGTGGTCATTTCACCGCGCCGTTCGGCTTGGCCGCGAGCATGCGCTCGAGAGCGACGGTCGCGGGCTCGGCGACGTCGGCCGGGACCGTGATGCGGTTGACGACCTCGCCCGCCACGAGCGATTCGAGCACCCACGCGAGATAGCCGGGGTGGATGCGGTACATCGTCGAGCAGGGGCAGACGACCGGGTCGAGACAGAAGATCTCGTGCTGCGGGTATTGGGCGGCCAGGCGCTGCACGAGGTTGATCTCGGTGCCGATCGCGAAGGTCGTGGGCTCGGTCGCCGCGGCGATGGCCTTGCGAATGATGTCAGTCGAGCCCGCCTCGTCGGCGGCGTCGACCACGTCCATCGGGCACTCGGGGTGCACGATCACGCGCACGCCGGGGTGCTCGGCGCGGGCCTTGTCGATCTGGTCGACGGTGAAGCGGCGGTGCACCGAGCAGAAGCCGTGCCAGAGGATCACGCGGCTGTCTTCGATCACCTCGGCCGTCGAGCCGCCGAGCGGCTTGCGCGGGTTCCACATCGGCATCTGCTCGAGGGGCACACCCATCGCCTTCGCCGTGTTTCGGCCCAGGTGCTGGTCGGGGAAGAACAGCACGCGACGGCCGCGCGCGAACGCCCACTCGAGCACCGTTCGCGCGTTCGACGAGGTGCAGACGATCCCGCCGTGACGCCCGACGAAGCCCTTGATGGCGGCGGAGGAGTTCATGTAGGTGACCGGGATCACGGGGACCAGGCCCTCGGCATCCGGGGTCTCGAGGTCTCCGAGCACGTCTTCGAGCTGTTCCCAGCACTCCTCGACCTGGTCGATGTCGGCCATGTCGGCCATCGAGCAGCCCGCGGCCAGGTTCGGCAGGATCACGGCCTGGTCGGGGCGCGACAGCAGGTCGGCGGTCTCAGCCATGAAGTGCACACCGCAGAACACGATCGCCTCGGCCTCGGGGCGCTCCTTCGCGGCGTTCGCGAGCTGGAACGAGTCGCCCACGTAGTCGGCGTGACGCACGACCTCTTCGCGCTGATAGAAGTGCCCGAGCACGACGACCCGGTCGCCGAGCGTCTCTTTGGCGGCGCGGACGCGGGCGTCGAGCTCGTCGTCGGAGGCGTCGCGATACTCCTGCGGCAGCTCGCCTTGGCGCGGCGCACTGGTCGGGATGACGTCGCCCATCGACGAGCCGGGGCCGTAGCCGGGGCGCGTGTCGAAGTCCCAGGGGCCGACGGCGAGGTCGGTCGTGCAGGTCGCATCGGTCGAGGCGCCCGAGACGATCGCCTGGATCGCGTGGTCGACGCTGGGGTCGATCGCGGGGCGGGGCTGCAGGGTGAGAGGAGTGGCGGACATGGGCGTTTCCGATCAGTGACGGGACGGGAGCGGGCCGCGGTCGGCGAGCTCTACGTCGCGGTTGTAGCGGTAGAGGCGGGCGGGTCGATGGCTTCCGGTGCGGAAGCGCTCGGTCGGGATGAGGGTGTCGGAGGTGTCGATCTGTCGACGGAAGTTCGCCGGGTCGAGGCGTTTGCCGAGGATCGACTCGGTCACTTCGCGCAGGTCGGCGAGCGTGAACTCGTCGGGCAGCAGGCCGTGCGCGATGCGGCTGTACCCGACCTTGTTGCGCAGGCGCCAGAGCGTGTACTCGACGATGTCGTTGTGGTCGAAGGCGAGGACCGGGAGGTCGGTCGCGTCGAACCACTCGACGTTCTCGGGGGCGTCGCCCTCGCGGGCGTGCGCGGCGACCTGGGCGTCGACCTCGTCGGAGCGCAGCAGCGCCCAGTACACGATCGACACCACGCGCGTGGGGGAGCGGTCGACCGCCCCGAACGCGTACAGCTGCTCGAGGTAGCTGGGGGTGAGGCCGGTGGTCTCGGCGAGGGTTCGGGATGCCGCCGCGTCGAGGTCCTCGCTCGCGTCGAGCCAGCCGCCGGGCAGCGCCCACCGTCCGTCGAAGGGGTCGCGCGTGCGGCGGACCAGGGGGAGCGACAGCACGGGTTCGTCGTCGGCGTCGCGGCGCACGCTGAAGATCACGGTCGACACCGCGACGCGCACGTCGGCGTCGCGGGACTCGGGCTGAGGGGTTCGCGTCATGATGACCATATCTCCGAGATCGATCTTAGTGTCATTCCGACTCGAAGGGCGAATCTGCCGACGAGTGCGGGCCCGCTGGGGTGCGCGGCGCGGCCCCGGGGCCACTTCCGATGCTCCCGCGGCCACAGATGGACAGGCGCGCCCGGCCCCGCGCGTCGAAAGGGTTCTCTCAGACGGGCGTTCTAGCCTCGAAGCGAACACAGGAGGTCGGATGCCGATCGTCGACATCGCCCTGATCGCCCTTCTGGCGGTCGCACTCGCCGTGGGTCTCTCCCGGGGCTTCCTCGCCACCATCGGCTTCTTCGCGGGCCTCGCGCTCGGGGCGGTCGCCGCCTACTGGGTGCTTCCGTTCGTGGGGCAGTGGGTCACCGACCTCGCGTGGCGAGGACCCGCCATGATCGGCGCGGGCATCGCCCTGCTCGTGATCGGCTCGGGTCTCGGCAGCGCCGTCGGCAACTTCTTCCGACGCGGGGCCGACCGCATCAAGCTGCGCGTTCCCGAGCGCCTCCTCGGCGGCGTGGTGAACGTAGCCGCCGCCGCCCTCACGATCTCCTTCGTCGCGGGCTCCCTGACCCCGGTCGGAGTGCCCGTCGTCTCCGCCGCCCTCGGCTCCTCGACCGTGGTGCGCACGATCGACGACCTCACCCCGGCGCCCGTGCGCGGAGCGCTCGCCGACCTGCGCGGAACGATCTTCGCCGACGGCATCCCTCGTCTGGGCGAGCTCATCCAGATCGGCCCGGTCCCGACGACCCCGAGCATTGCCCTCGACGACCCCGCACTGACCCAGGCGGCGCAGTCGGTGGCGCGGATCTCGGGCACCGCCTACGCCTGTGGCGTCACCTCGAGCGGGTCGGGCTTCGTCGTCGCCGACGGCCGCGTCGTCACCAATGCCCACGTCGTCGCCGGAGTGGACACGCCGCTCGTCGAGCTGCCGGGCCGCCCGGCGCGCGAGGGGCGCGTGGTGTACTTCGACCCGGTAGACGACATCGCGGTGATCTCCGTGGATCAGTTGGATGCCGCCTCCCTTCCGATCGCGCAGACGCTGGCCGTGGGTTCCGCTGCCGTCGTGCAGGGGTACCCGGGTGGCGGACCGTTCACCTCGGGGAGCGCGCAGATCCTGTCGGAGGGGACGGTTCCGGTGCCCGATATCTACGACGGTTCCTCGGCCCCGCGCGACATCTACGCCCTGGCCGGGGTCGTCCGACCGGGCAACTCGGGCGGGCCGCTGCTGACGACGTCCGGTCAGGTCGCGGGGATCGTCTTCGCCCGATCCGACACCGACGACAACGTCGGCTACGCGATGACCCCCGCTGAACTCGAGCCCGTGATGGCCCAGATGGGGTCGTTGTCGGCACCCGTGGCATCCGGGAGCTGCACGCGCGGCTGAGGCTCGCCCTGCGCACGGCTTCTCACGTGACGCCAGGCGTCGAGCGCCCCGACTTCCTTCACGCGAAGTGTCCAGAGAACGCCGGTCGCGTGACCACCGCTCCGGCGTGTCGTGAACACTCAACACATGAGAGATGCGGCGCGTCGGCGAGGGGTGTCGAGGCCTACGCGATGGCGTCGGCGGAGACGACTTCGCGCAGTTCGTCGCGACCGCTCACGCCGAGCTTGCGGTAGACCGCGGCGAGGTGGTTCTCGACCGTGCGGTGCGACAGTCCGAGGCTCTCGGCAATCTCGCGGTTACGCGCGCGGGTGACGGCGGCGCTGGCCACCGCCCATTCGCGGGCGGTCAGCAGGTCGGCGATGCCGGATCGCGCGGTGGGCGACGGAGAGAGCACGGCACCGATGCGCGTTTCGATCACGCGGGCGCGTCGCGCGGCGGCAGCTGCGTCGGGGTGGGCGCCGAGCGCGATCGCCTGGCGGGCGGCGTCATAGGCGGCAGCGAGGAACCCGGCTGACTCCAGCGCCTGCGCAGCGACGACGAGCGCAGCGGGGTCTCCCTGCTCGAGCGCGTCGCCGTAGGCGAGGACGAGCGTCGCACTCCGCCCCATGTGGCTCGGGTCGAGGCGGCGGAGCACCGCACACACAGCGCTCGGCTGCCCCATCCGGATCGCGCTGAGCGCAGCGAGGGTGAGCCACCAGTCGTGGTGACGGCCCTCGGCGTCTGCGACGGCGCGTTCGATGGCGTCTGCGGCGGAGGGGGCGCCGGAACGATACGCAAGCCAAGATTCCGCCTGGGCGGCTTCGAGATCGGTAATGACGAGGGCGCGCGCGCCCGGCGTCAGTCGGGCCAGGCATTCCTCGGCCTCGGCGGTGCGTCCGAGCCACGCGGCGATCGTCGCGCGCGTGGCGATTGCGAATCCTTCGAAGGCGAGCAGATCACGCCATGCGAGTTGGTGCGTGGCATCCCTGGCGGGCCCGACGGCGCCGTTCACGTCGCCCATGAGAAACGCCGCGGTCGCCGCGGCATGGGTCCAGATGCCGACCGCCTCGCTCAGGCGATCGGCACTACGCTGCGTGAAGGTGGCCCTCGCGCTTGCGAGGTGGCCGTCCATGTACATAACGACTGCCTCGGCGAAGTCGAACAGGTCGGCGGCATGCCGAATGACGGCGAGGGCGGCGTGCGCGTGGGGACGACCCGCGGTGATCGCGGCGCGTGCCGTGGCCACGTCGCCGTCGAGACAAGCGGCCAGGGTGGCCGACAGCATCGGGTCGAGAATGGCGACCGCGGGGCCCGCCCCGTCGGAACCGAGCCGACCCCCGGATGCGGGCCGCGGCGGCAGGTCGCCGAGCATGACGCGCCATTTGGGGGTGCTCGTCATGAGGAAGGCTCGAGCCTCGGGGTCGATCAGGCGTTCCAGAGCCTCCCCAGTGACCTGATAGGCGCGGGCGGGGTCTTCCCGCCGCATCGACCAGTACGACCCGGCACGGGACGCTGCCAGGGCGAGAGTGGCGTCGTCGCCCGCGACCCGAAGCGCGTGATCCGCGGCGTCGTCGGCCTCGGCGTGCCGGCCCAGCAACCACAGGGACTCGCCGCGCAGGATCACGGCGTCGACGGGGGCTGCTTCACCGCGTTCGGCGGCGAGCATGAGCGCGTAGGAGCCCAGCTCGATGGCATCCGTGTGGCGTCCCACCGCCGTGTTCATGCGCGCGGCCCATGCGACGTCGGCGGTCGCCGGTGGCTCGCCGGCGGCGCAGAGCAGGGCCGTGCGAGTTAGCCGCGAGACGGTGTCGTCGTCGCCGGCGAGCGACTGGGCGGCACGGAGGGACACCTCTTTGCGCCGGGCGGGGCTCATCGACGTCGTGACAACCTCTCCGACGAGGGGCGTGATGATGCTCACGCTGTCCGGTGTTCCGACGGCCAGACCCACCTCGGTGAGCGCTGCGACATCGAGCTCGGACAGGACCCGACGCGGTAGGAGCGTGGAGACAGCGAGCAGCTCGAACGTGTTTCTGTGCGTGGAGCCGGCCAGTGTCATCCACTCCTCGACGAGGTCGCGCATGCGCATCGGGGGTGCGGGCCGCCCGAGGTCCAGCCCGAGAGGCGTGGAATGCGCAAGCCCGCACCGCTGCGACTGCTCGACGAGGAGACGCAGGAAGAGAGGGTGGGTACCGGCGCGCTCGATGAGCGCGACAAGACTGGGCGGGCTGACGCGGCCGCGCGCGACCTCCTCGACGAGAGCGACGGCCTCGTCCGTGCTGAGGGAGGGAACGGGCACGCGGGTGAGCAGGCCCTCGTCTTCCAGACGCGTGACGGGTGCCGGCAGCATCTGACCGATTCGGGCGGTGGCCACCGCCCGAACCCCGTACGAGCGCACGAGCTGGTGCAGAGCCGCGGCCGAGACGTCGTCGAGCCACGGTGCGTCGTCGACCACGAGCACGGTGGTCTTCGCCCTTCCACCCAGCTGCGACATCACCCGTTGTAGTCGCTGCGCCGGGGTATCGGCCGCACTCGTGGTGGTGTCTCGAGAGAGCAGTGGCATGAGGGCGCCGAGCGGGATGCCTCGGAGTTCGGGCAAGGCCGAGGTGCGAACCACGTCGAAGGTGCGATTCTCGAGCAGACGAACGGCGCGATCGACGAAGTGCGTGGCCCCTGCACCGGGTACGCCCGTCACGACCCAGGTGTGCCGGCGTGCAGCGATGACGTCGTCGACGAACGCCGCGACCCGGTCGACGCCGGTGGCTCCCGAATCCCGCACGTTGATCAGTATGCCGCCCTGTGGAGACGGCGGGCGCAATCCGCCGCAGAAAGCGCAACGCGGCATGATGCGTCAGCCCGGCAAAGCAGTGAGGAGGGCTTGACAGGGGTACCTAGGTGGTGTTCACCTAGTGGCCGCTCGTCAGCCGTGAGCGAACATGACCCTATGTTCTCGGGTGCCCTGCGCGACGTAGGTCGTGCTCTCGCGTTGTCCTGGTGGCGGATGCTCGTCGTCCAGCTCCTGTTCTCCGTCGTCTTGGCGGCTGCGGTGGCGATCGCTGGTCGAGTGGTGGCATCGATCATCCCCGGGCTCTCCGCGTGGGCTTCCGCCGATCCGGAATCCATCGGTGATCGCGTCGCGGCGATCGGCATGATGACAGGGGCGGGCATCGGACTGCTGTCGCTGCCGATCGCTCTGATCGCCGTCGCCGCGATCATGGGGCTGGCTGACAGCGCACTCGTTCCTCAAAAGACGAGCCTGCTGCGCGAGATCGGTCGCGCGACCCGCCTCGCGCCGCGCGCCCTCCTCGGTGCTCTCGTGGCGGTAGCTGCGTCTGTGATCGTCTTCGTCCTCGCCGTCTTCATCTCCGTGGTGGGTCTCGTCGGTCTGGGGGTCGTCGCGGTCACCGATCTCGTTCGCCGCAGTCAGGGCCGCGAGGGGTCTGCGCCCTGGCGCGCATGGCTCGTTCTGGCCGTACCATTTGGCGCTCTGTGGTGGGTTCTCCCGGCCGCCCTCATGAGTCTCGTCGCCGCCGTACTCGAGCCGGCCTGGCCCGTTCCGGCGATGCGCGCGGGGGTGAATGCCGCGCGCCGGCGCCGCTGGCTGATTCTGGGCGTGTGGCTGGCTGCGGTGGTGGTCGCGATCCTCGTAGCCGTCGGCCCCGCGTCGATCGCCGGGCTCTGGAGCGACCCTCTGTCGCTCGTCCTCGGTGCAGTGCTCCCGCTGGTGGCGACGGTGCTGCCGGTTACGGCGGCGGTCGCCCTCTATCGTCGGGCTGCCGGCCCGACGGGGCGTCAACGCCCGTCAACCCGCGAAGCGGCGGCCGAGACCGTCTCAGCGTCGATTCCGTTCTCCCCGGTGATGGCGCGACTGGCAACGGCGTTGGTCGTCGCGGTCGTCCTCCCCCTCGGGGCGGTGGCGACGGGCTCGGCCGCAACGGCGCAGGCCACCGCCGCCGATGCGGTGTCGATCACCGTCAACTCGTCTGCCGACACGACCGACGCCACCGCGCTCGCCGCTCAGACGAGCGCCTGCGCCACGGGAGTCGGCGAGTGCACTCTTCGAGGGGCATTCTCGGTTGCGCAGTCGGCGGCTGCAGGGGGAGCGGCCGGCGCGACGATCACGGTCTCTTCGGGGCAAACGATCACAGTGGTCGCGCCCCTGACCTTCGCGCCCGACACCGTCTCGACCGGAAGGGCAACCGGCGGTGGCGAGGACGCGCCGCCCACGCAAGAATCCCCGACCGATCCCACGCCCACCGAGACCCCAGGGGTATCGACCCCCACACCGACGCAGAACTCGAGCGACGCGCCGAGTGAGACGCCGACCGAAACTCCGAGGGAATCCGCGGGCGCCGACGACCACCCGACGTCGGCCCCGGCGGCGTCAGAGACGCCGTCGCCCTCATCCGACGAGAAGCCGACGGGGATGGCCCCGAGCTCCGTCGAGGGCAAAGCGGCATCGCTGTCGGCTGTGCCGTGGAAGGTTGCGGCGGCCGGCGAGCAGATGCCCGAAGAGCAGTCCGGCGCCCGGGAAGAGACAGGCTCCGGCGAGACGGGCGGAGGCGGCTCCGGCAGTGCACCCAGCAAGATCACCAGCGGCGTGCTTCACATCGTCGGTGGCGGATCCGTCGTCGACGGCGGCGGCGTCACCCAACTCGTAGACGTCCGCAGCGAGTACTGGAGCCTGACGGTCAGCGACCTCACGCTGCGGAACGGCGCGTCATCCACGTACTCGGGCGCACTCCTGGCAGGTGTTCCGCATACGACGTTGACGCGTGTCGTCGCGCAGGGAAACACGTCCGTCATGGGCGCTGGTGCGGTGTTCGCTCGCAGCCTGGATGTCTCGGCGAGTTCTTTCCTGCAGAACTCCGTTACCTACGGGTCCGAGTCGAGCCTCGGTGGCGCTATCCGCACCACGGGGACCACCACCATCGTCAATTCCACCTTCGGCGACAACGGCATCCAGAATCTGTTCGACGCCCACCGGAACCAGGGCGGTGATGTCTGGGCGGACGCCGGGATGATGGTCGTCAATTCGACCTTCGTCAACTATGCGGCTGGCTCTCTGGGCAGCGGCCAGGGCGCCACGACGACCGTGCGCAACTCCGTGTTCTCGACACAAGTGAACGGTGCATTGACCTGTGGCGGAAGTGTCGCCGGAGGCAACAACCTCTCGGTACAGGGCGACACCTCCTGCCCGGGAGCCGCGGGCCAGAGCCTGGCGGGAGGGTTCTTCGGAACTGTTGACACCGCTGCCGCCCTCCCGGTGTACCGACTTCCGATGGGCAACTACAACCCCGCGATCGGCGCCGGAGCGAACTGTCCTTCTACCGACCAACTCGGCGGTGCGCGCCCCACGCAGGGCTGCGATCTGGGTGCCGTGCAGACCGACGGAGCGACCGCCGTCACCGTCACGGCCACTCCCGACCGCGACGTCTCGGGAACGGTGACCTTCCGGGCGATGCCGTCGCTCGTGTCGGGTGGCGTCGCGCAGGGCTCTGTGACGTTCACGGTCGGCGGCACGAGCTACGGCCCCGTGTCGCTCACGGAGGCATCCACTCCGAACGGGGTGAGCGACACCGCCGTGGTCGTCGTCCCCGGCTTGCGCGGGGGGCAGCGGTACGACTATTCGGCCGCATTCACGGGCACGTCGCCATACCGGGACAGCGTGTCGCCGACCCGGAGCATCACCATCGACCGGCAGACCGTCCCGGTGACTCTCACCTGCGGGGCCACCGCTCCCACGTGTGCCGGAACCACATGGAACCTCGCCTCCGGTCAGCGACTCACCGCACACGTGACGGTCGGCGACGCGCCCGCGGGCTCCGTCGTCATCGCCGGGGACCCGAGCGGATGGACGGTCCTCGCCGGTCCCGTCACCGTCGCCGACGGCACGGCATCCCTCCCTCTTTCCGCCGACACGATAGGGGCGGGCACCTTCACGCTGTACGCGATCTACACCAGCGACGACGGGACGACGACGGGCACGGCGACGCCGGCTCCGGTTCTCACGGTCCGCGCCGCGGCGATGGTGTCACTGAGCTTTCCCGCAGCGACCGGTGTCGCCGGTGACCCGCAGACGGGAGTGGCCACGGTATCCGTGACCGGTGCGGGGGCTGTTCCGACCGGACGAGTGAGTGTGAGCGGTGCCTCCGCCGTCCTCGACGCACAGGGTCACGCCACTGTCCGCCTCGGTTCCGGGGCATGGGGCGCCACCCGCTTCGTCGCCACGTACGAAGGTGACGACACGTACTCCCCGTCCTCGTCCGCTGCGGTGGCATTCCGCCTCACCGAGGCTCCGACCAGCGCGCGGTTCACGACGACCCCGGCTGTTGCGGCCCTCGGCTCCCCGTTCTCGGCCGTCGTGCTCGTCACTTTGCCTGAGGGGAACGACCAGGTGCCGTCCGGGGCGCTCCGCATCTTCGCCGACGGTCGAGAACTCACGGACGCCGCGGTGCAGAGCGAGGGCTCCCACGATACGCACGCAACCACGTTCACCGTCACCGTCCCGGGCTCGGCCCTCACCGCAGGTACGCACCGTCTGACGGCGTCGTTCGAGGCAGGCCAGGGATTCACCGACTCCCAGGCTGCGGAGGCGGTCGTCGACGTGCGGATCACCGGGACGACCACGACCCTCACCTCGTCAGCGACCTCGGCGAGCTACAGTGACTCCGTCTCGTTCACGGCGTCGGTCTCGGCTCCCGGAGACAGTCGGACCCCCACGGGCTCCATCGAGTTCTCGCGCGACGGAGATGTTCTCGGTACGGTCGCTCTCGCCGCCTGCCCCGCCCCGGCGGGGTGCGCGACAGCGACCTTCTCCGCCTCCGCGGGATCGCTGGTCGTCGGCGGCGGACAGGTCACCGCCCGCTACCTCGGCAGCGACGTGTTCTCGGAATCCACCTCCAGCGCCCTCGCGTTGTCGGTGACCCGCGCCAAGCCCACCGTCTCCGTGTCGGGTCCCGCGGCTTCGGTCTTCGGCTCCACTCCGACGTTCGGTATCTCGATCGCCGCCGGGACCTCTTCGCCCCCGTCCGGCGCCGTGTCCGTCCGCCTCGTCGGCTCCGATGGCACGACGGTTTCGACCGCGGTCGTTCCGCTCGCCGCGGGCACCGCGTCAGCAGCCTTCGCCTCTTCGCCCACCCCCGACCGGTACACCGTCGTGGTCGACTTCGGAGGCGATGGTCAATTCGAGGCTGCCTCCGGTCAGGCCTCACTTCAGGTCACAGCGTCATCGACCGTCACCACCCTGGATGACGGCTGGTCGGTGTGGGTGCCTTACGGCGGCGCTACCCGCGTGGGCGTGACGGTGGCGACGGACGGCGGCGCCTTCCCCGAGGGTGATGTCGTCCTCTCCTACAACGGCACGGACGTCGGACGCGCAACGCTGAGTGCCGCGAACGATACGAGTCGGCCGGGGTTCCGTCAGATCGCCGTGACGGCCACGTTCGGAGCGAACCTGACGAGCATTCCGGATGCAGCCACGGCCCGTCTGACCGCTCGGTTCGAGGCCCAGCAGGGTTTCGTGGACTCCTACGGCTCTCCGACGACCGGGAATCCCAGCGGCTCCAAGACCGTGAACATCACGCCGCTGTCTACCTCGCTCAGCCTCAGCACGCCGACGGGAGCACTGGGAGGCGTCCTCGATGCGACGGCCACCGTCTCGATTCTCGGCGCGCCGGCCGGGTTGCAGCCGAGCGGTTTCGTCACCTTCACCGCCAGCCGCCCCGACGGGACGATGACCTCTCCCGTGCGCGTCACTCTGCAGAACGGGGTAGCCCGCCTGACGGGCGCCGGTGACCGCATCACCCTGTCCGCCTCCGGGCACTGGCATGTCACCGCCGTGTACACGAGTCCAGCGGACGAGCAACGCTACAAGAGCGCCGCCGAGGGAGACCTCACCGGCGGCAACCTGACGGTCGGTCAGGGAACAGCCGGAATCGACGTGACCTCGACGTTCTCCCGCGGCTCGACCCACACGCTCCAGGTGACGGCCGTGCTCACGGGCGATGTGCCGCCCACCGGCACGGTCACCCTGCAGAGCGCTGACGGGTGTACGGCTGTCTCGAGCGGCCCGGTGGAGGTCACCAAGGGATGGGGTGCGCAGGGAGCCCAGTTCGGTGCGTCCTTGCACGTCGACTTCCCCGACCGCAGCGATCTCGTCAATCGGGACTGTGCCTTCGTCGTGACGTACTCGGGCAACGGCGCGTATTCGTCGGCGGAGTCCGAGCGGATCACGGTCGCCTTCCCCCCGCGGAACACCGACATCACGCTGAAGCGCAGTGGTGTGCACGCGTTCGACGCCCCCGTCTTCCTCGGTTCCGTCGCGGCCTACGACATCCACGTCGACACGGGTGACTACCCCATCTCGGGAAATGTCGATCTCACGCGCAACGGCGTCACGATTGCGCAGGGCGTCCCCGACTCCAAGGGCGATCTGCACATCGAGAGGACGGCGACCGTCGAAGGTCCTGGCGCCCTCGTCGCGACTTTCCGCCCCGACACCGACGCGTACCGGAGCAGTCGGGCGGAGCTGAAGGATGAGTGGGTGGCGGCTCCCGTCGTTGTCACCGTCGACGGTGGTACACCAGTGGCAACCGGGTACTCCGCCGTCTCGGTGACGGTGCGTTACGCCGCTGAGCGGTACCCGGGTCTCGTCGGGGCCGATCTGCCTCGGGAGGCACCGCAGGGGGCGGTGTCCATCACCGGTACCGGTGGTGAGTCGTGCGTGGCCTATCTCACCCCGGTGGGGGCATCGTCGCCCCTGGCGTCCACGGGAACGTGTTACGTGCCCTATACCTCCGGGGGACAGCGGACGCTCACCGCGAGCTTCCCCGCGAGGTACGGCTACGCGGGCGGGACGGGTGAGACCGTCCTGCAGGTCGGGCAGGGCACTCCGTCCGCCGCTCTGACCGTCGGGTCGACCTCTTCCACGTCGTGGAACGGTTCCACGTCCGTGCCGGTCCAGTGGTCTGTGAGTGGCCCATCGACCGGATCGATCGAGATCCGTCTCGCGGGAGTCGTCGTCTGTGCGGCGTCCGTGCTGACCGGTTCGTGCTCGGTCCCGCTGCCGGCCTTCCAGCAAACCTCAGACGATGCGCTCATCACCCTCACCTACGTCGGTAGCGACGCGTGGAGGCCGATAACGGTTTCGCGCCAGGGGCAGATCGTCGCCTGTGTGCCCTTCGCGGGCTCGTCGTTCGACCCGGCCGGGGCCGGCACACTATCGCTCTACCCCGCGCCGAATTGTGGGCAAGGCACTGGTTATTACGACGGCACGTCGATCTCCGTCGGAGTGGCGATGAACGAGGGGTACGTGTTCGACGCGATCTCGGTGAACGGGGCCGTTCGCCCGGACGTCATTCCGGGATCGCAGTTCGACGTCGCCGCTCGGATAGAGGGATCGACCATCGTGCCACTGTCGGTCGCCGTTTCGACCCGCCGGCAATGCGTTCAGGTATCGGCTCGTGCGGACGACATCGATGCGAGCGGTATCGATCCCGCCGCGAAGATGCCGGTGAGCGCCCTGAGGATCTCGAGTGACGGGATGTGCGGATTGCCTCGTCAGATGGAGGACGGCACCCTGCAGGCGAAGGTCGTCATCGGCTCACAGGTCTCTGTGACGGTCGACCGCACCAAGATCGCGGCGCATCGACAGTTCGTCGGGTGGAGCGGCGCCGGAACGTCGATCGGGGATACCGGTCGCTCGAACTCCTTCACGTTCACCGCCCGAGGTGACTTTCCTCGGATCGTCGCGTGGGGAGGGGCAGTCTGTTACGCACCGCCCGTTCTTCAGCAGTCTGCGGGGGGCACCCTGTCGTTCGCCGAGTCCCCGAACTGCACCGACCCGGTGACGGGTGTGCAGGGATACGGCTGGGGTGCCCTGCTCACCGGCAAGCGCGTCTCGGACGGGCCGGGAACGCGGCACTTCTTCATGGGTTGGTCGGGGGACACCGACCGTTACGTCACAGGTGATCCACGAAGTGGTGCGTCCACCTTCCTCGCTCGTGTGGGCGATCGCTACACGATCAGTGCCACGTACGGAACGTGTGTCGCGCTGACGACGCAGGTCATCAGCGATCGGATGGAAGGGTCTCCCGGGGTCGACGTGCAGACGCCGGGCAACTGCCCCCTCGGCGGGTGGTCGCAGAGTGCGCCCTGGTACATCAGCGGTACGCAGGTCACGCTGTCAGCCGACCCGAGGAAGACCGAGCTGAGCTTCTTCGGCTGGCAGGGGCTGGGGATCGACCAACGCGAAACCACCCATTCGACGGTCACCACGGTGCTCACCACCGACACCACCGCGACCGCGGCGTTCGGCATCACCCGACGGTGCATGCCGTACACCATCTCGTCGCAGCCTGCGGGGGCGCTCACCTTCAGCGACGTCGGCTGGGGTAACGGGCCGAACGCGTGCGATGTCGCCTTCTCGGGTGTCGTGAACAAGAAGTATTACGACCAGGGCGAAAGCGGCAACGAATTGGGGGTGAGCGCGACACCCGTTCCTGCTGCGGCGGGAGCCCAGGTGGTCTGGCTCACCACCACGGGACGGACCGCGGCCGACGCGGAAAAGGTGGGAACCGATGAGCGCAGCAACCTCTGGACGAAGGGGAGCTACGTGAACACACCGGTCTACGGTTCGACGTCGGTCGTCGCCTACGCGTGCGAGTTCGCGCAGTTCACGACGCTGATCTACTCGACCTCGGGGGAGATCGTCCAGAGCGCCATCTCGACGAACACCACGGCGGGCAACGGGGTCGACAACTTCTTGCAGCTACCGCGAGCCGACTGCTCCGTCGGGGCCGACCCGAAACGCGGAGGCGGCTACGCCTGGCAGGTGGGTACCGATGTGACACCGCAGGTCGTCGCGGATCCGCGCGCCTACAAGTTCCTCGGATGGGGGATGGACGCCACGGGCACGGGTACCACGCCGGACCGGTCGATCGTCCTGGTGGGACCGGGGCGCACTGCCGAGGGAGATGAGTTCCACAAGCGGGTGAGTGCGCGCTTCCAGGCGATCTGTTACACCCTCAACCTGCCGTCGGATCGCGCGAAACTTCAGGTGCAGACGGCGCCGAACTGCCCCGGCGTCGCCTATCCGGGCGATGGTGCAAGCTCGTACTCGTACCTCGGTGGCACCAACGTCGTGGTGACGGCGTCCGATGGCGACGGCTCGCTCTTCCGCGAATGGACGAGCGGACACGATGCGGCCGACGGGCGGTACGCCGTCGTGACCATGACCAGCGACAAGTCTCTGATTCCTTACTATTCATCGCCTTCCGCGGGGGAGACCTTCGAGAAGATCGGGAACCAGGTCGCCGACGGCCTGTCCATCGGTGCAAAGGCATCGCTGGGATTCGCCAGCGCGACGTTCTCGGCGTACGTCCGGGCGCAGATCGCGATCGTGTCCGGCGTGTCCATGGTGATGAGCTACGCCTCGGACGGGCTCAACGCGATCGGCGCGGAAGGCGCATTCGCCGACGGACTCAAGACGACGTCACGGGTGATCGACGGCGTGATCGATCTGATCATGGCTCCCATGGACTGCATCACGGCGTATTCGGCGGGAGGCAACGGGGTGTTGTTGGTTGCGCAGAACGCCGTCGGAACGGCGCTCGCTCTGCGCGCGACCTATTCTGCGGGTACGGTCACGGATTTCAAGAGCGTGAACGTGTTCACGAAAATGATCAACGCGGCGGAGACGGTTGCCAACAAGGCGCAGCCGGTGATCACCGCCGTGTCGACCGGTGCGAAGGTCGTTTCGGCCGCCCAGACGCTGAAGCAGGTGCTCGATGAGGGCAAGACCACCACGGATACCTCGAGCAGCGCGGCGGATATGTGGGGATCCCGGGAGAGCTTCTCGGTCTTCTCGGACTGCATGAAGGCGACGAGCGCAAAGAGTCTGGATGCTCTCGATGCGGGCGCGAGGATGGTGAAGGCGAAGTAGGAGTTCGCCGTCGCCGGGCGGGGTCCTTCACAGAAGAGCCTCGCCCGGTGCGCCGTGTGCGAGCGCGAGGACGGCGAACCCCTCACGCCCCACGCCCCAGCTCCGCTAGGCTGACCCCACAAGTCCACACCGGCCCCATGATCGATGCGGGAGAGCTCCGGCGAACGCAGCCGGACACCGAAGGAGCAAGCCTCCCCGCCAATCTCTCAGGTACGCGTACCGCGTCGATCGGGCCACTCTGGAAAGAGGTTCGGGATGCCACGTCCCCGAACCCGCCGACGGTGAAAGCCGCGCGATCCGCGCGGTGAAACTCTCAGGCCCATGACAGAGGGGGAGTTCTTCAGGCGCCGTCCGGCGTCTGTCCGTCATCGCGAACGGCAGAACTCATGACCGAAACCCCCGCTCCACCGCGCACCTCCCCGCTGAACGATCGGCACGAGGCCCTCGGCGCCTCGTTCACCGACTTCGGCGGCTGGAACATGCCCGTGCGCTACACCTCCGACCTCGCCGAGCACCGCGCCGTGCGCGAGGCCGCGGGCCTGTTCGACATCTCGCACATGGCCGAGTTCCGCGTCGAGGGAGAGAAAGCGGCCGCCTTCCTCGGCTACGTGCTCGCCGGCCGCCTGTCGACCATGAAGATCGGCAAGGCCAAGTACTCGCTCGTGCTCGCCGAGAGCGGCGGCATCGTCGACGACGTCATCGTCTACCGCCTGGGGGAGCAGAGCTTCCTCGTGATCTCGAACGCCGGCAATCGGGATGCCGTGGCCTCGGCCTTCGACCTGGCTCAGCGCACGTGGGTCGCCATGTCGAGCGAGGTTCCGGAGCCCGTAGAAGAGGCCGGAACCCTCGCGGTCGCCGACGTCACCGACGACTACGCCCTCATCGCCCTGCAGGGGCCGGAGGCCCGCGGCATCCTGAGCTCCACCCCGGGTGTCGAGATCACCGGCGCCGCCCTCGACGAGCTCGGCTATTACGCCTGGACCGAAGGCACCTTCCAGGGTGCGCCGCTGTTCGTCGCCCGCACCGGGTACACCGGCGAAGACGGCTACGAGCTCATGATCCCCACCGCGCAGGCCGCGGCCCTCTGGGATGCCGCGCTCGCCGCGGGCGCCGACCAGGGTCTCGTGCCGTGCGGTCTCGCCGCGCGCGACACCCTGCGCCTCGAGGCCGGCATGCCGCTGTACGGCCACGAGCTCTCGCGCGACATCGTCCCCGCGCAGGCGGGTCTCGGTCGCGTCGTCGCCGTCGACAAAGAGGCGTTCGTCGGCAAGGACGGCCTGTTATCCGGTCCCGCCGACGCCCCCGTGCTTGTCGGCCTCGTCTCCGAGGGACGTCGTGCCGGCCGCGCGGGCTACGCCGTCCTGCACGGCGACGACACCGTCGGCGAAATCACCAGCGGCGCCCTCAGCCCCACCCTCGGCCACCCCGTGGCCATGGCGTTCGTCGCACCCGCGGCATCCGCTATCGGAACCGAACTGTCCATCGACGTGCGCGGAACCCGCATCCCCGCGACCGTCACCGCCCTTCCCTTCTATCGGAGAAACGCATGACCGACCTCACCGCCCTCAGCTACACCTCCGAGCACGAGTGGATCGCCCTCGAGGGTGACATCGCCACCGTCGGCATCACCGACTTCGCCGCCGACAAGCTCGGTGACGTCGTCTTCGTCGAGCTGCCCGGCGCCGACTCGGCCGTCTCGGCCGGCGACGTCTGCGGCGAGATCGAGTCGACCAAGTCGGTCGGCGAGCTCTACGCGCCCCTAAACGGCACGGTCGTCGAGGTCAACGACGCCGTGGTCGACGACCCGTCGTTGGTCAACGCCGAGCCCTTCGCCGGCGGGTGGCTCATCAAGATCCGCGTCGAGGGCGACCTTCCCTCCGACCTGCTCGACCGCGCCGCTTACGAGGACCTCACCGCATGACCTCCGTCCTTCCTCCCCGCACGGATGCCGGGACCCCGGCCGCCTTCACCGACCGCCACATCGGCATCGGTGCCGACGCCCAGGCGCACATGCTC
>Ga0308159_1002253_pt1 | contig 22933 bp, 18 predicted proteins | sample PhyCR1_FD_201040 | JGI IMG/M metagenome (GOLD analysis project Ga0308159, IMG submission 201040) | Phyllosphere microbial communities from UC Gill Tract Community Farm, Albany, California, United States - DLSLC.R1 | ecosystem: Host-associated > Plants > Phyllosphere > Unclassified | place: USA... | reverse complement strand
GGAATATGCCTTTTCGGACTTCTTTTGTCAACGGATTTGTGCAAATAAGCGCCGTTTCTTTGCTCGAACTTCATCCGAACTTCAAGCGACGCTTGTTACGTTGTGATGGCGCAGGATTTTAACAGCTTCCCGCCTCGGAATACAGCCCATCGCAATAAAATTCAGTTAAGAAGTGATTATTCTTCCAACAGAGATTGTTAAAGCCGAGATTTTTTGAGAAAACAGAAGGGATTGGCGAAAACGGGGTTTCGATGAAGCCTCACTGTTTTACAGCGCCGAGTATAGAGATAATCTACGGCCAAGTCGCCCTGATACCAAAAAAACACCGGTATCGATGAGAGATTCCTGCGATCCCATGAATCGCTGGTTAACCTTATGGGCTGTACAAGGTATAATCCGCCGATTTCCTCAGTTTTGAGCCAGCTATGGATTTGAGCCTGTTATGGAGCTAATTCGCGGGATACACAATATTCGGGCACGTCACCACGGGTGCGTGCTCACTATTGGTAATTTTGACGGGGTACACCGTGGCCATCAGGCCTTGATCGAACAGCTGAAACTGGAAGGTCGTCGCCTGGGTCTACCGACCATGGTGATGGTTTTCGAACCTCAGCCTCTTGAGCTATTTTCGGCAGAAAACGCCCCGGCACGGTTGACCAACCTGCGCGAGAAGGCGAAGTATCTGGCCGAATGCGGTATCGACTACCTGCTGTGCGTGAAATTCGATGCGCGCTTTGCCGCCAACAGTGCAGAAGCTTTTGTCACGCATCTGCTGGTTGAAAAGCTCGGCGTAAAGTTCCTGACCGTCGGCGACGACTTCCGCTTTGGTGCGGCGCGCCTCGGTGATTTTACGCTCTTGCTGCAGGCCGGCGTGGAGTACGGTTTCAATATCGTGAGCACCCGCACCTTCCGCGAAGGCGGGCATCGCATCAGCAGTACCGCCATTCGCGATGCGCTGCGCGATAACGATCTGGCACTGGCCGAAACCCTGCTGGGTCACCCTTACTGCATTTCGGGAAGAGTGGTTCATGGCGACAAACTGGGCCGCACGATAGGCTTTCCGACCGCCAACGTGCCGCTCAAGCGCCTCGTAAGTCCGGTAAAAGGGGTTTACGCGGTCGAGGTGGCGGGGCTGGGTCCCGATCCGCTGCCCGGTGTCGCCAACATTGGTACCCGACCCACGGTCAACGGGGTACGCAAGCAGTTGGAAGTTCACCTGCTCGACACCACATTGGATCTATACGGGCGCCACATTGACGTGGTGCTGCGCGCGAAAATTCGCGACGAACAGCGTTTTACATCGCTCGATGCGTTGAAGCAGCAAATTGCCAACGACGAGCAAACAGCCCGCGACTTCTTCGGGCTGAAACCTTTTTGAGCTAAAACCTAGCTTTACGCTAACACCTAGCGCAATACCCAAGTAGCCCGGCTTCTAGCCGAAAAACGGAACCGAGAATCTTATGAGTGACTTTAAGAACACCCTGAACTTGCCGGAAACAGGGTTCCCGATGCGTGGCGATTTAGCCAAGCGTGAACCTGCGATGCTGGACAACTGGTATAAGCAGGATCTGTACGGGATTATCCGCGCTGCCAAAAAGGGCAAAAAATCCTTTATTCTGCATGACGGCCCTCCGTATGCGAACGGCAGCATTCATATTGGTCACTCGGTCAACAAGATTCTCAAAGACATTATCGTCAAGTCCAAAGGGATGGCCGGTTACGACTCGCCTTATGTTCCCGGCTGGGACTGCCACGGTCTGCCTATCGAGCTGAAAGTCGAGCAACTGATCGGCAAGCCGGGCGAGAAAGTCACTGCCGCCGAATTCCGCGCTGCCTGTCGCAAATATGCGGCCGAGCAGGTTGAAGGGCAGAAAGCCGACTTCATCCGTCTGGGCGTGCTGGGCGACTGGGATCACCCGTACCTGACGATGGACTTCAAAACCGAAGCCAACATCATCCGCGCGCTGGGTAAAATCATCGGCAATGGTCACCTGCACAAAGGCGCGAAGCCGGTGCACTGGTGTACCGATTGCGGCTCGTCTCTGGCCGAAGCCGAAGTGGAGTATTACGACAAGGTATCGCCAGCCATCGACGTCGCCTTCAAGGCCGTAGACGCCGAAGCGGTCGCCGCGAAGTTTGGTGCGACTGCATTCAATGGCCCTATCTCGCTGGTTATCTGGACCACCACGCCGTGGACCATGCCGGCCAACCGTGCTGTCGCGCTGAACGCCGAGTTCGCCTATCAGCTGGTACAGATTGACGGCCAATGCCTGATTCTGGCGACCGATCTGGTGGCCAGCGTGATGAAACGCATCGGTGTCGCCGAGTGGACCGTCCTTGGCGAATGCAAAGGCGCCGACCTCGAACTGCTGCGCTTCAACCATCCGTTCATGGGCTTCGACGTGCCTGCCATTCTTGGCGACCACGTCACGCTGGATGCCGGTACCGGTGCCGTTCACACTGCGCCGGGCCACGGCCCGGACGACTTCGAAATAGGCAAGAAATACGGCCTCGAAGTGGCAAACCCTGTGGGGCCGAACGGCTGCTACCTGCCGGGCACTTATCCGGCGCTCGACGGCAAGTTCGTGTTCAAGGCCAACGACATCATCGTCGAACTGCTGCGCGAGCACGGCGCACTGGTGCATTTCGAGAAATTCACCCACAGCTATCCATGCTGCTGGCGTCATAAATCGCCGATCATCTTCCGCGCGACACCACAGTGGTTTGTGAGCATGGATCAAAAAGGTCTGCGTGCGAAATCGCTGGAAGAGATCAAAGGCGTGCAGTGGATCCCTGACTGGGGTCAGGCGCGTATCGAAAACATGGTCGCCAACCGTCCTGACTGGTGTATCTCCCGTCAGCGTACCTGGGGCGTGCCGATGTCTCTGTTCGTGCACAAAGAGACCGAACAGCTTCACCCGCGCAGCCTCGAGCTGATGGAAGAAGTCGCAAAACGCGTTGAAGTCGACGGCATTCAGGCGTGGTGGGATCTCAACCCCGAAGACATTCTGGGTGCGGAAGCAGCCGATTACGTCAAGGTGCCCGACACCCTGGACGTCTGGTTCGACTCGGGTTCCACCCACTCATCCGTGGTTGACGTGCGTCCTGAATTCAACGGTCACGAACCGGACATGTATCTGGAAGGTTCCGACCAGCACCGCGGCTGGTTTATGTCATCACTGATGATTTCTACCGCGATGAAAGGCCGTGCGCCTTACAGGCAGGTGCTGACTCACGGCTTTACCGTCGATGGCAACGGCCGCAAGATGTCGAAATCCATCGGCAACGTGGTCAGCCCGCAGGAAGTCATGAACAAGCTCGGCGGCGATATTCTGCGCCTCTGGGTGGCTTCTACCGACTATACTGGCGAGATGGCCGTGTCGGACGAAATCCTTAAACGTGCCGCCGACTCTTATCGTCGTATCCGTAACACCGCGCGCTTCCTGCTGGCGAACCTCAACGGTTTCGATCCGGCGCTGCACAGCGTGAAACCGGAAGAGATGGTCGTGCTGGATCGCTGGGCCGTGGGCCGCGCGAAAGCCGCACAGGACGAGATCATTGCCGCCTACGAGCGCTACGATTTCCTGGGTGTGGTGCAGCGTCTGATGCAGTTCTGTTCGGTCGAGATGGGCTCCTTCTATCTGGATATCATCAAGGACCGTCAGTACACCGCGAAAAGCGACGGCAACGCGCGTCGCAGCTGTCAGACCGCGCTGTATTACATCTCCGAAGCGCTGGTGCGCTGGATGGCGCCTATCATGTCCTTCACTGCCGACGAGATCTGGGGCTTCCTGCCGGGCGCGCGCGACAAGTTCGTGTTCACCGAAGAGTGGTATGACGGTCTGTTTGGTCTGGAGCAAAGCCAGCCGATGAACGACGAGTTCTGGGCAGAGCTGCTGAAAGTGCGTGGCGAAGTCAACAAGGTCATCGAGCAGGCGCGTAACGACAAGCGTCTGGGCGGATCGCTCGAAGCTTCCGTGACGCTGTATGCCGACGACGCGCTAGCGGCCAAACTGAACAGCCTGGGCAACGAACTGCGTTTTGTGTTGCTGACCTCCGGCGCCAAGGTTGCGCCACTGGCCGACGCCGACGACACAGCCGTTGCCAGCGAACTGCTGAAAGGCCTGAAAATCGGTCTGGAAAAGGCGCAGGGCGAGAAGTGTCCGCGCTGCTGGCATTACACCACCGATGTCGGTCACAACGCGGCGCATCCGGAAGTGTGCGGTCGCTGTGCCACCAACATCGCCGGTGACGGTGAAGAGCGTGAATTTGCATAATGGGTAAACCTATCTGTTCTACCGGACTCCGCTGGCTTTGGCTGGCGGTTGTTGTGCTGGTGCTGGATCTCGGCAGCAAAGTGTTGGTAATGAATCATTTCCAGCTCGGCGAATCGATGCCGCTGATCCCGTTCTTTAATCTGACCTACGCGCACAATCCGGGCGCGGCGTTCAGTTTCCTGGCGGACAAGGGAGGCTGGCAGCGCTGGTTCTTCGCCGCCATCGCGCTGGTTATCGTCGTGGTGCTGATGGTACTGATGTATCGCAGCAGCGGCCGTCAGAAGCTGAACAACATCGCCTTTGCGATGATAATCGGCGGGGCACTGGGTAATCTGTTCGATCGTATGGTTCACGGTTTTGTCATCGACTTTATCGATTTTTACGTCAATGACTGGCACTACCCCATTTTCAACCTGGCCGACAGCTTTATCTGCGTCGGCGCAGTGTTGGTCGTCCTTGAAGGTTTCATGACTTCTTCGGACAAAACGGCAAAAAGTAAGGGATAAGAGAATGACCGAGCAGGTGACACACGACAGCGCGGTATTGGTGCATTTCACGCTGAAGCTGGAAGACGGCTCCACGGCGGAATCGACGCTGAGTCACGGCAAGCCGGCGTTGTTCCGTCTTGGTGACGGCAGCCTGTCTGATGCGCTGGAAAACCAGCTGCTGGGTCTGCGCGTCGGCGACAAGAAAGCGTTTACGCTGTCGCCCGAGTCGGCCTTTGGGGCAAACAGCCCGGATCTGGTTCAATTCTTCCCGCTGCGTGATTTTATCGAGACGGGCGTGCCGGATGTCGGTACCATCATGCTGTTCACGACCCGTGACGGCAGTGAAATGCCGGGCGTAGTGCGCGAAGTTACCGAAGGTTCGGTTACCGTTGACTTCAACCATCCGCTTGCCGGTCATGATATTGATTTTGATATCGAAGTATTGAAAATTGACCCTGAATTGGAGGCGTCTGATGCAAGTCCTGCTGGCTAATCCACGTGGTTTTTGTGCCGGTGTCGACCGCGCCATTACTATCGTAGAACGCGCGCTCGAGCTTTACGGTGCGCCGATTTACGTCCGTCACGAAGTGGTGCATAACCGCTATGTGGTCGACAGCCTGCGTCAGCGCGGCGCGGTATTTATCGAACAAATCAGCGAAGTGCCGGACGGCTCCATTCTGATCTTCTCGGCGCACGGCGTTTCCCAGGCGGTCAGAACGGAGGCGAAATCTCGCGACCTGACCGTTTTCGACGCCACCTGTCCGCTTGTGACCAAAGTGCATATGGAAGTCGCCCGCGCCAGCCGTAAAGGCACCGAGGCGATTCTGATTGGTCACGCCGGTCACCCGGAAGTCGAAGGCACGATGGGTCAGTACAACAACCCGACGGGCGGCATGTATCTGGTCGAGTCGCCTGCCGATGTGTTGAAGCTCGACGTCAAAGATCCCGACAATCTGTGCTTCATGACGCAGACGACCCTGTCTGTCGACGACACCTCGGAAGTGATCGACGCCCTGCGCGCGCGCTTCCCGAAAATCGTCGGACCCCGCAAAGACGACATCTGCTACGCCACCACCAACCGTCAGGAAGCGGTGCGTAATCTGTCAGACGATGCCGACGTCGTGCTGGTGGTCGGTTCGAAAAACTCGTCCAACTCCAATCGCCTGGCCGAACTGGCACAGCGTGTCGGCAAGCCTTCCTACCTGATTGATTCGGCAGCGGATATTCAGGAAGAGTGGGTGAAGGGCGCGGTCAGTGTGGGTGTGACGGCCGGGGCTTCTGCGCCAGACGTTCTGGTTCAGGAAGTCATCGACCGCTTGAAAACGCTGGGGTGTCTGGGCGTTGTGAACATGGACGGACGCGAAGAAAACATCGTGTTTGAAGTGCCGAAAGAACTGCGTATCGACATCAAAGCCGTAAGCTGACGCTATTGCAGTCAACAATAATCAGGCTCTGCCGCACACTGTGCCGCAGAGCCTTTTTTTATCTTTCAGATGCCGAGAATCAGAGTTTGAACTGGTATTGCCCTTCGCCGCGTGTCGTGGTTTCCACCTCGAGCAATGCGCCTTCGAGGGGGTGCGGGTCTTTCAGCCCTTTTCGGGCCGAGGTAACAAACAGCTGGTTCATCTGCGCGCCGCCAAACGCACAGCAACTCGGTTGAGTCACGGGCAGCTCGACGGTGTCGAGTGTCAGCAACTCGCCCTGATTGATCTGCTGGCGCAGCAGTACGCCGTCGCCGAAGCAGGCAGTGATCAGCATGCCATCTTCGCTGAGTGTAGAGCCGTCCGGGGTCTTGTCACCGGATGAGAAGCACGAAAGCTTAAGCGGATTAATCCGGCGTGCATTGCCCGAATAAAAGCGCTTTTGCATGCTGTCGGCAAACCACACACGTCCTTCGTACCAAGCGAGCGTATTGGGCGTGCCGACATTGTCCATCATCAGCTGCGCTTGCGCGTCGCCTTTTTCGAAACGATACCAGGCACCTATTTTGTCTTTCTCCTGCAAATCCATACTGCCGAACCACAGAGAACCGTCTGGCGCGATCGCCGCTTCGTTGGGGCGCGTGCCCGGCGCACCCGGATAGGGGCAAAGCGGAATGCGGGTTTCGGCGTGATACTCGTAGAGGAAAATGCCGTCCTGCGCGGCGAGCAGGAAAACGTCCTGCTGATCGGTCAGCAGGGCGGCGCTGGTCAGCGAGGGCAGCTCGCGATGCTCGACGACTTTCGTTTCCGGCCAGTAGCGCAGCAGGCGCTGATTATCGATATCCATCCACAGCAGTGACTGAGTACGCTGGCACCAGACCGGCGTCTCACCCAAAGTGGCGCGGTAGTCAGTCACCGGCGTAAGTGCGGACTTTAAAAATGCAGGCATGACTTTTCTCCCGGAGGTAAATAATTATTTCAGTGAGATGAGTTTAGCCGCGCAGAGAGGGAACGGGGGAAGGGCAAGGTTTTAAAAGCAAAAAAAGCCTGCCGGGAGAGTCGGCAGGCTGCATGGCACATGGCAGAATCAGAAATCGTAGGTCAGACGAACGCTGTTGATATCGCCAAGGTTATCGGACGAATGAATAAACATATGTTCGTAGTTGATGCTGAAGTTATAGGCCAGCTTGAACTGGATACCCAGGCCATTGTCGGTACGCGAGTAGTCACGGCCCGTGGTGTATTTCAGGTAATCGCCCATGACGTAAGGCTTGACGCTCTTGACGGCAAAGGTATCCACCGGAATGCTGTAACTTGCAAAGTACTCTATCCCGTAGGCATCGCCTGCAAAATAGTTCTGCTCGTTGGTGACCTTGTTGCTCAGGAAATTATGATACCAGCCGCCGCCAGCCGAGAAGTTCCACGGACCCGGCGCCCACGTCAGCGCGGTACCCAGAATATGCTGGTCATAGTCTCTGGAATCGCCTTTGGCGCGGTTTTTCACTTCGGCGCTGGTGTAGTTGTACGCCGTACCCCAGCTTAAATCCTGGGTGATGTGCCAGTTGGCTCCCACGGAACCGCCGCCTTTACGCTTGTAGGCGAGGTTGTTGCCCGTGCTGCCCACGTAATAGTCGTCGTCGGAGAACAGGTAGGCGGCGTACAGGTCGACCGGACCCGCCGCATACTTGTATTTCAGCATCTTGCGCGAACGGTAGGACCCATCGTAGTCGCCGTTGATCCCGTTGCCGGGTGCCTGCGCGACCATGTCGTTGTTCCAGTTATCGGTCTTGATGCCGACCACATCATAGTAAATGCTGTTCTGCTGACCAAAGGTCAACATGCCGTAGGTGTTGCTCTTGAAGCCGGTATACAGCTGACGACGGGTGGTGTTGTTTGCGCCGTTGGCGTGATGATGATCCCAGTCCAGCACCTGCGGAATGTTCACGCCCAGCTCGTAATACCCGACCCAGTGAATGTCATCAAACAGGAAGTAGTCGGCGGTAAAACGAAAACGGGTTCCGGCATCGTAGCCGTTGTTCTTGTAGGAGCCTCTATCCGAATCGCCCATGGTGTTGGACACCTGCGGACGAATACTGCCGCCTATCTTGAAATCCAGACGGCTTAGAGGATAGTTGGGCTGGGGATCCTGTTTCAGCAGGGTAATTTCTGCCTGTGCTGCAAAAGACGCGCTACCCAAAACCAGAGCCGCAACGACCGTTTGTGAAACCCTGTGCATTTTAAAATTCATAACCACTCCAGACACCAATACAATGTTGGCGTCTCTATATTCCCTGATTCAAAAGGGTGATTGACGGGCATTTATTACCGTTGGCACGCTGTCTCTTTTAAATGTCGACATTTGTGCCTAACCGTTTGTTTATAAATGATTAATTAAATAGCCAATTCAATAACTTATCGCAATTATATTAAAGTATCTATATATATGCTTTTGCAATAGTTCATCGACTTAAAATTAGCTGGCTATTTATTAACATAACCTTTTGGCAAAATCCAATAACCAAAACGGAATAATTTATATCAATACTCATCACTGGATGCGTTTGGACACAAAGGGAAGCAATTCGGCGGGGGAGAATAACAAGTCAAATGAATGCATGATTATTCATAAACTGCATATTGACCATTTATTGAGCGGTTACAACGATTTGTCTTGTCGATGCAGGGTAAAATCCGACATTATCGCGTTCAGGGTAATAGATTTTACTGATACAGGCACGCCTCTATCATAATTTTCTAATTATGAGGCAATTTCACTGGCCCCAATAGGGCAGGGTCGTTAACCTGCTTCTGTTTCTGGCAGCATACATTAATAAAGAGAGAAATTATGAGCAAAGCTGATATCCGCATGGCGATTGCCGGTTCCGGTGGGCGCATGGGTCGCCAGCTGATTCAGGCCGTACAGCAGGCCGAAGGCGTGGTTTTGGGCGCGGCATTGGAGCGCAAAGGGTCTTCACTGGTCGGCACCGATGCCGGTGAATTGGCTGGCGTCGGCGTCCTGAACGTCAAGGTCAGTGACGATCTGCACGCCGTCGCCAATGATTTCGATATTCTCGTCGATTTCACTCGTCCCGAAGGCACGCTGGAACACCTGGATTTCTGCCTCAAGCACGCCAAGGGGATTGTTATCGGCACGACGGGCTTTGATGATGCAGGCAAGGCCGCGATTCAGCAGGCCGCCAACGAAATTCCTGTGGTCTTCTCCGCCAACTTCAGTGTCGGCGTAAACGTCGTGCTCAAGTTGCTGGAAAAAGCCGCCAAGGTCATGGGCGACTACACCGATATCGAAATTGTCGAAGCGCACCATCGCCACAAGGTCGATGCGCCATCCGGCACCGCGCTGGCCATGGGTGAAGCTATCGCCGGGGCGCTGGGTCGTGACCTCAAGGATTGTGCCGTTTACGCGCGCGAGGGTTACACCGGCGAACGCGACCCGATGAGCATCGGTTTTGCGACTATCCGTGCTGGCGATATCGTGGGTGAACACACTGCCATGTTTGCCGATATCGGCGAGCGAGTCGAGATAACCCACAAGGCCTCAAGCCGCATGACCTTCGCAAATGGTGCCGTTCGTGCCGGAAAATGGGTATCTTCCAAAAATAACGGTCTTTTCGACATGCGCGATGTGCTCGGTCTTGAAGATTTATAAGTTTATCTTACAACTGTGATGTGGTTGTTTTAATCATAATCTTTTGATAAAAGGGCATAAATTTTAATGCCCTTTTCTTTTGTCTATAAAATGAGGGCTATCTTTTACTTTTTTATTGTAATGCCTATTTGTCATTGTTTTCCGCCTTTTGATTACCGTATTGGTTAAAATGTCACCGCCCGATATCTATTGGTTCAAGGAAAGTTAATGAAAAAGCGATTTTTCCAGACAATCCCCTTCGCAAACGTTTACTATGCCCACTTATCCTGTCCTTTTATCGCTATTCGTGACTCATTTCGCTGAGTGCAGCAAAAAACAGTAAAATAATAGTGCTTTTGGTAGACAAAATCGGCGCTCATCATTAGAATGCGCGCAATTTGCCAAAAATTAGCTTTGGGCCGAAAAAAATAACCGCTCCGAGTGCGATTTTTGCATTGATCAGGTCACCGGATCTGAATTAATATGCAAATATAATGATTGATTATTCTTGGAGGATGCTTTGATAAAGTCAGCGCTATTGGTTCTGGAAGACGGAACCCAATTCCACGGTCGTGCCATCGGGGCAGAAGGAACGGCAGTGGGGGAAGTGGTCTTCAATACGTCGATGACCGGTTATCAAGAAATCCTCACTGATCCCTCCTATTCCCGCCAGATAGTCACCCTTACTTATCCTCATATCGGCAATGTCGGCACCAACGCCGCTGATGAAGAATCCTCTGCAGTACACGCCCAAGGCCTGGTTATCCGCGATCTCCCTCTTATTGCCAGCAACTACCGTAATGAAGAGACCCTGTCGGATTACCTGAAACGCCTGAACATCGTCGGCATTGCAGACATCGATACCCGTAAACTGACTCGCCTGCTGAACGAAAAGGGCGCGCAGAACGGCTGCATCATCGCCGGTGATTCGGTAGATGCCGCACTGGCGCTGGAGAAAGCCAAAGCGTTCCCTGGCCTGAAAGGCATGGACCTGGCGAAAGAAGTGTCTACCCAGGAATCCTATAGCTGGCAGCAGGGCAGCTGGACGCTGGAAGGCGACCTGCCGGAAGCCAAAGAGGCCGAAGCGCTGCCCTATCACGTAGTCGCCTACGATTACGGCGTGAAACGCAACATCCTGCGCATGCTGGTTGACCGTGGCTGCCGCCTGACCGTGGTTCCGGCGCAAACGCCTGCCGAAGACGTGCTGAAACTGAATCCGGACGGCATCTTCCTGTCCAACGGACCGGGCGACCCGGAGCCTTGCGATTACGCCATCGAGGCTATCCAGACTTTCCTGACTACCGAGATCCCGATTTTCGGTATCTGTCTGGGCCACCAGCTGCTGGCGCTGGCCTGCGGTGCCAAGACCTCCAAGATGAAGTTTGGTCACCACGGCGGCAACCATCCGGTGAAGAACATGGACACCAACACCGTGATGATTACCGCGCAGAACCACGGTTTTGCCGTAGACGAAGCGACGCTGCCTGCGACATTGCGTACGACGCACAAATCACTGTTCGACGGTACCCTGCAAGGTTTGCATCACACCACCAAGCCGGCGTTCTGCTTCCAGGGTCACCCTGAAGCCAGTCCAGGCCCGCACGATGCAGCCCCTCTGTTCGATCACTTCATTGAACTGATCGACGCCTACCGTAACAGCGCGAAATAATTAACAGGAGCAGATAATGCCAAAACGTACAGACATAAAAAGCATTCTGATTCTGGGCGCAGGTCCGATTGTTATCGGACAGGCCTGTGAGTTTGACTATTCGGGTGCCCAGGCGTGTAAAGCGCTGCGCGAAGAAGGCTATCGCGTCATTCTGGTGAACTCCAACCCTGCGACTATCATGACCGACCCGGAAATGGCCGATGCGACCTACATCGAACCCATTCACTGGGAAGTGGTGCGCAAGATCATCGAAAAAGAGCGTCCGGATGCGGTTCTGCCTACCATGGGCGGCCAGACTGCACTGAACTGTGCGCTTGAGCTCGAGCGTCAGGGCGTGCTTGCCGAATTCGGTGTGACCATGATAGGCGCGACCGCCGATGCCATCGACAAGGCCGAAGACCGTCGTCGTTTCGACATCGCGATGAAGAAAATCGGCCTGGGTACTGCGCGTTCCGGCATTGCCCACAACATGGAAGAAGCGCTGGCGATTGCGGCCGACGTCGGCTTCCCGTGCATCATTCGTCCTTCCTTTACCATGGGCGGAACCGGTGGCGGCATCGCGTACAACCACGAAGAGTTCGAAGAGATCTGTACCCGCGGTCTGGACCTTTCCCCAACCAAAGAGCTGCTGATTGACGAGTCGCTGATTGGCTGGAAAGAGTACGAGATGGAAGTGGTGCGCGACAAGAACGACAACTGCATCATCGTGTGTTCTATCGAAAACTTCGATGCAATGGGGATTCACACCGGTGACTCCATTACTGTCGCACCGGCGCAGACACTGACCGACAAAGAATATCAAATCATGCGTAACGCCTCGCTAGCGGTACTGCGTGAAATCGGCGTGGAGACGGGCGGTTCCAACGTTCAGTTCTCCGTGAACCCGAAAGATGGTCGTCTGATAGTCATCGAGATGAACCCGCGTGTTTCCCGCTCTTCTGCTCTGGCCTCGAAGGCGACCGGTTTCCCGATTGCCAAGGTGGCAGCCAAGCTGGCCGTAGGTTACACCCTCGACGAACTGATGAACGACATCACCGGCGGCAAGACACCGGCTTCGTTCGAACCGTCCATCGACTACGTGGTGACCAAGATCCCTCGTTTCAACTTCGAGAAATTTGCCGGTGCCAACGACCGTCTGACCACGCAGATGAAATCCGTTGGTGAAGTCATGGCGATTGGCCGTACCTTCCAGGAATCCATGCAGAAAGCCCTGCGCGGTCTGGAAGTGGGCGCAAGCGGCTTCGACCCGGTTGTCAGCCTGGAAGACCCTGAAGCGCTGACCAAAATTCGTCGTGAACTGAAAGACGCAGGCTCCGACCGTATCTGGTACATCGCCGATGCTTTCCGCGCCGGTATGACCGTCGAAGGCGTCTTCAGCCTGACCAACATCGACCGCTGGTTCCTGGTACAGATTGAAGAGCTGGTCAAGCTGGAAGGCGAAGTGGCGAAAGGCGGCATCAATGCCCTGAACTACGATTTCCTGCGTGTACTGAAACGCAAAGGCTTCGCGGACCTGCGTCTTGCCAAACTGGCGGGCGTGTCCGAAAGCGAAATGCGCAAACTGCGCCACAAGCTGAATCTGCATCCTGTCTACAAGCGTGTTGATACCTGTGCGGCGGAATTCTCGACCGATACCGCGTACATGTATTCCACCTATGAAGAAGAGTGCGAATCCAATCCGACCAATGACAAGCCAAAAATCATGGTGCTGGGCGGCGGTCCGAACCGTATCGGTCAGGGTATCGAATTCGACTACTGCTGCGTACACGCCTCGCTGGCGCTGCGCGAAGACGGTTTCGAAACCATCATGGTCAACTGTAACCCTGAAACGGTTTCTACCGACTATGACACCTCTGACCGCCTGTATTTCGAGTCGGTAACGCTTGAAGACGTGCTGGAAATCGTGCGTATCGAGCAGCCGAAAGGCGTGATTGTCCAGTACGGCGGCCAGACTCCGCTGAAACTGGCGCGCGAGCTTGAAGCCTGTGGCGTGCCGATTATCGGTACCAGCCCGGACGCTATCGACCGTGCAGAAGACCGTGAACGTTTCCAGCAGGCGGTTATCCGTCTTGGCCTGAAACAACCGGCAAACGCCACCGTGGCGACCATCGAGCAGGCGGTAGAAAAAGCCGTCGGCATCGGTTATCCGCTGGTGGTGCGTCCTTCCTACGTGCTGGGCGGCCGTGCAATGGAAATTGTCTATGACGAAATCGACCTGCGTCGCTACTTCCAGAACGCGGTGAGCGTTTCCAACGATGCACCGGTGTTGCTTGACCGTTTCCTCGACGACGCGGTGGAAGTGGATATCGATGTCATCTGCGACGGCGAGCGTGTGCTGATTGGCGGCATCATGGAGCACATCGAGCAGGCGGGCGTTCACTCCGGTGACTCTGCATGTTCACTGCCAGCCTACACACTGAGCCAGGAAATTCAGGACGTTATGCGTCAGCAGGTCGAGAAGCTGGCCTTCGAACTGTCTGTACGCGGTCTGATGAACGTGCAGTTTGCGGTTAAAGACAACGAAGTGTACCTGATTGAAGTCAACCCGCGTGCTGCGCGTACCGTGCCGTTTGTTTCCAAGGCGACCGGGATTCCGCTGGCGAAAGTGGCCGCGCGCGTGATGGCCGGTCAGACTCTGGCCGAGCAGGGCATCACCGAAGAAGTGATCCCGCCTTACTACTCTGTTAAAGAAGTGGTGCTGCCGTTCAACAAATTCCCGGGCGTTGACCCTATCCTCGGCCCTGAAATGCGCTCGACCGGCGAAGTCATGGGTGTTGGCAAAACCTTCTCCGAAGCCTTTGCCAAAGCGCAGCTGGGCAGCCTTTCCGGCATGAAGAAAAGCGGGCGCGCACTGTTGTCCGTTCGTGACGGCGACAAGGCACGTGTCGTGATTCTGGCGGGCAAGTTGCTGGAACACGGTTTCGAGCTGGATGCAACGCAGGGTACCGCAGAAGTCCTGACCGCCGCAGGCGTTACCGTGCGTCAGGTCAACAAGGTGCACGAAGGTCGTCCGCACATTCAGGACCGCATCAAAAACGGTGAATACGCGTATATCGTCAACACCACCGCAGGTCGTCAGGCGATTGAAGACTCCAAGCTGATTCGCCGCAGCGCGCTGCAATATAAAGTGCATTACGACACCACCATGAACGGCGGTTATGCCACTACCATGGCGCTGTCTTCGGACCCGACCGAGCAGGTGATTTCAGTTCAGGAAATGCATGCACAAATTACGGGTTAATCGCGAAGATTAATCCAGCAGGCGATTGAGAACTGACAAAAGGCGCGGCATCATGCTGCGCCTTTCTTTTTTTGTTTTTTTATTTATAACCTAAGTGACTGGTTTTTCCTCTGGCGCAAGTTGCGTATGCTGAACAAAATACGTTTTAAAATGGAAGTTTTATGATCCTGATTATCTATGCTCATCCTTATCCTCGGCATTCTCATGCCAATCGGCGCTTACTCGAAGAGATTAACGATCTTCCTGATGTAAAAATCAGATCTCTCTACGATCTTTATCCGGACTTCAGCATTGACATCAAGGCTGAACAGGCGGCGGTTGAAGAGGCCGATCTGATTGTTTTCCAGCATCCCATGCAGTGGTATGGCTTGCCTCCCTTGATAAAACTGTGGATAGACAAGGTGCTGGAGCACGGCTGGGCCTATGGTCAGGACGGCGACGCGCTCAAGGACAAGGGGTGCCTGTGGGCGGTGACGACCGGCGGCAACGAAGCGCATTTCGAGCTGGGTCAATTCCCGAACTTTGCCGCGCTGGGTCAGCCTCTCGAGGCAACGGCGCTGTATTGCGGCATGAAGTGGCAGCCGTATTTCTCGCTGCACAATACCTTCACCTGCGATGAAGTAACGCTGAAAGCGGGCGCGCAGGCCTATCGCCAGCGTCTGATTGACTGGCAGACCGCGAATCCGGTACAGATCATGGAAGGGCAAGCCAATGGATAATCACAGCATGATGATTGAGGGGCTGATTTATCTCGGCTCTGCAGCGCTGTTCGTTCCTATCGCCGTGCGTTTCGGACTCGGCTCCGTGCTGGGCTACCTGATTGCCGGCTGTATCATCGGCCCGTGGGGACTCAAGCTGGTCTCCGACGCCGAATCTATCCTGACCTTCGCCGAAATCGGCGTGGTGCTGATGCTGTTTATCATCGGCCTCGAACTTGACCCCAAACGCCTGTGGACTCTACGCGCCTCCGTGTTTGGCGGCGGCAGCATCCAGATGGTCGGCTGCGGGCTGGTGCTCAGCGCCTTCTGCGCCGCGCTCGGGCTGGACTGGAAGATTGCCCTGCTGATTGGTCTGACGTTGGCGCTGTCTTCCACCGCGATTGCCATGCAGGCCATGAGCGAACGCAGCCTGACGCCAACGCCTATCGGTCGCAGCACCTTCGCCGTGCTGCTGTTCCAGGATATCGCCGCTATCCCGCTGGTGGCGATGGTGCCGCTGCTTGCCAGTACCGGTGAGTCGACCACGCTGATGGCCTTTGGTCTTTCGGCCGCGAAAGTCGTGGGCGCGCTGGCGATGGTGATTCTACTCGGCCGCTATGTCGCTCGTCCGGTGCTGCACTTTGTGGCCCGTTCCGGCATGCGCGAAGTGTTCAGCGCCGTGGCGCTGTTCCTGGTGTTTGGCTTCGGCATTCTGCTGGAAATGGCCGGGCTGTCTATGGCGATGGGCGCGTTTCTGGCGGGCGTTATGCTGGCCAGCTCCGAATACCGCCACGCGCTGGAAAGCGATATTCAACCCTTCAAAGGGCTGCTTCTGGGGCTGTTCTTTATCGGCGTCGGGATGTCTATCGACTTCGGCACGCTGATTCATCATCCGCTGCTGATTGCCGTATTGCTGTTTGGTTTTATGGTATTGAAAGCGGCGCTGCTGTGGATTGTGGCCCCGTGGCTCAATGTGCCTAAACGCCAGCGCGGCATGTTCGCCATTTTGCTGGGGCAGGGCAGTGAGTTCGCCTTCGTTATCTTCAGTGCCGCGCAAACGGCGGGCGTGCTGCCAGCCGACTGGGCCAAGGCGCTGACGCTTGCGGTGGCGCTGTCGATGGCGGTAACGCCGGTGCTGCTGGTTATCGCGAGCCGTCTGGAGCGCAACGCGCCGAAAGACGATCGCCCGCAGGATATCATCGACGACGAACACGCCAGCGTGATCATTGCCGGTTTCGGCCGTTTCGGACAGATAGCCGGTCGTTTGCTGCTGGCCAACAATGTGCATACGGTGGTTCTGGATAACGACCCGGATCACATCGAAACCTTGCGCAAATTCGGCACCAAAGTGTTTTACGGCGATGCAACGCGCGCCGATCTGCTGGAATCCGCAGGCGCGGGTCAGGCCAAGGTGCTTATTAATGCTATCGACGACGTGGAAGCCAACCTCGAATTGACCCGACTGGCGAAGGAGAACTTCCCGAACCTGAAAATCATCGCCCGTGCGCGTGACGTTGACCACTGGTATCAGCTGCGTCAGCTGGGCGTCGAGGCGCCGGAGCGTGAGCTGTTTGAAGGTTCGCTGCGCGTTGGACGTGAAACGCTGGAGATTCTCGGCCTGGATCCGTACGAAGCGCGTGAAAAAGCCGATCTGTTCAAACGCTACAACCTGAAAATGCTCGAAGCGACGCTCGAGAATTACGAGGATACCGAGTTCCGTCTGGCGTCTATCCAGCGTGCTCGCGATATGCTGTCTGCGGCCATCGAGCAGGACCAGGAACGTCTGGGCGAACAGCAGCAAAGCTGGCGCGGCAGTATCGACGGCAAAGCGCCTGAACACGAGGTAATCGAGGCCAAAGAAGGCTAACGCCTTTTGAAAGGTTTCAATAACAAAAAAGCGCATTCAGTGAATGCGCTTTTTTTATGGCGAAACGACGGGCTTGAGAAAATCAGCTCAGCGCAACCTTGATGCCCAGCGCTATCAATACGCCGCCGAGCAGTTTATCGATAAGCTTCTGTGCCTTGGCCAGCCCGCGACGAACCGGACCGCTCTGGATAAGAATAACCAGCACCGGCCACCAGATAAGGGAGAGTCCGACGATAATCGAGGCATAACCCAGTTTCTCGCTCAGGGTCGAGTTAATCTGCAACACCTGAGTGAACATCGCCAGAAAGAACAGCGTCGCCTTCGGGTTCAGCAGGTTGCACAGATAGCCCTGCACAAACGCCTTGCGCAGCGTGACCTGCTGCGGGGCGATGTTCTCGAGGTTCATCTTGCTGTTGGTACGGGAAAACAGCGCCTGAATGCCGACCCAGATAAGGTAGGCGGCACCCACGTATTTCAGCAGATCAAAAAGCCACGGCGTCTGGGTTATGACAACTGCCAGACCGGCCACGCAGTAGGACATGTGGGTGATAACGCCGCAGATAACGCCCGCAGAAGTCATCAACGCCGCCAGACGCGGATAGCGCGCGGCATTCTTGATAACCAGAAAGAAATCGGGGCCGGGGGAGATCATCCCCAACGCGGCGATAGTGGCGACAAACAAGGAGGTTTCGAGCATTAAACTGACCGTCATCAAGGAGCAGGGAAAATTATGGCGGCATCATACGCCAACTGCCGATTTTTAACAGGGGCTGCGCGTAATGGCTTATTTCGTTTGTATACTTTCTCGACCAGAATGTATTGAACAGTTTACATGCGTGACAATCTGGCAGGACGCCCTAGCAGGATCCGCTGGTTATCGGTGTGAGAGTGATGCGTTGGCGCTTGCTCGCAGAGCCGCGTTGGTGCTTTGTGCTGACTAACTGCGCACCCGCTAAGAGGTCTCTTATATCTTTAGCGGAGTATCGACGGCGGAATGGGCTTTCCGTATAGTGTGGCTCTTTTCTGCCCCGACATAGAATGTGTTCCTGGTCTGCTGTATGTCGTCTGCCGGCGGAACCACGAATATGTTCTTATTAGCTCTTCACCAAAGGTTTCATGATGATTATCAGCCTGATCGCTGCAATGGCAGCGGATCGCGTTATTGGTATGGAAAATGCCATGCCCTGGCATTTACCGGCTGACCTGGCCTGGTTCAAGCGCAACACGCTGAACAAACCGGTTATTATGGGGCGCAGGACATTCGAGTCTATCGGCCGACCGTTGCCGGGCCGTCTTAACATTGTTATCAGCAGCCAGCCCGGAAACCACGAAGGCGTTACCTGGGTAACCTCCGTTGACGATGCGCTGCTCGCGGCCGGTCAGGTCGAAGAAGTGATGATCATTGGCGGTGGCCGTATCTATACTCAACTGCTGAGCCGCGCCAACCGTCTGTATCTGACCCATATCGATGCCGAAGTCGAAGGCGATACACAGTTCCCTGACTACGAGCCTGACGAATGGGAAAGCGTGTTCAGCGAATTCCACGATGCAGATGACGCCAATACGCACGGTTACTGCTTTGAAATCCTTGACCGTCGCGGCGATTAATCGCCTCTGACCCTCAAGCAAAAGGCACCCGGTGGGTGCCTTTTTTGTTTAGGACAGTAGAGAGATGCGAAGGGGACACTACACCGCTTTCGGCACCGCCTCCTGTTCCCTGTCTTTCCTGCGGTTGGAAGGCTGGGTGAAATACGCCTTGTCTTCCCAGCGCAGCAGCGTCATCTCGCCGCCCCAGCAGCAGCCGGTATCCAGTCCGTAAACCCCTTCCGGCGTGCCTTTGCCCTCGAGCGAAGCCCAATGCCCGAAGATGATGCTGTAGCCTTCTTCGCGTACCAGACTCGGCACGTCGAACCACGGTTTCAACGGACGCGGCGCATCTTCCGGCGCATCTTTGCAAATCATGTCCAGCTGGCCGTTCGGGAAGCAGTAACGCATGCGGGTGAGGGCATTGGTGCTGAAACGCAGACGCGCCAGCCCTGTCAGTTCTTCCGACCAGTTGTTCGGCATATCGCCGTACATGGCGTTGAGGAACAGCGGATAGCTGTCGCTGCACAGGATGGCCTCAACTTCACGGGCGCACATTTTTGCGGTTTCGACGTCCCACTGCGGCGTGATGCCGGCGTGACCCATGATTATCTTGTTCTCTTCATCGACCTGCAACACCGGCTGACGGCGTAGCCAGTTGATCAGTGTATCGGCATCTTCTGCCTCAAGCAGCGGCGTCAGCTTGTCCTTGGCTTTATTCGGCGTAATTCCGGCGTAAATGGCCAGCAGATGCAGGTCATGATTGCCCAGCACCATACGCACGGCATCGCCCAGTCCGCTGACAAAACGCAAAACCCCCAGCGAATCGGGACCGCGCGAGACAAGGTCCCCCGTGAGCCAGAGAATATCTTGTTCGGGGTTGAATTCCACCTGTGCCAGAAGCGCTTTAAGCTCGTCGAGACACCCGTGGATATCCCCGACTAAATATGTCGACATTTTACCTTCTTACGGAACGGCTTAGTTGATAAGCGTAGGGAGTGCGAGACGGAAAACGGGGATGGCGACACGGAAGGCTTCTCCGTTGTGATCGACCATCTCGTAGTGACCTTCCATCGTACCCATCGGCGTCTCGAGGATGGCACCGCTGGTGTAATGGAATTCGCCGCCGGGAACAATCAGCGGCTGTTCGCCAACGACGCCTTCGCCCTGAACTTCGGTCTTGTGGCCGTTACTGTTGGTAATCAACCAGTAACGGCGCAGCAGTTGTACGTTGAAGCGCCCGAGATTGCGGATAGTAATGGTATAGGCGAAAACATATCGCTGTTCTTCAGGTATCGACTGGGACTCGATGTAGATACTTTGGACCTGAATACTGACTCGCGGCGCATCAAGCATAGCGTGACTCCGGTTAAGGTTGCTGGTCGTTGTTGGGCTGCTCTTTACTCTGCTGTTCGTTGAGTTTACGCACTGAAAGCCAGTTTGCCAGTTTGCAATACTGTTCAACGGAGATGTTTTCGGCACGCATCGACAGATCCAGCCCCAGTTCGGTCATCTGTTCCGGAGTAAACAGGTGGCCCAGGCTGTTGCGAATGGTCTTGCGACGCTGGTTGAAAGCATCGGTGGTCAGACGCGCCAGAATGCGGATGTCGGAAACCGGATACGGAATTTCGGCGTGCGGCGTCAGGCGAACCACGGCGGAGTCGACTTTAGGTGCAGGCGTAAAGGATTCCGGCGGCACTTCCAGCACGGGAATAACGTTGCAGTAATACTGCGCCATCACGCTCAGACGCCCGTAGGCCTTGCTGTTCGGCCCTGCAACCAGACGATTGACTACTTCTTTCTGCAACATGAAATGCATGTCGCTGATAGCGTTGGTGTAGGTGAACAGGTGGAACATCAGCGGCGTCGAGATGTTGTAAGGCAGGTTGCCGAACACACGCAGCGGCTGGCCCAGCTCCTGCGAAAGCTCGCCAAAGTTGACGGTCATGGCATCGGCCTGAATGATCCGCAGCTTGTTGCCGAGCTTTGGATTCACTTCGAGACGGGCCGCCAAATCGCGGTCAAGCTCGATGACGGTCATGCTGTCAAGACGTGCCGCGACAGGCTCGGTCAGCGCCGCCAGACCCGGACCGATTTCAACAACGGCCTGGCCGGGCAGGGGATGGATAGCGGAAACGATACTGTCGATGACAAACTGATCTTTTAAAAAGTTTTGTCCAAAACGTTTACGGGCGAAATGGCCTTGGTGGACTCGATTATTCATTGCTGTGTTTTATCACTACTGTTGTTGTCGGTGCTGACAGGGTTTGTCATGGCAGACAAGGTATTGTCATTACTGACTGAGGCCATGTTAATGGCAAGATTTAAGGCGGTAATAAAGCTGCCTACGTCGGCTTTGCCGGTGGCAGCCAAGTCCAGCGCGGTACCGTGATCCACCGAGGTGCGAATAAACGGCAACCCCAGGGTGATATTCACGGCTCGGCCGAATCCCTGATATTTTAACACCGGAAGGCCCTGATCGTGATACATGGCGAGCACGGCATCGGCATGTTGCAGATATTTCGGCTGAAAAAGGGTGTCAGCGGGCAACGGGCCAATCAGGTTAATGCCTTTTTCACGCAGGGTATCGAGCGCGGGCGTGATGGTGTCGATTTCTTCACGTCCCATATGACCGCCTTCACCCGCGTGGGGGTTGAGGCCGCAGACGTAGATTTGCGGAGACGCGATACCGAATTTGGTTTTCAGGTCGTTATCAAGAATGGTGATGACTTCATGCAGGCTCTGCTGCGTGATGGCATCCGACACGTCTTTCAGCGGCAGGTGCGTGGTGGCCAGCGCCACGCGAAGCTCTTCGGTTGCCAGCATCATGACTACCCGCTCGCAGTGGCTGCGATCGGCAAAGAATTCGGTGTGTCCGGTAAACGCAATCCCGGCATCGTTGATAATACTTTTCTGCACGGGGCCGGTGACCAACGCGGCAAATTCGCCGTTCATTGCACCATCGCAGGCGCGTGCCAGCGTTTCTACAACGTACGGGCCGTTCGCGACATTCAACTCACCCGGCGTCACCGACTCGGCAAGCTGGACGGGCAGTACGGTCAACGTACCGGCCGCCTGCGGTCTGGCCATGCCCGGACGATAGTCGAGCAGGCGAATCGGCAGACCCAGCGCCTTGGCGCGGGCAAGCAGCAAAGACGGACAGGCACAAACGACAAGCTCAACGGGCCAGTCCCGTTGAGCCAGTGCGAGGACTAAATCGGGTCCAACCCCGGCAGGTTCGCCGGGGGTAATGACCACGGATTGCGTCACGTAGGAATTATTGTCCATTGCCATCCAGAATCTTCACGTACGACTGGGCACGCTGTTCCTGCATCCAGGACTGTGCCTCTTCGGCAAATTTGCGGTTGAACAGCAGGCGGTAAGCCTTGTCCTTCTGCACGGCATCGGTTCTGTCGACCTGACGGGTGTCAAGCAACTGAATCAGGTGCCAGCCGAAGGAAGAGCGCACCGGTGCACTGATTTCGCCTTTCTTCAGTTTCAGCAGCGCATCGCGGAAGGCCGGGTCATACATGTCAGGTGAAGCCCAACCCAGATCACCGCCCTGATTGGCAGAACCCGGATCCTGTGACAACTGCTTGGCTTCGTCGGCAAAGTTGGCGCGACCGCCACGGATTGCCGCGGCTACCTGTTGAAGTTTAGCCTGTGCCTGCGCATCTGTCAGAACCACGGAGGTTTTCAGCAGAATGTGGCGGGCATGGACTTCAGTCACGGAAACTTTCTGGTCGACGGCACGCATGTCGTTCACTTTCAGAATGTGGAAACCGACACCTGAACGGATTGGACCGACAACCTGGCCTTTCTTCGCGTTGGCCAGCGCCTGCGCAAACAGAGAAGGCAGACCCTGAAGTTTGCCCCAACCCATTTTACCGCCGTCCAGCGCGTGCGGGTCAGCAGAGTAGGTCATGGCGGTCTTGCCGAAGTCCGCGCCGTGGTTCAGATCGCTCACCAGTTTTTTCGCCAGCATTTCAGTCTGGTTGACCTGATCCTGCGTTGGATTCTGCGGCAGTGGCAGCAAAATGTT
>Ga0308159_1002252_pt1 | contig 22943 bp, 22 predicted proteins | sample PhyCR1_FD_201040 | JGI IMG/M metagenome (GOLD analysis project Ga0308159, IMG submission 201040) | Phyllosphere microbial communities from UC Gill Tract Community Farm, Albany, California, United States - DLSLC.R1 | ecosystem: Host-associated > Plants > Phyllosphere > Unclassified | place: USA... | reverse complement strand
ACGACTTCGGCCGCGTGCTGGCAACCATCCCGGAGATCCAGGAGGCCTACCTCGTCTCGGGCGACTACGACTACTACATCCGCATCGCCGTGCGCGACACGCGCGACTACGAGCGGCTGCTGCGCGAGAAGCTCTACAAGATCCCCGGCATCCGCCACAGCAAGTCGCACTTCGTGCTGCGCGTGCTGAAGGAGGCGACCGTGCCGATCGCCAGCCTGGCGTGAGCGCAGCCCGCTAACGCTTCTTGCTGGTGCGGCGGCGCGTGGGTCGCCTGCCGTGCGCCGTCTTCGCGGCCTTGCGGAACGCGCCGCGGGCCGGCGCGCCCTTCTCGCCCGGCTTGCGCATGTGTTCGCCGCTGCCGCGCGCGATGCGGCGGCGCTTGGCCTGGATGTTGGCGTACAGGCCGCGGCGGCGCTTGCGCATGCTCATGGTGCAGTTCCCATCTTTTGTGTCAGCAGGCGCAACAGGCTAGGAACCGCCGCGCGCATTCGCCGTCGAACCTCGCGGCAAGCGCCGGTAGGACCGCGCCCCGCCTGCCCACCCGCAGCCGCCGATGCCGCATGGCCCACGTGGTCATGGAGCGCCGACCGACATGCCGTCAGGTTTCCGCCGATAGAGTCCCTTGCGATGAAAGCCCCCAGCCCATGAGCGACACCGCCCTGCCTCCGCCGCGCCGCTACTGGGAGATCGACGCGGTGCGCGGGCTGATGCTCGTGCTGATGACCATCACGCACGTGCCGACGCGCTTCACCGATCCGCTGGGCCAGCCCTTCGGTTTCGTGTCGGCGGCGGAAGGCTTCGTGCTGCTGTCGGCCTTCGTCTCGGGCCTGGTGTACGGTCGAATGGGTTACACCCAGGGCGTCGCACCCATGCGCCGCGGCTTCTGGAAGCGCGCGGTGCGCATCTACATGAGCCAGGCGGCGCTGCTGCTGTTCCTCTTCACGGTGATCACCGCGCTGGCCATCGGCCTGCACATCGAGGAGCCGCAGGTCAAGGACCTGCTGAAGTACTACCTCGCGCATCCGCACGAGGGCTTCCTGTACTCGCTGCTGCTGGTGTACCAACCGGCGCTGCTGGACATCCTGCCGCTGTACATCCTGTTCATGCTGCTGAGCCCCTGGGTCATGGCCTATGCGCTGCGCCACGGCTGGCAGGTGCCGATGCTGCTGAGCGCGCTGCTGTGGGCCGGCGCGCAGTTCGGCATGACGCCCTGGCTGCACGAGCACCTGATGATGGGCCTGCTCGGCATCCCGATCCCCTTCAACGAAACGGGCTCCTTCGACACCTTCGCGTGGCAGTTCCTGTGGTTCTTCGGCCTGTGGATGGGGGCGAGCCGCAACGCCCCTGGCGCGCAGCCGATCGTGATCCCGCGCCGCGTGGTGCAGATCGCCGTGGTGGTGGCCGTGGGCTGCCTGGCCTGGCGCCACCTGAGCCCGTGGGGCCAGGCGCCCTTCGGCGACGACGCCGCGCTCAACCTGCTGTTCGACAAATGGCGGCTCGGCCCGCTGCGCCTGCTCGACCTGGCCGCCATCGGCATCGTCGCCTTCCGCTTCGGCCCCGGCTGGTTGTCGCACCTGCCTCGGCCGCGCTGGCTCGAGACCATGGGCTCGGCCTCGCTGGCGGTGTTCTGCGCCCACCTGGTGGCGGTGCTGATCGTGGTCGCGCTCTTCGGCCACCGTGCCCGGCCGCTGTGGGCCGACCTGGCGCTGCTGGGCAGCGTGTTCGTGTGGCTCTATGCCGTGGCCTGGGCCGTGGCGCGCTTCGAAGCCCGCGAGCGGGCCGGCAAGCGGGTGGCACGGGCGCTCGCCGACGCCGGCCGCCGCGCCTGAACTGCCGTCGGCGTCACGGCCGAGAGCGCCGGCCGCACAGGCCCTGCAACGGCTTCCCGTTTGGCGACAGCGCGCCGCTCAGGCGCTCGCCACGGCCGAAGGCTGCGCGCCGGCGATCTGGCGCAGCGCGCGCTCGAAGACCTCCGGCGGCTGGCCGCCCGAGATCAGGTGCTGGTTGTTGATGACGATGGCCGGGACCGAGTGGATGCCCGCGTCGGTGTAGAGCCGCTCGCGCTCGCGCACCTCGTCGGCGTACTCGTCGCCGGCCAGGATGGCGCGGGCACGCGCTTCGTCGAGGCCTGCGTCGACCGCCAGTCGCACCAGCAGCTCGTGGTCGGCCGGGCTGAGGCCATCGAGGAAGTAGGCCTTGAACAGCGACTTCTTCAGGGCCAGCTGCTGCGCCTCGCCTTCCAGCTCGGCCCAGTGCAGCAGGCGGTGTGCGTCGAAGGTGTTCCACACGCGCTTGCGCTTGTCCAGGTCGAAGGGAAAGCCCACGGCCAGCCCGCGCTGGCGCAGGTGTTCGCCGTTGGCCCGCACCTGCTCTTCGCTGATGCCGTACTTGCGCTGCAGGTGCTCGACCGAGTCCTCGCCCTCGGCCACCATCTGCGGGTTGAGCTCGAAGGGCTGGAAGCGCAGGCGCACGTCGATCTCGGGGCCGACGCGCGCCAGGGCCTGTTCCAGCGAGGCCAGGCCGACGGCGCACCAGGGGCACGAGACGTCGGACACGAAGTCGATCTGCAGGGAGGTGGGGGCGGGGGTGCTGCTGCTCATGCGCCGGATTGTCCGCGCGCACCCCGACCCCGTCGGTCGCGGGGCTTTGGCGGCTCGGCGCACGGGCTGGCGTCCGTCAGGGCCGGCGCATCGCCGTCGCGCATACTCCGCTCGCCTTTCACACCCCTCCTTCCGCCCTGCCCCTCATTCCCATGCGCTCCCTGAGGCTGCAACTCGCCGTGTTCTGGGCCCTGCTGCTGGCGGTGTGCCTGCTGCTGGGCGTGGTGGTGCTCGGGCTGTACCGGCTGAGTCCGGCGATGCAGCTGGAGCTGGGCCGTGCGCGCGTCGAAGGCAGCTGCGAGCAGCTCGCGCAACGCTATGCGCAGTCGGCGCCCGACACGAAGGCGCTGCGGCTTGACCTCGCGCGCGTGCTGCTGCAACTGGTGCTGACCGAGGCGCCGTACGTCGAAGGCGGCGTCTGGCGGACCGAGGGCGGCATCGGCGCGTATGCCTACCCGACCTACGAAGGCAGCAGCGTGAAGACCGACGTGCCCGCGGCCGAGCAGGCGCTGATCGAGCAGACCGCGCAGCAGGCGGTGGGCACCCAGCGCCTGCGCACGCAGCAGGTGCGCGGCAGCCGCGAACTGCTGATCGTCGCGGCCTGCCCGCTCGCCGCGCCGGGCGCCGCCGCCTGGACGATGACGCGCACCCAGCTCGGCGCCGCGGCGGCCGAAGGCAGCCTGCGCCTGGGCCTGGGCGCGCTGGCGGCGGCGATCGTGTGCTCGGCGCTGTGGCTCGCGGTGCTGCTGTACCGCGGCCGGGCGCGCCTGCGCGGGCTCGAAGCCGCCCTGGCCGCCGCGCCCGCCGACACCATGCCGACGCTGGCGCGCACCGGCCTGGACGAGCTGGACCGCATCGTCGCCAGCTACAACGGGTATGCCGCCCGCTTCGCGCAGGCGCAGGCCGCCGCCCGCGACGCGCTGGCCCAGCGCAGCCGCGACCTGCGGCTGGCGGCGCTGGGCCGCATGACCTCCGCCGTGGCGCACGAGATCCGCAACCCCATCGCCGCCATGCGCCTGAAGGCCGAGAACGCGCTGGCGGCCGACCCCGGCACGCAGGCCTCGGCGCTGCGCACCATCGTCGGCCAGATCGACCGGCTGGACGCGGTGGTGCGCAGCCTGCTCGCGCTGGTCCAGCCGCTGGAGCTGAACCCGCAGCCCGTGCCGCTGCAGCTGTGGCTGCAGGAGCGCCTGGCCACGGCCGCGGCGGCGGCCGCGCAGCGCCAGGTCGCGCTGCTGCTGGCCGAAGGCGCCCTGCCCTGCGCCGTGTTCGACCCCATGCACCTGGCGCGCGCCGTCGACAACCTGCTCGACAACGCGGTGCGCCATGCCCGCAGCCCCGGTGGCAGCGTGCACCTTTGGGCCGAGGCCGACGCGGCGCGCGGCCTGCTCGTGCTGGGCGTCGCCGACGACGGCGAGGGGGTGCCCGAAACCCTGCGCAGCCGCCTGTTCGAACCCTTCGGCACCGGCCGCGCCGACGGCACCGGCCTGGGCCTGGCGCTGGCGCGCGAGGTCGCCATCGCCCATGGCGGCGAACTGCGCCACGAGGCCGGCACGCCGGGTGCGCGCTTCATCCTGGAGATGCCATGGCAGACCTGCTGATCGTCGACGACGACACGGATTTCGCCGATTCGCTGCGCGAGACGCTCGAAGGGTTGGGCCATGCCGTGGCCGTCGAGCACCGCGGCGAGGACGGCCTGGCGCGCCTGTCCGCGCAGCGCTTCGACCTGGTCTTCCTCGACCACCGCATGCCCGGCATGGACGGCCTGCAGACGCTCGCCGCGATGAAGGCCACCCTGCCGCGCCTGCCTGCGGTGGTCGTGCTGACCGCGCACGCGGGCAGCGCCGGCACGATCGAGGCGATGCGCCTGGGCGCCTTCGACCACCTCACCAAGCCGGTGAGCCGCGACGGCGTGATCGAGGTGGTGCGGCGCGCGCTGGCGGCCGCGGCACCGCCGCCCGCGGCGCCCGTGCGCGCACCCGCGCCGGACGACGGCGAGATGATCGGCATCAGCGAGGCCATGCGCGAGGTGCACAAGCGCATCGGCCTGGCCGCCGGCAGCCGCGCGCCGGTGCTGGTGGTCGGCGAGACGGGCACCGGCAAGGAGCTGGTGGCGCGCGCGCTGCACCGCCATTCGGACCGCGCGGCGCGTCCCTTCGTTGCCGTCAACTGCGCGGCCATCCCGCGCGACCTGCTCGAGAGCGAACTCTTCGGCCACGTGAAGGGCGCCTTCACCGGTGCGGTGGCCGACCGGCCCGGCTGCTTCAAGGCGGCCGACGGCGGCGTGCTGCTGCTCGACGAGATCGGCGACATGCCGCTGGACGTGCAGGCCAAGCTGCTGCGCGTGCTGCAGGAGGGCGAGGTGACGCCCGTGGGCAGCCACCGCCCGCAGAAGGTGGACGTGCGCGTGGTGGCGGCTACGCATCGCGACCTGGCGCAGGCCGTGGCCGACGGGCGCTTTCGCGAAGACCTGCGCTACCGCCTCGACGTGCTGGCGATCCACCTGCCGCCGCTGCGCGAGCGCCTGGCCGACATCGTGCCGCTGGCCGAGCATTTCCTGCGGCTGGCGGCGGCGCCGGGCCCGGCCAAGCGCCTGTCGCCCGAAGCCGCGGCCGCACTGCTGGCCCACCGCTGGCCCGGCAACGTGCGCGAGCTGCGCAATGCGATGGAGCGCTGCCAGGCGTTGCAGCGCGGCGCGGTGATCCACCAGCTGGACCTCGCCGATCCCTCGCCGGCGCCCGGCGGCGCGGCCACCGGCGCCCTGCCGCCCGACTGGTATGGCGGCACATTGCCCGAGGCGATGGACCGCCTGGAGAAGCTGCTGCTGCGCCACGCCCTGGCCGAGGCCGGCGGCAACCGGTCGCTGGCGGCGCGCCGGCTCGGCATCCACCGGCAGTTGTTGTACTCGAAGCTGACGCAGCACGGGCTGGACTGAAGAAGCTGTGAGCCGCTGTCGTGTTTCCGGACATCCACTGTCCGGCGATCATCCGCCCGGCCACCTGTGCCGCAACGCAAGTCCTTGATTTCAAAGGACTTCGCTACTGGCACGCGTCTTGGAAGCCATGGCACATCCCTTCAAGGAGCACACCATGGCCACTTCCCTTCCTTCCTCCTTCCGCGCCAGCCTGCTGGCCGGCCTGATGGCGGCCTGCGCGATCGCCGTCGCCCAGCCCGCACCGCAGCCCGCCCCGCCGGGGGGGCCGATCCCACCGCCTGCCGGCATGGCCGGGGCACTGCCGCCGCCTCCCGGCGGGCCGATGGCACCGAGCGGCCCGATGGCGCCGGCGCCGATGGCGACCGCCACCGTCAGCGGCCAGGTGGCGCGCTGGCTCATCAACCCCAACGGCGAGGCCGACGGCCTGCTGCTGGACAACGGCACGCAGATCGCCTTCGCGCCGCACCTGTCGGCCAGCGTGACGGCGCTCGCCAAGGTCGGTGACCGCATCGACGCCACCGGCTGGCGCGCGGGCGATGCCGGCGCGCTGCGGGCGCAGGAGATCCGTGCCAACGGCCGCGCCGTGACCGACCAGCCGCCCTCGCCCGGCGCCATGCCCCCGCCGCCCCGCCCGATGGCTGCGCTGGCCTCGATGAGCGCCGGCGGCCGCATCGCGCGCGTGCTGTTCAACGACCGCGGCGACGCGCACGGCGCGCTGCTCGACGACGGCACGGTGGTGCGCTTTCCGCCGCACGTGGGCCGGATGATCGGCGGGCTGCTGCAGCCCGGCGCGCCGCTCTACGTCCAGGGCTGGGGCACGCGCGGCCCCCTGGGCACCGGCATCGAGGCGACCCGCCTGGGCGCCACGCAGCAGGCGCTGCAGGACGTGCTCTCGGGCCCGGTCGACCCGGCCCGCCCCGGCCCGCGCCGCCGCCCGGCCTGACCCGTCGGGGGCCCCCCGCGGGCCCCGTCCCTTCCATCCCATTCATTCCTCACGAGATTCATTCATGTCCCACGACACACTCATCGACGTCTGGTCGGTCGAAGGCCGCTTCCTGCACCTGATCTACAGCCCGCGCGGCGAGCACGAGGGCGTGCTGATCGACACCGACGGCGTGCCCACGCAATTCGTCTTCGACAAGCACGACACCGGCGCCGCAGCCGCCTTCGCGCAACTCGAGCCCGGCCAGCGCATCACGGTCGAGGGCAGCGAGCGCCCGGCCTCGCCCAAGGGCGAAGGCGCGCACGTGGTGTACGACTTCCACCGCCTGAGCGAGGTCGACGGCGAGCCCCTCGCCCCGACCCATGACGACGCACCGGTCGAAGGCCGCGTGCTGCGCATCAACCACGCCAAGCACGGCGCCCCCAACGGCGTGGTGCTCGACAGCGGCGACTTCGTGCACCTCAAGCCCGAAGGCTTCGCGCAGCTGGGCCTGCAGCCCGGCGACCGCGTGCGCGCCGAGGGCCCCTCGCAGCCGCTGGCCGACGGCCGGGGCCGCGTGATCGAGGCGCACACCGTCAACGGCACCGAACTCGCCGCCCACTGACCCTGCCGAGGAAGGGCGCCGACCATGTCCACCACGCTAGCCATGCCCCTGGAGGCCGGCCCCCGCGCCAGCGCACCGGCGACCGCCACTTCGCTCACGGCCCTCGCTTGGACGGCCTTCTTCCTGGCCGACGTGCGCGACGGGCTCGGCCCCTTTCTCGCCACCTACCTGCAGAGCCAGCGGGTCGACCAGACACTGATCGGCCTCACCATGACGGCCGGCGGGCTGGCGGCCGTGCTCATGACCCCATTCGCCGGCGCCTGGGCCGACCGCTGGACCGCCAAGCGCGCGCTGCTGGCCATCGCCGTGGTGGCGGTGCTGCTCGGCAGCGGCGGCGCCTTCCTCACCACATCGCCATGGCTGCTCGTCGGCTCGCAGGTGGTCGCGGGCGCGGCGGGCGCGCTGCTGGCCGCCGTGCTGGCCGCGCTCACGCTGGGCCTGGCGCGCCGCCAGGGCTTGCGCCGGCAGACCGGTCGCAACGAGGCCTGGAGCCACGCCGGCAACATCGTGTCGGCGCTGGGCGCGGGCATCGTGGCGCAGCAGTTCGGCGCGCCCTGGATGATGTCGGTGATGACGGTCATGGCCGTGGGCAGCCTGCTGTGCCTGGCGACCATCCGCGCCGGCGACATCGACCATGCGGCGGCGCGCGGCGTCGAGGCGGGCGCCGGCGACGCGCAGGCCGCGGGCCCGGGCGGCTTCGGCGAGCTGGTGCGGCACCGCGCGCTGTGGCTCTTCGCGCTGGCCTGCGCCTTCTTCCACCTCGGCAACGCGGCCATGCTGCCGCTGCTGAACCAGCGCCTGGCCGCGACGCAGCCCGACGCCGCGCCGCTGCTGTGGACAGGCGTCGCCATCGTGGTCGCGCAGCTGACGATGGTGCCGGTGGCGCTGTGGGTGGCGCGCAGCCGGCGGCTGGACCTGTCGGCCTTCGTCTACATCGCGATCCTGATCCTGCCGGTGCGCGGCCTGCTCGCCTGGGGCTTTCCCAGCGTATGGGCCAACATCCCGGTGCAGGTGCTCGACGGCATCGCGGCCGGCGCGCTGGGCGTGGCCACGCCGCTGATGGTGGAGCGCTACGCGCGCGGCACCGGCCGCTACAACCTGGCGCTGGGCCTGGTGCTCACGCTGCAGGGCGTGGGGGCCGCGCTGAGTGCGGGCGTGGCCAACGCGGTGGTGGGAGCGCGCGGACATTTCGGCCTGGCCTTCGCGGTGCTGGCGGGCTGCGCGCTGCTGGCGATGCCGGTGTTCATGCTGGCGCAGCGCGCCAATGCACGCGAGCCGTCCTCCGCCGCTTGAGCCTTCGGCCAGGCGCCGCTGTCAAACGCCTGTCGTGGGCGGGCCGTAGAACCGGCCCATCGGCCCTCGGGGGTCGCCCACGAGCGTCCACCATGGCCCTGAGCTCTTCGCTGCGTCGCACGGCGGCACACGCCCTCCGCCCACGCCCGGCGCGCTGGAAGCACCCAGTGCATCCGGCGCGCCCACCGCGCTTGCGGCGCCGGCCAGGGTCGGACGTCGGCGCCACGCTGGGCGCCGTCGTGGCCATCGTGCTGTGCCTCGCCACCGCGCGCTGGTGGTCGCCGCTGGTCAGCGTGCCGCTGGGCGTGGCGACGGCGCTGCTCATCCGGCACACGCCCCTGCGCGGCCGGCGCTCCCGCTACTGACCGACGCGTGCAGGCACGCGCGCCGGCGCCACGCGCGGCAGCCAGCCGAAGGCGATCGCCATGAGTGCCGTGCCCGCGGCGACCATGGGCAGCACCATCGGCCAGGCGCCATGGCTCATGCTGTTGTCGACGAAGCGGGCCGCGAACTGCCCCAGGCAGAAGGCGGCGAACATCATCGCGAAGCCCGACCACGACACCGCGCGGCCGGCCAGGTGCGGCAGGTCGCCCACCGCGCCGGCCTGGCCGCAGGGCTGGTGGATGCCGTGGCCCAGCACGTACACCGCATGCCCGAGCAGCAGGGGCACGACGGAGTGCGGCCACAGCGCGCAGCCCAGCATCTGGATGCAAGCCCCCGTGAGGCTCAGCGACGCGCCCAGCTTCACCGTGCGCACGGCGCCCCAGCGCCGCAGCAGCCGCCGGCACATCGTGGTGCTGAAGATGTAGACCAGCGAGCCGCCTGCCGGAATCCAGCCGTACAGCGCCGGCGACAGGCCCAGCAGGTCGATGTAGACCATCGGCGAGAGCAGCAGGAAGCAGAAGATCCCTGCATAGGTCGCGGCCGCCAGCGACGCCCAGGCGCGAAAGCTGCGGCTCGCGAACACCTCGCGCGCGCTGCCGCGGGCCACCGGCGTGGCGGCCTCGCCGGGCGCGAGCGGCGCATGCGTCTCGGCGAAGTCGCGCCAGCACAGGGCGAAGAGCACGCCCGCGTACACCGCCATCGCGCCCAGCACCCAGCGCCACCCCAGCCCCTGCACCAGCCAGGCCCCGAGCACCGGAGCGAACAGCGCGACCACGCCCAGTCCCGTGAGGCCGCGCGCCATGATGTGCGGCCCCTCGTGCGCCGGGTACAGGTCGCGCACCGCGGCGCGCGCGCACACGAGGATGGCCGCCATCGAGAAGCCCTGCACCGCCCGCCAGCCCACCAGCCAGCCCACGCTGCCGGCCAGCGCGCAGCCCACGGCCGCGACGGCGTAGCAGCCCAGGCCCGCGAGCAGCACAGGCCGGCGACCGAAGCGGTCGGCCAACGGGCCGCACAGCAGCTGGGCCAGGCCGAAGGCCAGCACGAAGACGGTGAGGCTGCTGCTGGCCGAACCCAGCTCGCGCGCGATGGCCGGCAGCGCCGGCAGGTAGCTGTCGGTCGCCACCGGCTGCGCGGCCAGCAGCAGCGGCAGCAGCAGCGCGAAGGACAGGGGCCGGCGCCGAGGCGGGCCACCGGGGGGCTGCGAAGACGGGTGGCCCGGCGCCGCGCTCAGCATGCGCCGGCCTTGCGGCGGCAGCACGGGGCCTGCGTATCGGTGCGGGAAGGGATATCTGCGAAGGGACTCATGAAGGCGTCTGCGACATTGGCGGATCTAAACGACGGCGGGCCGCTGCGGCCATACCGGCGGCGCTGGCAGCTATGAAATCGGTAGCAACAAACGCGCCACGCCCGCCGTGCGTGCAGCACGGCGGGCGTGGCCGGCAGGCCGCTCGCGGGCACCGCTACTTGCGCACCTTGGCAATCTCGGCCATCAGTTCCTTGACGGTGGACTCGCCCACACTCGCGGTGTACTTGTCGATCACCGGCTTGACCTTCTCGCGCAGCTTCGCGACCTCGGCCGGCGGCAGCTCGGTCACCGTCATGCCGGCCTGCTTGAGTGCGGCCAGCGCCGAGTCGGCCGCGCCGCGCGACACCTGCCGCTGGAAGGTGGTGGCCTCGGCCGCCGAATCGGTGAGCAGCTTCTTCTCGTCGGCCGACAGGGTGTCCCAGAACTTCCGGCTGATGATCAGTGCCTGGGGGTTGTAGATGTGCCGCGTCTGCGTGATGTGCTTCTGCACCTCGGCGAACTTCGAGGACAGGATCACCGTATTGGGGTTCTCCTGCCCGTCGACCACGCGCTGCTCCAGCGCCGGGAACAGCTCCGGGAAAGGCAGCGGGGTGGCGTTGGCACCCAGCGTGTTGAACAGGTCGATGTAGATCGGCGACTGGATCACCCGCACCTTCAGGCCCGCGATGTCCTCGGCCTTGGCCACGGGGCGGCGGCTGTTGGTGAGGTTGCGAAAGCCCAGGTCCCAGTAGCCCAGGCCGTGCATCTGCTTCTCGTCGAGGCGTGCGAGCAGCTTCTGGCCGAAGGGGCCGTCGGTCACGGCGTCGGCCTCCTGCGCGTTGCCGAAGAGGAAGGGGAAGTCGTAGACCGCGAACTCCTTGACCTGCGCCGCCAGGATGCCGGCGTTGAGCACCGTCATCTCCACCGTGCCGCCCTGCAGGGCCGAGACGGTCTGCAAGTCACCGCCGAGCGCGCCGCCCGGGAAGAGCTTCACGGTCATCTTGCCGCCCGACTTCTGCGCCACCAGGTCGGCGAATTTCTGCGCGCCCTGGGCCTGGGGGTGGCCGGTCTGGTTCTGGAAGGCGAACTTGATCGTGCGCTCCTTCACCTGCGCCAATGCCGGGCCGGCCGCCAGAACGCCGATGGCCACCAGGGCGGTGGCCAGCAGTTGTCTCTTCTTCATCTCGCTGTCTCCTTCTTCGTTGTGGAACCGTCTCGAAGCGCCGCGCGCGGCGCGTCCCGTCAATAGCGCAGTGTCGCCACCTCCCGCAGGGCTTCGGGCGTGGTACTGCCGAAGCCGAAGAATTCCAGGTAGGCGGGGATCTGCTCGAACAGCATGTCGGTGCCGACCTGCACCGCGCAGCCGCGTGCCTTGGCGGCCTGCAGCAGCGGCGTGTATTCGGACTTCATGACGACCTCGCCCACGAAGGTGGTAGGCGCGATGCGCTCGATGTCGAAGGGCAGCGGGTCGCCCTCCTTCATGCCCAGCGGCGTGGCGTTGACGACCACGTCGAAGCCGGCCGGGTCCTTCGAGCCAGTGCGCACGACGAGCTGCGGGTAGTGCGCCCGCAGGCGCCCGGCCAGCGCCTCGGCCGACGCGGGATTCGTGTCGAAGAGCATCAGCTCGGCCGCGCCGGCGGCGGCGATGGAGGCCGCGATGGCCGAACCCACGCCGCCCGAACCCGACACGAGCACCCTGGTGCCCCTGAACGGACGCCCCTTGCGCTCCACGCCGCGCACGAAGCCGGCGCCGTCGAACATGTCGCCCAGCAGGCTGCCGTCGGGGCGCTTGAGGATCGCGTTGCAGGCGCCGGCGATGCGCGCCGTGGGCGTCACCTCGTCGACCAGCGACAGCGTCGAGATCTTGTGCGGCATCGTGACCAGCGCGCCGCGCAGGTTCGAGAACCGCATGATCTGAGGCAGCGCGATGGCATAGTCCTCGGCCTTGACGCCCATGGGCACGACCACCGCGTCGATGCCCTGCTGGTCGAACCAGGGGTTGTAGATCATCGGCGCCTTGAAGGTCTCGGTCGGGTAGCCGATGTGGGCGATGAGGGTGGTCTTGCCGGAAATCATGGGAGGTCGATCGGTCGGATGCGCAGTGTCAGGCGGCGGCGTTCTGCAGCCGGCCGCCGTCCAGGGCCTGTTCGCGCAGGCGATCGTATTCGGCCTGCGGCACGGGCACGGCGTCGGCATTGCCCAGGTCCTTCATGTGGACGCGGTAGGTCTCGCGGGCGCTCAGCGCGGCCAGCGCGGAGATGACGGTGATGCCGAAGGCGATGGCGCCCACGGTGAGCCAGATGTTGGCCGCACCGGGAGGCGCGACGGCGGTGAAGAGCGCGGGCAGCATGGCCGTGATGGCAGTGCCGATGTTCTGCGAGATGGCCATGGCCGAGACGCGGGTGCGGGTCGGGAACAGCTCGGGGTAGAACGAGGGGAACACGGCGTTGTAGCCCTGGTAGACCACGCCCCACATCAGCAGCGACATGCAGATCGCGAGCGGCACGCTCCGGATGCTGATGGCATACAGGTAGCCGAAGGCCAGCAGGCCCGAGAGCAGCGCGCCGACGATGATGGGCGGGCGGCGGCCGATCTTGTCCGACAGGTTGCCCACGTAGGGAATCACCAGCACCGCGAGGATGTTGCCCAGCACCGGGATCCACAGGTAGATGTCCTTGGCGAAGCCGATGCCGTAGGCCGGCTGCACCGCGTAGGCGGCGCCGAAGATGGTGGCGACCACCGGGATCACGTTCATCAGCGCCATGCACACCACGCGCAGCATGTCGGGCGTGCTGTGCTTGAAGGCGTCGACGATGGGCGAGCGGGCGCGCTGCGTCGCTTCGGACTTGTCGGTGAAGGCCGGGGTCTCTTCCACTTCGCGGCGGATGATCCAGCCCGCGATGATGACGATGAAGCTCAGCAGGAAGGGAATGCGCCAGCCCCAGCTGTTGAACTGCTCGGCAGGCATGTAGTGCGCCAGCGGCAGGAACACGGCGGCGGCCAGGATCTGGCCGGCCTGCACGCCCTGCAGCGTGAAGCTGGCGAAGAAGCCGCGGCGGCCGAAGGGCGCGTGCTCCAGGATCATCGAGCTCGCGCCGGAAATCTCACCGGCCACGGCGAAGCCCTGGATCAGGCGCATCAGCACCAGCAGCGCGGGCGCCCACAGGCCGATCTGGTCGTAGGTGGGTAGCAGGCCGACGGCAATGGTCGAGAAGCCCATGAGGAACATGCACCACACCAGCACCTGCTTGCGCCCGTGCGTGTCGCCCAGGTGGCCGAGCACGAAGGCGCCGATGGGGCGTGCCACGTAGCCCACGCCGTAGGTCGCGAGCGACGCGATGATGGCGATGGCCGGGTCGCCCTTGGGAAAGAAGATCTGCGGAAAGATCAGCGCCGCGGCGGTGGCGTAGATGAAGAAGTCGTAGTACTCGAGCGCGGAGCCGATCCAACCGCTGGCGGCGGCCTTCTTCGACTGGTGCTTGCCCTGCGGCTCGTGGGCGGTGGCTGTGGACATGGTTTTGTCTCCGGGTGGAAGGGTCGGTGTGTGTGGAGGGAACGAAAGGAAACGGGTTGCTCAGGACTGCTGCGCCTGCGCCGCCATGCGGGCCGCCGCGTTGGCCGCGCCGTAGGCGTCGTAGCCGCCGATGCGCTGCACGATCTCGAAGAAGAAGCCCTGCTCGCCGCCTTCGGTGTAGATGTGCAGGAAGTCGCCGGCGCTCGAGCGGTCGAAGAGCACGCCCGCGGTGCGCAGGCGTTCGACGAACTCGTCGGCCAGGTCCAGCCGGGTCGGCAGGTCGTCGTGGTAGTTGGGCGAGATGGGCAGGAAGCGCACGCCCGCCGCGCGCAGGCGCTCCACTGTCGCAAAGAGGTCCTCGCAGGCCAGCGCGATGTGGTGCACCGCGCCACCGCCGGTGCGGGTGAGCGTGCGCGCGGTGCGGGTGCGCTGGCTCATCGAGGCGTTGAGCACCAGCCGCACGCCGCGCCCGGCGTTGGCCACGCCGCGGCTGCGAACGAGGCCGAAGGGGTCGGCCAGCTCCAGGCTCTCGCCGGGCGTGAGGCCCAGCACGGCGCGCGAGAACAGCACCCAGGTGTCCTGCTGGTCGACGGCCAGGCCCAGCGCGACGTGGTCGATGCCGCGCAGGCCGGCCCCGGCGCAGCCGGCGCCGCCGTCGATCACGAAGTCGGCCTCGAACAGCGCGCCGGTCGACATCTCGCCGGGAATGAAGTGGATCAGGTTGCCGCCCGGCGCCACGATGGCCGGCACGGCCACCTCGCCGGGACCACGCGGGCTGTCGTGCCGCACCGAGCACATCGCGACCGCGCGCTCGGCCGCCTGCTGCGCGTCGCCGGCATGCAGGCCCAGCGCGCAGACCGAGGTGCCGTGCAGCTCGAAGCGCTCGCGGGCGAAGGAATCGGGCTGCGCGTTGACGATGAAATGGATGTCGCCCTGGCGGTAGAGCGTGACCGCCTTGGAGCGGTGGCGGCCGAGGCGGCGAAAACCCAGCTGCTCGAACTGCGCGCCGAGCGCGGGCGCCGAAGCCTCGTCGGCGGCGAACTCGATGAAGCCGATGTCGGACAGCGTGGGGACGGGCGGGGGATCGAACAGTTCGACCTTTCCCCCATCCGTTCGGGCTGAGCCTGTCGAAGCCTCGCGCAGCGCTCGCACCCCTCCCCCCGTTCGGGCTGAGCTTGTCGAAGCCTCGCGCAGCGCTTCGACAGGCTCCGCGCGAACGGCCGGATGCAGAGCGTCGTCCTTGCCCAACCGCCCGCGCACCTCGCTCTCCAGCCACAGCAGCGAGCGCATCGCGTCCACCGCGGTACGCCGGTTCGGCGTCTCGCGGAACACGTCGTTGAAGATCTCCAGCGACAGCGGCCCGGTGTAGCCCGCCTGCAGCGTTTTCTCGAGGAAAGTCACGCAATCGAAATCGCCCTGCCCCGGAAAACTGCGGTGGTGGCGCGCCCACTGCACCACGTCGATGGCCATCAGCGGTGCATCGGCCATCTGCAGGAAGAAGATCTTGTCGCCCGGGAGCTCGGCGATGCCGGCCGGATCGTCCTTCAGCGACAGGGTGTGGAAGCTGTCGAGGATCAGCCCCAGCGCCGGGTGGTCGGCGCGGCGCACGATCTCCCAGGCCTGGCCGAACAGCGAGGTGACGCGGCCCCAGGCCAGTGCCTCGAAGCCCACGCGCAGGCCACGCCGGGCGGCGCGTTCGGCCAGTTCGCGCAGCTGCGCGGCCGCCAGCGCCGGGTCGTCCTTGACCAGCGGCGAGGTGTTGGAGCAGCACAGCATGAGCGACGCGCCCATGGCCTGCATCACGTCGAACTTGCGCTCGGCGCGCTCGAGGCTGCGGCGGAACTGCGCCTCGGGCATGCCCTCGAAGTCGCGGAAGGGCTGGTACAGGTCGACCGTCAGGCCCAGGTCGGCCGCGATGCGGCCGAGCTCGGCCGCCGAGCCGTTGAAGTTGATGAAGTCCGCCTCGAACAGTTCGAAGCCGTCGAAGCCCGCGGCGGCGATGGCCTCGAGCTTCTGGCGCAGCGTGCCGCTGAGGGAAACGGTGGCAATGGAACGGTGCATGGTGCGGGCTCTCAGCCGGCCTTCGCCACGCGCCGCCCGGCCGCTGCACGGGACAGCGGGCGGGCGGCGGTGGGTGGGCAGCGGTGCGACAGCATGGGCAGGACTGTAGAAATGCAGCCTCCCGGCCGACAATGGCCGCGCCCGTCGTCACGTTCGATCATCGATCACCAGGCGGCGATGATCGAACGCATACCGGGTTTGCCCTAGTCCGGTGCAGGCTGCCCCGAGGTGGTGAATGGCCGTGCCCGGCGGCCTCGCGCCCGCATCGGGCCGGTCGGTCTGCCCGGCCAGCGCTCAGGTGCCCGGATGCCGCACCGGCAGCCGGATCTCGGCCGCCAGCGCCGGCGGGTAGATCAGCTCGCGGATGAAGTCCGCGCCCTCGCGCACCACTTCGGCCGCCTCGTGCAGGCCGAAGTAGTCCATGTAGTGCGACATCTGCTGGATCAGCATCTCGAAGCCCGGCTGTGCCTGCAGCCCGCGGGCGCGGGCCGCCTGCACCAGCGGCGTGGGCTGGTTGCGCAGCAGGATGTCGAACAGGGCCGCACGCGGCGCCATGCGCGCCACGTCGCAAGGCAGCGGGTCGTCGGGCTTCAGGCCCAGCGAGGTGGCGTTGATGACCAGGTCGTAGCCCGACGGATCGGCGTCCGGCGCGGCCACCACCGTGGCGTCGAAGGCGGCATCGATGCGCGCCGCCACGCCGGCCGACTTGCCCGGCGCCGGGTCGTGGAAGGCGATGTGGCAAGCGCCGTCCTCGCCGCCGCCCTCGGCCAGCGACACGCCCACGGCCGCCGCGCTCACGCCCGCCCCGAGGATCAGCACGCGCTGGCCGCGAAAGGGGATGCCGAAGCGGTCGAGCGCGCCGACGATGCCTTCGCCGTCGAACAGGTCGCCCTCCAGGTCGCCCGTGTGCGTGCGCCGCACCACGTTCACCGACCCCGCGATGCGCGCGAACAGGCCGCAGCCGTCGAGCAGGTCCACGGCCAGCGGCTTGTGCGGCGGCGCGATCACCATGCCCTTGACGTTGCGCGCCAGGAAGCTCGCCTTGAGCCAGACCGCGAAGTCGCGCGCACGCACCTGCACCGGCACCATCACCGCGTCGATGCCGCAGCGCTCGAAGACCGCGTTGAACATGCGCGGCAGCCGGACGTTGGTGACCGGGTCGCCGGGAATCAGGTAGAGGTCGGTGTTGCCGTGGATGTCCGCCATGAAGTGCCTTGGGTTGCCGGTGGCGGCGTTTGGGTGCACGCCGCGTTGCGTTCGAGGAGGTTCGCCGCGCTGCCGCACGGCGGCGGCATCGCGGTACGCACTGTACGCGGCGTGGCCCCGGCCGGCAGGCCCGGCGCCGCATGCCCCGTGCGCGCGATGATCGTGCATCATCGAACGAACGACGACCATTCGCTCACGAACGACCGCCATGCCCTCCCCCGCGCGCGCCCGGCGCGCCACCCCCGCCGACAACGACGCCGACGCCGACGAAGTCGATGCAGCCCCCGCCGGCCTTGACCGGCGCGACTGGATCGCCGGCCTGGAGCGCGGCGTCGGCATCATCGAGGCCTTCGACGACGCCCACCCGCGCATGACCGCCAGCGAGGCCGGCCAGCGCACCGGCATGACACGCACCGCCGCGCGGCGCTACCTGCTCACGCTGCAGCACATGGGCTACGTGGCCAGCGACGGCAAGCTGTTCTGGCTCACGCCGCGGGTGCTGCGCCTGGGCCAGTCGTACCTCGAATCGGCGCGGCTGCCGCGCATCGTGCAGCCCTTCCTGCAGCGCGTGGCCGCCGGCACGCACGAGACCGCCTACCTCAGCGTGCTCGACGGCGACGAGGTCGTCTACATCGCGCGCAACGGCCCCAACCGCAGCATGAACACCGGCTACGTGCTGGGCGCGCGCGTGCCCGCGCAGGTCACCGCCTCGGGCATGCTGATGCTGGCGCTGCGGCCCGACGACGCGCTGGCGCACTGGCTGGCCACCCACGAGCTGAAGGTCTTCACCTCGCACACCATCGCGAGCAAGGAGCAGATGAAGCTCGAATTCGCCCGCATCCGCGCGCAGGGCTGGGCGCTGTCGGAACAGCAGCTGGACCTGAATTCGCGCGGCATCGCCGTGCCGCTGCGCGACCGCCACGGCGAACTGGTCGGCGCGCTGAACATCACCATGCCGATCGGGAACGAAGGCAGCGCGGAGGCGGTGGCGCGGGTGCTGCCGGTGCTGCGCGAGACGGCGCAGGCGATGCGCAATCTGATCTGAGGACCTGCGCGCAGGCGCGGCGACAAACTGCCCGACAGCGTCAGCCGCAGTTCCGGAGGACGGACACGGCGGGCGGCGAGCGCGCGCGGCGGTAGCCTGAAGGCCGCGTGCGCCCCCGCTCACTTCACGTTCATGTCCTTGAGCGTCGGCCCGGCCCCTTCGAGCAGCGCCAGCCAGGCGCGGAACATCGGGGCGCAGGTGGCGGGATCGATGTCCCGCAGCTTCAGACGCGCATCCGGCGAGAAGATGCGGAAGATCGCCTCGGTGTCGGCGTTCCACTGCAGGTGCGCCATGCGCCACTGGCCGAACAGGCGACGCGGGATGGCGCGGCGCTCCAGCACTTTCAGGTCGGAGTGCCGCGGATCGACCAGGAGCTTGCGCAGCAATGCTTCCACCGATTGCGGCGTGCCCTCCAGGTACTGGAAGAAATCGTCTTCGAGGGTGGCCAGTGCCCCGGTGAGGCCCGCGGCTTCGTTGTGGCGCGCGGCCTGCGCGACGAGCGCGGGCACGTCGACGCCCGCGGACCGCCGGCTGGCGTAGATCAAACGTTCAAGAGACACCGAGAGCCTTCGTGCGCAGCCGTCTCGGACCGAGGACCAGCTGCTCCATGCAGTTGCCGGTCCGACGATGTGGCGGACCCCGCCTCAGTCTAGATGGTGAAGGCCAAGGCGCGAACGCCGTTCGTCCTGCGCACGCAGGCGCAGCTACCCACACCGGCGGCGGGCCATGCCGCCCACCCCGAGAGGACGGCACGGTCCGACCCGTCGGGCCAAGCGGCTCCTACAGCCTCGGTGGGGCAGTCGCGCAAACGTCGGTTTCTGCAGAGACCCCCCTATCCGATGAAAACGCCCGACGACACCGGACTGCCCCATGGCCTGCAGGAAGCGCACCTGCGGCCCAGGTGGTACGACCGCCATGCGAGCCCGCTGTCCGTCGTCGTGCTGGGGCTGTTGATGGTGCTGGGCCTCACCGGCTGGTTGGGCCACGCCGGCCTGGAAAGCCGATCTGCGGAAGGGCCCGGTGCGTCGTTTCGCGTGGAGATGCCGGCGGTCATCCGCACCGGCGACTTTTTCGAGATGCTGGTGCACGTGCACGCCCGGCAGGACATCCGGCGTCTCGAACTGGAGATCGAGCCTTCGCTGTGGCAGAACATCACCGTGAACGGCATGGTGCCCGCGCCCGACAAGGAATCGGGCGAGGACGGGACGTTCAACTTCCAGTTCGGTGCCCTCAAGCCCGGGCAGGACGCGCTGATCAAGGTGTCGGCGCAGATCAATCCTCGCCTTCTGGGCCGCGTGGAGGGCGACATCCGGCTCAAGGACTCCGGCCAGCCGCTGGCCACGCTGCACCGCTCGATGAAAGTGCTGTTCTGATGGAAATCGTCCTGCGCGCCACCGTGATGTTCGCGATCGTGTACCTGCTGGTGCGGGTGCTGGGCAAGCGCGAGCTGGGGCAGATGACGCCCTTCGAGTTCATCGTCATGGTGGTGGTCGGCGACCTCATCCAGCAGGGCATCACCCAGAACGATTTCAGCATCACGGGTGCCACCCTCGCCATCTGCACCTTCGCGTTCTGGGGGCTGGTGCTGAGCTGGTTCTCGTACCTGTCGCCGCGTGCGGCGCGGCTGCTGGAGGGCGAGCCCCGGGTCATCGTGCGCCATGGAGAAGTGCTGCAGCACAGCCTCAAGCGCGACCGACTGACGCTCGGCGAGATCCAGTCGGAGATGCGCCTTGCCGGCATTGCGCACCTCACGGACGTCGAGTGGGCCGTGCTGGAGCCGAACGGCAAGATCAGCTTCATCAAGGCGGAGGGATCCTCGGAGCCCTCGGCGCAGCAGGACGAAGCCAGCGCGGCATGACCGTCGCGCGGGCCGAGCGGCTGATTGCCGGCGCCGCGCCTTGGTCGATGCGAACTCAGGAACGCTTCGCGGCCTGGACAGCAAAGTCCAGCTGGCCCGCCTGGAAGGCCGCGCCCACCTTGTGGAAGTCGATGGCATGGCCGACACCGGGCACGATGCGCGACTGCGCCTTCGGCGAGCGGGTGAAAGCAGCTTCGAACTGGGCGACCTGCTCGGGCGTGCTGATCCAGAGCGAGTCCAGCTCGGCCTGCCGGCTGTACACCGGCACCGTGATGCGGGCCGCAACGTCGCGCACGCGCGCGGTCCACGTCGTGCCGATGTCGACCAGCTCGGCACGCGGCACCGGCGCCATCGCCACATGGCAGGCCTGCGGCATGTCTGCGGCAAAGGAGCCGGCCGGGCCGAACATCCCGTGATCGATCGCCTCGGGCGGCAGCGCGATCATCGGGATCTCGGGCAGTGGCCCGCCATCGGTGGTCTTGAGCAGGCAGCCCGAGATCGCGATGCCCAGCAGCGGCCAGGCGGGCTGCAGGCCGGCGATGTCGGTGACGACGGCGCCGCCGATCGAATGGCCGATCAGGAACACCCCTGCGGCCTTGTGCGACCACTGCGCCCACAGCTCGCCGATGACCTGGTTGAACACGGCCGCATTGGCCGCGATGATCTGCGCGGTGGGTGCCAGCGGCGTGCTGCCACCGGAGCCGGGGCGGTCCAGCGCGATCGCCGGAATGCCGCGTTGCTCGGCCGCCTCCAGCAGCGAGTAGCCGGGAATGTCGAAATACAGCGACTTGAAGCCACCGCCGTGCAGGGCGATCACCAGCGGCGGCTTGGTCGCCCCCGAGCCGCGGCGCGATCGGGCGGCCTGGTTCTGCAGGCCGGTGATCGTGAGGCCGGCGGCCGGCCCGGTCTTGGCAATGGGCAGTTTGATGGCCCGCGTTGGCGCGCCTGACGGTGCGCCGCTCGACGCACCGTTGCCCGCAGCAAGCGCAGGGCTCGTTGCCAGCGAGGCCAGTGTCGTGAGGCCGAAAGCACGGCGTGAGAGGGGGGTAAATGTCATTTTTCTTTCTCCTTGGTGTGTGACTTGGGGGATGCGAGACGCTCGAAGATGTGGTGTTGAACAGCTGAAGTGATGCACTTGTTCAGGATGCAGAGAGCGACGTGGCCTTCGTTGTCTGGGCTTTCGGCGCAGCGCGCTTGATGCGCGGCCCGAGCTTGTCCAGCACGTCGGCCGTAACGAAGGTCTTGTCGTCCATGCTCTTGATGTCCGGACGCAGCTCGACGAGGATGGTCCGATCCGGCAGCGGCACGGGTGCGTACCCGGGCGTGTAGATGTAGACCGGCGGCTGGTACACCGGCGGCGTCGGCGGTGGCATGCGAAAGACGGGCATGGCTCCCGCCGTGCGGTGCATGCCGCCAACGATTCCCTCCTGGCCCAGCACCACATCGCCTTGAAGGTGTGGTTGGGGCGGAACTGCGGACACCGCAACCGCGGCATCCAGGTCCAGCTCGCGATGGCCGTAGACGTCCTCGCCCTCGAGCACTGAGGTGTCGACGTTGCCCTCGACGATCTTGAAGGCTGGGGCGTCGGCTTCCTTGGCAACTTCCGCGGCGCGGTACAGCAGGAAGGCATCGACCCAACGCACCGGCGTACGCCCTGTGTAGAGGAAGCGCACACGGTAGAGCTGGTCACTCAGCTTAGTGCTGCTGTAGCCGAAGCGGATGCCGTCTGTTTCGGCCGCGCGGTAGGGCGTGGGAGAGACGCACCCGACCAACGTCGTCGTGAACGCCAGCGCCAAAGCCAATTGCCTGGTTCTCATCTTGGGCGCTCCGCTCACGGCTTCAGGTAGAGCATCAGTGGCGCCTTGCCCTCGACCGAAGCCTGGTAGACAGGGTGATCCGATGCGAGTGGTGTGCCCAGCCGATAGAGCCAGCCGTTGCTGCCTTGCTCCAGCGTGATGCGTGCGCTGTTGGATGTGCTCTGCTCGTGGACATCACCGTAAGCGAACACTTGACGGCGCGCCAGGAAGTCGTAGGCTCCAGAGTCCGTCGTTGACAGCGGCATCGAAACCAGCGCGAAGCCGGCCTTGTCCGTCGAGCCTGCAACATCCAAGGGCAGTAGCGCATCTCCGGACGTGGGCAGGCTCATGTATCGGAGGTTGTAGCTGTACGGCTTCTCGGACAGGCCCGTGCCGGCGTCGACGAACTGCACGCACGCCGTGTCGGCATCGGCGAAGGACGTACCGGCCAGATAGGTCTGTGAAGCCGACGAGGTGCCGCCCGTGACATTGAAGATCGCGGCGCTGCTGAGCGCCGCCAAGTCAGCGGCGCTCTTGTTATCGCACAGGTCACGTGGCGCACCCTTGGCGTAGATGGCCGGCGTTGAGCGTGCCGGCGTTGTTGACCAACGTCTGGGCTGCGTTGCTGTTGGCGGTGATGGCCAGCGTGCCAGGCGTGACGACCTTGGCGCTGCTGGTGGCGACGTTGCCGCTGGTGGCCGTCAGAGCGATGTTGGCGGCGCTGGTGGTGCCGCTGCCGACATCGACGCTGGCGCCTTGCAGGCTCACGTTGCCGGCGGCGAGGTTGGTGCCGTTGGCAACCAGCGCATTGGCTGCGGTGACGTTCAGCTCGCCCGTGCTGGCCAGGCTGCCGTCGGCCTGGATGCCCGCTCCGAGCACAGCCTGTCCTGAGCCTGTCGAAGGGCTGCCCGTGGTGGACTGCACACTGCCGGCGTTCACGGTGGTGTTGCGGCCCGCCGTGATGCTGCCCGCGTTGGTGAGCGCGCCCGACGCCGTGACCTGGACGTCGTTGGTAGCACGCAGGCTGCCGCCGTTGGCGTTGGCAAGGCTGCCGGCCTGGATGGTGAGGTCGGTGCCGGCACCGATGCTGCCTTGCCCGTTGCTCAGGGCGCCGGTGACGGTCAGTTGCACCGGCCCGGCCGAGGCCTGGATGGCACCCTTGTCGTTGGCGAGGCTGGCGGTGGCCAGCTGCACACCCTGGTTGGCCGCCAGGGTGCCGGCGGTGTTGTCGGTGTTGCCGGCGACCGTCGCCGCGAGGGTGTTGGTGGCCGCGATGGTGCCGCGGGTGTTGTCGACCCTGCCGCCGACGCTCAGCGTGGCGGTGCTGTCGCTGGCGAGGGTGCCGTCGACATTGATCAGGTCGCCGGTGGTGGCAACGTTCAAGTTGCCGGCGCGCACGGTGCCGGTGCTGTTGTC
>Ga0308159_1002250_pt1 | contig 22943 bp, 18 predicted proteins | sample PhyCR1_FD_201040 | JGI IMG/M metagenome (GOLD analysis project Ga0308159, IMG submission 201040) | Phyllosphere microbial communities from UC Gill Tract Community Farm, Albany, California, United States - DLSLC.R1 | ecosystem: Host-associated > Plants > Phyllosphere > Unclassified | place: USA... | reverse complement strand
ATAACGAGCGCGGTGCCTTGTGACGCCGCACCTGCGATTCCAGAAACGCGCGATCGGCGACACTCAACGCCAAAATATCCGCCTGACGACCAACCATCCATGCCTCCCGCCTTCGCGAAGAGATATGAAATGTAGCCTACTTCAGTTCCAGGTGACTAGGGTGACACGGACGTCACCCTCCCCCGTCCCCGAACCCATGCCAGTCCCATACTTCACCGGACCCGCGGAAGGCGGGTGCGGGAGGTCATCGGCGGAGCCGGCACCGTCGCCAATGTCGGGGTCCTCATCGCCTGGTCGAAGCGAGCTGGCGCGCAATCCCGTTCAACGCGGCGGTGCACCCTTGCGCCCTGCCGATGTCGTGGTCTGTGCCGGCCGAGTTCCAGAACATGTCGAGCGGCCAGCGCTCCGGACAGTGCGCGATCAGGCATCGCAACGCGAGACGGACCTCGATGGTGTCGACCCTGCCTCTACCCGACCTAGCCGCAGCCGAGCGCAGGATGTCGAGCGACAGCTCGATGATGATCCGCTGATGACGCGACACGGGCGATCAATGAAAGTCGCGGGACTTCACGCGTACGACGGCTTCAGGATCCATGCCGTCGGCGTGCGGTGGCCAATAGCTGTCGCGCGGTCCCGGTCTCCAGCCCGCGTCGCCGCGATCGGGTGAGCCCGCCTGCCGGGCACCGTCGCCGCGCCCGGTCGCATGCGGGAAGTCCATCTGGCCGACCTGGGCAAGCAAGGGTCCGTAATCGACGATCCGGTCGCAGATGACGTGGATCACCTCCCCTTCCTTCTGCACCCTCCCCTTCATACCGATCATCGCCGCCGACATGACCGTGCGGCGCTGCGCTTCGAAGCGATCGGGCCAGAGGATGCCGTTGGCGATACCCGTCTCGTCCTCGATAGTGATGAAGAGGACGCCTTTGGCCGAGCCAGGTTTCTGGCGGACCAAGATGATCCCGGCGACCTCGACGTGGCGACCGTCCTTGACGTGCGCGAGGTCGGCGCAGCGGACGATGCCGCGCCGGGTCAGGTCGGAGCGTAGGAAGGCCAGCGGATGCGCGCGCAGCGACAACTGTAGCGCACGATAGTCCTCCACCACCTCGCGTCCGTCGGTGAGCGGCCGCAGCGTCACGTCAGGCTCGACCCCTTCCGGACTGAAGGACGATTCGCGCGCATCGGCGGCGGCGAACAACGGCAACGGCGCATCGCCGAGCCCCTTCACCTTCCACAGCCCCTGGCGACGATCCTCGCCGAGGGCATGGAACACGTCGGCCTCGGCCAGCCGTTCGATGGCGGCGCGCGGGACGCCGGCGCGGCGCCACACCTCCTCGACAGACCCGAAGGGCGCGTCCCCCCGCGCCGCGACGATCGCCGCACCATGCGCGTTGGCGAGTCCGCGGACCTGTCGCAGTCCCAACCGGACGGCGAGGTAGCGGCCGACGGTCGGCTCCAGCGTGCAGTCCCAGCGGCTCGCATTGATGCAGGCAGGCCGCACCTCGACCCCGTGTTCACGCGCGTCGCGCACGACCTGCGCCGGTGCATAGAAGCCCATGGGCTGGGCGTTGAGCAGTGCCGCGCAGAAGACGTCGGGATGATGGTGCTTCATCCAGCAGCTGGCATAAGCGATCTTGGCGAAGGACGCGGCATGGCTTTCGGGGAAGCCGTACGAGCCGAAACCCTCGATCTGCTTGAAGGTGCGCTCGGCGAAGTCGCGGGGATAGCCCCGGCTGACCATCCCTTCGACCAGCTTGTCGTAGAAGTGGCTGACCCCACCGGTGAACTTGAACGTCGCCATCGCGCGTCGCAGCTGGTCGGCCTCGACGGGTGTGAAGCCAGCACCGACGATGGCGACCTTCATCGCCTGCTCCTGGAACAGCGGCACGCCCAGCGTCTTCTCAAGCACCGCGCGCAGTTCAGGACGCGGATAGTCCGGTTTCTCGCGTCCCTCGCGACGACGAAGGTACGGGTGGACCATGTCGCCCTGGATCGGGCCGGGGCGCACGATCGCCACCTCGATGACGAGGTCGTAGAAGCGGGCCGGCTTCATGCGCGGCAGCATGCTCATCTGCGCGCGGCTCTCGATCTGGAAGGTGCCGAGCGTGTCGGCCTTCTGGATCATCGCATAGACGTCGGGATCGTCATCCTGCAGGTCGGCCATGCCGACCCTGATGCCTTTGGCATCCTCCAGCAGGTTGAAGGCGCGGTTCATGCAGCCGAGCATGCCGAGGCCGAGCACATCGACCTTCATGAACTTGAGCGCGTCGATATCATCCTTGTCCCATTCGATCACCTGCCGGTCGACCATCGCCGCGGGTTCGATGGGAACAAGATCGTCGAGCCGGTCGTGCGTGAGCACGAAGCCGCCCGGATGCTGCGACAGATGTCGCGGTACGCCGATCAGTTGGCGCGCCAGCTGCAGCGCAAGACGCAACCGGCGATCGTTCATGTTGAGGTTGAGTTGCGCGACCTGCTTCTCGCCCACGCCCTCCTGGCTCCAGCCCCAGACCAAGCCGGCGAGTGCCTTGGTGAGGTCCTCGGGCAGGCCGAGCGCCTTGCCCACCTCGCGCACCGCTCCGCGGGCGCGGTAGCGGGTGACGACTGCGGTTAGCGCGGCATGGTTGCGCCCATAGGTGTCATAGATCCACTGGATGATCTCCTCGCGCCGTTCATGCTCGAAATCGACGTCGATGTCCGGCGGCTCTCGGCGTTCGCCAGAGACGAAGCGCTCGAAGAGCAGCTCATGCTTGATCGGGTCGATGCTGGTAATGCCGAGCACGAAGCAGACGCAGCTGTTGGCGGCGGAGCCACGTCCCTGACAAAGAATGCCCCGCCGTCGGCTTTCCGCGACGATGCTGTTCACGGTGAGGAAATAGGGTGCGTAGCCCAGCTCGCCTATCAGCGTCAGTTCGTGACCGATCTGCTTGACGTACGCATCCGGTACACCGTCCGGGAACATCCGTTCGATCGCCGTGCGCGTCAGCCGCTCGAGTGCCTGCTGCGCCGTCATCCCTTCGACCACCCGCTCGTGCGGATACTGGTAGCCGAGTTCACCGAGGTCGAAGTTGCAGGTACGCGCGATCGCGGCGGTGGCGGCGATCGCATCGGGAAATGCGGCGAAGCGACGTTCCATCTCGGCGGGGGACTCGAGGTGCCGGTCGGCATGGCGCTCGCGCCGGTAGCCGAGCATGTCCACCGTGCATTTCTCGCGGATCGCGGTGACGACGTCCTGCAACAACCGAGCCTGTGGGGCATGGTAGAGGATGTCGCCGAGCGCGACCGCACGCACGCCCACCTCTCCGGCCAGCGCGGCGAGGTCGTGCAGCCGCAACGCATCGTTGGGTCGCCGGCGGAAGGCGAGGCCGCAATAGCCTCGCCCGCCGAAGATCTCGCGGAGCTCGACGAGATGCGCCGCAGTCATCGCATCCGCCTCGCCCGGCAGCAGGATCGCGACCAGCCCGTCGCTCCACGCGATGACGTCGCTCCAGCCAAGCGTGCAGCCACCCTTGCCAGCGCGCGACTTGCCCAGCGTCAGTAGCCGCGTGAGCCGCGACCATGCGGACCTGTCGGTCGGATAGAGGAGCAGCGCCCGTCCGTCGTCCAGATCGACGCGGGCGCCGGCGATCATCCTGACGCCAGTCGCCTTCTGCGCCTCCCACGCCCGCACCAGACCCGCGACGCTGCCGCGATCGACGATGCCGAGTGCGGAATGCCCCTGCAGTGCGGCGGCGGCGAACAGTTCGTCCGGACTGGACGCGCCGCGCAGAAACGAGAAATGGCTCGTCACCTGAAGCTCGACATAGGTCTTCATCAGCCGAACAGCCCATGGAGGTACCAGCTCAGATCACCGGTGGCCGCGTCCACGCCGTCTCCGCGACGGAACAGCCAGTATCGTGCGCCCGTCTCGTCTTCGACGCGGAAATAGTCGCGCACCGCCCAGACTTCGCCATCGCGAAGCCACCATTCGCCGTGGATCCGCTCCGGCCCGTCCCCCGCGACCACCGAATGGACGTTCCCCCGCCAGGTGAAGCGGCGCGGCGGTGCATCGGGCAGGAGTGCGATCACACCCGTCAGCATCTCCGGCCGGAGCAGAAGACGTACGGGACGCTTCCACGATGGCCAGCCCGTCGGTGCAGCGAGTGGTGGAGCTCGCCGCACCGCACGTTCGGGTACGTCGCTCTCTACCGGGGCGGTGGTGAAAAGCGCCGCTTCACCGACCCTTCCGGCGATCTGATCGACCAGCGTCGCGACGTCGGGCACCGCCGCCTCTCCGGTCAGGTCGCCCGCCACCGCGGTCGCACCCAGCGGATCGGTCCGCGTCGCGGCGAGACGCATCGTCTCGATCCCGTCGCCCGGATCGATGCGCTCGATGCGAAGCTGGAACAGACGCGCGAGATGGGCTGCGTCCCGCGTCGCGCGCGCGGTTCCTATCGCGAGCCGCTGTACGCTGCCGTCGAGCCGCTCCGCCACCAGCACCAGTCCGCGTACGCCGCATCCTCGCCCCTGCAGGACGAGCATCATGTCCGTAAGAAGGTCGCCGATCACCTGCGCGATCGCTTCCGCCGTGCCGATCGGCTCGAGCAACCGACGCAGGACGACGGGTGTCTCCTCCGGCACGACCGGCACGATCGGCTCCGCCACCCGACCGAGCGCCTCGTCCAGCCGGCGGACGCTGGCGAGCCCGAGCCGCCTTGCGAGCGGCCCGCGCGGCAGCGAAAGCAGGTCGGCGATGCGATCGAATCCGAAGCGCTGCGAAGCTACGATCGCGTCCGGAGTCAGACGCAGTGCGGCGGGTGGCAACGCACCGATCGCTTGGGCCTCGCCGCCGCCCGGGACCACGGTCACCTCTCCGCGTCCATAGCGCGCCAGCGCGTGCGCCGCCCCGGGCGCACCCGCCACGGCGACGCGCGCGGTGTATCCGAAACGTCGGCAGAAGCGGACCAGCCGTGCGCAGAACCGTGCTTCGCCGCCATGCAGATGGGCCGCGCCGGTGAGATCGAGCCACAGCCCGTCCTCACCGCTCGGAGCGGCGGTCGGCGTCCAGTGGCGGACGGCGTGCATCGTCAGGCCATCGAGGACCGCAGCGTCCGCCGCCGGATCGGCCGGGCGTACGTCGAGGTCGGACACCAACGCGCGCGCCTGGGTGATCGCCATGCCGGGCGACATGCCGAGCGCGAGCGCCACCGGACAAGCTGCCGCTACGATCTGTTGCTGCCCTATCGTGGCGGCCAATAACAATGGCACCGTATGGACGACGGAGGACGGTGACGGCGTGCCGGCCACGCCGGAAGGCGGAGGCCGCTTGAAGGGATGATCCGCCGCCTCCGAACGGCGGCCCAGCTCCCGCATCGTCGGTTGCTGGTGAAGTGGAAGCGCCGCAGCTTCGTCGGCTATCGCGGCGCGTGCGTCGTCGGCCCGTGCCCAGCGCGCACCGGGTCGCCAGCCGCCGCCCCGCGGCACCGAGCAGGCACCGGGGTCGTCGTCGACCGGCAGCAACGGTGGCGCCGGAGCGTCAGGCAGCGCGCGCGGCCGCTCCAGCCGCCGCAACCGCTCGATGGCGAGGTGCGGCAGGTAGAGCGAGGCGACCCGTGGCATCGCATGCCTCCACTTCGAGAGAGAAGCCCGGTCCACCGCGCTGGCGGGCGAGCTCGACGGTCCAGCGCGGCCGGCCGACGCCCGCCGCGTGCAGGGGTGCCGACGGCGCGCAGGCGACCCGCCATCGGGTCATCGCCGCCGATGGCTCGCCAAGCGGGCATGCGCCCGCCCTGCGCCAGCGGCGGGAGAGAAGTGCGGGCACTCCGCCTGCCGTCGCTGCGAGCTGCAGCCGCCGGGTAGCCACCATGTCGGCGCGCCTCACCTCGCCAACGACGGCGGCGACGCCCCCGTGACGCAAGCCGTCCTCCATCACGGCCAGCACGTCCCGATCCTCCCGGACCTCGACGAAGAGAACTGCCGATGAGTCGAGCCCGGCCTGCTCCAACCCCGGAGCGTACAGATCGAAGCGGGTCACGACCCACAACACGCGCCGGGCGCGGTCGGTCGACGCACGGGCCGCGATACCGACCACGAAGAGCGTTGCGGCCGCATCGTCCGTCAGCGTCGAAGTGGCCGGCGACACCTCGTGCAGCCCTCCGAGAGTCAGTCCGCCTGCCGCTAGACGCGCGTCCATCTCGTCAATTCCGAACGGCATGATCGCCTTGTCGTCGGCGTACGACGCCCCTGCACCCTCGCGGAGGCGGGCGATCAGCTCATCGCGCTGGAGGTTGTCGAACATGGTTGCTCCGACTCGTTTGTTCGCTTTATGTTCTAGAAAGGTTGACGGTAGGTCAAGGCGTTACGGGGCGAAGCGGTGAACCGAAACGGGATGCGGGCCGCGAACGACGCGGCTTGGGAGCGGGATCAGGGCTGCGATCACGTCGGCCGGCGTCTGCGCACCCTCGAGCAGTGCGCGCTTCACAAGCGGACGATGCGTCTGTCATGCCCTCGCTGCGATCATGGTCGTGTACTCGATGCCGTATGCCTGTGGTGGCTGTTCAATCGCCGCGGTTGGGACGACGCGCTCGACGCCGTAGCCGGCCATCTACGATGCGCTAGATGTCACGACGATGGAACGACGACGCGTCCGCGCATCACCGTGGGCCGGGAGCCTCCGACCGGCGAGCCGCTACCCTATCCGGATGAAGCGACTTGGAAGAGGCTTGTCTCGCGCTACCGGTCATGATCGAGATGCAGGCATGTGCAACCTCTACAATCTGAAGGTCGATCCGCGATCGTACTTCGATGCGCTCGCCGCCGTCGACGACGCGACGAACGTGCTGGCGGTTGAGAAGGACTACGCGGCACCCGGCAAACCCGGCTACGTGGTCCGGCACCAGGATGGGCGGCGAGTGCTGAGCACGATGCGCTGGGGCTTTCCGACACGGAAGCCCCGAAAGCGTCCGGCCCGACAAGGGGAACTGCCGTACCTCTACGATTGGTGGACCAACGCACGGAACATGCAGAGCAGCATGTGGAAGCCCTGGCTGATGCGAACGGAGAATCGCTGCCTAGTGCCCTTCACCCGTTTCTCAGAGCCCAAGGCCGCCGCCGACCGGCGCGACAAGGGTGACGTCAACTGGTGGTTCACGGTCGAGGACCAGGCGATGCCGTGCTTCGCGGGCTTGTGGAAGATCGATCAGGATCATGACCGCGTCTACGCGTTCTGCACGACCGAACCGAATCCTCTCGTCGCGCCCAAACACCCCAAGGCGATGCCGGTGATCCTCCTCCCGGAGGATCAGGAGCGATGGCTGACAGCTCCGGCCGAGGAGGCTTCGAGCTTGCTGGCCGCCTATCCCTCGCAGCTGATGAGCGTCGCCTGATCATGGCGCGCAACCGATACCATGACGGCCAACCGAGCGAACAATTCGACGGCACCCGCTTCTTCAACCCCTGCTAGGAAAGCATGGATCGAGGACTGCGCGCCATGCTGCGCTGGAAGCTCGCTGGTGCCGCGTCGGAATGGCGAAAGCTTCAGTTCTGCGAGGAAGGCGTCAGCGAGTTCAGTCGACGTTCCAAAATCCGGGGCGGTTTCGAGCGGCGCCGCCGAGCGGCCCGCTTCCAAGTGGTCCACCGATCAGCAGGGAGGATCGTGGCGCCGGTCGATGGATCGGAAGACCGGAACGGAGTCGGTATCTCATCGGGCATTTCGGTCGGCTGTGATCGATCGATTTTGCCGATGCCTGGCCTGTCCGAAATCAAGTCATTTAGTTCTAGCGGCGGCGGCCACTCATATCTATTCGTCATGAATGCGCCGAGAGGACCTAACCGATCTCGCCGCCTTCGTGGTGGTTGCCGAAGAAAGGAGCTTCACCCGCGCGGCCGCGAAGCTCGCGACGTCGCAGTCCGCGCTAAGCCACACGATGCGACGCCTGGAGACCCGCCTTGGGAAGCGCCTGCTCGAACGGACCACCCGCAGCGTCGCACCGACCGACGCCGGGACGCAACTGCTGGCAACCTTGGTGCCGGCACTGCAAAGCATCGACGACGAAATCGCCGCGCTGAATGAGTCGAAGGAAGGTCCGAGCGGCACTGTACGGATCAAGGCTCCGCGACACGCGGCGCGAACCATTCTCTGGCCGGCATTGGCGCGACTGCTGCCGGACCATCCCGGCATCCATGTCGAACTCAGTATCGATTCAGATACTACCGGGATCGTCAGCGACCGCTTCGATGCCGACGTCGGCTTGGGTGAGACGATCGCGGGAGACATGGTCACGGTCCCGATCAGCTCCGATCTGCGGATGGCGATAGTCGGTTCGCCGGAATACTTCTCGAACCGACCGATCCCGACGAGGCCCGAAGATCTCGCCGCCCATTCCTGCATCAACGCGCCATCACGCGATGACGGCGACTTCCAGATCTGGACGCTCCGCAAGGACGGTCGCGACGTGAACGTGCACGTTCAAGGTCGGATCGCAATCGATGACGAGGGAATGGCGGTCTCGGCGGCCGAATCCGGGCTGGGGCTAGCTTTCGTCATGGAGGACCGGGTCACTGCGCGGATCGCGGACCGCCACCTGATCCGCGTACTGGGCGACTGGTGCGAGCCTTTCGCAGGCTATCATCTACGCTACACGAGCCGACGTCCCCCATCAGCGATATTAACCCTCCTCATCGATGCGCTTCGTGTGCGCGCCTGATCGCATACTCGACTGAAGCTCGCGTACCGACCGGCGAGCCTTAGCGTAACCCACTCGAATCCCGTCCGACCTCAACCGCTCCATCGATCGATGGACTAGGCAGACTCAGTGCACAGTGTGGCGAGTCCGCCAGTCGATCTCGCGGAAGCGCAGGCGACCGCCGTCCGCACAGACCTGGCACGTCAACCACTCCACCTCCCGGTCAAGGCGTTCGCCATCCAGCTCGCGCCACCAGCGGCGCGATCCCGGAATCAGGACATAGCCCGCCGCAGCCACCATCTTCTCGCCCGCCGGCGGCAGATCGTCCACCTCGACGAACCAAGTGGGCCGGCAGGCCGATGCGAGGACCTCACCGAGCAGGGTACTCGTCGACGGCGATGCCCGATGGGTAAGCAACCCCAACAGTCCGTCGACGCGACTCTTCGGATCGTCGGAGCCGAGAAAACGTCCCGTTTGGCGTAGTGCGTCGGGCAGCGTTCCCGGCTCGAGGCCCATGGCTAGCCAGTCGACGTCGCGCAGAGTGCAGATCCACGGACGACCGACAGCAGTGGCGAAGGTGCGCTCGACGAGCGGTCGGATCGTCCGGGCGTCGTGCGCCACGATGATCTCGGCATCGACCAGAAGCGAGGCGGCCTCGGCGTCGCAAGCGGACTCGCAGCCGTCGTTCGGCGGTTTCGCGACGATACGGGACGACGTCCAAAGACGGGGCGTTCCGACCTGAAAGATCGATCCATCCACGCCCGTCCGAAAAGGACGTAGCGAGAGGGAACGGAGCCGATCCCGATCGGCTAGGCGGATGCCCTCTACGGCGCAGCACGCAAGAAGCAATGCACCGCGTGGGGGGGCGGTCGGCTGCGGCGCGACTGCGCGTCGCAGTACCTGCAGGTCCGGATCCGTCGATGCTAATGCGACGATCTCCTCGGTGCTGTAGGATCGACCGCTCATGCGTTGAACCGCGGCTCGATGACGACCCGCAGACCTCGTGCCAAAGGGGAACGCGGATCCTGCGCCACCGCCGCTAGGGTCCCGGTCATAGCGGACAGCACCAGAGCGCGTGCCATGCCCTCGTCATGGTCGAAACCCATACGCACTTGGGAACCTGCTGCCAGGCCGGTGCCGCATCGCTTCTCCAGGACGCGAGCCACTTTGCCCACGTCCTGCAGAACCGTCGTGCCGAACGCCCACGCGCCGACTTTGCCACCCTCGTACGAGATCTCGGAGACGAACATCAGCTGTGCCTGATCGACGCACTCCTCCCTGGCTCCCGCTCCAGTAGATGCAAGGTCCACCTCGACCTCGTCGTCGTCGAGCGCCATGACGAGGTCCACGTCCATATCGTCGGCTTCGGGGTCCATTCCGAGTCCGTGCAGCGTCAATGCCCGCCTGCAGTGCACCTCGTCCATGCACGCATCCATCGCTGACAGGCCGCCGAATAGAGGTCGCGGGGCGTCCATCCAATCCATCGCCAAGGCGGCGGTGTCCGCACCCGCGAAGCGGGAAGCCGTCTCCGCCGCTACCAGCGCGATCCTGCGCAGCGCTACCGGCGTTACGAAGAGCCCTTCCTCGTTTCGAGAATCGGGGAAGATGAGGTGCTCGTTGTCATCGGCGATACGAAGCGGACGCAGCTCGAGATGCATATGCTTGTGGCCTCCTGCCTTCTTAAGGGTCGTGAATGACGGGATTTACCCGCTTGAAGAAAGTTAACGTTTCATTCATTAATGTTCAACAACTCATATTTCTTAATCATCAATGGCTTGTCATTTTTCGCTCAGCGACGTGGCGCCGGCTCCTTCGGAATGGTGGGAGTTAGGAAATATGGTGGACGTGCCGCCGGCGAGGCTTGCCGAGATCATGCCGGGGAGGTGGACGGAGACGAGGCGTAGGATCGTAGCGGTCAGGCGCCTCCTTCGGGAGGAGGATCAGTCGGGTCGGACGATCATGCGCTACGCCAACGAACTCGGTGTCAGTCGTCAAATGATCTACAAGCTGATCGGCATAGTAAGGGCTTGGGACGCAGCGGACGGTGCCCCCCCGGCGCCCACCCGTTGGAGTGCCCACGACCCGGTGGCGGCCGCGCTGATCCGGCAGGCCGTTTCAGATCTAGGCACCGGAGCGATCCCGACGCGTGTGCACGAGCGCGCGGTGCAGCTCGCCAAGGCGCGAGGCGTTCCGGCACCGAGCCTTCACAGCGTGTATATCGCGATGGGCAAGCGGCCTGCCGGCACGGCGCTCGCGCTCCGCCTCTCGCTTGCCGACGGCATCGTTCTTGATGCGGTCAGACTCGCGGTGATGGTCGAAGGTGATGGCGGTCCGCCCAAGGCGGCACATCTGGTCGCGGCCTTCGATCTCAAGAGTGGCGATCTGGCGGCGTGGACCCTCGGGGAAGGTGAGGTCGAAACCGCGTCGGTCGGGCGGATCCTCACCGAGCTCGAGGAAACCGAGGAGGTCCTCGCCACTTCGGCCGTTCCGATCACCGATAACGCCATGGTGCGGCGTGCGCCGGGTCGCGTGAAGCCCGGGGCGGTCGTACGAGCGGCGCTTGGAGCATCGGTCGGACGGATGCGGATCCTTGCATCGAAGTCCGAGCCCGCGGGCTTGCCCGTCGTAACGAGGACCGACCTCCGCGAAGTACTCGGGTCCGTCCTCACGATGCCGGAAGCAGGGACCTAGGACTTCGACCCGAGCACCGGCTCGAACAAGATGCGCAGATCGGCGGCCAGCCGCTCGGCAGGTTCGCGACCCGCCGCGTTCGTCCGCCTCTTCGCATCCATCGCCTGGAGCAGACCCTTGTTCCAATGCTCGACGGCCAGCCGCACAGTGAAGACCGCGTTCTCCATCCCGCCAACGTTGTACATGAAGCGCACGTGCGCGCGGCTGATCGGAGCGGCGTTCGGCGGACGCGTCAGCAGCATCAACCTGTCGAGATGGTCGCCCACAAGCGAGACGAGCCGGCTGCCGCCCCGCCGCTCGCCGTGAGTGATCGGCTCTACCAGCGGACGGCGTGAGGCGGGAAGATCCCGGCCTACCAATTCGCACTCCGCATCGAGTTCGGGCGGCACGATCCAATCGATCTCGCGCATGCGCGGTGCGATCGGAGCCCCCATTTCGGCAAGCCGCGGCAATCGCACCTCGGCGTCCCGCACGAGTGACGCGACACCAGCTGCCGCATCCTGCAGGAAAACGCCGAAGCCCACGATCAGCTTCGTGTTCTCGTCCACGGCGACGATCATGGACGCATAGCGCGGCATGCCGTCCACCGGCGGATTCAGCTCGACGTCTATGTTGAGCCTGCAGTGCTCGATCAGGAGACGGCTACCGACCGACCCGTCGCTGACCACGCTGCCGACTGCCAAGCCGCGCAAGTAGTGCAGCCGACGTTTGATCGCGCTCGATGAAGGGGGCTCGATGATCGTTCCGGCCTGTCCGAGCCGCTTGACCCCGTCCCGCACATATCTCTCGACCTTCGCGATCGACGCGCCTGGCTCGATGGCGAGAAGCTCCCCCATTAGTCGCTCGACCGTACTGTCCAGGCCGTCACGTGCTTTCGATGGCGCGAGCTCACGACGCTCGTGGGGTAGCAGGCCGTGGATCGGGCCCATTTCGGTCATGCGCTTCAACAGCCGATAGACGTTTGCCCGGGGGGTCTCCAGCTCTTCCGCGGCGCGGGTAATGGCCCCCCTCGTCTCGTCGTAGCGCGCGCGTACCAGCACCGGCAGTCGCCTTCTGACCACCTCGCGGGCGTGCGGGGAGGCGATAAGATATGCCTCCATATCGCCGCGCAACCTCGGGTGCCGCGACAGTTCAATCTTCTCATCATGCGTCATAACGCGCGGTTCGCCATCCACAGTATGTGGGGGCGAGAAGTGCCATGCGCCCAACTCCGCGAGGACGTCGAGGTCGTCGGACGCGAGTTTCGGCGATACTTCGATGATGGAGGCCATGCCCGCCGCCTAGAGATAAATCATAAAAAATGCAACCTGACCCATCCGCGCACTTGATGCGTTGCCCTCCTAAATTTGTGACTTCGCCCGTTGTTTTTGCTCCCAATCGTCAAACGCTAATGCCAAGGCATGCTATGGCGAACCATTTTTGACAACCACGTAGTTGACACAAATTACCGGCAACCCCATTGTATCATCACGGCGGACGGAGCGAGTGGTTCACTTTGTCATGTCGGCCATACTTGATGCTTTTCGCATCATTGGTGGCACCAGAGGGAGACCGACATGGAGGAAGAAGCCGATACCAGCACCATCCCGGTGGCGTGCGTGGGCAAGTCGAGGGCACCGCACGAAAACACCATGCCGTGCGTCACCCTCATCATCGACGCTTTCAGCAAGGCCGTGATCGGGACCATCGTGAGCGTACCCGGGGTGCCGAGGGGTGTCCGGCCGGCCTGACGCCGGCACCTCGATCCACATCAATCCGAGGATGTCCAGGCATCCGCACGCCGGCACCGCAGCCGGTGATCAACCGGGCCGCGACATGCGGTCGGCGGAATGCCGACGCGCGCCCTTCGAAGGGACGAAAATCATGAGCAAGGGCAGGAACGCGGACAGGGGTGAGACGAAGCTCGGCATCAAGGTCTGCCAGACCGGGGACGTGTACTACTCCCGCTGCTACGGCGGGATCGACATGCACGTGGGCGGCCAAGGCGGGCTGCTCGCCATTGCAACGGACGACGGTCCCCGGCCGGCGAAACGCGTCGACATCGACCATCTGAAGATGAGCGGAGACGCGGTGGTCTTCGAAGGCATCGTGGCGGACGGCGGGGCCGGCGAAGGTCCGATCCGCCGCGTGGATGTCATCGCGATGAAGCCGTCCCCGAAGTCCGTCGACACGTCTGAGACGACGACGCTGATGCCGCCGATCGAGCCGGAGGAAGCCGGCGAACGCCACGGCCCCCCCAGCCCGCAAGAGCAGGCGGACCAAATCGCGTCCACGTTCGCGCTCGAGGCCGTCGTCCACGACTTCCTCAGCGTGCGCTGCGCTTACGAATACTACCGCGAGGCGATCAAGGACCTGAACAGGCACCATCGCGCGGCGAGGATCGAGCCGTTGTCCGCCGGGGACTTCGATCGCCTGGTCGCCGTCGCAAGATTCATCATGGAGGTCGAGAGCGATCCGCCCGTCGGCACCACCATGCACTGACGCCCGACGATCCCCGTCACCTTTTCGACCTTCACCCATCATCGCGAGGCCCCGTCATGCTCCTGCCGAACGACGATTCCGCGATCGGGGCCTTCGATCGCCTCGTCTCGTCCTCCGCCCCCGTCGTCGCCGTCACGGCGACGGGGATGGACCCGACGGGAGATGGAGCGTGACGGCGGCCATCACGACAGGCGAAAGCGCCCCCATCGTCGCTCCGGCGTCCAGGGAGGCGATCAGGGCGGCCCGCGATCTCGCGATCCGCCGGCCCTCTTTCACCGGGCTGCAGGCCCGCATCCGGCGCGAGCGCCTCACACCCGTCCGGATGCCGATCCTTCAGACCTTCGCGCTGGAGGACTTCCCCCACACCTATCTCGACAACTCTGAAGAGCCCGACCCGGGCCGCCTGCTCGTCAAGCGGCTGGTCGAGGAGGCGGAGCTCGACGACGAGGTCGTCGCCATGGGGAAGATCGACATCGCAGGCGATGGCCGCTCGCTCAGGACCTTCACCGGAGGGAAGGCGAGCGAAGTAGCGATCATGGCCTGCCCCAAGTCGCACCACATGCTCCACGTCGAGGGGGCAACCGCCGAGCAGTACGTGATCAGTCAGCAGGTCGCCCACCAAACCCTCGCCATCGCGACCGAGGCGATGGTCGTAAGCTGGGACGGAGGACGACACCTCCCCGACGTCCTTCTGTACCGGGAACACGGCGGCTTCGTGGTCCGAGAGATCAAGCGCGACGAGAACGACCTCCGCAAACCCAAGCTGCGTCGCAACATCGCGATCGCGGCCGAGATTTTCCGCCGCGCGGGCATCGACTATTCGATCGTCTACCGCCGGGAGATCTTCGCGAACATCCGCCACCGCAAGAACGCGCACCTGTTCGCCTCCCGCGGCTTCGCGCACGTGTCCCGCAGCCAGCTCGACGCGCTCGACGACCGCCTCGCGTCCCGCGGCCCGGAGGCGACCTGGGGTGAGATCGTCGAACTGCTCGACCCCTTCGACCGCATCGGCGCCGTCGCCTCCGCCCAGGCGCTCGTCGTCCGACGCCGGATCGAGATCGATCTCACCCAGCGCGTGCACGACGGGCTTCCGATCATCCTGCACCCGCCCCGCACCATCCACTGAGCGCTAACGACCGGCCGACCCGGCCGATCGATCCGGCTGGGCATAGCGTCCTGGACCCGTCGGCGTCCGAGCCGCCCGCCGACGAGCCTCATTCCCCGGCCGGCTCCCTCCTTGAGCCCGAACCGGCCACGCGAACTCAATCCGGAACCTGCCGACGACCGGCATCAAAGCGAGGAGTGAACATGGGACCTTATTATCGGAACGATCCGGGCGTCATCGTGCGCATTTGCGGCGTCGAACATCTCAGCCACGGCTACGAGAACGGCCGCCACGACCTCCGCAACCGGATGACCGGTCTGCCCTTCGTCACCAAGGGGCCGGACGGCGTCGTCGGGCTCCTGACCGACGAGGGCTTCGACGACCTCCTCGCGCGTGACGAGATCGAGATCGTCTCGGCACGATCGCAGGACCGCGTCCGGCTCCTCAACGACGCCTCCGAGCTGACGATCGCGCAGGCTCGCGAACTCGACCCGGGTGTCGACCGCAGGCTAGCGCAGATCCTTCTGCTGGACGACGCCGGCATCAAGAACGGGGTCAAGGCGATCGAGACCTTCCTCGATCGCGAGGGCGGTTGGACCGCGGAGCTGCAGGCCAGCTGGGGCGACCACGATCCGGCCCGGACGCTCAAGGAGTGGCGCGCAACGCGCGGCACCCCCGGAAACCGGCACCCGCGACAGATGATCCGCCTCGTTGGCAGGCTTGCGCGATCCCGCCGAACCGACGTGGAAGCCGAAATCCTGTGGAAGCACGTCCTGAAGCACAAGACGGTAACCGGCGGCATTGCCGGCGCATACTCGCTCTACGCCGATGAGATCCAGCTGATCAACGACGACCGACACCCCAAGCATGCGCGACCGTCCAAGCCCTACAAGATCGTCTCGCTGAGGACCTTCCAGCGGAGGGCAAGGGATCTCCTGGAGACCGAGACGGAGGCCGCCAAGAAGGGAGCCGAGGCCAGGAAGCAGGACTGGCAGGGCGCCGGTCGGCCGATGAAGGCCGATCACGTCATGCAGTACGTGATAATCGACCACACTCCGATCGACGTCTACGTGGTGGATGACGAGCGGGAGATGGTGCTCGGCCGTCCCTGGCTGACCCTGGCCATCGACGTTCGCACGCGGGCGATCGTCGCCCATCTCATTTCCTTCGTGCCGCCGTCGGTCTGGACCGTGGGCGAGACGCTGCGGCGCATGGCGATGCCCAAGCGGCCGCCGGCCGAGTTGCTCAAGCGCTACCCGATCCTCCGCCGTCTTCGCGGCCGACCCGACACGATCATCGTCGACAACGCCACCGAATTCAGATCCCTCTTCTTCGAGGCGGCTGCCCGGGGCCTCGGCTTCTCGATCCGTTACTGTCCGATCAAGAGTCCGCGATACCGCGCCGTCGGAGAGCGGGCGATGGGTACCGCCAACGCCGGCATCTGTCAGGAGATGAGCGGACGCGTCCTGCCGATCGCCGAGGCGCGACGGCTCGGCTACGACGGCGAGGAGGAAGCGGTCGTCATCATGGCCGAACTCGAGGCCGTCGCGAACTGGTGGGTCGCCGAGTACAACACCGAGCCTCATGACGGCATCCGCGACGAGACCCCGGCCTCGTTCTTCGAGCGCGAGGCGGCGCGGAAGGGGATCATGAACTTCCGCGATCTGCGTCGCTTCCGACTGGAGACCATGGACATCGTGCCCGACGCGGAGGTCGATGCCGGCGGCGTCACCCGATGGGGTCTGCGCTACCACCACGCGACGCGGGTCCCGGGCCTGCTGAACGACCTCGTCAAAGCGGAGCCCGGTCGCAGGCGCCGTCAGGACGCGGCTGCCAAGGTGATGTTCCGGTACGATCCCATGGACATCTCGCGGATCTGGGTCTGGAACAAGGTGAGCCAGAACTACGTCGAGCTGCTGTGCGCCGACGAGGAGTACGCGAACGGCATGCCGCTCGCCTTCCACCTCGACCTTCACAAGCGCGCGAAGGCGAAAAGTCTCGCCTTCAGGACGTCAGAGGACCGCATCCGGGTCCGCAGCCGTCGCATCGCCGCCATCCGCTCCATCGATCCGAAGGCGAGGGCCCGCAGCCGCGCCGAAGTGGCGAGACTCATGGAGATCCCGCGCCTGAAGGCCATCACCGGCAACATCGTCGATCTCGAGTTCCACGGGTCGCATGCGGGCGACTTCGAGGGCTTCATCACGGCCGATCCGGCGAGCTACACGGCCCTCGACATGGAGATCCTCGGCAGTCGCAAGGGGATCAAGGATGGCGGAACCCCGCCCGACCCTTTCCTCGAGCCGGAAATACGGGGTTCCGCACCCGTCGTCGCACGCCGCGGCCGCCTCTCGCGCGGAGGTCTCCAGTGAGCGCGGAATGGCGCTTCGCGCCCTCCGCAGCCGAAACCCCGCGGCAGCGCAGCCGGAGGATCGGGAAGGCGAAGAGCGTCTACGATGCCCTCCGCTGCGACTTCCCGCCGCACACCGACGCAGCCGAGGACATCCTCTCCATCATGCACGGAGCGGAGGGTCGCCCCCCCGGCGCATCGTGCGGTGGCGGCTTCCTCGTGGCACCGATCGGCGTTGGAAAGAGCGAGACGCTGAAGATGGCGGAACGGGCGGCTAACGCCGACGCCGTCGCTGGGGAACGACCGGCGCTTCGGATCGAGATCAGCGTCCGCGGAACGACCGACTCCGTTCCGCAGGCGATCCTGACGTCCTTCGGAGCGAAGCGGCCCGATGCGGGCAAGGAGAGCGCGCAGTGGGCTCGCGCCACCGATCTCATGCGGCAGCATCAGGTCCGGCTGCTTCTCATCGACGAATTCAACAGGGCGGCGCGACGCCCGACCATCAGTTCGTCCATCGCCCTGTCGATTCAGGAGCGAATCATGGACGCGTCGATCTGTCCGGTGGTCTTCGCCGGCAGTGAGAAGGCGGACACGGTGCTCCGCGGGGCACCTTCCGTGCGCGAGCGCCTCGACGACGGTATCGATCTCCAACCGCTTCTCTGGGAACGCGAGGCCGACAGGGAACTGATGACCGAATTCCTCGCCGAGCTTGACGAGCTCATGGTCGACGAGGGGCTGCTGCTTCATTCTGCCAACCTAGCCGAAGGCGACGTGCCAAAATTCCTCTGCCGCGCATCGCGGGGAAAGCTTCGCGCCATCGTCAAGACGGTCAGGAGCGCATTGGTTCTAGCGCTCCGGCGTGGCGCAGTCACGATCGCGCGGGAGGACCTCGCAGAGGGAGTGCAGCAGTACTGCATCAGGCAGCGGCTGGTCGGGCGCAATCCTTTCCATGATCGGGCGACCGGCGGACCGGCACCCCAGATCGATACCACCTGCCAAGAAGCCGGCGATGCTGAAGGAATGGAAGAGGACGAAGCAATCGAAGAGGAGGACGTATGACGACCGCTGATCCGATCGTCGCCAAGCCGGGCCAGTCGCTGGGCGGTCTTGTTCTCGAAGCCGCCGCCGGTCTCGGTGAAAGGACGATCCGCGGCGTGCTGGCTGAGGTAGGTACGTCGCTGCTCGATCTCGTGCACCATTCGATCGGACTCGATGAGCTGGCCCAAGTCGCCAACTGCCTCGACCTGAAGGCGGGCGAGTTGATCGCGCGGAACCATCCCATTCTCGCTGATGACGGTCGGCGGCGTGACTTCTTCGGCGTCTCGATCGACGCCAGACTGCTCGAAAAGCGAATCCGCCGCTTCTCTCCCGTCACGCTGCGGAAACATGGCTGGCACCGGGCTTCGTGGCAGCTGCGGCCGCTTCCGTTCTGCGAAACGTCATGGACGTTCGTCACGGACACCTGCCACGCCTGCGGCACCATCCAAGGATGGTCGCGCGCATGGGGACCCGAACTCTGCGACGGGTGCACCACCCCCCTTTGCGGGGGTTCGACCAATGAGGTGCAGAACGAACTCCGGCCTGCGCTGCGTCTCGCCGCCGGACTGCTTCATCACGACGATGCAAGGCGGGCGGAGAGCCTGAACGCCCTTCCCGAGGCGTTGCGCGTGCTTGGGTCGGACGGCTGCATGGACCTTCTCTGCGCCGTGGGAGGAGTCGTCGATCCGAAGCTGCGCATGGAGCGGCATCGACATCTGCTCGGCACGTCGACCGATCCGGCAGAGATCGCGAATGGGGTCGCCGTCGCTTGGGAGATGATGGTCGGATGGCCTGATGCGTTCCTCGGGGAGTGCGATCGCAGACTGGCTCGTCGAGCGGGACGCTTCGGCGACGGCAACAGGGGAGCAACGCAGTTCTTCCTCGGCTTAGCGGAACGCGAGGAAATGCCTCTTCCGCTGCGGAAGGCAGTGACGGATATTCTCGACGTCGTGTCCGATCGGCAGGCACGACACGTCGACCCACGGCGGTTCTCAAAGGCATCCGGCGTCAAGGCGGGGAACGTAGCGCGCTTCAGGCGGGCTGGGCTTCTCCATTCCGTGCTGGGTCTGTCCGATAAGGGTAGGATCATGCCTATGCTGCCCGCTTCCGAGATAGAACGCTCGCGCCGCCGTTCGGCCGAGGGCCTAATGGCTGAGCGGGCGGCCGCCAGCATCGGATGCACCTTCCGCGCAGTAGAGGAGCTGATCGTCCTCGGCGTCCTGACCCCTTCTCCTGACGCGGTCGACAACAGCGTGCCGGACAGGAAAAAGATTGAGATCGCGAGTCTCAACCACTTTGTGGAACACTTGGTTAGCCAGAGCGCCTCCCCTGAAAGCAGCGGCTTTGACGTCTGTCTAAAACACGCGATGTGGTCAGTTGGCGGCAGGCTCAAACCGTGGAGCGTCACGCTCGTTGCGCTGCGCGAGGGGCGCATCCCATTCGCCCTTCTACCCGGTGAAGAGCCGCTGGCGAACAGGCTGCTTCTCCGCGCATGCGCTCTGCCCGTCCTGCAGAACCTCGTGAACGGCTTCGACGACGCGGACCTGCGCTTCGCTGATCACATGTCGAAGAGTGACGCGTTTGGGGTGCTGAACACTGAGGGCCGAGTCGCGGAAGGACTTCTGGACAGGTGGGAATCGCGCCAAGGGCTGCACCGTACCGTGCCCGCGGTCGAGGTGCTGCGGATTGCGAAGCGGTTCGTTTCCCGTCGCGAGCTCGCGGCGCGCGCTGGAACCACGACGCGCCGTATGAACGGGATCCTCTCGAGCCTGAACGTGCACACCCGGGAAGGCGATCTCTATGATCGTAAGGAGGCGCTCGCCGCGCTGGGCTGCTGAACGCCGTAGAAGGACCGAGACGAAGGTCTTGTAACGGCATCGCGCACATCAACGCGCACGCACCATCCTCCTCGATCTGCCGTCTTTCGAAAACGCAGCGGGGCACCTAGCCAAGGCCGCGGCGGCCGTTGTGTTCTGGGGGGCGCCCAGCCGATTGCCGGGCGGAACGAGCCCCAAGCCATTGCAGCAATAGTGATTGGGGCGCATCTTGCGGCATGGCCAAGCTATTTTTCTCATACAGCCACCAGGACGAGGAACTTCGGAACGAACTAGAGACGCATCTTGCCACCCTTAAGCGAGAGGGTCTGATCGAGGCGTTTCATGATCGTCGAATTCCTGCGGGCGCGCACCTAGACGAAGCGATCGACGCCTATCTTGAGGAAGCGGACGTGATTCTCTGTCTAGTCAGCCCCGACTTCATAAACTCGGAATACTGCTATTCACGCGAGATGAGGCGTGCCCTCGAGCGAGACGCATCGGGAGCCGCAAGGGTGGTCCCGGTGATCGTTCGACATTGCGACTGGCAGAACACGCCTTTGGCAAAGCTGCGCGGAACACCGCGTGACAACCGTCCGGTCAAGTCGTGGCCGGACAGGGACGAAGCGTGGCTCGACGTGGCGCGCGACGTGCGCACCGCGCTTCATGCCTCCAGCGGGCTTCTTAAGCGCCAAGATCCAACCGCCGTCCGTGTTGAGCGTGATTCAGGTTCCACAGCCGTGGTTTCCAGACCACGATCCGCGAACGTCGCCGTTGAACGACGGCTCACCGACCTCGATCGGGATCGTTTTGTTCGGCAGACCTTCGATTTCGTGACTGAGTTCTTCGCGAACTCGCTCGATGAGGTTCAGAAGCGGGCGCCCGACGTCGAGGGGTCAATCGTCAACCTAGACGCCAACCGGTTCACCGCGTCGGCCTACCGCGATGGCCGCAAGGCAGCCGCGATCACGGTGTATTTAGGCGGCATGCATCGCGCGACGGGCGCCATCAGCTTCCACCTTTCGGACGACGGTGCGACCAACACCTCGAATGGCTCCTTCTATGTCGCGGGTGAGGATGGCGACTTGGCCTTCAAAAGCCTTTTCGGCAGCTACACCGGCTCTCGGGAGAAGACGATCGGACACGAGGAGGTCGCGGAGCAGATCTGGTCCGCCTTCTTCGAACCCATCAGCCGAAACAAATAATCGCCGGAAGTCTCGCCGGTCGACGTCACCGATGAACAATCTGCGCCAGCGGCGAAGCTTTCAATGGTTTGCCTGCTCGACGCCGTTCGAGCCTCCTCGGTGCAGCATATCGACGTTGTCGTGATAAGCGATCAATCGCGTCGCTCGGAGGGTTCCACGCCGCCGAAATCGAACACTACGCTCCGGGGTCCGTCGATGGAGAGATCCTCCACCGCGTCATCAGGACCGCCAACCCTTGAGATCCTCGCAACGACCGGCACGTCGAGCGGCACGTCCTTGGTATAGATTGCACTTCCTAGGCCGATGTAATCCCCATCGACGGAATCTCGAATCGAGAACACAAAGCTCGCCTCCGCCCTGACGGTTGCACTGACGACGAACGACAGGGTCAGAGTTTCGACGTCGGAGCCGATCACCGTCATCTCCTCAGCGGTGGGAGGCTCGACCTCAATCACCGAATAGTCCTCCAGCTCCGCCTCCCAGAAGAGGTGCGATTGAGCCTGCACCTCCGGATTGACGCGATCGACATAGCGATCGACCGCGTCGACGAGCCACGCATTCGCGGCACGCTCCTTCTCGTTGAAGAGAGACGCGGCCCGCGTTACGTTATGCGCCTCGTCCTGGTGGAAAAGCGCCAGCGTTGCGGGCAACCCGTCGGTGACGATTACCCACTCCGCCTTACGCGCGAAATCTGCCCAGCCCTTGTCCTCCGCCACGGCCAGTACGTGACGTCGATGACCCCGGCCCCAAGTCTCCAGTTCCAACAGCGCGATGGCATCGGGAAATTCGGCCTTCTTGCCCTTACCCGCCTCGAAAGGCGGCTCGACCGCGAAGTAGCGCGCCATCAGGTCGTTCAGGTCGACCAAGTCGCCCGCTGCGAGCACCGTTGCCTCCGTAGAGGCTAGATAGCGCTGAATCCGCCCATCCACCTCCTCCGCCACATCTCCGTGGACGGACAGGAACTCCGGCACGCCCTCAATCGCCCTCACGTCAGGCCGTCTATGGCGCATCAGATTCTTCAACGCGGCCTTCAACGCGTCCGTGACCCTCTCTGCGTCCCGGACCATGTGCGCGCGGATCTCGCCGATAACTACGTCAGTGATCAGAAACTCGACGGGCGAGGCGGCGAACTGCTGCATAGCCATCAGAGCGGCCGAATCGAGATTGCAAGTGAACCGATCGAACACACTGGTGTCGACGCTGATCGCACCGATCTTGCCCGCCGCTACCATCCGGGCGAGATCCGCCTTCTCAATGTGCGGCACGTCGCTACGACTCCTTCGCCTTTTACATCGCCGTTGCAATCTACAGACGTCTCAATCGCGAGGCGACCCCAAGCTAAACCAGCCACTTAGCTGAAGCGGACACGAAGATTGTCCGAAACCTGCAATCGCAGACATAGCGGTTGTCACTTCATCCCGGACAATTCGATTGACATAGAGAGGCGCTACGCCAAACCTTATTGGCGTAGGACAATCTCTCTGAAATCGCTGGCTTTTACCCTGTCGCGGATCGGGTGGTGCGGGCGTTTGCGCGGCTTCCGCCCGGAACCGGGTCGTGTGTGGCGGGGTTCCCATTGTCATGGTCGTGATTGGATGCCTG
>Ga0308159_1002248_pt1 | contig 22956 bp, 24 predicted proteins | sample PhyCR1_FD_201040 | JGI IMG/M metagenome (GOLD analysis project Ga0308159, IMG submission 201040) | Phyllosphere microbial communities from UC Gill Tract Community Farm, Albany, California, United States - DLSLC.R1 | ecosystem: Host-associated > Plants > Phyllosphere > Unclassified | place: USA... | reverse complement strand
TGAATGCCATGAGGTGCTTGCCGATGAGCCCGCCCTTGCTGTGAGCGACGAGCACCACGTCATCGAGATCGCGCGCGATCAGCAGGGCCGCGACCCGGTCGGCCGATTCGGCGATCGGTCGGCGGTTGCCACCGAGCGCGGTCACGACGTGCACGGGGTGGCCGCGCTCATGCAGGCTCCGCGCGAGCGGCTCGAGGAATCGCCAGGTCTCATAGATGCCCGGAAGCAGGACGATCGGGCGTCGCTCCCCCTCGGCGAGCACGTCGGGGGCGTCCCCCCTTCGCAGAGCCCGCACCTGCGCATGGATCGCGTAGGCGTAGTCCCGCACCCACCAGCCCGCATCGCGCACGGCGACGCGCAGCTTCTGCGACATGCTGGTCACGGCATCCCCCGGCATGCTCTCCATCGTGTCTCGCGGGACTCCCCTCGGGGACGGGTTGCCGCGCACATCGATCCGTGCGATGCAACCCCGGGATCGGTGGATCCGCGCCGACCGTACCGTGTGGCCATGGACATCTCAGACATCCGCTGGAACGAGCCCGCCCGCCAGAAGATCCTCGACGACGCCGACGCCGTCCTGCGCGAGGCCGTCATCTCGATCGCCCGCGACAGCGACGGAATCTCGTCCGATGAGGCATTCGCGCAGATCAACGCGCGCATCAAAGACCGTTTCATCGACTACGAGCCCGGCCCCGACATTCGTACGTACGCAGACGCGATCGCGGCCGGCGAGATCCCCACGGACTCCTGAGCCCCACGAGAAAGGCGGTCCCGTGAGAATTCGCGGGGCCGCCTTCGTATCTCCTGGAAGAGCGCGGGCCACCGGGGTACTCCGGCGTATTCTGCCCCTACCCGGCCCCGGCATCGCCGGCGCGGATGACGCTGCTCTCGGCGTCCCCGACGACTCCCGCCCGTCGAGCCCGTCCCCCATCCGGCTCCGGGCGGGAGTCGTCGCCCCGGGTCAGCGATCTTCGCCGTACCCGCGGATGCTGCGTAGGTCGTCCTGCAGATCCTGCTGCGCGGGAGCGTCGTCCTCGTGGACGGCCGCGTCTGCCGCACGCTGCTGCTGCGCTCCGGCCTTCTTCTCCTCCACGCCGGCGTCGGTGGCGCCGTCCATGACGGGGGCGTCCTGGGTCTCGTCGCGATCGGTCATCGTCGTCCTCCTCGGAAAGGGTCGTCCCGGCATCCTGCTGCGTCGACGCCGCCAGCAGCCGGGGCTTGCGCTGCCCGGCCGCGGATGCTCACGCCGCGTGATGCCCCGGGTGACGACGTTCGAGAGCCGAACCCTCGACATCGACGTTGGGCACGATGCGGTCGAGCCACTTCGGCAGCCACCACGCGGACCCTCCGAGCACGTGCATGATCGCGGGCATGAGGAGCATGCGCACGACGAACGCGTCGAAGAGCACGCCGAGGGCGAGGCCGAGGCCCATCGACTTGATGATCACCGACTCCGAGGCGATGAAGCCCGAGAAGACTGCCACCATGATGACGGCCGCCGCGGTCACGACGGTCCGTCCGGCCCGGAAGCCCTGCGCGACGGCCAGGCGCGGTGCCGCGCCGTGCGCCCACGCCTCGCGCATGCCGGTGGCGAGGAACAGCTGGTAGTCCATCGCGAGCCCGAACAGGATGCCGACCAGGATGACGGGCAGGAAGCTCAGGATCGGACCGGGATTGTGCACCCCCAGCACCTCGCCGAGCCAGCCCCACTGGAAGACCGCCGTCACGGCCCCGTAGGTCGCGAACAGCGACAGAACGAAGCCGAGAGTCGCGATCAGCGGCACGAGGAGCGAACGGAAGACCATCACCATGATGAGGAACGACAGCCCCACCACCACGACGAGGTAGACCGGTAGCACGCTCGCCAAGCCCTCGGAGATGTCGATGTTGATCGCTGCCGCGCCCGCGACGCCCAGGTCGATGTCGCCGTCCACCGGCGGGATCGCCCGCAGGTCCCGAACGAGCTGTTCGGTCGAGACCGCGTTCGGCCCCTCGGCGGGGATGACCTGGAACGCGGCGAGCGTGCGATCGTCGGAGACGGCGACCGGGGCGACGGCGGCGACGTCGTTCTGCGAGAACAGCACGCGGGCGACATCGAGTTGTCGAGCCGGCACGTCGTTCTCGGCGGTCCCCTCGGGAAGGGCCGCGGTCACCAGCAAGGGCGCGTTCGCTCCGGCACCGAAGGCCTCCTGGGTCCAGGTGAAGGCTTTGTAGGCCGTCGAATCCTCGGCCTCGGACCCCCCGTCGGGAAGACCGAGGCGCATCGAGAGAGCGGGGATCGCCACGACCAGCAGTGCGATGGTGGCGACGATCATCGTCGTGACGGCGCGGACCGTCGACATGGGCGTCACTCCCGCGGACACCACCGGGGCGGCGCCCGTGGGGGCTGCACGGCGGGGATGCTCCTGGGCGTCGGTGGGCGCGATGCCATCACGGGCTGCCCGACGCGGATGCGAGTCGGCCACCGCGGAGACCCGTCGCGCGCGGGCCCGTCGGCTCAGAATGCGCGTTCCCGCGAGCCCGAGCAGGGCCGGGGTGAGCGACACCGCGATGAGCACGGCCACGAGAACGCTGACCGCGCCGGCCGTTCCCATCAGCCCGAGGAACGGGATGCCGGTGATGTTCAGCGCCAAGAGAGCGACGATCACGGTGGTTCCGGCGAAGACCACCGCATTGCCGGCGGTGCCGTTGGCGAGACCGATCGAGTCGACCACGTCGGCACCCTGCAGGAGCTGACGCCGGTGCCGGTACAGGATGAAGAGCGCGTAGTCGATGCCGACGGCCAATCCCAGCATCACGCCCAGGATCGGGGTGACGGATGCCATCTGCACCAGGCCCGAGAAGGACAGGGTGGCCATGGCTCCGATCGCGACGCCGACCAAAGCCGTGATGATCGGGAACGAGGCCGCGAGGAGCGACCCGAGCACGACGACGAGCACGATCGCGGCGATCGCTACGCCGATGGCCTCGCCCACGCCGAGGATCTCCGGGACGCCCTGGGATATCTCGGTGTTGAAAGCGACGTTCACGCCCGCGATGGGTTCGGCGGTGAAGTGCTCGACGACGGCTTCCTTCGACGCCTCCGAGAGCTCCAAGCGAGGCTCGCTGAACGAGACGTTCACCACCGCCGTGGACCCGTCCTCCGACACCAAGCGGATGGCATCCGCGAAGCCGAGCAACTCCGATCCGTCGTCGAGCTGGGTCTGCTGGGCATCGATCTGGGCGAGCCCCTCGGTCAGCTGTGTCTGCTGCTGCTCGAGGGCGGATCGCTGCTGGTCGATCTGCTGCTGCTGCGCGTCGAGCGCTGCGAGCTGCGCCTGCTTGCGCGCGTCGGGCAACGGTGAAGCCTCGATCTGCGCCTTGCCCTGGTCGAGCTGCTGTTGGCCGGCCTCGAGCTGCGCCTTCCCCGCGGCGAGCTGCTGCTGTCCCGACTCGGCCTGAACCCGGGCTGCATCGAGCTTCTGCCGGCCGTCGACGACCTGCTGACGCTGGTCCTCGAGCTGCTGCTGGGCGGTGAACGGGTCGGTGACGCGAGCCACATCGGGCAGGTTGCCCGCCGAGGCCACGAGACCCGCGATGCCGTCCTTCTGCGCGTCGCTCAGCGCCGAGCCATCGTCGGTGCGAAAGACGACGGTCCCCGACGCGCCGGCGAAGTCGGGAAGCTCGCCCTGCAGTTCGGCGATCACGTCACCAGATGCCGTTCCCGGGATGTCGAAGCTCGAACTGAGCCCCTTGAAGCCGACGAGGAAGCCCGCCACGACGACGCCCAGGATGACCGCCCAGGCCACGATCACCGTCCACGCGCGGCGCGCCGCGAAGGATCCGAGGCGGTGCAGCAGTTCAGCCATGCGGGGTGTTCCTCTCGTGCGGTGCACGCGGAGGAGCACCGTCGGCTCCGACAAGTCCGGCCAAGATAACACGCACCGTCTCGTCTCGTTCTGCGTCGCGATCGTCCAGAATGTGTGACATGACTCTTCCGCGCAGTGGACCCGTCCGCAGCGAGGCGGCCCGCCTGGCGATCCTCGAGGCGGCGGTGGCGCTGTTCACCGAGCGCGGATACGACCACCTCACCATCGAAGGCATCGCCCGGCGCGCGGGCGTCGGTAAACAGACGATCTATCGGTGGTGGGCGAGCAAGGGCGATGTCATCGCCGAAGCAATCTTGGAGGGCCGACTGCTCGGCGGCCGACGCGAGCTCCCCGACACCGGCGACCCGCGGACCGATCTGGCCGCCTGGCTCACCGACCTCTTCACCCTGCGGACGGGGCCCCACGGCGAGGGACTGCTGCACTCCCTCGTGGCGGCTGCGGCGGGAAACGCCGAGACCGGCCGGCGACTTCGCGCGGAGATCCTGGCGGCTCCGCTCGCCGAGCGTCTCTCGCAGGCCTTGGGCGGTGCGACCGGCCCTCGGCTCGATGCCGCCGCCGACGCGCTCGTCGGCGCCGTCATCCTTCGCGCCCTCAGCCGCGAGCGGTTCGACGCCGATGACATGCTCAGCCTCGTCGACGCCATCGTGGGCGACGCATCCCCACGCTGACCGCGCCCCCCGCTGCCATCCGCACCCGTCGGGGTACCACAGCGCCACGATCGACGTCCAGGCCCGACGTGCGGACGGGGATGCCGTAGACTCGACCACAGCAAGGGGAGTACTCCCACCGCGACGTTCTCGTCAATACGGATCACGCCATCGTGAACCCGGGACGTCGGCCCATCTTGTCGGGTGGAGGAGACCTTGGTGTCTCGTCGTACACCTTTCTCCCTTGGAGGCCGCTTTGGGCGTCACCCCTCTGATCTGGATCATCACGATCGCGATCACCATCGCATTCTTCGTGTTCGAGTTCTTCGCCCACGTGCGAAAGCCGCACGAACCCTCGATCGCCGAATCCGCGCGCTGGTCGGCGTTCTACATCGGCTTGGCGCTCCTGTTCGGCGTCGGCATCGGCGTCTTCTCGGGCTGGACCTTCGGAGGCGAATACTTCGCCGGTTACCTGACCGAGAAGGCCCTCTCGATCGACAACCTCTTCGTCTTCCTGATCATCATGACCGGCTTTGCCGTGCCGAAGATCTACCAGCAGAAGGTGCTGATGATCGGCATCGTCATCGCGCTCATCATGCGCGGTGCGTTCATCGCGGTGGGCGCCGCACTCATCGAGAACTTCTCGTGGATCTTCTACATCTTCGGCGCCCTGCTGCTGTTCCTGGCGTACCGCCAGGCCTTCTCGCACGGCGAGAGCGATCCCGCCAACGGCAAGTTCATGACGTTCGTGCGCCGCATCCTGCCGGTGAGCGAGGAGTACAACGCCGACAAGCTGACCGTCCGCAAGAACGGCAAGCGCTTCGTCACCCCCATGCTGCTGGTCATCATCGCGATCGGCTTCATCGACCTCGTCTTCGCCGTCGACTCGATCCCGGCCATCTACGGCCTGACGAACGAGGCCTACATCGTCTTCACCGCCAACGCCTTCGCCTTGATGGGCCTGCGACAGCTCTACTTCCTCATCGGTGGTCTGCTCGAGCGTCTCGTCTACCTCGCGCAGGGGCTGGCCGTCATCCTGGCGTTCATCGGCGTCAAGCTCGTCTTCCACGCCCTGCATGTCAACGAACTGCCCTTCATCAACGGGGGCGAACCGCTGCTGTGGGTGCCCGAGATCCCCATCTGGTTCTCGCTGCTGTTCATCGCAGCGACGGTGGCCGTGGCGACGTTCCTCAGCCTGCGCAAGACCCGCAACGACGACAAGAAGAAGGAACGGGAGACCTTCGACGGCGAGAAGGTCATCCACGCGCCCGAGGACTGAGGTCGGCACGAGGGGCCCGCGGCACGGGCCGCGGGCCCCTCGTCGTCCCTGCCGCATCGCCGCCGCGAGCGCAACCCCGGCAAGAGCCTGTTCGCTGCGTCCTACCGTGGCCGCATGACGCGATTCGGCTACACCCTCATGACCGAGCAGAGCGGCCCCAAGGCCCTCGTCGACTACGCCGTCGGCGCCGAGCGCGCCGGCTACGACTTCCTCGTCTCGAGCGATCACTACTCCCCGTGGCTGACCAGTCAGGGCCACGCCCCCTACGCCTGGACGGTGCTCGGCGCGGTTGCGCAGGCCACGACCGACGTCGAGCTGATGACCTACGTCACGTGCCCGACCGTGCGGTACCACCCCGCCGTGGTCGCTCAGAAGGCGGCCACACTCCAGCTCCTGTCCGACGGCCGGTTCACGCTCGGACTCGGCTCCGGTGAAAATCTGAACGAGCACGTCGTGGGTGAGGGGTGGCCCGCCGTCCATGCACGCCAGGACATGCTCGTGGAGGCGATCGAGATCATCCGCGCGCTGCACACGGGAGACCTCGTCACGTACGACGGAGAATACTTCCGCGTCGATTCGGCGCGCGTGTGGGATGCCCCCGAGGGCGGCGTCCCGATCGGTGTCGCCGTATCGGGCGAGCACTCGATCGAGCGTTTCGCCCCCCTCGGCGATCACCTCATCACGACGGAGCCCGATAGCGATCTGATCCAGGGCTGGGACGCGCACCACGACGGCGAGTCCCGCAAGATCGGCCAGATCCCCATCAGCTGGGACCCCGACACGGATGCCGCGATCGCCCGCGCCCACGACCAGTTCCGGTGGTTCGCCGGAGGGTGGGCCGTCAACGCGGACCTGCCCACCCCCGCCGGTTTCGCGGGAGCGTCGCAGTTCGTTCGCCCGGAAGACGTCGCCGCGTCCATCGCCTGCGGTCCCGACCTCGACGTGCTCGCCGAGAGCGTGCGCCCCTTCGTCGACGCCGGCTTCACCGACATCGCCATCGTGCAGGTGGGCGACGAGCAGCAGCAGCGATTCGTCGACGAGATCGCCGCGCCGCTGCTCGAGAAGCTCCGCGCACTGTGAGGCATCGGGGTGCGCGCTGCGCGCACCCCGACATCAGCCGCGGCCGACGTACCCCGCCTCGGCGACCCACCGCTCCAGTTTCCAGGCGGGGAGCCGGAAGATCCGGGCGACGGTGACGACCGAATGGTCGGCCTCCGCCACGGCCGCCACCGCGAACTCGCGCAGGGAACGAAATTCGCGGCCCGCGAGGCTGCCCTCGCGCAGGTCGGAGAAGGTCCTCGGCTCGCGGGGAAGGGTTGCGTCCGGCGCGATCCGCACGTACCGGGACGCGGCCTCCGCACCCCGGGCGGCGGCCCGCGGGGGCTCTGGCGGCGCAGGTGACGGCGTCGTCACGGGATGTTCCGGATAACCGCCCCGCATCGCAGGCTCCGGCGCCGCCGGGGTCGAGACGCCCCGCGCGGGGGCGATCCACGGCGCGGGAGGAAGAGGACCGCCCCAGGTCTTTTCCGTCGGAGGGACCGCCGGCTCCCTGTCGGCGGCCGCCCCCGTGTTCGCGGCGGCGGTGCGCGTCTCCGGCGTGGACTTCGCGTTCGTCCACGAGGCAGTGGGCAGTTCCCCGCCCCAGACCGCCTCGCTCGGCACGACGGGAGGACTCGGCACAGGCGCGGGCGCGGTCATCCACGGTGCAGGGGGGAGCTCTCCGCCCCAGACGACTTCGCTCGGGACGACGTGCGAGCCGGGCCGTTCCCCGTGGTCTCCGCCGCGATCCGCGTGCCCGAACAATTCCGGCAGGTCGATCTCGAACGTCTCGGCGAGGGCCACGAGGGTCGCGAGCGAAGCGGTCGTGCGGCCCGACTCGATCGCACGCACGCGAGACTCGGAGACTCCGGCCTCGAAGGACAACGCCGTCACGGACAGATCGCGCTCCTGTCGCAGCTGGCGGACCCGATCGGCGAGCGTGCGCAGAACCGCGTCGAGGCGGTCGTCGACGGACACGGAGGTCACCCGCCGGCCTCGGCGCGATGACGTCGCCCCTCAGCGGCGATCGCGTCGCGCAGCGTGAGCGATGCGCCGCGCCACCGCGCTCGATCTTCTCCGCACCGGCCGCGGACAGCGGGCTGCGCCCCGACCGCGTCGCGTGACCGTGTCGACACCACACTCCCCCTCCGGCACGAAGCCGTCGACTCATGTCCGGGGGAGACACTGAACACTATCGTGTCCGGACTGCTTCGCGCGCGACGCCGCGCGCCTCGCGGAACGCGTGCCGGCGCATCTTCCGTCTCCCGCGCTCAGGCGCTGTCGCGCAGATCGCGGAAGAACGTATCGACGTGCGCGCGCAGCGCCTCGATCCGGCGATCGCGGGCCCCCGCGGCATCGTGACCGAGGTAAGCCGGCGGGTCGAGGCGACGAACATTCCGCGAGCACTCGAACCGTGCACACACCAGGGTGCCCACGGTGTTTCCGGCGCGCCCGGCTTTGCCCGCGCGGCGAGCGGAGAAGAACACGACGTCGTTCGGCAGGGTGACATCCGCGCACCAGGAGCACTGCGGACGCGATCGCGTGGGCTGTTCGGCCTGGCGGAGTTGCAGGCCGACCGGATCACCCTCGATCTCGGCGACGACGAAGCCCAGGAGCGGGGCCTTCGCATCTCGCCACCCGAAGTAGTCGAGTCGGTCCCACGGCGTGGAGTCGAGGTCGGTCGGGATGACGATGGAGCTGCGCTCGCGCGTGGAGACGTTGACGAAGCTGGAGCGGAGTTCGGAGGCGGAGTAGGCGTGCATGTGCGGATCCCTCGATGAGCCGCGGCGCGCGGGGCGGCGCGGCGACGATCGCGCGAACGTATCGCGCGGCGATGCGCCCGTCGCGAAGAGGACGGGCGGGGTGAGCGCTGACCCGACGGTGCGGGACGCGCGCGCCGGTCACCCGGCGGAGAAGACGGCGTGCGCGACGCCTCTGCCGTCGGCGCTCCAGGCGCCGACGACCCCCTCACGCCCGGAGGGCATCGACGAGGTGACGGGGAACATGCGCCCAGGATACGCCTGTCAGCCGCGGAAGGCAGCCGACCCGAGGACGCGCTCGACGGTCATCTCGAGCACGACGCGATCAGGGTTGACCCGCGGCTGCCGGTAGCGCGCGGCGTACAGATCGACCGCATGCGCCACGGCATCCGGATCATCGGTCACCCGCGCAGCCCCCTCGAAGCTGATCCATTGCGCTCCGTCGACCGAGCAAATCGAGGCCCGGCCGCTGCGCTCGGCGTTGACGAACTTCTGCGTCCCTCGCGAGCCGATCACGCGCACGACACCCTCTTCGTAGGTGAAGCCCACCGGGACGGCATGGACACGTCCCGAGCGTCCGACCGTGGAGAGAGTGGCCAGGTGGTAGTCGCGGAGGAAGGCGAGGGCGTCGTCGGTCAGCACGGTTCCAGCGTGCCACGTCCGGAGACGTTCGTGACCGTCTTCGTCGCCGCATCCCACCGGCGGATTCCGACCGCGAGCGCCGGAAGATCTCCCCCGCCGTGGTCGGCCAGCACGCCGAGAGCGTCGCCGATGCGATCCAGCGGCACCCGCCGGGCCAGCGTCACGTGCGCCGTCCACGCCCCGGGCATCGTGTGCTCGGCGTCGGCTCCTGGGCCGGCCAGTCGGTGAGCGAGCGTGTGCAGCTCGAGAAGTTCCACGGTCGGGACGACCGAACGGGCGATGACCCGATGGGGCCCCGCGCCGAAAACCAGCGGCGCTCCGAGGATGAGGGGCAGGGGAAGAGCCTCGGCCAGCGGAGCGTCATCGATGCGCCGCAACTCGTCCCGCACCAGCAGCGTCGTGTGGGGGCGATTGCTCTGACCCCGATGACGCGCCTGACTCGGGAGATCGGCACGCAGCAGGGCGTCCCACTCCGCTCGGACCGCGGCATCGGTGTCGTCGTCGAAGACGAGCTCGAGACTGACGACGTGGGTCACCAGACGATCACCGCGTCGACCACCACGCGGCCGCCACGAGGAGGGGCTGGAAGAACAACCTGCCGAAGCGCTTCTGATCCGTGTCCAGCCCGAACGCCGAGCGACCCTTGCGCCACTGATCAATGTTCCCGGGGAAGATGGCGATGAAGAACGCGGCGAGCGCCGCGCCGATACGGCGGCGCTCCCGGGGAAGGACGAGAAGCGAAAGCCCGAAAGCCGCCTCGACGACCCCGGATGCCACCACCACGGCGTCACGGTCGAGGGGTCCCTTCTCCACGATGACGTCGGGCACCTGGGCCTGGAAGTCGCGTCTGGCGAAGGTCAGGTGTGCGGTACCGGCGAACATCATCGCCAGGGCCAGCGCCCACCTCACGAGAGATCTCATGACCTCACGTTAGGACCCCGGCCCGAGGAGGGGCGCGGGCTTGACGGCGGCTCTCGCCACACTGCGCGACCGCGCACCCATGGGCTAGATCACCCATCCCGAATGCGCAACCCCACGCCACGGGCATACGACAGCGGTTGACTGGGCCTCGACGCAAAGGAGGAGCACCGTGACGTTGACCGACCCCGCCCTCAGCGCGAAGCGCGACGGGGACGTGGATGCCCTCCTCGTGCGCGCGGCGACCGGGGACTGCGATGCGTTCGTAGAGTTCTACGATGCGACCGCACCCCGCGTGTACGCCGTCCTTCTGTCGATGACGGGCGTCGCCGCGACCGCCGACGCGCTCCTCGAAGGCATCTTCCTCGAGGCGTGGGAGCGCATGCGCGGTCGCTCCGCTCCCCCGTGCCCCGGTATGGAGTGGATGGCGGCCATCGCGCACCGTCACGCCCGCGGGCTGATGTGAGAGCGCGTCCGCTCAGCGGACGTCAGAGGCGACGACGGGGGCGGCGCTCTCGTCGAGGTCGAGAGTGAGGCCGCTCGAAGAGTTCGCCGAGGTCGCCAGGTTGTGCAGGAGGGTCGGGTCGAGAACCTCGGGCTCGGCCGAACCGAACACGAACCGCAAGGGGATCGAAGGGTGGATCCACAGCGTGCTTCGTCCGGCGGGCTGGTCACCGGGGTGCGGCCACGACACCGTGAAGCTCTCTCCTCGCCGCAGCTTGGTCGCGATGACCACCTTGACGTGCGCGAGGAGACGATCGGGAATGCGAATCGAATGCGGGGAGGAACCGTAGAACAATGCACCCATCTTCGCCTCCTTCCCAGAGATCCCGGCGCACCCATGATACGAGACGGGCTCCGCTCGTTCTATAAACGACGAAGAAACCGCGGTGTGCTGCCCATTGTTGGACGGGAGTCGAAATCATTCGATGGGCTGGAATCTCGGCAACCTAACTACAATGGCGACACGGGGACCCGAACCCCGAGGAGACCCATGACTCTCGAGACCGAAGACGACCACGCGATGACGGCGGCGCGCGCGGTGGAAAGGCTTCGCTTGGCGGAGGCCCGGCTCGCTCGTCGGCGCCAGACGGATTGCGGCCCCAGCGAGAACGCGCGCGCGGCCATGCGACTGATCCTCGAGCGGGCCGACGCGGGAGCGAGCGTCACTCCGACCGAGATCGCGCAGGCCCTCGGCATCTCCACGGCTTCCGTGACGGGAATGCTCGACCGGCTTCGCGCGGGCGGCCTGATCGACTTCGTGGCGAATCCCTCGGATCGTCGCAGCAAATTCGTCGTCCCCTTCGACCGCGGTACCGATCCCGATGCCATCGACCCGGTGACGGCCCGGATACGCGAGTTCGCTCAAGGACTTCCCGACGGCACTGCCGATCAGGTGGCTGCTTTCCTCGATCGCGTCCGCGAGGTCGTCGACGCGGAGTGCGCCTGAACCCTCTCAGGCCATCGTGGCCGGGGCGGACTCCGGGTCGGGTTCGACCGTGACGCTGAGGCCCTGGGGAGAACTCGCCTCATCCATCAGATCCTCGATCCATCGGCGATTCAGCTGCGGGGCGCGGCTGCCGTAGAAGTGGAACACGAGCGGAATCGACGGGGAGATCCAGAGGGTTCGCGTGCCGCTGCCGTCGCCCATCGGGAAGTGGAACATGAAGGCCTCGCCGCGTCGCAGCTTGTTCATGAACACCACACGAAGGTGAGAAAGGGTCCGATCCTCGATGTCGAAAGAGTGTCCCAGGGTGTTGTAAACCAGTTTTCCCACCCGTGCAGTCTATATCGGTTCATCCCCTTAACTACCTCGGCCCTCGGCGGATTCAGCTCGGCTAGAGTCCAGAGCGTGACGAGATCACCCCGGCCGATGCGGCCTCGACGTCGACTTCCCCGCGCGCTTGTCGTGGCCGGCGCGGTCGTCGCACTGGTCGCGCTCATCGCCGGGATCGGAGTCGTGGGGAGCCTGGTGACGAATCTCTTTCACGCGCTGTCCGCCAAGCCGCCAGCAGTCGACACCCGGATCGTCGCACCGGACGAATCCAAGGCGGCGCAGGCCGCGCGCTCCGGCGAGGGCGACGCCGACGAGGTCGCCGCCGCTCAGTGGCTCTCCACGCAACCCACCACGTACTGGCTCACCCCGGAAATCGACCCGGTCGACGAGGTGTGGGACCGCATCGCCCATCTCGCAGCGGAGGCACGCGATCAAGACGCCTCTCTCGCGGTGGCGGTGTACGGGCTCCCGGATCGCGACTGCGGGAATCATTCCGCCGGGGGTCTCGATCCCGCCTCCTACGCACAGTGGACGAAACGCATCGGCGATGCCCTTCGCAACGCCTCGGATATTCAGAAGATCGTGGTGCTCGAACCCGACAGCATCGCACTGTCCTCCTCCTGCGGGTCGGTGGGCGATCGCGGGGGTTATCTCCGCCAGGCGGTGGAGAACATCCGCGGCACGAACACGTGGATCTATATCGACGGGGGCCACTCCTCCTGGCATCCCGCCGCGGAGATGGCCGGCCTCATCGAAGCGATGGGGATCCTCCCCGAGGTGCGCGGCGTCGCCCTCAACGTCTCGAACTACCAGGACACCGCGGCCGAGTTCGCCTACGCCCACGCCCTCTCGGATCTCCTCGGCGGGACGCACGCCGTCATCGACACCTCGCGCAACGGAGCGGGACCCGCGGGGTCGGAGTGGTGCAATCCGTCCGGCCGTCTCGTCGGCAGCCCCGGTGGTTCGTACGGCGATGGCGTGGTCGACACGAACCTCTGGATCAAGCCCGCCGGAGAGAGCGACGGCGAATGCAATGGTGGCCCCGCCGCGGGAAAGTGGTGGCCCGCCGCCGCCGCGGAATTGACGCGAGAACAGCGCTGACCTCGGGGCGACCGCGTCGCCGCCGCGAAATGTGCCAAGATTGCGCTCGTCGCGCTGCGACACCGCGACTCGGGGGAGAACGCGGGCACGACCTCGTGCAAAGCCGGAAGAGTGGGTGAAATGAGCGACAGCACCGAGTTGCTGAAGACAGCCGTGATCGTGGAAGACGATCCGGACATCCGTCACCTGCTGGTGGAGGTGCTCGAGTCCGCGGGCTTCTCCACGGTGTCGGTCGGTAACGGTATCGACGGCGTCCGCGCGGTCATCGCCTATCAGCCGCTGATCACGACCCTCGACGTCAACATGCCCGGCATCGACGGCTTCGAAGCCGCGCGGCGCATCCGTCAGCAGAGCGACACGTACATCATCATGCTCACCGGCCTCGAGGAAGAAGCGGATGTGGTGCTGGGCCTCGGCGCCGGGGCCGACGAGTACGTCGTCAAGCCCTTCCGCCCTCGCGAACTCCGTGCGCGCATCGAGGCGCTCCTTCGACGGCCGCGCGCCGGCGAGACCGCCTCCCCCGCGGCGCCCCGACAGGACAGCGTGGGCCCGTCGTTCCCCGCGGGCCGGCCGGAGCAGGCCGCCGCCGCGGCCGCGTCCGCGCCCACGAATGCGGCGCCGGTCATCGTTCCCTCGTCGCAGGGCCCCGAGCCACGCGAAACCGCGCAAGGCAGCGACATCGTGCCCCGCCCGGCTGCGGGCGAGCTCACCCCCACCGGCGGCGCGTGGATCGCGCATCGCGACCTGCTGCTCGACCCGGATAGCCGCCTCGTCCGCGTCGGTGGAGACGAGCTCGAGCTCACGCGCACCGAGTTCGACCTGCTGGCGACCCTCATGGAGTCGAAGAGGCGCGTCCGGAGCAAGGCCGACCTCACCCTGGTGCTGCGCGGCGAGTCGTACGTCACCAGCTACTTCGTCGGAGAGGCCGACAAGCGCGCCATCGAGGCTCATATGACGAATCTCCGACGCAAGCTGGGCGACAACCCCGCGAACCCGCGCTACATCGAGACGGTGCGCGGCGTGGGCTACCGACTCACCTCGGAGCTGCTCGCCACTCCCTGACACCCGGCGTACATCACGGATGCCTCGACCCTCCCCAGGGCCGAGGCATCCGTTTTCTCTGATGCGTTCGGGCGAATCAGACCGGGTGTCCGTCAGACCTTGAAGCCGTGGTGGCGACGGACGAGCTTGGAGAACATGAGGAGCGTCTGGAGCACCGTGACCACGCCCACGATGGGCCAGCCGATCCACAGGATCGAGGACTGGACCATCGGGCCGACCATCACCCAGATCACGGCGAGGGCGATCGCGACGGCGATCAGCACGACCATCGGCGTCCAGTGACCGAGACCGCCACCGCGCTCGGCCTTCGCCTGCATCGCCCAGTTGTCGACCTTCTTCCGCGAGAGGAAGCGAGTCCACGAGCGCACGAAGTGGCTGATGCGGATCCACATGAAGACCTCGGCGGGGAAGAACAGCACGGCGAAGAGCACATCCGTGCGGTTGACGTTCTTCATCGTGCGGGCGATGCGGAGATTGAGCAGCATGGCGATGACCGGCGGGATGAGCCACAGCGGCGAGAAGACGAACGCGCCGATCGAGAGCGAGCCCGCCAGAAGGGTGAGGAAGGCCACGCGGACGAAGAGGTTGGTGAGCATGCCGAAGTTCTCGAACCACCGCAGGCGCAGGTTCGGGTGGAAGGGCTGGCCCTTGGTGTCGCCGCGCTGGCCCGGCCACATGAGCTCGATGGCGCCGTAGGTCCATTTCACCTGCTGGGCGTCGTAGCCCGACAGCGTCGTCATGCCGCCCACGTCGGCGCGGGCGTAAGGGCTGATCTTCGTGAGGTAGCCGGCGCTCTTGATCTGCAGCGACAGCAGGGAGTCCTCCACCTCGGAGTCCTTCACCCACGGGGTGCTCTGGTGGTTCTGCTTCATCGCGTCGCGCAAGGCATTCGTGGAGAAGATCGAGAACTGACCGCCGAGGACCGCCATGTTGCGGCCGCGGAGCATGTTCTGCAGGTTGAACGCCGCGAACTGCGTGCGCTGCCCCGCGGTCAGGAAGCGCGCCACGAGACCCTTGATCGGCTTGTCGTCGATCGTGTAGATCGCGGAGATGCCACCGATGCGCGAGTCGGAGATGGCCTCGGTCTCGAGATACTCGACGGCCTTGCTGTCAGCGATGGTGTCGCCGTCGACGCCGAGGAGATAGTCGTAGCCCTCGACGAGCGAGTATCCGTAGTTGAGGGCGCCGACCTTCTTGTCGGGGTTCTTTCCGATGTCGTGGACGAACACCTCGGTGAACTGCTCGCCGAGCTCCGTCAGGACCTCGTGCGGGCCGCTGTACTCGGACGCGATCTTCACCGTGGCGTCCGACGTGTTGTTGACGACGACATGGATGACATCCGGCACGCGGGTCTGCGCGAGGAGGGCCTCGATCACGTCCGCGATGGACTCTTCCTCGTTGTACGCCGGGATCACGCAACCGATGGTGGAGCGGTGCACCGAGGTGTTCTCCAGCACCGCGGCGAAGTCATCGGCGAAGCCGTGCTCGCCTGCGACGGCAAGCTCACCCGGGTGCATGGTGAAGTCCCGGGCGTGGGGGGTGAAGCTGCGCGCATCGGTCATGGCGGTGTCTTCCTGTCGGTTCTCGCGGCGTATCGGCCGGGTTCCACTCTGGTAGGTTCGCCGCAAGACGACCGCCGTACACGACCACCGTCCCCGCAAGATTCACGCAAGATTGCGCCGGACACCTGAAGGAGACGACCGTCCGTGATCGTCCTCGCGCTGTTGGCATCCATCGCCGCCGCGGGCGTCGCCCTCACGATGCTGTTCGTGGCGCATGGCCGCCCCGAAGACGACCGCGGCGGGGCGCGCGCCGACATGGTCCACTACTTCGGGATGTCTGCGATAGCCGCCCTCATCTGCGGGGCGACGAACGTCATGGAGGCGGCGTGGGATTCGGTGGCCGCGGCGGCTGCGGGCAACGCGACCAACATCATGGCGGTCGGCCTGCTCTGGGCCGGAGCTCGGCGCCTCAACGGCCGCCGAGCGATCGGCGCCGTCAGCACGGGGGCGGGCGGGATCCTGCTGTTCGGCCTGACCTTCCTGGTCCCCCTCGATAACGCCACGCTGCTGAAGACGACCGGCCTGGTCGTCTTCTCGGCCCTGTGCGCGCTGGAATGCGCCCACCGTCCTCTCGGACGACTCGGCGGAGCGCGACTGCTGTCGTGGACCTTGATCGGCTACGCCACCTACAACCTCGCGCGACTGGCCGTCAGCGCGGTCTTCGGCATGGGGCCGTTGCTTCGTCACGGGCCGGTCTCGGCGGAGACGACGGCGGCCGTCAGCGCCGTCGCGATCGCGCTGGTCTCGGTGGGGGCGGTCTGGATCGGGCGCCAGCTCGACGACGATCCGGCTCCGGGCACCCGCGCCCACGACCGGGGGGTCCTGCGTCGCGAAACCGCACACCTGCTCGCGGAACACCCGGATGTGCGCGCCACCCTCATCCGCGTGCCCGAGATCGACCTCATCCGCGCCGCCCACAGTGCCGAGCGCGCAGACACGATCCTCCACGCGGTGGTCGACGCCGCCGAGGACGCCATCCCGCACGTCGCGACCGGGATACCGGTCCGCGAGACCGTCTTCGCCGTCGCTCCCGCCTCGGAGGATCCCGGCGATGTCGAAGACGCGGTCCGTCGCGCCTTCGCTCGCCGCATGCCGACCATCGACTACGCCGACGTCCCCGATCTCGCCTTCGCGCACCATGTCGTGCGAGACGTCGAGGATCTGTCCGAGCTCATGGAGAGTCGCCGGAGGCGGTCGCGTCCCGGCCAGGCGGGGACGGGCTGAGCCCGCCCCCGCGCCTCAGCCCTGGTTGGTCGTCTGGCCCCATCCCGGGGCGCGCCCGGTGCTGCTCGACGTGCCCGTGCTCTGACCGCTCGCGCCCTGACCCTCATCGGCGAAGATCGCGATGGGCAGGTACTGGTAGACCGTCTGCTGGCTGAACGAGGTGTCCGTGTTGGCCGTTCCCTCGACCGCGACGTTCAGCGCGAACTCGAGCGTGATGCCGTAGGTATCCGCCGGCAGCTGTCGGATCGAGGTGGTCGGGACGAGCAGCCCTCCCTGGAAGCTGTTCAGCAGCAGTCCGCGGTCGGAGCGCAGGGTGTCCGACGGGACCAGCGTGCGGGGGTCGGCGCTGAACTGGAACGGGCTCGAGACCTGACCGCTGGTCTGCGCGGTCTGCGAGGCGATGGAGATCGACGACACGTAGACGCGTCGCTTCTGGGCGAGGACGGCCTTCTCGTCCACCCGGTTGTCGACGATGTTCACCGCGAAGCCGAGCTGCTTCTCGTTCGTCGCCGTCCATTCCATCGTGCGCTTGGGATCCACCGCCCAGACGTCGAGGCGAAGCTCGAGCCCATCCGCGACCTCGGAGGTCAGCCGCACGGATCCGTCGTAGGTGAACTGCGAGTCGAAGGGCTTGGCGCCCGCTGACGCCTGCGGCGCCGGTGTCGCGACGACGACGGGCTGGTTTCCCCCGACCTGGCCGGGGAACGAGGCGAACGCGTCGGTGATCTGGCTGCAGCCCGAAAGCACCGCGGGGGCGACGAGGGCGAGGGTCACGGCCGCGGCTGCTGCGCGCGCGCGACGGCGAGAAGGCATGCTCACAGGTATCTCCTGAGGAAGGGGCGCGAAACGCGCGAGAGGTCGACGATCGACCATCACGCTGCAGGATGCAGGCCTCAGGGGGAGTCTGACCGGGCGACATGATCAAGGATCACGCGCGGCGAGCAGAGACAGGATGGCGCGCAGAAGACTACACCACTCTCTATACACTCGGAGAATGGCATCGATGAGGAGCGTCCCCCCGGCGGTTCCTCCGGAGGGCATCCCCGGCGACGACGCCGCCAACCCGGGTAGCCGCACGCGGTCGGTGTGGCTCTTCCAGCTGGTGCTGGGGGCGAGCGTGGTCATCACGGTTCTGCTCGTCCAGGCCCTGGAACCATCGCTTTTCTCCCTCTGGCCGTTCTCCTCGGGCGTCGCCGTGATCATCGCCCTCACGGCCATCGCGATCGTCGTCCCGTGGCAGAGGGTCCCCCGGTCGGCGGTCGCGGCGATCCCGTTCGGCGACATCATCGGCATCGGGCTCCTGAGCTTTGGTACCGACCTGCGTTTCAGCTTCTTCTGGGTGTTCCCCATCATCTGGATCGCGACCCACTTCACCCTCGTCTATCTGATCTCGTCGATCAGCGCCGTCGGTGTCATCATCGTCGTGGATGCCACGGTGAACGCGTCCGGCCCGGTGACCGCGCTCCGACTGATCGTCGTTCTCCTCTCGCTGACATTCATCGCGATCACCTCGTTCCTCTCGGCGCGCCAGACGCGGGCGTTCAAGCAGCTGCTGCGCCGGCAGGCCAGCCGTTTGCAGGGCACTCTGCAACGTGTGTCCGGCCAGGAGCGTCGTGTGTCGCAGATGCTGAACGGACTCGACACCGGCATTGCGCGCCTGTCGGTGGATGGCGAGGTCCTGGCGCTGAACGACACGTACGTCGCCCTTTACGGGGTCGAACGGGATGAACCGCAGCGTCCGGGTGCCGCGGTCGAGTACGCCACCTTGAGGGGGGAACCTCTCCCCGAATCGGAGCGGCCGTTCGCTCGGGCGGCACGAGGTGAGCAGTTCGACGATCAACGCGTCTGGCTGTTCGACCCCCGCGGCGAATGGCACGCTCTTTCCGCTTCGACGCGCCGACTCGTCTCGTCGGACGAGCCCGAGAGCACGCTTCTCATCGTCCACGACATCACGGCGCTGATCGAGTCCGAGCGCGCGCGCGAACGACTCGCCGCCACCGTCTCCCATGAGCTGCGCAATCCGCTGACCGCCATCATCGGGCACGCCGACCTGGCCCTCGACGACCCGCATCTCTCGCCGAAGGTGCGCGAGCAGCTCGAGGTGATCGCCGGGGCCGGTGAGAGGATGCAGAAGCTCATCTCCGAGATCCTCGCCACCTCTCGAGGGGTGTTCCGCGAGACCTCCGCACCTGTCGCCGCCGACGCCAGTCGCATCATCGCCTCGTCGCTGGCATCGTTTCGCCCCGCCGCAGCGGCGCGCCGCGTGAACGTCATCGACGACCTGCCGGAGTCGGCGGAGGTGGTCGGCGACGCGTTCCGGCTGCGTCAGGCGTTCGACAACATCCTGAGCAACGCCATCAAATACACCCCCTCAGGCGGCAGCATCCGTATCTCCGGTGAGGTCTCTCCCGACGACGTCATCCTCCACTTCGCGGACACCGGTATCGGCATCCACCCCGACGACCTCGAGCGCGTCTTCGACCCGTACTTCCGAGCGCAATCCGTGCGGGAGAGCCCCACTCCCGGAACCGGGCTGGGCATGGGGATCATCCGAAGCATCGTCGAGGACCAGGGGGGTTCCCTTTTTCTCGAGAGCGAGTTGGGCTCCGGCACGACCGTAACGGTCATCCTCCCCGCCCGCGTTGAGGCCGGGGCCGCCTGATGCCGGCTGGCGTCCTCTCCAACCTGGGCCTGGCTCAAGCCACGGTCGCCACGCTCGGAACCGTCATGATCATCGGGCTGGGCTTTCTGCACCGGCCCTCGCGGTCCGCTCTCCTGTGGTCCCTCGCTTTCGTTCTTGCGATGTCGAGTACCTGGGTGTCGGTGACGGGCGCCATCCTGAACGATGAGGCGATCCGGCGCGCGGGTCTCGGCCTGATGCTGGGAGCGCCCGCCCTCATCTGGTCGGGCTTCCGCGCCCGCCGGGGTGCACGCGCGTTCCCGTGGGTGGGTGGCGTACAGGCCGTCGTGACGGCGGTGGTCTTCGTCCTGGTCACCGACATCGCCGCCTACGGGCTGGCGTTCCGGCTGGCTTTCGTCGGATCAGCCGTGTTCGCGGGGCTGACCGTGTGGGAGGTGCGACGCGCGGCCGATCGCCTCGAGCGGCTGGCGCTGCCGCTCACCACCGTCTCGGCAGCGTTTGTCGCCCTCGGGGTCGGAACCCTGATCTCGGGGCTCGCGGCACCCGCGACGCTGGGTGATCTCGAACTGCCCCGGGTGCTGAACGGGCTCGGCATGCTCATCTTCCTGGTGTGCGCGACGGTCTCGCTCCTGTACTTCACCTCCGTGTCACCCAGTGGGCGGGGTGCTGCGTCGAGTTGGCCTCACTTCGTCGTCACCGCGACCGATCGATTGTCCCGCGCCCGCCGCGCGCACGAGGACTCGTGGGCCGTCCTCGCTGTCCGACTCGACGATCCCGCTCAACTTCGCAGCGCTGCCGGAGAGAGCGCATGGCTCGGTCTGGTGGCGCAGTTCGAGGCCATCGTCGCCGACACCTTTCCCGCGGAGGCTGATCTCGGCCGGGAGGTTCGCGGTCGGGTGATCGTCGTCGTCTCGCGCCCGGACGCCGTGCTCCGTGAGCACGTGCGCGCCGTTCTCCGGCGGGTGACGGAGCTCGACGTCTCGGCGTACATCGACATCCAGCTCTCGGCGAGCATCGGGTGGGTTCCCGCGCGGACACGAGATTACGACCTGTCCTCGCTCATCGCCGCCGCCGATCTGGCGGCCAACGAGGCCACTCGCCAGGGCGGCGATCGATGGGAGCGCGTCCGGCCGTGATCAGCCCCCGGCGCCGGCGTCGTTTCCCGCGATCGCGACCGTGAGCGAATCGCTCGCGGTCTGCTTCGCGAACTCGTTCGAGGTCGGAGTGGTCTGAACGAGGAACTCGAAGGTGAACTGGAGGGTGACGAACGTCGCCTCCGCCGGGACTTCGCCGACGTTGAAGGTCTGCGAGTAGCTGTACGGCGAGAGGACGAGATAGCCGGGGGCGTCGGTCTGATCGCTCTGGGGCGAGAGCGGCGGGAACGACTGCGAGGCGTTGCCGGGCACCGCCGTCATCGTGGCCCGCTGCAGATACACCTTCTGCCCGTCGTTGGGCGTCACGGTCGTCTCCATCGACAGGTTCACGGGTTTCAGGGCCGTCGCCGTCCAGCGGTCCATGGACAGGGTCGACCAGTAGTTGACCGTCGCCGCGACCGAGCCGGCCGTCAGCGAACGCTGGGTCGAGCCGCTGGACAGGTCGTTGCGCACAGGCTGCGGCGCCGCGGTCGCTGTCGGCGACAGCGAGGGAGATGCGCTGGTCTGAGCGCCCCCCTGTGCCCAGGGAGGCGACCCGCACCCCGTGAGGCCGAGGAGGGCCGACACCGCCACCGCCGTGCCGAAAACCGCCTTGCCGCGGCGCGCTGCAGGACGCATGAATCCTCCCCCGGATCGTTTCCCCCAGTGTAGGTGTCGGGAGGACGGGCGCGGGCGGCGCCCACCGCCGGTCAGGGTGTCCGCGTCACCGTCCCGCTCCCCGGCGTGACCTCCGCGGTGACGAGGATGGGCAGGTGATCGCTGAGGCCCTGAGGAAGCGTCTTGATGTGCGCGATGTCGAATCCGATCGAGGTCGCGAAATCATAGTGACCGCGAAAGAAGCGGTAGCGCGTGTACGTCCGGGTGTCGCTGAGCGTCAACTCGTACCCCTGATCTCGCACCTTCTGCCCGAGGTTCTCCTTGAAGACGGGGTAGTTGTAGTCCCCCACCATCAGGGCGGGCAGACCCGGCCCGAGATTCTGCAGCTCCGACAGCGCGGTTCGGATCTGGTGACGCCGCAGCGAGTTGAGTGCGGTCAGGGGAGCTGCGTGGAAAGACGCGACGATGACATCCCTCCCCCCGTCGATGTCTCGCAGACGCACTCCCAGCATGCGCTCCTCGGCGGGCTTGAGGACGTAGTCGTGCAGCGACTTCTTCAGCCCGATCGCTCGGACGTCCTCTGCGCGGAACGTGTTCTCGCGGTAGTACAACGCCAGTCCCAGACGATTGCGTTGCGTCGCTTCCGCGAGGCGCAAGCCCCCGATGTGCGGAGGGATGTCGGTGCTGTCGCATTCCTGCAGGCAGAGGACATCGGCCTCGTGCTTCTCGACGAGAGGGACGAGTTCACCGGCTGCACGATGCTTGTTGAGGTTGTACGAGATGACCTTCATGGCGAACACAGCATACGTCCGGCGACAGGGGCGTCACCGAGGGGTTGCACCCGTGGGCCTCACCCGGATCAGGATGCCGTTTCCTCGGCGTCCCGACGATTGCGGGTCTGCTCTGCGCGCGCCGCCAAGAGGTCGTCGGCGGGGTATCCCACCTCGGCCAGGACCAGCCCGCGGGCAGCGAGAACCTTGGTCTCGGGGATGCGCAAGCGCGCCTCGCGGATCGCGACCACGTCGTCGACCTCGATCCGCCCCTCCCCCACCGCGACGCACGCGCCGACGAGGGCGCGCACCATGCTGTGGCAGAACGCGTCGGCCCGGACGTTCGCGACCAGGACTCCGTCGTCGGCGCGACGCCAGTCGTACTCGAGCAGCGTGCGGATCGTCGTCGCCTCCTCACGGGCTTTGCAATAGGCGGCGAAGTCGTGCAACCCGATGAGACGCGATGCAGCGGCATCCATCGCCTCGAGATCCAGCGTGCTGCGGACCGAGGTGGTGCGATGGCGCTCGAGGGGGTCGTACCCGGTTGTCGAGTCGGCCAGACGGTAGCTGTATCGCCGCCAGACGGCCGAGAACCGAGCGTCGAACCCCTGCGGCGCCCGCGAGGTGCGCGAGACCGTCACATCGGCGTGGGCACCGAGAACGCCTCGCAGCCGGCCCGCGAGAGCGCTGACCGCGTCGACCTCGTCGTTGTCGCGACGTCTGCGCGGCAAACGGGCCTCTTGCTCGTCGTCCAGATCCAGGTGAGCGACCTGCCCGGTCGCGTGGACGCCGGCGTCGGTGCGGCCCGCGACCACGAGCCGCGGCGACCCGCCGACGATCCGCGCGAGAGCGCCCTCGAGCTCACCCTGCACGGTGCGCAGCCCCGGTTGGCGGGCCCAGCCGCGAAAATGCGAA
>Ga0308159_1002246_pt1 | contig 22983 bp, 16 predicted proteins | sample PhyCR1_FD_201040 | JGI IMG/M metagenome (GOLD analysis project Ga0308159, IMG submission 201040) | Phyllosphere microbial communities from UC Gill Tract Community Farm, Albany, California, United States - DLSLC.R1 | ecosystem: Host-associated > Plants > Phyllosphere > Unclassified | place: USA... | reverse complement strand
TTCCGACGCCAACGACATCCAGATCAGTAAAGAGCCGATGCTATACGGTCAGGTGCTGGACAACACCGGCCAGCCGATTCGCTGGGAAGGCCGCGCCAACAATTTCGCAAGCTACCTGCTGCAATACAAGCTCCAGCAGCGCCAGTCCGGCATGCATATCATCTATTCCGTTACCATTCAGATGGTGCCGAACCACCTGGACAAGCGTGCGCACAAATATCTGCCGCTGGTACGGGAAGCGGCGGCACGGTACGGCGTCGATCAATCGCTTATTCTGGCGATAATGCAGACCGAATCCGCCTTTAACCCGTATGCGGTAAGCAATGCCGATGCACTGGGTCTGATGCAGGTGGTGCAACGTACTGCCGGTGCCGACGTGTTCAAGTCAGAAGGCCATTGGGGTACACCAAGCCGCAGCTATCTGTTTGATCCGGCGAATAATATCAATACCGGTACGGCTTACCTCGCCATTTTGCAAAACTCCTATCTGGCCGGTATCGCCAATCCGACCTCGCGGCGTTATGCGGTGATTACCGCCTATAACGGCGGTGCAGGCAGCGTATTGCGCGTATTCTCGAGCGACAAGACGCGGGCGTTTGATCTTATCAACAATATGTCGCCGGGCGATGTCTACGACACGCTGGTGAGTCGCCATCCATCCGGTGAATCGCGCCGTTATCTGTATAAAGTGAACAATACACAGCGCAGTTATCGTCGTACTGACTAACCGCCCTGTGATGTAACGAAACGGAGACCCATGATGACGGTCTCCGTTTTTTTTTGCATTTGCTCCGAAAATGCTGCCGATAAGGCGAATTTGGTCGAAAAATGAAAATTTCGCGCCAAATTTTTTCTTAACTTAGTCTACGTAATCACCTCCCTCATCTGATTCATCCGTAGGGCAATTTCGTGGACCATTCATGACGCTAAACGCTATTTCCTCATCCGCCATTCAACCCGCCGTCTCCGAATCCCGACTCGACCGCTTCGAGTCTGCCGCCGTCAATCCTTCGTCACTCGAGTATCTTGACCTTGCGCACCGCGGCCAGCAACTGACCGAGCAGGTATTCGAGGCGCTGCAACGCCCCAGCGATGCCGAAATACAGGCCGCATTGAACACGCTCGACGACATCCTGCATGCCGCCGAAATGCAGTCGGCAGAGGCCCTGACCGAACAACCTCTCGATGCAGAACAGTTGCAGCGCACGCTGTCTCGCTATGTGCTCGACAATACGCCCCCCGATGACAGCAACCTGTGCCGCGCCCTGTATGATCTGCCCTCGTTTGTGACCGAGTCAGAAGCAAATGGCCTCGATGCCCGTGGTGGCTGGTCCCGGCTGAGCAAAATCCTGCTGTTGTCCTGTGATGGCTATCTCTGCCGTTATCTTGGCAATACCTTCAATACCCTGATGCGCACCGGCCTGTGCGTGGCGGTGCCCACGCTGGCGCGTCAGGTTATTGCTTTCGAGGTTGAGTCCGGGCTTAACGCCTGTTCCGCAAGCCGCGAAATGCGATTTACGCTGGCCGCCGTGGCCGGATTGATGCCGACTCTGCTCAATGTGCTGGGCGCTATTCGCGATCGCGTGCAGGGCACCGAAACCCAGATAACCCAGTATTCCCGCACCTTTAATATTCTGGTTTCCACGGCGGCGCTGGTGGCCGCTGGTTCCACCGGCGTATTGAGCGGACTCGCCTCGACGCTCGTCGCCTTTCAGGGTTACAGCCTGCTTCGCGAAGGACTGCAATCGGCGCTGGGATTCACGCATCGCACTACGGTGCGCAAAAAAAGCACCCTCATCGCCGCAGGCCTTTATGTGCCGAATCAGCTTGCCGTCTCGCTGACCATGAGCGCGCTGGCTTCGCCTTCCGGCGCGGCGGCGGCCCTTAATCCACCGCTGCATGGCGCACTCGCCATTAACAATGTCATGCGGGCAGGTCTGAATATGGTCGGCGAAACGGCAGATTTCCTCACTTTCACCGGCGTTCACGCCATCGAGAACAATCAAAAATTGAAAATAAAGGTAGAGAGGACCTTCCCGAGCAGCAGTGAAATGGCCACCGCCTTCTGCAACGATCTGGCGGCCAGAACCGCGCTGATGAACACGCCGCTGCTTGCGAGCGCCGCGCTGGAAAGCGCCTTTGGCGAGTATTTCGATGCCGAAACGCGCGTGCAGATAAACGATGTGCTGTGCGCGGGCATACTGGGCGTTGTGTATCCCAGCTTTATCGCGACCATTACCGGACATCAGCCCGCGCGCTAATAAAAAAACGGAGCCATAAGGCTCCGTTCATCTTCCTGTTACGCTTTGGCGTTATTCGGCTATCACATAACCCATGACGCGCTTCCAGCCGACCGGCTTTTTCTCGACATAGACGCCCTGCAGTTCGGGCGAGAAGCCCGGCAGAATATTGATGCCCTCTTCCAGCGCCAGGAAATAGCGTTGCACTGCTCCGCCCCACAGCTCGCCCGGCACCACGCACAATACGCCCGGCGGATAAGGCAGCGCACCTTCGGCCGCAATGCGCCCTTCTGCTTCACTTATAGGCACCAGTTCTACGTTGTCGCGAATAAACTCGCTGTGGGCGTCCTGCGCGTTCATCACCACCTGCGGGAAGCCTTTCTCGCGGAACATCTCTTTTTGCAGCTCTTTGACGTCGAAGCTGACATAAAGATTGTGCATTTCCTGACACAGCTGGCGAATCGTGTAGTCGCGATAACGCTCTTCGTTCTTGCGATAAACCGTGGGCAATACCTCGCTCAGCAACGCATCTTCTTCGATATAGCGCTCGAAACGGGCGATTTCGTCGACAAGATGCTGCATTTTCGCAGGCGTTTCCGCAGGCGTCAGCAGGAACAGAATGGAGTTGAGGTCGCATTTCTCCGGCACAATGCCGTTTTCGCGCAGATAGTTGGCAAGAATGGTCGCAGGAATGCCGAACTCGGTATATTTACCGCTGCTCGCATCGATGCCGGGCGTGGTCAGCAACAGTTTGCAAGGGTCCACAAAATACTGCTTCTCGGCATAACCTGCAAAGGCGTGCCAGCGTTCACCGGGTACGAAATCGAAGAAACGCACATCGTTGGCCATTTTTTCGGTGTCGTGATCCTGCCACGGCGTGCCGTCGATGGTTGGCGGCACAAACGGCTGGATCATCGAACACTGCTTCAGCAGCATTTTGCGGGCATCGATGCCAAGCTTCACGCATTCCATCCACATATGTCGGCCGCTGCCGCCCGCGTGCATCCGCGCATTGACATCGAGCGCGGCGAACAGCGGATAAAACGGGCTGGTGGACGCGTGCATCATAAAGGCGTTATTAAGCTTTTTGTGGCTGCAATGGCGCTTCTGCCCTTTGATGTGATTATCTTTTTTATGAATCTGCGAAGTCTGCGAGAAACCGGCCTGCTGCTTGTGAACGGACTGGGTCACGATAATCCCGGGGTCATTTTCGTCGAGTTCCAGCAACAGCGGCGAGCACTCTTTCATCATCGGGATAAACTGCTCGTAGCCGACCCACGCCGAGTCAAACAGAATGTAATCACACAGATGGCCTATTTTCTCTACCACCTGACGGGAGTTGTAAACCGTGCCGTCATAGGTGCCAAGCTGGATAATCGCCAGACGGAAAGGCCGTTTCTCTTCCGCGCGATCCGGGGCAACCTGCTGAATTTGTTTACGAAGAGAGCGCTCTTCGAAACAGGCGGCATCAATACCGCCGATAAAACCAAACGGGTTACGCGCGGTTTCGAGATAGACCGGCGTCGCGCCTGCCTGCAACAGTGCGCCGTGGTGGTTGGATTTATGGTTGTTGCGGTCGAACAGCACCAGGTCGCCACGGGTCAGCAGCGCATTGGTCACCACTTTATTGGCGGCCGAGGTGCCGTTGAGCACGAAATAGGTCTTGTCGGCGCTGAACACTTTGGCCGCGTGCTTCTGGGCATCTTTGGCCGACCCTTCGTGGATAAGCAGGTCGCCCAGTTTGACGTCGGCGTTGCACATGTCCGCGCGGAAAATGTTTTCGCCAAAGAATTCGGTAAATTGACGACCCGCCGGATGACGACGGAAGAATTCGCCGCCCTGATGCCCCGGACAGGCGAAGGTCGAATTTTCCATCTCGACGTATTTTTTCAGCGTATCGAAAAACGGCGGGAACAGGCCCTGCTCGTATTCATCGGCCGCGGCTTCGAGCTGCGCGGCATAGAACGCCTGATTGGCATCCGACAGAGCGAACACGCCCTTTAGCGCCGCTAAAAACTGGGGTGAAACCTGTTCCGCTCCCTGTACTGCAACAAACGCAGGGATACTGAATCCCAAGGCTTCGACGGCTGCCAGCCTGCCGTTATTCAGGTCATCCACGGAAATCACTATCGCCGCAATGTCGGTGTAGTCCGCGTCATCGAGGCTGACTACGCCACGCGGTGTGTCGAGATGGGATGCCACGGAGGCGCTTGCTGCTATTTTTAACTGTTTCATATTACAGGACTCTCAAACGGTTAAGTAAGAGGGTGTGCCAAGGGGCACGGCAATGAGCAGGTTTGTTCGACGCAGGCAGACAGTGACAAGAAAGACCCACGCGCAGACACCGGCTCGGCAAAGTGACGTTGGCTAAGAGGTGAGCTCGAGAGTTAATCAGGCGTTACTTAACATAAGCATAGCCGTTTCAGAACGATTTACCGTCTTGGCCACGTCTGATAGACATCAGTAAAATCAGAGCTTCGCTCTATTTTTAATCATGCCTAACCACGAGCAAAGGTAGCCTTACCGCATGAGAGGGTTGGCAACGGGCGAGAAACAGAAAGTGTGGAGGTCGTTGCACGCTGGCGTCATCATCAATGTTCTCGGGCACTGCAAGGCAATGCGATGTGATAAACCGGTCATGTGCCGCAACCCTCTTGAGCTGTCGCGAATAAGCGAAGGAAATCTCTGTGCGTGATGGCAAGTTATGCCAAAGCGGCGCAATAATCGCACCTTTTATCGTTATCTTCAAGCTGGAAACTTTATCAAAAAATGATCCTGCGTCAGGGTGGCAGACACAGGCGTACGCATGTCGTTCGAGGAAGATAAGCGAACCCCAATCGCGTTAACACTTATGAATCAGGCTCATAAATTTGACGCAGAAAATATGTTAAAAAGACGACTCTTGAAACATTGCAGCGTAAGTGCCGTGCAACCGCATCGCTCCCGCAAAAGGTCATCTCATGCTTAAAGAAAACTTTAACGATTTAATGTCATTTCTGGTAGTGGCGCGAGAACGCAGCTTTACGCGGGCGGCGGCCAAACTGGGCGTGTCGCAATCGGCTCTCAGCCATGCGATTAGAGGACTTGAGGAACGGCTGGAAGTGCGGTTGCTGACCCGTACCACGCGCAGCGTTGCCCCGACCGCAGCGGGTGAAAAACTGGTGGACAGCATTGGACCGCATTTTGCCGAAATCGAGAGCCATCTCGATGCTCTGAGCGATATGCGTGACCGCCCTACCGGCAATATCCGCCTGACCGCCGGGGAGCACGCCGTCGATTCCGCGCTGTGGCCGGTGCTGAAAAATTTTCTGGCCGAGTATCCGGATATCAACGTCGAGATTATCGTCGATAATGCGCTTATGGACATCGTCAGCGGTCGTTTCGATGCAGGAATTCGTCTGGGCGAGCAGGTGGCGAAAGACATGGTTGCCGTGCGTATCGGGCCTGAACTGCGCATGGCGGTGGTCGGCGCACCTGCCTATTTCGAAAAATACGGCATTCCCATGACGCCGCAGGACCTGCAAAATCATCGCTGTATCAATATGCGACTGCCCACGCTCGGCGGCATCTATGCCTGGGAGTTTGAAAAGGACGGGCAGGAGATCAAGGCGCGAGTCGATGGACAACTGACCTTCAACAGTCTTCGGCAACGGCTGGAAGCCGCGCAGCTCGGCTTTGGTCTGGTGTACCTACCCGAAGATGCCGTCTCACGCTCTCTGGCCGACGGCACGCTGGTCAGAGTGCTTGAAGACTGGTGCGCGCCTTTCTCGGGCTATTATCTTTATTATCCCAGCCGCAAACAGCATACCAAGGCATTTTCGCTGCTGGTTGAAGCACTTAGATATAGAACCTGACAGAATCCCGAGTATCGCTCACGTCATTGCACGGATGACAGCACCGATTGGCAATCAATTGACGAGGGTGCAGGAGCATGATGAAAGAGATTCCCATTCAACTCAGAGATTTGATATGTCCGGTTTATTCTCAACCTTCAAGCTAAAAGACGTCACACTGCGCAACCGCATCGCCATTCCACCGATGTGTCAGTACAGCGCGGTAGACGGTGTCGCCAATGATTGGCACCGCGTGCATTATGCCAGTCTGGCGCGCGGCGGTGCAGGTCTGGTGATTGTCGAAGCAACGGCAGTATCACCTGAAGGCCGCATTACCCCGGGATGCCTGGGATTGTGGAACGAAAAGCAGGCCGCGCAACTGGCGCAGATTGCCAAAGAGATTAAAGCGGCGGGAGCCGTACCGGGCATCCAGATTGGTCATGCGGGCCGTAAAGCCAGCGCCAATCTGCCCTGGGAAGGCGACGACCATATCGCGGCGGGCGACAGCCGTGGCTGGGAAACGATTTCGCCTTCCGCCGTCGCCTTTGGCGCCAACCTGCCGAAAGTGCCGCATGAAATGACGTTGGCCGATATCGATCGCGTCAAGGCGGATTTCGTGGCGGCAACCCGCCGTGCACGTGATGCCGGTTTCGAGTGGATCGAACTGCACTTTGCCCACGGCTATCTGGCGCAAAGCTTCTTCTCCGTTCACGCCAACCAGCGTCAGGATGCCTACGGCGGCAATGTGGAAGGTCGCAGCCGCTTCCTGCTGGAAACGCTGGAAGCCGTTCGCAGGGAATGGCCGGAAAATCTGCCGCTGACCGCACGTTTCGGCGTTATCGAATACGATGGCCGCGATGAAGAGACGCTGGAAGAAGCGATTTCGCTGACTAAAAAATTCCGCGCGGGTGGTCTGGATATGCTCAGCGTCAGCATCGGTTTCTCGACGCCGAACGCCAACATTCCTTGGGCGCCGGGCTTTTTGGCCCCGATTGCCGAGCGTGTGCGTAAAGAGGCGGATATCGCGGTAGCCTCTGCCTGGGGTATCGATTCACCGGTAATTGCCGACCAGGCTATCGAGAAAGGTCAGCTGGATCTGGTTATGGTCGGACGCGCGCACCTGGCGAACCCGAACTGGTCTTATCAGGCGGCGAAAGTGCTGGAAAAAGAAGAGCCATCATGGGTGCTGCCTGCACCGTATGCTCACTGGCTCGAGCGCTACAAAACGGCTGAATAAGCTGATTGTGTAAAACAAAAACCCGCCTGTTGGCGGGTTTTTTAATTCTTGTTCAGCTCGCTGAATGGAACTCCGCCGCGCGATTTGTTTACCGCTTTGGTTTCCACAATCGATACCACAACACGTTCGGCATCCACGTCCAGCGACTCGACCACGGCTTCGGTAATTTTCTTCATCAATGTGCTTTTCTGCTCGACCGAGCGGCCTTCTACGGCGTAAACCACAATCTCTGGCATGTTGGACTCTCCATCAGTGATAGTCAGTACACGAGAATAATCTTTAAAAATAATACACTAGCTCGTAACCATTGATATTATTTTTAGTAACAATAATTGAACACTTTAACCTAACTGAATAGAGGGATATTATGGGGGCAAGGCGCAATGTTTGCGCAAACATTTCCTTTTCCAGCGCGAGTTGGCTTAAGTAACCTGTGGAAAATGCATTGAATTACGAAAAATATCCTAACAAATCTCTCTCTCGTTCCCCCACGCTGGAGGATGTCGCCAAAGCCGCAGGTCTTTCTCCAATGACAGTGAGCCGTGCGCTGAACAACCCAAAAATCGTGCGCCCCACGACCGTGGCCCGAGTCATGGAGGCGGTCAACCTGACCGGCTATATTCCCAATATGCTGGCCGGTGGCTTAACCACGCGCCGCACCAAACTTATTGCTGTCGTGGTGCCGCAAATCAACAACAACATGTTCGTCGATACGGTGCAGGCGATTGGCGATGAGCTGGCGTTGCGGGGTTATCATATGCTGCTCTGTATTGTCGGCTATGACACCGATTCCGAAACCGACATCGTAGCGACCCTTCTTTCGCGACGCCCTGATGGCATCGTGCTCACCGGCATTCACCACTCTTCGGAACTCAAGCGGATCATTCTCAACGCCAATATTCCGGTGGTTGAAATCTGGGATCTCACCCCCACGCCGCTGGATATGCTGATCGGTTTTTCACATGAAAAAATAGGTCAGGCCGTAGGGCACTATTTTCTGGGTAAAGGGTATTCACGTTTCGGCATGGTCTGCGCTTCGGATCGTCGCGCGCAGGTACGCAAAAACAGCGCCATCGACGTGTTACGTCAGGACCCGCAAAACGTCGTCGAAGAAGTTACGCTGCCCGCGCCGGCCAATATGGAGGTTGGGCGCACTGCCTTTCGTCATCTGCTGCAAAAAAGCGAGCGCTTCGATGTGATTATCTGCACCTCGGATACGCTGGCGCAGGGTGTGATTATGGAAGCCGAAGCCCGGGGTTTGCGTGTCCCGGAGGATCTCAAAGTTATAGGTTTTGCCGACCTCAATTTTGCGGCCCATAATCGACCCGCCATCACGACCGTGTGTGTGGACAAATCGCGCATGGGTCAACAGGCCGCCACCATGCTGGCCGATAAAATCGAAGGGCTGGAGATTGCCGAGCACGTTGTAGATATTGGATTCTCGTTGGTCGTTCGCGAATCTGCGTAGTGTTTTCGAGGCCGCAGTCTATTAACGGCATGCGGCTTTATTATTCCCCGCCTTTTATTATTTTAGTATTTCCTTAAAAAATAACTCCTCACCGCTTATCAATGTTCAGTATCATTATTTAAGTCAGATTATTTTAACGTCATATAAAAATGAATGATAACCACTCCTATTTGTTTATTATGTTAGAAATGTTAGCTAACAAAACCAACATTTAATAACAGGTTCTTTAGGGGCGTGATTATATTTTCCCGCTCTCTTTCCCGGAAATATAAATCTCTATGCGTCATTAAACCCTCTCGCCATCGCGTAATTCTTGCGCGTTAACTGGCAACGCTGACCATAAATAATGATTTATTATCAATGAATTAATAATAATTAATTGGCAGGACTTCTTTTAGCGCATGCTACGCACACAAATTATATGGAATTTATATATTCTTTTTTAATGTGACGATGATATTATAAATTTGTACCCAAACGATTATAAAAATTAACCCTCATCTAACATTTAAGCCAGTGAGAGTCGTAGTGCTATGCTCCTTCAAAAGAAAACTACCCGCCGCAAGTTCTTGCTTGGGTCAATAATGGCTTTGCCTGTCAGCACTATCCTGATGAAAGGATTAACTGCCGCACAGGCTGCCGAAATGGCCGCACCCGAATTACTCGATTACAAACCCGTATTTTTCAGCGCCGAAGAGTGGCAATTTATTATGGCCGCCGCCGACCGTCTGATCCCCGCAGGCGGAAAAGGCAAAGCGCCGGGCGCGCTGGAAACCAACGTGCCTATCTTTATTGACCAGCAGATGCACGGCGAATTTGGCGAAGAGATCTATCTTCAAGGCCCCTTCAACGTACATGCGCCTGCCACCATGGGTTATCAACTTCCCTATCGTCCGCAGCAGATCTACAAGATGGGCATCAAAATGGCCAACACCTGGTGCCGGCAGAATCATCAAAAAGCTTTCCACGACCTGACGGAAGCGGAAAAAGACGACGTTCTGACCAAACTTCAGAAAAACGGCATCTCTTTCGCCCAGATGGGTGAAGAGTCGCTGGTCGCTTCGCAGTTTTTCAATGAACTGCTCTCCGATACCAAGCACGGCTATCTCGCCGACCCTATCTATGGCGGTAACAAAGGCATGAAGGCCTGGATTGCCATCGGATTCCCGGGCGCGCGTGCCAGCTACACGGAATGGGTGAAACAGCACAACATCCCTTATCCCCTGGGTCCCGTCAGTCTGTCCGGCGCACGCGCCTAGCAGACACAGCGATCACCCCTTTCCGTTTTTTGATGATTTGACAGGATTAAAGATGGCACAAGTAACCAAAGAAGAAGTCGACGTCGTTGTCGTCGGCCTTGGCTGGGCAGGCTCGCTGATGAGCATTGAGCTGGCCATGGCAGGACTCAAAGTCCGCGCACTGGAGCGCGGCGGCGATCGCGGCTATGAAGAGTTTGCCTACCCGAAACCGGCGGATGAATACGCCTACGCGGTAAGAAACAAAGTGATGGCCACCCCGGCCGAAGCCGCAGTCACTGTGCGCTACAACATGAGCGAAACCGCGCTGCCGACCCGTAAATGGGGCGCGTTTGCGCCAGGTACCGGCGTAGGAGGATCCGGCCTGCACTGGACGGCGGTATTGATTCGCCCGACGCCGACCGATCTCAAATTGAAAACCTATGCCGATCAGGCCTACAAGCCCGGGATCCTGCAGGAAGACATGCGGATCATGGACTTCCCGTTCAGCTGGGACGAAATCGAGCCTTACTACACCAAATTCGAAAATATCTGCGGGCAGTCCGGTAAAACCGGCAACCTGCGCGGCCAAATCATGGAAGGCGGCGATCCGTTCGAAGGCCCGCGATCGGAGCCTTATCCGCTGCCGGCGCTGGAAGATACCCTCAACAGCAGCATGTTCGCCGACGTGACCAAAAAGATGGGCTATCACCCGTTCCCGAACCCTTCAGCCTGCGTGTCTCGTGCCTGGACCAATCCCTACGGCAACCAGATAGCGCCGTGTAACTACTGCGGTTATTGCAGTAAATACCCGTGCCTTAACTACTCCAAGGCCTCGCCGCAAACGGCAGTCATGGATGCGCTGAAACGTATGGACAACTTCTCCTACGAAGTTCACGCCAACGTGATGAAAGTGGTGTTGCACGACGACAAGAAAACCGCCAAAGGCGTCATTTATATCGACGCGCAGGGCAACGAATGCTTCCAGCCTGCGAAGATTGTGGTGCTGAGCAGCTTCCAGTTCTGCAACGTGCGTTTGATGCTGCTGTCCGGCATCGGCAAGCCGTACAATCCCATCACGGAAGAAGGCGTGGTCGGGCGCAACTATGCGTTCCTGAGCAACGGCGGCTCGACGCTGTTCTTCAAGGATAAAAACTTCAATCCGTTCGCTACCGCAGGCGCAACAGGCCAGATGATCAACGATATCTCGCCGGGTAACTTCGACGGTCCCGGCCTTGGTTTTATCGGCGGTGCCAAGATCCACAGCTCGCAGGCTACGGGCACACCTATCAGCACTTCGCTGCCAAAAGGCACGCCGACCTGGGGCACAGGCTGGAAAGAAGGCATGGAGGAGTGGTACGGGCATTCGATGAAGATAAGCATCACGACGACCTGCCAGTCTTATCGCGACATCTATCTGGATTTGGATCCGAACTACAAGGACGAATACGGCTATCCGCTGCTGCGCATGACTTTCGACTGGAAAGAGAATGAACTCAAGCTGCAACAGTATCTGAAAGGGATCGTCGGCAACATCACTAAAGAGTTGAATCCGGACAGCTATAGCGAAAGTTTCCTGCCGATGGATGCTCACTTCGACCTGACCAAATACGTCTCAACCCACAATGTGGGTGGCGCAGTGATGGGCGATAACCCGAAGACGTCGGCATTGAACAAGTATCTGCAAAGCTGGGATGTGCACAACGTCTTCGTGCCGGGCGGCAACGCGTTTCCGCAGAACTTCCAGGCTAACCCAACCGATACGATTGGCGCGATCACACTGATGGCGGCACAGGCGATTAAAGATCACTATCTGAAAAATCCCGGCCCACTGGTACAGGCGTAAGTGACATGAACATGATGAATTTAAAGACGATATTAATGGCCAATGTCGTGTTGATGGGCGCGGGTTTCATGATGCAGGCGCAGGCCGATGATGCGCAGCTAATCAAACAGGGCGAGTATATTTCTCGTCTGGGTGACTGTTCTGCCTGTCACACGCTGCCCGGAAAACCGGCCTTTTCGGGCGGACTGGCTATAAAATCCGATCTCGGTACTATCTATTCGACCAACATCACGCCGGATAAAGAACACGGGATCGGAAACTACAGCGAACAGCAGTTTGCCGATGCGGTGCGCAAAGGCGTATTGCCGGACGGCACCAGTCTGTATCCGGCAATGCCTTATCCGGATTACGCTAAAACCAGCGATGAAGATATTCACGCGCTTTACACCTACTTTATGCAGGGCGTGAAACCCAGCGCGGAAGTACCGGCGAAAACCGAACTCAGTTTCCCGTTCAGTCAGCGTTGGGGCATGAAGCTCTGGAACTGGGCCTTCACCTCCGACAAACCGTTCCAGCCGATTGGCGGCGCGTCTGCCGAAATCAATCGCGGCGCGTATCTGGTGGAGAGCCTGGGTCACTGCGGCAGTTGCCACACGCCTCGTGGTTTGGGAATGAATGAAAAGGCGCTCGACAGCAGCGACGCGAAGTTCCTGTCCGGCGGTAATCTCAACGGTTGGGACGTGCCTTCGTTACGCGGCGTTGCCCACTGGAACGCGCAGGAAATTGTCGATTATCTCGGCAAGGGTCGTAACGACAAAGCGGCGGTCGGCGGAGAAATGACCTCTGTCGTGGAGAACAGCACGGGGTATATGACCGATGCCGATCTTAAGGCGATTGCTGCCTACCTGAAATTCCTGGGCGGTAATCCGGCGATTCCTCCGGCCAATACGCAGGCCGCAAACGCTACCGAAGCAAAACTGACGGCTGCAAAAAACCTGAGCGAAGGCGAGCGTTTGTATCTGGATAACTGCGCAGCCTGCCACTTTGTGACGGGTAAAGGCGCACCGGGCGTATTCCCGGAACTGGATCAGGCCACTCTCGTCAATGCGCAGGACCCCACCGGTCTGGTACATACCATTTTGATGGGGGCGCAGCAGCCTTCAACGGCGCGAGCGCCTTCAACACTTGTCATGCCGGGCTTCAAGGCGCGTCTTTCCGACGAGGAGGTGGCGCAGCTATCAACCTTTATTCGTCAGGGCTGGAGCAATAACGCGCCGGCGGTAACGGCCGATGACGTGAGCAAGGTCAGGAAGAAGCTGGCCGAGTAATCGTTCGCGGCGTGCCGGGATTACACTTCTACAATGGCTTCCTTTCCGGGAAGCCATTTTTTTATCTGCGTCACTTTAGGAATCTTTAATTTAATTTATTTAAATCAATGATTTATATTCCACTTTGGGAGTTTTTGCAGTTGCGATGCAGGTAGACTGCTTGCGGGTGCTCTGGATCTTTTTGTCCCGAGCATGACGTCTTGTTTTATACGGTGAGTGTTTGCAGTAGCAGGTATGCAGAGGACAGAAAGAGAAAAGCCCCGAATTGAAATTAATCAAAACGAGGCCTATCTGCATGCTTGGAAACATCAGGTTAGCCTCTTACCCGCCGAAAGGCAAGAGTCGGAGACTATGATGTCGCAAACCCTGAAAATACTGAATCTGGTGGTTATCTGTCTGAGAATTATCATTCTTTTGCAGATAATTGGTAACAACTACTGGGAGTTACAATCCAAACTCGGTAATAACAAGATTGAGGCTGTCATAGCCTGCGAATCTACACGGTAAAGCAACCCACAGGCGGGAGTTCGCTCCCGCCTAATGGTGCGAGAGCATGGATCCGAGAGCGCCCCTTTTCAGACAAAATGCAGAGTCGAGTAATAAAAAAAGCCCCGGCTGTTTCCAGCAGGGGCTTGGTTCATCCATAAGATTTAAATCTTATTTATTGTCCAGTGCGTAGGCAATCACATAGTCGCCACGATCCGGTGACTGGCGAGCGCCGCCTGCCGAGATAAGGATGTACTGTTTACCGGTGGTCGGTGAAACGTAGCTCATCGGAGTACCGCCGCTGCCTACTGGCAGACGTGCTTTCCAGACTTCCTTACCGGTTGAGGCATCGAATGCACGCAGGTAGTAGTCCTGAGTACCCGCGATGAACACCAGGCCGCCCTGCGTTGCAAGCGTACCGCCCAGAGTTGGCATACCAACTGGCATCTGCGCATGCATTTTGATACCGAACGGACCTGTATCCTGCACGGTACCGGCCGGAACCTGCCAGACGATTTTCTGAGTTTTCAGGTCAATCGCAGACAAAGTACCAAACGGTGGCTTCTGACATGGGATACCCAGCGGAGACATGAAGCGGTCTTTGTTTACGCCGTACGGGGTGCCTTTCAGCGGAACTGCGCCCATACCGGTGTTAACAGACTCACCACCGTTGCTTGCGGCAACGTTGTTGTTGTTCTGCTTGATCATCTGTACCCACAGGCCCAGACGCATGTCGTTCACGAAGATGTAATGGTTGTTAGGATCGGTAGACATACCGCCCCAGTTCATTCCGCCCAGTGAACCCGGGAAGCTCAGAGACTTGTCAGTATCTGGCGCGGTGAACAAACCATCATAACGCATTGATTTAAAGCTAATGCGACACATCAACTGGTCAAACGGCGTTGCACCCCACATGGAAGATTCAGTCAGTTTGTCGGCACCGATAGAAGGCATGCCTACAGAGAACGGCTGAGTCTTGGAGTACTGCTCGTTTGGAATATTACGGGTTTTAACCGGCAGCTCTTTCACTTCTGTCAGAGGCTTGCCTGTTACGCGGTCCAGTACAAAGATCTGACCGGTTTTCGCACCGATTACGACAGCAGGTTTCGTCGTGCCATCTTTCATCGGGAAGTCGATCAGGCTCGGCTGCATAGGCAGGTCGAAGTCCCACAGATCGTTATGAACGGTCTGATAAACCCACTTCTCTTTACCGGTGGTCGCATCAACGGCCAGCACGGAAGCGCCGTATTTGTGATCCAGACGGTTACGGTTTGCACCCCACAGGTCGACAGACGAGCTACCCATCGGCATGAACACGGTGTTCATGGCCGGGTCGTAGGACATCGGCGCCCATGAGTTTGGCGTACTGCGAACGTAGGTCTGGCCCGGTTGCAGTTTGGCATTCGGATCCTGATTGCCCGGGTCGAACGCCCAGCGCATCTGGCCGGTTACCACGTCGAAGCCACGGATTACGCCGCCAGGCATGTCGGTCTGTACGTTATCCGCAACACGACCGCCAACCACTACGGTAGTCCCCGCAAGCGTTGGAGCAGAAGTCAGCTGATATTTAGGATCGGATGCATCACCCATACCGGCTTTCAGGTCAACGATACCGTTGTTGCCGAAGTCTGAACAGAACTCGCCGTTGTCGGCGTTGATGGCAATCAGACGCGCATCGATGGTGTTCATCAGAATACGACGCTGACAGGTATCACCCGCGGCCAGAGAAACTGGCGCTGCTGGCGTGGAACCTGGCACGGTAGGCTGAGGAATTGGTTTGGTTGCATCAAAGTAAGCCAGACCACGACAGCGGTTCCAAACCTGGGCCTGCGCGTTGATTTCGCGTTTCCAGATTTGTTTACCGGTGTTGGCATCGACGGCAATAACGTTGTTATGCGGAGTACACAGGAAGACTTTATCGCCGATTTGCAGCGGAGTTTCCTGGTCTTCTGCACCGTTTCCGCCCGGGCTGATTGGGGTATCGCCGGTGTGGAAGGTCCAGGCAACTTTCAGATCTTTAACGTTGTCGCGGTTGATTTGGTCCAACGCAACAAAACGGTCACCGCCTGGCGTGTTACCGTAGTTATCCCAGTCTTTCTGTTGTTTTGCTTTATCAACCGGGATCAAAGGCAGTTCGTTACCCTTGAAGGCGACGGTCGGGTGCGGCATGAACATCTGCACGAATGCAACCACCATACCGACTGCCAGCACAACGGTGAAACCGTAGGACATTTTGGCGAGGCTGGTTTTACCTTCTTTTTTGCGCAGTGTAGGCCAGGTCGCGAAGCCCAGCAGCATGAAGCCGGTAGGGACCATCAAGCGAGAGATAAGCGGCCAGAAATCCCAACCCGCGTCAAACAGTGACCAGATAAGCGTTCCAATGAACACCAGAATGAATAAGGTTACAGCGGAAGATTTACTGCGGAAGTATTGGATAGCAGACAACACCATCACGATACCGGCAATCAGGAAATACCAGCTGCCACCGAGTGAAACCAACTTCCCACCTTCAATGGCAAAAAACAAGCCGCTGACGGTCAGAATAACCCCTAATATACAACACCATAGCCTGAGTATGGGACTCGACTGGGATTTTATACCAGACATACAGGCACTCTCCGAAATTATGTAATTTGATTGTTATTACAAAGTGTAATAGTTGCTACTGTCTTCTCAAGCTTGAGCGAACAAATATATTGGCGTCAAAACGAGAGCGCAGCATTGTACCACCTGATTCGTTTTGGTGTTAACGCTATAACTGTTTCAGACCAATTTGTTAACAATTTTGCACAACCAAACTGTAAAAATCATAATTATTCAAAAAGTTATGCGTATATTTTCCATGGACTTTTTGTGCGGATTATTCTGTGCCGCCTAAACCTTCCTGAAATCATACAGCTGAAAATACGTCATAGCGTGTAGAAATTTGCGTGAGATGTGGCAATTTTAGCCGCTGAAGTTGTTAAGAAAGTTTTATAAGAAACAGAATGTTAATAGAATGAACCAACTTTTAAAGGGGTTATTTTCTCGTCATTGTTAAATATTTAAACTGCACGACATATACCCTCTCCTTCGTTTAATGAATCACATTCATAACTGCATACTGAATTTATCGGCTAATAGACGACCGCTTACAGAGATATCATTAACGCTGCCAATCAACTTATCTCATTCAGGAGAATAATCGATGTCCATCCGCGATCGTCGGCGACGCGATTTAACTATTCTTGTCATTCTTTCAGCCCTCATGTCTTTGGCCTCTGTGTCTACCGACCTCTATTTACCCGCTATGCCGACCATCACTCGCGAGTTTCAGGCTGCGGGCGGCAGCATCGCGCTGACCTTGTCCGGCTTTTTGGTCGGGTTTAGCTTGGGTCAGCTGATTTGGGGACCCGTAGGCGATCGCTATGGCCGCCGCCTGCCCATCGCCCTGGGTTTGATCCTGTTTATCATCGGGTCCGCAGGCTGCGCCCTCTCCACTTCCGTGATGCAGATGATTTTCTGGCGCGTCATTCAGGCTTTGGGTGCCTGTGCCGGCCCCGTCCTTGCCCGGGCAATGGTCCGTGACCTTTACGCTCGGGAACGTTCGGCGCAGATGCTTTCGACCCTGATTCTGTTCATGGCCGTGGCCCCCTTGCTGGGACCCGTTCTGGGCGGACAGATAATGGCCATCAGTTCCTGGCACAATATCTTCTGGGTGATGGTCGCCGTAGGACTTGTCGCCCTCTATGGCGTCTGGAAACTTCCTGAATCGCTACCCGCCGAAAAGCGCAGCACCGAACCCTTCAGCCGCGTCTTTGCCAACTACGCCGAACTTTTCGGCAATAAACAGGTAATGGGATTTGCGCTGACCAGCAGCTTTTACTATTGCAGTTTCTACGCCTTTATCGCCGGTACTCCGTTTGCCTATATCGATTACTACCACGTCTCACCGCAGGTTTATGGCCTGTTATTCGGAGTCAATGTGATAGGGATTATGTCGACAAACTTCTTTAACGGTCGCCTGATCGCTCGTTTTGGCAGTGAAAGACTCTTTCACTTTGGCGCATTGACAGCGGCCCTTGCCGGCACAGTGCTGGGGATAGATGCCTGGTTTGGATGGGGCGGACTGGCCGGTCTGGTTATTCCTTTCTTTATCTTTGCAGCAATGAACGGATTTATCGTCGCCAATGCCGTAGCGGGTGCTTTGGCTGCGACGCCGACGAATGCCGGTGCGTGCTCTTCACTGGTCGGAGCCATGCAATATGGTTCCGGGATCCTGAGTGCGTCGCTGGTCGGCTGGTTTGCCGACGGCACACCCTGGCCGATGGGTGCCATCATCGCGCTCATGGCCATCCTCTGCGCCGTGGCCGCCATGCGAATGAAACGCAGAACTTCACAAAACGGACTCACTCAGTAAATAAAACGCCTCCTCTTCCTGCTCTCTTCTCTTCTACCTTTCATTTTTTTACCCTTCGGAAATGAAAGGTGATCTGGCTCACAAGCCAATTATCAGGCCACTTATTCAAAGGTGCTCTCACTTTTTGACGATCTGTGAATGCCCTCTCAAATCCGCAATTTGAGTATTTTTTAAGCTTGTGAAAACTGGTCACGGGAGATAATAATTACTCCACTTTACTAAATAGCGTGAAGTTGGAAAGTACATCACGGTCAATTCACAAAGGAAGACAAATGTCTGAACTCAAATTTGCTACGCGTCTGAACTCATTTGCCTCGGGGGCACACCTGTATTGGCCGGAACTGAAAGGCAAGCCTTCCACATTACAAATGATTGAACGTGCATCGACCGTTAAAGGTTTGACGCATCTCGATTTGAACTATCCACAACACATCACTACCGACATCAAGGGGATGCGCCAGCACATCGAAGACGTAGGTCTGGCGGTCAACGGTATGCAGATGCGCTGGGATGCCCCCGAATTTAAAATTGGTGCCTTTACCAATCCGAATCCTGAGATTCGTCGCAAAGCCATTGAACTGACCAAGCGCGGTATCGATGCCGGTCGTGAGTTTGGTTCCAATCTGATGACTCTCTGGATGGGTCAGGATGGATTCGACTACTGCTTCCAGGCGGATTACAAAAAGATCTGGGAAGACGCCGTTGCCGCCGTGCGCGAGATTGCCGAATACGCGCCAGACTGCGATATCAGCATCGAATATAAACCCAACGAGCCGCGCGCCTTCGCCATCTTTCCGAATGTCACCACGTGCCTGATTGCCGTTGAAGAAGCCGGTTGCCCCAATCTTGGCATCACCCTGGATTTCGCGCATGTGCTCTACGCCAATGAAATTCCGGCCTATGCCGCAGCGATGGTTTCCCGCCGCTCCCGCCTGCTTGGACTCGACTGCAACGACGGTTGGGGCAAGCGCGACGACGGATTAATGGTCGCATCGGTCAATCCGAAAGCCACGCTCGAATTCCTGTGGCAGATGAAACGCGACGGCTATCAGGGGGCGTACTATTTCGATACGTTCCCGGATGCCAGCGGGTTGGATCCTGTCCGTGAAGCCGAAGCCAATATCGCTACCGTGACCCGCCTGCTGAAGCTCTGCGACAAACTCGATGACAATCCGGCGCTTCACGCCGCCATCAGCGAGCAGGATGCAGTGGCTTCACAGCTCATCATTAATGACATTCTCTTTACTCAATAAGCTGTTTATTCCTAAAAAAAGTCCCGATACCCTACAAAATGAAGGATAGAAGATGAAAAAGCTGCTTTTACTGGCCATTGCCTCCGCCCTGCTCAGCACCAGCGTCTATGCGGCCGAGCTGGCACCTCTACAGTCCGATACCGAACCGGACAGAACCGACTGGACACAGCTCGACACCAAATACGGCCCGATCCCCAAGGCCAATGCGCAGCTGAAAATCGGCGGCGTTTCCAAAACGCTGACCAATGAATACTGGCGCTCGCTGGGTCAGGGTTACAAGAACGTTGCAGATAAAGACGGCTTCACACTCGCCTATCAGGCGGCCGCCAATGAAGACGATCAACTCGGTCAGCTTTCGATTGCCGAAACGCTGATTGCCCAGGGCTTCAATGGCCTGCTGGTTTCGCCACAAACCGATGCCAACCTGCAACCGGCGTATGAAGTGGCGCAAAGCAAAGGTATTGCGGTCGTCAACGTCAACGATGCGGTCATGCCCAATGCCGCTCACTACGTGGGTAACGTGCAGAAAGACAACGGCGTGCGTGTGGCGAAATGGTTTATCGAGCATTATCCCAACGGCGGCAGCGTGGCCATCATCGAAGGTCAGCCGGGCGTTTATGCCGCAGGCCAGCGTACCAAAGGCTTTCGTGAAACTATCTCCGCCAACGGCAAATTCAAGGTGGTTGCCAGCGTTCCGGCAAACTGGAGCCGTGAAAAAGCCTACGATGCCGCTTCGACAATTTTGCAGCAATACCCTGATTTAGTCGGTTTCTATGCCAATAACGACGGCATGGCGCTGGGTGTGGTCGAAGCCGTGCGTTCAGCCGGAAAAAGCAAACAAACGGCGGTCTTCGGCACTGACGGCATTTCCGATGCCTACGCGTCTATCAAACGCGGCGAGCTGACCGGCACGGTTGACAGCTTCCCTGTATTGACCGGCGAGGTCGCCATGGATGTTCTGCTGCGCCTGATTAACGGCCAGAAGATTTCCCGCGTGGTTTCGACGCCGCAGGCGCTTATCACCAAAGACAATGCCGACGCTTTCTCGACCAAAGACAACGCGAAACTGCGCCAGCTTCTCGACCAGCAAAAATAATCAGACTACCGAATAACGGGGCAGCGGAGGGGCTATGGAAAATTATCGTTTAAGCATGCAGGGGATTACCAAAATTTACGGCAGCGTAGCGGCTATCGAAGGCGTGGATTTTTCGGTCGTCAGCGGTGAAGTGCACGCCTTGATTGGCGAAAATGGCGCGGGTAAATCCACGTTGCTGAATATTCTCTCGGGCGTTCGCGAGGCGAATGCGGGTGAAATCAAGGTTGATGGCACCGTCGTCAAAATGAAGAATCCGCTTTCGGCGCGTCATGCGGGCATTGCGATGATCCATCAGGAATTGCAGCACGTTCCTGAACTCTCCGTTGCGCAAAATATGTTTTTGGGCCGTCCTCTTACCCGCTACAAAGGACTGTTTGTTAACAAGAAGGCGCAGCTGGCGCGTGCCATCACCATCTTGAAAACGCTGGATCCGTCGATTAACCCCGATGAACCCATCAAGAATCTGAAAGTCGCCCAGCAACAGATTGTCGAGATAGCGCGCGCCCTGCTCGATGACGCCAAGATTATTGCGATGGATGAACCGACCTCCAGCCTCACGCCCACCGAATTTGATCGTCTGGCCGAGCTGATCGCCGATTTGAAATCGATGAATGTGGCGATCATTTATGTCTCGCACAAAATGAACGAGATCTTCAGGATCTGCGACCGCGCCACCATCATGCGTGATGGCCGTCAGGTCGGCGTGGTCAATATCAAGGATGAAACCGAAGAAACCATCGTTTCCAAAATGATTGGCCGCAAGCTTGAAAAGGTGCAACACCAATCTTTTATGACCGATAAAGAGATTTTGCGCGTTGAAGGCCTGGGGCGTGGCGATGACGTGCTGCCCGCCACCTTTACCGTAACGGCTGGCGAAGTGCTCGGCATTGCGGGTCTGGTCGGTTCGGGCCGTACCGAATTGCTGAAGCTGATTGCCGGTATCGATGCCAAAACCAGCGGCACGATTTATGTCAACGGCAAACACATTCACAATCTCAATGTGTCGAATGCTATCAAAGCCGGTATCGGACTGGTGCCGGAAGACCGCAAGAAAGAGGGCATCATCAAGCAGCGCTCCGTTGCGGTCAATATGGCGCTGCCCAAGATGCGCAAATATACCCAAAGCGGATTTATCAACAAGTCTCGTCTCGATGCCAGCGCATTGCAGGTAATGACCGATTTACGATTAAGACCTTTGGATATTGAAAAGCATATCGGTTTATTAAGCGGGGGTAATCAGCAGAAAGTGATTATCGGCCGTTGGATAGCCGCAGATACCCAAGTATTTCTTTTTGATGAGCCAACCCGGGGAATTGATATTGGCGCAAAATCGGAAATTTATAATCTGATTGAAAAACTCGCCAAAGAAGGTAAAGCCATAGTCGTCGTGTCGTCAGAAATGCAGGAAATAATGCGTATCTCCGACCGTGTATTAGTTATGCGAGAAGGAAAGATCGCAGCCGAGTTAACCGGTGACGATATCAGCGAAGAAAATATCGCACAATACGCCATCAATGAAGTATTCAATAAAAAATAACCCTGCTGGCCTCTGCCTTATTTTCAGGCGGAGGCAAACTGACAAAGAGGCTGACACATGAACACTCAAGGAAAAACCATGCCTGCTTTACGTACCTCAACATTATTTAAATTTAATCTGCGTGATACAGGCACGCTGATTGGATTAATTATTATCGTCTGCACCTTTTCATTTTTGTCGCCGGTATTTTTTACCGTGCCCAATCTACTGAATATTCTGCAGCAGTCTTCCATTAACGCCGCGATTGCACTCGGCATGACACTGGTGATTATTTCCGGCGGGATTGACCTGTCGGTCGGGTCGACCGCTGCCCTGTCCGCCATCTTTGGCGCGACGTTGATGGTGGCAGGCGTTCCCGTGCCGCTTGCCATTGTCGGCACGCTCGGCATCGGCGCATTGTGCGGCCTGTTCAGTGGCGTGCTGGTTGCCTACGCGGGCCTGCAACCCTTTATCGTCACGCTGGGCGCCCTGTCGCTGTTTCGCGCACTGGCCTTGATATCGACCGGCGGCAGCCCGATTTTCGGCATTCCGCTCGAGTTCCGAAGTGCGCTGACCGGCACGCTCTTCGGCATTCCCTGCCCTATTCTTATCGTTGTGGTCATTGCCATTGCCGCGTGGATATTGATGAACAAGACGCCGCTTGGTGAATACATTCTGGCCGTGGGCGGAAACGAAGAAGCCGCGCGAGTCGCCGGTGTTCCCGTCAAGCGAACCAAAGTCACCGTCTATGTTATCTCGGGCGTGCTGGCGGCTCTGGCCTCGCTAATCCTGATTGGACGACTGGGTGCCGCCGAGCCGACGCTCGGTAACTTGTGGGAACTGGACGCCATCGCCGCCGCCGCTATCGGAGGCACCTCATTGATGGGCGGTAAAGGCAGCATTATCGGAACAATTATCGGCGCCATTATTTTAGGCTCTTTACGGACCGGCTTAACACTAATGAATATCCAGGCCTTTTATCAATTGCTTGCTACCGGCCTCATCATTATTATAGCCATGCTGATTGACCGAGCGACACGAGGTAAGTAATGAAGCAAGACCCGCGAGCAATAGGTGCTCATATTAGAATGAGGTTGCCACAACTC
>Ga0308159_1002244_pt1 | contig 22993 bp, 26 predicted proteins | sample PhyCR1_FD_201040 | JGI IMG/M metagenome (GOLD analysis project Ga0308159, IMG submission 201040) | Phyllosphere microbial communities from UC Gill Tract Community Farm, Albany, California, United States - DLSLC.R1 | ecosystem: Host-associated > Plants > Phyllosphere > Unclassified | place: USA... | reverse complement strand
GCCGAAACCTTCGGAGCTGCGGCCCCAGCGTGGATCGCGGGAGATATCCACCATCGGCGCGAAGGTGATGTCGAGGCTGTCGGCAGCGGCTTCTTTCGCCGCAACGCGACCGGACTGGCCGATGGCATCCATGTCCCAGCTCGACGCGAGGGCCAGCGGAATCGGGAAAATCGTACGGTGACCGTGGATGACGTCGTAGGCGAAAAACATCGGAATCTTCAGGCGGCTGCGCATGGCAGCGTCCTGCATCGGACGGTTTTCCGCGCGGGTGATCGAATTGAACGTGCCGCCGATGTTGCCGCCGGCGATTTCCTTGCGGATCAGCTCGCGCGGCATTTCCGGGCCGATGCTGATCAGGCGCAACTGGCCGATCTTTTCGTCGAGGGTCATTTGTTTCATCAGGTTACTGATGAAAGCGTCCTTGTTCTCCAAAGGTACCGGGGTCGTGGCGGCCAGTACCTGATGACTGGCCAGGCTGACGAACAGACCCAGCAAACACAGCTTCTTCATGAATTTTTTCTCAAGGGCCCAAACGGTGATGCAACACCGGCCAGCCAAAATGTAGGGAGCGACTATTGTTGTTCGGGTGCCAGCTCAAAACCTGAGCCGGGAAACCCCAGCCGACCGCGGCAATGTGAACGCGAAGGGCACTTTTTAGCCGATTAACCCGTCGCATGCCAGTGGCGGCGCCGATTATGCCCCAACCGCTGGCCGGGAATGCCCAGCGCTCGGTTTTTAAATCAAATGTGTCATGGAGCATCACTGCAATGAATATCAGCTCAACCTCCCGTTCACGGTTACAGATCGCCACGTTGCTGGTGTTCGCCACGCTATTGACCGCGTGCGGCATCAACAATATCCCGACCCTCGACGAACAGGCGAAAGCCGCGTGGGGCCAGGTGCAGAACCAGTATCAGCGCCGCGCCGACCTGATCCCCAATCTGGTGGAAACGGTCAAGGGCTACGCTGCCCACGAACAGGAAACCCTGACCGCTGTGATTGAGGCGCGGGCCAAGGCGACGTCGATTCAGGTCGATGCCAGCACCCTCGACAATCCCGAGAAGCTCAAACAGTTCCAGCAGGCGCAGGATCAGCTGACCGGCGCGTTGAGCCGTTTGATGGTGGTCTCCGAGCGGTATCCGGATCTGAAGGCCAACCAGAACTTCCTGGCGTTGCAATCGCAACTCGAAGGCACGGAAAACCGCATTGCCGTGGCGCGTCGCGATTTCATCCTGGCGGTGCAGAAGTACAACACCGAGATCCGCACCTTCCCCGGTCGCCTGTGGCACAGCGTGATGTACAGCGATCTGCCGATGCGCGAAACCTTCGAAGCCACCACGCCCGGCGCGGAAAAGGCCCCGGAAGTGAAATTCTGACTCGAGGTCGCCCATGCGTGTGTTGAAACTGGGCCTGGTGCTGATGCTGTGGCTGTTTGCCGTCAGCGCACGGGCCGAACTGACGTTTCCGCCGCTGAGCGGGCGCGTGGTCGATCAGGCGCAGATGCTCGAGCCATCGATTCGCGCGCAACTGAGCCAGCAATTGCAGGCGCACGAGCAAGCCACCGGCGAGCAATTGGTGGTGGTCACGCTGCCCGATCTGCAGGGCACCACCATTGAGGATTTCGGCGTTCAGCTCGGCCGGCACTGGGGCATCGGCCAGAAGGACAAGAACAACGGCGCCTTGCTGATCGTCGCTCGTGACGAGCGCAAACTGCGCATCGAAGTCGGCTATGGCCTGGAGGATCGCCTGACCGATGCGCAGTCGTCGGTGATCATTCATCAGGTCATTACGCCGGCGTTCAAGGCGGGCAATTTCAGCAAGGGCATCAGCGATGGCGTTGCGGCGATGCTGGTGGTGCTCGGTGGCAATCCATTGGACGAGCCGTCCACCGTGTACGAATCAAGCGGCGACCCGGCCGATGACTTCATCTCGCGGCACCCGGCGCTGTTCATGTTTCTGGTGATGTTGTTCATCCTGACGGTGTTTGTCTGCCAGATGCTCGGTATCCTGCCTGCCGGCCGGGGCGGCTCCGGAGGAGGGGGCGGCTTCGGCGGTGGCGGCGGATTCGGTGGCGGCGGAGGCGGTGGCTTCAGCGGTGGCGGGGGCAGTTTCGGCGGCGGCGGTTCGTCCGGCGGCTGGTGAGATCAAAAGAACAATGAGCAGGCACTTTTCGACATGGCATTACTGACTGAACACGAACAACGCAAAGTCGCCGAGGCCATCGCCCGGGTCGAACGCGACACCGACGCCGAACTGGTCACGGTGCTCGCTGCCCGCGCCGACGATTACGCGTACATCCCGCTGCTCTGGGCCAGCCTGCTGGCGCTGGTGTTGCCGGGCATCGTCCACTACCTCACGGGCTGGCTGACCCTGCGCAGCCTCCTGCTGGTGCAATGGGGCATGTTCATCGTCCTGTGCCTGCTGTTCCGCTTGCCGAAAATCACCACGCATCTGGTGCCGCGCCGCGTCCGTCACTGGCGCGCCTCCAACCTGGCGCGGCGGCAGTTTCTCGAACAGAACCTGCACCACACCGTGGGCAGCACCGGCATGCTGATCTTTGTCTGCGAGGCTGAGCGCTATGTGGAGATTCTGGTGGATGAAGGGATTTCCAAACGGCTGGAGAACAGAAACTGGGACGCGATTGTCGCGGCGTTTACCGAACAGGTCAGGCAGGGCCGCACGCTGGAAGGGTTTGTCACGTGCGTGGAGGCGTGTGGCGAGTTGTTGAAAGTGCATGTGCCGGTGACGCAGGTGAGGAATGAATTGCCGAATCGGTTGGTGGTGCTGGGGTGAGGGGCTTGTGAACCGTTGGGTAAATAAGAGGGTGTTCCCAACCCCCATCCCCCCTAAAATACCCGCCATACCCGATTCCGCCCGTCCGAGGCCGTTTGTCCATGTCTGTTTCCGCTTCTTCCGCGCCGTCCGCCAAACCGGCGCCCGACCACCACGCCCAGTTCATCGAGCTGCTGCAAACCAGCCTCACCGGCAACGGCTTCATCAAACTGGTGCTGGCCAAGTATGTCGGTGACGAGGCGGATCTGCAGCGGATCATCGTCAAACCAGTAACGGTCAAGGCGCAGCCGTGTCTGTCTTTCGTTTATCGCTACAAGACCCGCGACATCACCAAGAACCTGCCACTGAGCGAAGGCGTGGCGCTGATCGCCGGGCTGTTGCCAACCTCGTTCAAAAATGCGCACTTGCTGGCGCTGACCGACGAAGCGCAGCTGGAATACAGCAAAAAGGGCAAGAGTTCGCTGTTCAAGAGTAAACCCCAGCAATTGCGCGAAGCACCGTCCGCCGAGCACAACCGCGAGAAAAACCGCTTCCTCGAATTGAGCCGACCGTTCCTCAAGGACCTCGGCGTGACGAACGCACAACATGAACTGATCCCGGCGATGTCACGCAAGTGGAAGCAGATCAACAAGTTCATCGAAGTGTTCAGCCATGCCCTGACCTCGTCGCCGCTGGCGCTGGACAAACCGGTGCGGGTCGCCGATTTCGGTTCGGGCAAGGGCTACCTGACGTTCGCCATTCACGACTACCTGCGCAACACTTTGAAGGCCGAGGGCGAAGTCACTGGCGTCGAGCTGCGCGAAGAAATGGTCAACCTGTGCAATGCCGCGGCGGCGAAGCTCGAACACCCGGGGCTGGTGTTCAAGTGCGGTGATGTGCGCACGGTGGCGCCCAGCGAGCTGGACGTGATGATCGCCCTGCATGCTTGCGACATCGCTACCGATTACGCGATCCACACCGGCATCCGCTCGGGCGCATCGATCATCATGTGCTCGCCGTGCTGCCACAAACAGATCCGCCTGCAGATCCAGAGCCCGGCGTTGCTCAAGCCAATGCTGCAATACGGTCTGCACCTCGGCCAACAGGCGGAAATGGTCACTGACAGCTTGCGTGCGTTGTTCCTCGAGGCCTGTGGTTACGAGACCAAGGTCTTCGAATTCATCTCGCTGGAACACACCAACAAGAACAAGATGATTCTCGCGGTGAAACGCGCCGAGCCGATCGATGCGACGCAGCTGTTGGCGAAGATCGCCGAGCTGAAAGCGTTCTACCACATCAGCGAACACTGCCTGGAAACCTTGCTGCGCGCCGACGGCTATTTGCTCTGATCCACTGCCGAATCTTGTGGGAGGGGGCTTGCTCCCGAATGCGGCATGTCGGCCCACGAAGATGCCGGATGTGATGCCGCCTTCGGGAGCAAGCTCCCTCCCACCTTTGAAATGCACTGCTCTGTGGGAGCGAGCCTGCTCGCGAAGAAGGTTAACGCGGTCGTTTGTTAACCCTCTGTGCAGTTTGGGTCTACCTTGAATAACTCCCAGACCTGTTCCCGAGGAGTTTCCCCATGGCCGCGAAAAAGATTTTGATGCTGGTCGGTGATTACGTCGAAGACTACGAAGTGATGGTGCCGTTCCAGGCCCTGCAAATGGTTGGCCACACGGTCCATGCGGTGTGCCCGGACAAGTCTGCCGGCAGCACTGTGCGCACTGCGATTCATGATTTCGAAGGCGATCAGACCTACAGCGAAAAGCCTGGCCACTTGTTCGCGCTCAATTTCGACTTCGCCAAGGCCAGCGAAGCCGATTACGACGCCCTGCTGATTCCCGGTGGTCGTGCCCCGGAATACCTGCGTTTGAACGAAAAAGTCCTCGAACTGGTGCGCGCCTTCGACAACGCCGGCAAGCCCATCGCCGCGGTGTGCCATGGCGCGCAGTTGCTCGCGGCGGCGGGTGTGCTCGAAGGGCGCGAGTGCAGCGCGTATCCGGCCTGCGCCCCGGAAGTGCGCTTGGCCGGCGGCACGTTCATCGATATTCCGGTGACCGAGGGTCACGTTCAGGGAAATTTCGCCACCGCTCCGGCATGGCCCGCGCATCCAAGCTGGTTGGCCGGCTTCCTCGGTCTGCTCGGCACCAAAATCACCCTGTAGTCGCAGGCGACAGACCGCGGAGGCTGGTCTTTACTCTGAAGCGCGAGATCTCTCAATCGCCCAGGAGAAACAGGCATGTCCGGATGGTACGAAGTGAGCAAAAGCAGCAACGGCCAGTTCAGGTTCGTGTTGAAAGCGGCGAACGCCGAAACGATTCTGACCAGTGAGCTGTATAGCACCCGCGCCGGTGCCGACGGTGGTATCGCATCGGTTCAGACCAACAGCCCGCTGGCTGAGCGTTTCAAAAAAAAAATCGACGAAGGATGGTCACCCGTATTTCAACCTGAAGGCAGCCAATCACCAGATCATCGGCAGCAGCGAGTCGTATTCTTCCGATGGCGCCTGTGACAAGGGCATTGCCAGCGTGAAGGTCAACGGTTCGACCAAGACCATCAAGGACAAGACGCTGCCGGTGCTCTGAAACCAGGCCTGAGTTCGCTCGCCAATGGATTGGCGTCCGAATTCTGGCAATGTGCCATCATTTTGCGTATCCTTCGCGCCAAGCCATGGAAGGGCGCAAATCGACACTCTTTCATGCGTTTCAGATTGCTGGCCGTGAGAGAGCTTACCTTTGAAGATGCGTTTTTTGGCTGCCCTGACCGTGCTGCTCAGCCTGAGCGGCTGCTACAGCATGTCCCCAACCCACATTGACGACGCGCTAAGTCCCAGCGCCGGATCTGGCGTGGCGTATGTCGTGGGCGTAGTGGGTATCTGGCCCCAGGCCAGGTACGGCGCACAGGAACAAATGATCATGATCCGCAAGCGCGGCAGCGACGATTTCGCCACCGCGCGTTTGCACAACGAATTCTATGCCCGCACGGCGCGCGATCTGCGTGAGACAGGGCGCGGCATCGGCACGCTGTTCGTCATGCCGCTCAAACCCGGTCGGTACGAAATCTACAACGTGCGCTTCGATCAGGGCCGGTCGCTGTCATGGAGCCGTGAAGACTTCACCATCGGCATGGAACTCGAGGCGGGCAAGGCCTACTACCTCGGCGATTTCCGCGCCGGTTGCCTGATCGGGCGCAGCATGCCGTGCCTGTTCCTGCACAGCGATCACCTCGAGCGCGACGCCGCGCTGGTCCGAGCCAGGTATCCGCAAGTGCCAGGTCTGCAACGTCTGGACATGCCGAACCTGTACACCGCCACGCCATTCATCCGCGAAGAGAACGGCGCCAGCGCCTCCATCTACAAAGCCATGCTGTCAGGAAAACTCTAATGCGCATCAACGTCATGTTTCTGGGATTGCTCTTGCTGCTGAGCGGCTGCCAGACCACCCACAGCCTGAAAACCCCTGAAGTCGATTACAGCGAGCGCCTGCCGGCGATCAACGTCAATGTGATTGGCTTGCCGAGCTGGATGCTGCGCGATGAATTGCGCCATCGCGGCACCTTCGAGGAGGTCAGGGTCGGCCGCAGCGACGACGGCTATAACGTGCTGGTGGTTGCCAACAGCAACGTCGGCGGCATCCAGCCACAGATGTTCCTCAGCGCATTTACCCTGTTTCTCGTGCCGGTGCCGGTCAGTTGGGACAGCACCGTGGTGTTCAGCCTCAGCCATGGCAAGAAAGTGCTGGGCATCTATACCGTGCAGAACCATTCCAGCGCCTGGCGCGGATTGGTCAACCCGTCCGGCGGCCAGTTCGAACATGTACGCCTGATCAGTGACGAGTTCATCGCCAAGGTTTTGAAAGACCAGCCGTTCAACCGCGAGGCGATGCAGCGCGCTGCCAGCCTTTAGCAGAACGGTCACCTTCAGGCATTCGCGGCTGACAATTTTCGCGAGCAGGCTCGCTCCCACAGGTTGAACGCATTTCAAAAGGTGCGAGCGAGCCTCGTCGCGAGGGCGTCAGCCCGGCCAATATCAAACCTCAACCGGTACCGACAACTGCGGATTGCCCAGTGCATGGCTCTTGGCATCGAAGAACCGCAACTCAACGCCAGTGCCTTCAAACACCCTGGCGTAGTGACGCTTCTGATGCTGGATGAACGCGGCACTGCGCGGGTAAATCGAGATCGCCACGGTCGCGGGTCTGGCCAGGCGCAGTGCCCGTACCAAGTGCGCATCCTGTTCGCCCAGGGCATGGCCGAAGATGCACAGGCTGTCGCCATGCGCCAATAACTGCTCGTAGCAGAAGGACAGGTAATCCGAACTGCGGATGGTTTTGAGCTTGTCGGCGCTGGGTCCCTCGGTGACGAACAGTGGCACGTCATCCAGCGTCTTGATCGTGTTATTGATCGCGAAACTGCCAAGCAGGGTGCCCTCGGTCGAGGTCAGTTTGCGTGCGGTGCCATCCTGATTTCGCACCAGATGCAGACCACCGTGCAGGTACAGCAGACGCGGTTTGTCCGTGGCGCTTTGGCTCAAGTCGAAACTCGCGTCCGGGCCGTTGAACAGGTCATCAATGGCCTCGCCCGGGTGTTGCAGCGCCCAGTAATTGAGCAGGTCGTAGTTGGTCGTGAACACGCTGCGATAGCGCGCCAGTTCCGCATTCAGCACCGCCAGTGTCGAGGGCTGCACCAGCCGCCACGGGATGTGCACCGCATGCACGGTGTTGATCAGCGCTTCCTTGATCGCGTAATAGCGATTACGCGGCGCCGCCGAACTGACCGCCAGAGCCTTGTTGACCCGGCTGGTGGTTTTCAGGGCACCCAGCACTTGCTCGAAGCTGCGCGTTTGCAGCGCATCGAACACTGCCAGTTCCGAGGGGCTCAGCGGTTTCTCTTCGACTGTACGGGCATTTTCGAACAGCGAGTCGTAGCCGAAGTCATCCCACACCGCACGGCTGGCGCCATTGCCCACCAGCAAACCGCTGAAAGCAGTCGCAGCGCGCAGGGCATTCCAGTCTTCGAGGGTGGCGTCGACATTGAGAAAATCGGTCATTGCGTGGGCGGTCTCAAACGAAGGGCAGATGGACGGCGACTTTATCACGAGCGGACATTGAGCCAGATCAACATTGCTCGTGACCGATCGGTCGATCCTGTGTGTATCCGCCGAATCGAGGCAGTCGATCCGGCTCCAGTCAGGAGACACACGATGAGCAGCACCTTCTTCATTCCCGCCGTCAACATCATGGGCAGCGGCTGCCTCGACGAAGCCATGCTCGCGATTCGCAATTATGGCTTTCGCAAGGCGCTGATCGTCACCGACAGCGGGCTGGCCAAGGCGGGCGTGGCGGCGATGATCGCCGAGAAACTGGCAATGCAGGACATTGATTCGGTGATCTTCGACGGCGCCAAACCCAACCCGAGCACGGCCAACGTCGAGGCGGGTCTGGGGCTGTTGAAAGAGAGCAACTGCGATTTCGTGGTGTCACTGGGCGGCGGCTCGCCGCACGATTGCGCCAAGGGCATTGCGCTCTGCGCGACCAACGGCGGGCAGATCGGCGATTACGAAGGCGTCGACCGCTCCAGCCAGCCGCAATTGCCGCTGATCGCCATCAACACCACCGCCGGCACCGCCAGCGAAATGACCCGGTTCTGCATCATCACCGACGAATCGCGCCACGTGAAAATGGCCATCGTCGACCGCAACGTCACGCCGCTGTTGTCGGTCAACGATCCGCAGTTGATGGTCGCGATGCCCAAAGGCCTGACCGCCGCCACCGGCATGGATGCACTGACCCACGCCATCGAAGCCTACGTCTCGACCGCCGCTAATCCGATCACCGATGCCTGTGCCTTGAAGGCCATGAGCCTGATCAGCAGCAACTTGCGTCTGGCCGTGCGCGACGGCAACGACCTGGCGGCGCGGGAGAACATGGCTTACGCGCAGTTCCTCGCCGGTATGGCGTTCAATAACGCCTCGCTGGGTTTTGTACATGCGATGGCGCATCAACTGGGCGGTTACTACGACTTGCCCCATGGCGTCTGCAACGCCGTGTTGCTGCCGCATGTGCAGAGTTTCAATGCGCAAGTGTGTGCTGATCGACTCAGGGATGTTGCCCACGCCATGGGTGCGGACATTCGTGGTCTCGGTGCCGAAGAGGGCGCGCAAGCGGCGATCAACGCCATTCGCAGCCTGGCTAAAGATGTCGAGATCCCCGGCGGACTGCGTGAGCTGGGCGCGAAACTCAGCGATATACCGGTGCTCGCCGCCAATGCCTTGAAAGATGCCTGTGGGTTGACCAATCCAAGGGCGGCCGATCAGCGCCAGATCGAAGAGATTTTTCGTAACGCGTTTTAAGACCGGCACAGCGCGAACGATCGGCGTTATCCTCGCCGCTCGTTCGCGCCACTTCCGCCGAGTCCTCCATGCTGCAAAAAAGCCTGATTCGCCGCCTCGACCTGATCACTCTGCAACTGTTCGTCGCCGTGCACGAAGAGGGCACGCTGACCCGTGCGGCTGCGCGCGAAGCCATCGCGGTGTCGGCGGCCAGCAAGCGGCTGATGGAATTGGAGGAGGCGTTGGGCATCGCTCTGTTCGTGCGTCAGGCCAAAGGCATGACACTCACCCCGGCCGGTGAAACCCTGCTGCACCACGCACGACAGATGCTTTTCAACCTCGAGAAGATGGGCCTGGAGCTGGGCGAGCACAGCCACGGTGTGCGGGGGTACGTGCGCATGCTGGCCAATCTTTCGGCGATCATTCAGTTTCTGCCCGAAGACTTGCGCGACTTCTCGGCGCAGCATCCGCAGGTCAAGACCGACCTTGAAGAACGGCCCAGCGCCGGGGTGATTCAGGGCGTGCTCGATGGCGTCGCGGACCTCGGCATCTGCTCTGACGACAGCGACACCCAAGGCCTGCACAGCGTGTTGTACCGCCAGGACAAACTGGTGGTGGTGATGTTGCCGGAGCATCCGCTGGCTACGCGCAAATCAGTAGCCTTCGATGAAACCCTGGACAGCGACTACGTCGGATTGCACGCGGCCAGTTCGATCAACATGCGCACCCATGCGGCGGCGCGGCAGGCCGGCAAAGTCCTGCGCGTGCGCATTCACGTGCCGGGGTTTGACGCGGTCTGCCGGATGGTCCAGGCGAACATGGGCATTGGCATTCTGCCGCAGCGTGCCTACGCGTTATTTGGTCAGTCGCTGGGGTTGCGGGCCGTGCCGCTGAGCGATGCCTGGTCGGATCGGACCTTGATTGTGGTGGTGCGTGATGAAGCGCGGCTGTCGCCGGTGAGCCGAATGTTGTTCGAGCATTTGCGAGCGCAGGGCGCCTGAATCTCTACTGAATGAGCCGCCCTCTTCGCGAGCGAGCCCGCTCCCACAGTTGCCAGCGTGGATGCAAATTGTGCGGCTGACTTGGAACCCTGTGGGAGCGGGCTTGCCCGCGAAAGCGGCTTCGAATTCACCACAGCACTCTGATGCGTTCGCATTTCGCGAATGCTCATTGCCGAGAGACGGCTGGATTCGCCAATGATCGTTCCTCTAGCCTTGGCCGCATATTCCAAGAACAAGAGGTACCCCGCGATGACTGCCCCTTTGAGTGCGATCAAAGTGATCGAGATCGGCACCCTGATCGCCGCGCCGTTTGCCGCGCGCATGCTTGCCGAGTTCGGCGCCGAGGTGATCAAGATCGAAGCCATGGGTCAGGGCGACCCGCTGCGCAAGTGGCGCAAGCTGCACGAAGGCACATCGCTGTGGTGGTACCTGCAATCGCGCAACAAGAAATCCCTGGCACTCAATCTCAAATCCGCTGAAGGCATCGAACTGGTCAAGCAACTGGCCGGCGACGCCGACGTGATCATCGAGAACTTGCGCCCCGGTGCGCTGGAAAAACTCGGTCTGGGCTGGGACGTGCTGCATGCCTTGAATCCTGACCTGACCCTGGTGCGTATCTCCGGCTACGGCCAGACCGGCCCGTACCGCGACCGTCCCGGTTTCGGCGCAATTGGCGAGGCCATGGGCGGCATTCGCTACACCACCGGCAATCCCGATTCGCCACCGGCGCGGGTGGGCGTCAGCCTCGGCGATTCGCTGGCCTCGTTGCACGCGGTGATCGGCGCGCTGATGTCGCTGTTGCGGGTCAAGACCGGGCAGGGCGGCGGGCAGATTGTCGACGTTTCGCTGGCCGAAAGCGTGTTCAACATCATGGAAAGTCTGGTGCCGGAATACGACATGCTTGGCCATGTCCGCGAACGCAGCGGCGGCGCCTTGCCGGGCATTGCGCCCTCCAATACTTACCTCACCGCCGACGGCGCTTATGTGGTGATTGCCGGCAACAGCGACCCGATCTACAAGCGCCTGATGCACGTCATCGGCCGCGCTGATCTGGCCGACGCAGAAGAGTTCGCCCACAACGACGGCCGCGCGGCGCAGAGCCGATTGCTCGATGCGGCCATCACGCACTGGACCAGCAGCCTGCCGATCGACGAGGTACTGGCCGCCCTCGAAGCCGCTGAAGTGCCGGCCGGGCGCATCTACTCGGTGGCTGACATCGTCGCCGATCCGCACTATCAGGCGCGGGACATGCTGCTCAATACCGAGTTGCCCGGCGGCGCGACGGTGAAGATGCCCGGCATCGTCCCCAAACTCTCGGAGACCCCCGGCGGGGTGAACTGGTCCGGGCCGAAACTGGGCCAGCACACTGACGCTATTCTCGCCGAACTGGGCCTGGCTGAACTCGACATCGAGCGCCTGAAAAGCCAAGGGGTGGTGCAATGATCACTGACTATTCGCAAACTCTGATCGTCCAGGAAGTCTCGCCGCGCGATGGCTTGCAGATCGAGCCGACATGGGTGGAAACCGCTGACAAGATCGCCCTGATCAATCAATTGTCACAGGCTGGATTCAGCCGTATCGAAGCCGGCTCGTTCGTCTCACCCAAAGCCATCCCGGCCCTGCGTGACGGCGAGCAGGTGTTCAACGGTATTGAGCGCCAGCCGGGGGTGATTTACGTGGCGTTGATTCCCAACCTCAAAGGTGCGCAACGGGCTCTGGCGGCGAATGCCGATGAGTTGAACCTGGTGATGTCTGCCAGCCAGACGCACAACCTGGCCAACATGCGCATGCGTTGCGAGGAGTCGCTGGCCGCGTTCGCTGACATCGTCGCGTTTGCCAGCGGCTCGGGTGTGCGCCTCAACGGCAGCATCGCCACCACGTTCGGTTGCCCGTTCGAAGGCAAGATTGACGAGGATCGCGTGCTGCAAATTGTCGACGCCTATCAGGAGCTAGGCATTCAGGGCATCAGCCTCGCCGACACCACCGGCATGGCCAATCCGCGTCAGGTCGATCGCTTGGTGCGGCGCGTTTTGCAGCGGGTTTCGCCGGCTGACCTGACCCTGCACTTCCACAACACCCGAGGCCTGGGTCTGTGCAATGTGCTGGCCGCATACGAGGCCGGTGCGCGGCGCTTCGATGCAGCGTTGGGTGGCCTCGGTGGCTGCCCGTTTGCGCCGGGTGCGTCGGGCAACAGCTGCACTGAGGATCTGGTGAACCTGTGCGATGAGGTCGGTATTCCCACCGGCATCGATTTGACGCTGCTGCTGAAACTCTCGCGCGGCTTGCCGGCACTGTTAGGCCACGAAGTCCCCGGCCAACTGGCCAAGGCCGGGCGCAATTGCGACCTGCACCCGATCCCCACCTGAAGATAAGAAACCCTTGTGGGAGCGGGCTTGCTCGCGAATACGGTATGTCATTCAACACGCATATCGACTGACCTGACGCGTTCGCGAGCAAGCCCGCCCCCACAGTTCAAAAGCATTGAGCAGTACCACCAGACAACAAAAACAATCGGACGCCCTCGGCAGTCCGCCTGGAGAACAATCCATGAGCCTCAACGTAATGGAGGCGGGCGTAAGTCCGTCTGTCGATCACGACGCCGAAAAAGCCCTGGTCAGTAAAGTCGCCTGGCGCCTGATGCCGCTGATCATGGTCTGCTACCTGTTCGCGTTTTTCGATCGCATCAACATCAGCTTCGCCAAATTCCAGTTGCAGACCGACCTGAGCCTGAGCGACACCGCGTATGGTTTGGGCGCCGGGCTGTTCGTGGTCGGTTACGTGCTGTTCGAAGTGCCGAGCAACATGATGCTGTACAAGGTCGGGGCCCGGCGCTGGATTGCGCGGATCATGATGTCGTGGGGTGTGGCGACGGCGGCGATGGTCTTCGTCAACAGCGAATGGCAGTTCTATGCGCTGCGCTTCGTGATCGGCGCGATGGAAGCCGGGTTTGCTCCGGGCGTGCTGTATTACCTGACCCTGTGGTTTCCTCAGCATTTCCGTGGCCGCATCACCTCGATGCTGTTTCTCGCCTCTGCATTCGCCGGGCTGGTCGGCGCGCCGTTCTCCGGCCTGGTGTTGCAACACCTCGACGGTGTGTTGCAGATGCGTGGCTGGCACTGGTTGTTCCTGCTCGGTGGCGTGCCGTGTATCGCTCTCGGTTTTCTGGTGCTCACGACGCTCAAAGACCGCATCGAGGATGCGCACTGGCTGACGGCTGACGAGAAGAAATTGCTTTCGAGCCGCATCGCCCATCACGAGCCACACAAGAGCGGCGGCTCATTGCTCGCGGCGCTGAAAATTCCCGGTTTCCTGACGTTGGGTTTGATCTACTTCCTGATTCAGGTCGCGTCCTACGGTCTGAATTTCTGGGCACCGCAATTGATCCGCAGCGCCGGCACCGAAAGCCCGGTGATGATCGGTCTGCTGACCGCCATTCCGTACATCTGCGGTGCGATCAGTATGGTGGTGATCGGGCGCTTGTCAGACGCCACCGGTGAACGGCGCAAGTTTGTCGCCGGGCTGGTGATCGTCGGCGCGATCGGCTTCTTCAGCGCAGGAATCTTCGCCAGCCACACGACGTTCCTGATCGTCGCGCTCGGGCTGCTCGGCGCCGGCATCATCGCTTCGATTCCGAGCTTCTGGACCCTGCCACCGAAACTGCTGGCGGGCGCCGGTGCCGGCGCGGCGGGCGGGATCGCGGTGATCAATACCCTGGGGCAATTTGGCGGGATCGTCAGCCCGGTCATGGTCGGGCGCATCAAGGACCTCACCGGCAGCACCACCCCGGCGCTGTATGTGATTGGCGTCGCCGCGCTGATTGCCGCTGCTTTGCTGCTGTGGGGTTTGCCGCAGAAGCTGCGCACGCTCGACAAGTATTAAGATTGGCGACGCCGTCGATGACGCCTTCGCGTGCAGGCTTCACACACATGAGAAGATTCGCTGGCCTGATCTGTTGAATCCTTCGATGCAGAAAGGGATAGTGCGCGCCTGGAGATATCTTCAAGGAGCGGGAAGTGACAATGAAGTCCATATGGCTCAGCGCTGCAGCGCTTTGCGGGTGGTTCATGGCTGGGCAGGCGTGGGCTGATTGCATGCCGCCTGCGGTCAGTGGCGAAGCGGACTTTTCTTTGTGCAAGGAATGGCCGGCTTATCCGTCGCTGACGATTACCGCGCTATCGACGTTCGTGCCCGATCCCGTCTATGGCAAGGACGGCCGGGTGGGTTCATACGACCTGGATCTGGCCGTCAGCACGGCTGGCAGCCCCAAACCGCTGACGACCTATCATCAGTCGTCGGCGTTTCTCTCCGATGCCATCGGGCTGGAAAGTCTGGAACTGGATACTGCCCGCTATAAACTGACGCCCGACCTCCGCGCATTCGGCGTCCGTGCCCATTTCAAAGGCTCGTCACGCGTCAATCCTCTGGATGAAATTTGGCTGTCGCTCTATGTGAAAGAGGGCGACAAACTGCGCCCGGTGCTGGATCGCTTGCTGGTCTACACCTTCAGCGGTGAATGGGATGGCAATTGCGCGGGAGAACGCTCGGAGACTGTGCGTACGCTTGAGATGGCCAAAACCCGATCCAATGGTTACGCCGATATCATCGTCCGCTCAGTCACCATGGGCCTGGTCGGTGAGGGACCGCCTGACACCTGCGAATCGAAGACCACCCACGAAAAGCCAGTGCTGACCACGTTGCGTTACGACGGGAAAACCTACGTTTTACCGCAAGGTTTCAAAGGCATGTGACTGGCGTCACTGATACGAATATTTCAAGGAAGAATCATGAATCTGCATCGTCGAATCTATATCGCCCTCGGCTTGTTCGCGCTTACGGCTCAGGTCCATGCCGCTTGCGAAGTAAAAAAATTCGACGGCCATGCGCTCTCGCGCTGCAAAGTCTGGCCTGCGTTCAACACTCAATCAATTGCAGCGAAGGCCACTTTCGTTCCCGATTCTGCGGGTGCTCAGGACGGCGTGTTCGATCTGGCACTGTCAGTAATCAACGCCACGACGGGCAACACATTCGCCAGTTATGCCAAACCCGGCGCTTACAACTCCGATGCGATCAGCTTCGATGATCTGAGGATCGATACGGCGCGTTACCGCTTGGCGGCGGACGTCCGTGCGTTCGGGCTGCGATCGACGTTCATGAGCCACGGTTCCAGAGCCAATCCGTACTCGAAAACCGACCTGGCCTTGTATGTTCGCGAAGGCAATCGCTTACGCCCAGTGCTGGAAGGCCTGGTGGTGCGCAAGGATTTCGGTGAGGGCACCGGGGAGTGCGATACGCGAGACACACGCATTCGCAGGACTGTCGAAATCGGCTCATCCAGCCACAACGGGTTTGCGGATCTGATCGTCAGTTCCAGCGGTTCGTTGATGGAGTCTTTCACGTCAGGCAAACAATGCGCTTCGAAAACCACCAACCTGAAGAACACCCAGGTCACGCTGATCTACGACGGCCAGCAATATGTCGTTCCCGAAGAACTCAGAGGTTACTGATTCGATGCTTACCGGTCTTAACCACCTGACCTTGGCCGTCCGCGATCTGCAGCGCAGTCTGGCGTTCTATCGCGATGTGCTGCAATTGGACATCGAAGCGACGTGGGATAACGGCGCCTATTTGTCACTGCCCGGACTGTGGTTGTGCTTGTCAGAAGATCCTCAGCGCAGCGGGGAGCCGGGCGCGGACTATACCCATTACGCTTTCAGCGTGAGCGCGGCAGACTTCCCTTCACTGGTTGAAACGTTGAAATCGGCTCAGGTGCCGCAGTGGCGAGACAACCGTAGCGAGGGTGCGTCGTTCTACTTTCTCGACCCCGACGGCCACAAGCTGGAAGTCCATGTCGGCGATTTGCCGTCGCGGCTGGCTGCGTGTCGGCAGAAACCGTACCCCGGCATGCGTTTTAACGACGCGCAGTGATCGGGCGCAGTCGGCTGATATAGACTGGCCGCCACGTGTTCTGGCGCTTGCAGGTTTTTCATGACTCCATCATTGCTGTTGGCCGTTCTGGCTTCGGGTTTCATTTACGGGATCACGCCTGGGCCGGGTGTGCTGGCAGTGTTCGGCATTGGCGCGGCCCATGGCCGGCGGGCCGGCGCGGGGTTTCTTTGCGGGCATTTGCTCGGCGATGTGATCTGGTGCAGCACCGCATTGGTGGCCATTGTCGGCGCCCGGGAAATCGGCAGCACCGCATTCGATGTGCTTGGCGTGCTCAGCGCGGTGTATCTGTTCTGGCTCGGCTGGCGTGCGGTGCGTGCCCAGCGGCGCAATGGCGACGAGGCGCAAGGCGCGGCGCGCCAGCCGTTCTGGCACGGTATCGTCTTCGGTCTGACCAATCCCAAGGCCTACCCGGTGGCGGTGGCGACATTCACCGCGCTGCTGTCGAGCCGCGCCGAACTGCTCAACTGGGCGATGCTGCCGGCGCTGATCGCCCTGAGTTTTGTCGGCGGGGCGCTGGCGTACGCGATTCTCATCGGCGTGGTCGGCGCCCAGCGAGTGCGCATCGTTTATCAGCGTCACGAACTGCTGATCACCCGTCTGTGCGGCATCATGTTTATCGGTTTTGCCATCAACGCGTTGATGCACGCGCTGCCCGGGTTGATGCCGAACAAGGGCTGATGCCGAAGAAGCACCGTTCGTCGTGCCTCGGTCGTTTTTTCTAAACCTTTGACCGTTAAAGCATTCCTAACAGAGGCGGACGTTTGTCCGCCGCGAGCATTTAAGCAGCGGGCGAATCACGGCCCGCTTGAATTTTCAACGAAGGAGGGCGCGACCATGAGCCGGATGGCCACCCGTTTACGTAACGTCAGTTTTGCAACCCTGCTGGGCCTGTGCGCCAGCACTGCGTTCGCCCAGTCGCCTGCCGAATTCATCAACGATGCCTCCGCCAAGGGCATGGCCGACATCGAAGCCAGCCGTCTGGCCCACGGCAAGACCGAATCGAAAGAGGTCAAGGATTACACCATCGTCGTCATCAACGATCGCACCACGGCCAACCAGCATCTGGCGAAAATCGCCAAGAAACTCGACCTGCCGGTTGCCCCCCGCGAAGAAATCGCCGACAAGGCCAAAGAGTTGATGCCGCAAGTGAAGGACGGCGCGACGTTCGATCAGGCCTACGCGGCAAGCCAGGTCAAAGCCACGGAAGAGGCCATTACCCAGATCGAGCAACAGGCACAGACCACCGACGTGCCGGAAATCAAAGCGTTCGCCGATGAGACGTTGCCGAAACTGCAAAGCCATCTGGAAAAGGCCCGCGCGTTGCAGGCCAGTCGCTAACATCCAGCAGTGGTTCGAATTCGGCCGCCCGGCATGAACTGATGCAGGAGCGGCCGAAGTCATTTCAGCACTCATTCAAATCCTGCTTTGGCTTGCTCTTGTCGCCCAAGCCCTCCAGATCAAATACCTGACTTTCGCCAAGTGCGCGGTAATGCTGGCGCAGCGCTTCAAGCTGCTTCAAATCCAGCGCCTCCAGGCCAAGCATCGCGTTCTGCGCTTCCTTGTTCACCCGCAGCAGCTCATCGAGTTTCAAATGCAAAATGTCGGTATCGCGGTTCTGCGTGTTCTGAATCAGGAACACCATCAGGAACGTGATGATCGTCGTTGAGGTATTGATGATCAGTTGCCAAGTGTCGTTGTAACCAAAAATCGGCCCGCTCAACCCCCACAACCCGATCAGAATCAATGCCCCCATGAACGTCTTCGGGCTACCGGCCCACAGGGCAAGTTTCTGGGCAATCTTTGCGAATTTCATGATGGAAGTCCTTGTTTTGAGAGCTTGAAATTCAGACATCGGCGTTGCGCTGAAAATTCTGTTTACAAACTTTCGACGCAGGACTTTGGTCGCAAAGGCGTGCCGCGCAGATCGCTGTATCGTGTCGTCAATTGCCAAGACACCCTCGACAGGAGAACGCCATGAGCTGGTCTGCCAAGCAATACGTCGCTTTCGAAGATGAACGCACCCGCCCGGCTCGTGACCTGCTGGCGGCGATACCCACGGCGCAGGCGCGGGCGGTGGTGGACATTGGGTGTGGGCCGGGTAATTCCACCGAGTTGCTGGTGCAGCGTTTCCCCGAGGCTACTGTGAGCGGCCTCGACAGTTCGGCAGACATGATCGCCGCGGCGCGCAAGCGCTTGCCTGACGTGCAGTTCGAGGTCGCCGAGATCGACAAGTGGGCAAACGCCGGCCCGTTCGATGTGATTTTCGCCAACGCGGTTTTGCAATGGGTGCCTGATCACGCTTCGTTGCTGCCAGCCCTGGCGAGCAGACTTTCAGGCGGCGGCAGCCTGGCGATCCAGATGCCAGACAACCTCAATGAACCGTCTCACCGTTTGATGCGCGAAGTCGCCGCCAATGGGCCGTGGGCGAGCAAGCTGGCAGGCGCTGCCGGGCAGCGTACCGATATGGCCAATGCCAGTGAATTTTTCGCGATGCTGCGCCCGGACTGCGCGCGAGTGGATGTGTGGCGCACGACGTATCATCATCAATTGCCGGGCGGAGCGGCGGGGGTGGTCGAGTGGTTCAAAGGCAGTGGTTTGATTCCATTTCTGAGCCCGTTGACCGAGGAGGAGCAGGCGCAGTATCTGCAGCGGTATCTGGCGCAAGTTGCAAAGGCTTATCCCGCATTGGCTGATGGCTCGGTGCTGTTGCCGTTTCCACGGCTGTTTATCGTTGCGACTCGCTGAAACATTTTCCCAAGCGAGCTCGCTTTGAGTCTTGCGTTCGACGCGTTGTTTCAGGTCGGCATAGCGGGCTGAAACAACTCGTTCACGCTGAATTCGCCGGAAAGTTCTTTCTGTATCCGGGGCTTTTAAACGGGTTACGCCGTGGCCGTTTAAAGTTGAATCGCGTTACGTCCCGATGCCTACAAATCCTTGCGCCGCTGCCTACCGGTACGCCAGAATCCGCCGGCTTGTGCGCCTGGGGGGCGGTCGGTAACTTGGTTCGCGTCACTGATTTGCAGTGATCGGGTTTAGTAGCCCAACAACCTCATTTCAAAATGGCTGCATGAGTACCACTAAGTCAGGCGATCGCCTGCACTTAATGGTGGCTGTGCGCATGGCGCCTTCGGGTGCGCCGGGTTTGGAATGGGGTCCGGTCTACTAACTTGCGCACAGCTGCCACCCTTTCGTTTAGTAGCGATGAGAGCTGCGGCCCTACCGAAGGTCCCTTCCAATGTTCAAAGTAACGCCAAATCCGCCGGAAACCGATCCGGCCTCTCCGTACCAATCCCTCAATTCGAAAAAACTCCGCGAAGCCGCCGAACGCGCCCTCGACCACTACCTCATTCCGCCGCAAACCAGCTCACCGCCATACCAGACCAGCAGCATGTTCCAGGTCAACCCGAGCACCGACACCGAGTCGCTATTGGTTAACGCCAGCGAATCCCTCGGCTCGGCCAGCGTCATGCTGGGCGACTTCGCCTTGCTCGACGGCAGCCAGCGCAAGACCCTGCTCGGCATCGCCCAGGTCGTCATGCTGGGCGAGCTGGCGGTGAATCGGGCGCTGGATAATGTGGTGCCGGTGGGCTAGTCGGCGCTGATTTCCGGGCAAAAAAAAACCGGTCGTTGCGTCCGGTTTTTCGGCTAGTGCAGCGTCAAAACCGCTGATCAATACCAGGTTTGTCCTCTTGAAAGGGCTCGGAAGGGGGAATCGGGAATTGCTGCTCCTCATACTCGCTCACCCGCCGAGCGAGAATTTCCAATTCATCGCCTTCCGGCGAGTTCATCTCAGCGCCCCAAATCTGCTCGATACGCAGCAATGCTGCGGACAAGTCTTCAGTGCTCCGAATGGGTTTGATGCCCATAAATGATGTCCGCTTTGGTAACCACATGAGCGGCGATCTTGAACGGCACAACAAACGCTGTGTTCATCATTACGTTTCCAAATATGACTGCATTGCGGAGAGTCAGATTCGCGGTGAGAAAAAAGCGGCCACGCGTGACCCAACCGCGTAATCCTCAGTGTCAGCTGTGTAGCAATCAGAAGATCTCTAATGCTCAACGAAATTAGTGAAATTTTTCAAAAATGGTCATATCTGATCCTTAGGGGGGGTTAGATAGCTACAATGGCTCTATTAAGATCCTTAAGAATTGGGAAGGTTTGCCATGTCATTCATGCATTTGCTTCACTCGCCGGCTGAGATCGCTAGAAATGTCGGAGAAAACGCCAAAATCCTGCGGCTCTCCAAAAACCTTTCCCGCAAGACGCTCGCAGAAAAGGCCGGGGTGTCCGAATCCACCATCAAGCGATTCGAAGCGACCGGGCTCGTGACGTTGGAGGCTTTGATCCTGATAGCCACTGCGCTCGATGAACTCGACGCTGTGACCAAACTGTTCAAGCCAGAGCAACCGGGCTCGCTGGATGAGCTGAAGAATGCCAGGCGCAAGCGGGGGATGCGCTGATGATCAAGTCTTTCAAACACATGGAAGCGCTGAATGTTTTGAAAGACGGGGCCAAGGTTGGCGAGCTGATCAAAGTCGCGGGCCGGGGGATTTACTTCGCTTACGATCCGGGTTGGCTTGCCACTGGCTACAATCTTTCGCCGCTGACAATGGCTTGGGACGAGAAGCCACAGCTGGCCAGGAACACCAGCCTCTTCGAAGGGCTACACGGACCGTTCGCCGATTCACTGCCTGACGGCTGGGGCATGCTGCTGATGGATCGATATTTCGACAGCACCTTCGGTGACGGCACCCACCTTACCGTCACAGCGCTTGATCGCCTTGCTTATATGGGCGAGCGCAGTATGGGTGCGTTTGAATATCAGCCGAAGGCGGAAAAAACAGAGCTCACAGGCCTTTTGGATATTTGCCAACTCTACGAAGCTTCCATTGAAGTTCAAGAGGGCGAGACCCCAACGGTGCTTACCAAATTGCGACTGGCCGGTGGCTCACCGGGGGGCGCAGGACCTAAGGCAATCGTGGCGTTGTCTGCCGACAAAAAACACGCAATTTCGGCCTTCGATGCCCTGCCCGAGGGCTATGCACATTGGATCGTGAAGTTCAGGGCATTGTACGAACCGATTGAAACCGGCGGCATCGAACTCGCCTATGCCGAGATGGCTCGTGCCGCCGGAGTGACCATGGCTGAATCGGATATTATGGATGTGCAGATGCCTGGCGGCGAGGTTGAGCGTTTCTTCGCAACCAAGCGCTTCGACCGCGACGGCGAGCGCAAGATTCACATGATGACCGTCTCGGCGCTCATGTACGCGGACTACCGCGCATTGTCATCCATCGACTACCCGAACCTGCTCAAGCTCACTCAGGTGTTGACCAGAAGCTCCGTCGAAGTGGAAAAGATGGCCAGGTTGATGATCTTCAATGCGCTGTCTCACAACCATGATGACCATGCGAAGAACTTTGCCTTTCTCTGCCACAATCCTGAAAAAAAAGGCGAGAAAGAAACATGGACGCTGTCTCCGGCATACGACCTGACATTCGCAAATGCCATGGGCGAGCACACCACTGACTTCGGTGGCCGCACTCCCGGCACGCCTACGCGCAAGCGGATCATGGAGATCTGCAGGGATTACAAATACCTCAAGGCCGAAGAATACATCGAGCAGACTCTCGCAGCGCTCGCCGACTGGAAGAAGGTATTCACCCGATTGAATGTCCCGCACAAAGCCGGGGAGCCGATCTTCAATGTACTGGCGAGGCTGCATCTGGATTTCGAGAAGTAAGCTGCAGACGGGGAGCAGCATTGCTCCGGTAGGTTGTTGACGCTGAGATTGAAACCCCACCCACAAAAAAACCGGCCATCAAGGCCGGCTTTTTCTATTCCTGCATCCCTCGTCGGACAACACAACGCGAGATCAATATTCGGTGGAGCGGGTAGAGGGAATCGAACCCTCATCTAAAGCTTGGGAAGCTTTCGTTCTACCACTAAACTATACCCGCTCAGAGCGGCTGACTTTGTACCAGACTCGGCCACGGATTTGAAGTTTTCTTTTCTCTGCGAGGGCTTTGTCACGCAGAAATCGGTCGATCGCGAGCAAGGGCTGCGCCGGTGCAACAGGCACTTGCAGCTTGCAGACTTGCCCGCGATGACGCTGTTTCAGATGGCCAGTGCATGTTGATCCTGCACAAACGAATAGCGCGTTCGGCTGGCTTGCGGCGCAGGTTTCAGAAAGCCGAGCAGGGCGTTCTGGCTGTCGCGGCACGCAGCCTTGTGTTCCATGTCGAGGAAGTGTCCGGTGGCTTGCAGGGTGGTGAAGCTGCTGTGGGCGACGTGGTTGCCGAACAGGCGCGCATCCTCGGCGGCGGTGTATTCGTCCCATTCGCCGTTGAGAAACAGCACCGGCACGTTGATCTTTTTCGCCGCGTTCAGATAGCACTGCCGATCGCTGTGCAGCACATCGTTGATGTGAAAGTGCATCTGCCCATATTCATGCTCGGCCAGGCTGCTGACGTGGCGATAGTTGAAGCGTTTGAACAGTGACGGCAGGTGTTTGCCGATGGTGTTGTTGACCAGATGCCCGACCCGATCGCCGTCGCGGCTGCCGAGGTAGTCGACGCCGCGCTCGAGGTAGTCGAGCATGTGCGCATTGATCACCGGCGAGAACGAGCTGATCACGGCTTTTTCTATGCGCCGGGGTTGCTGGGCGAGGGCAACCAGAGTGGCGGCGCCGCCCCAGGAGAACGACAGCACATGCTCGGCTGCAAAGTGGTCGATCAGCTCCAGCAGAATCTGCCCTTCGACTTCTTTCGTCAGATGTTTCTCATGCCGGTTGTGAGCTTTTGACCGACCCGCGTAGGGCTGGTCGTAGCAGACCACGTTGAACTGCGGGTGCAGGTTTTTCACGGTCTGTGCAAACGACGCAGTCGTGGCCATCGAGCCGTTGACCAGAATGATGGTCTTTTCTGCGGCGTCTGCGCGATA
>Ga0308159_1002243_pt1 | contig 23014 bp, 20 predicted proteins | sample PhyCR1_FD_201040 | JGI IMG/M metagenome (GOLD analysis project Ga0308159, IMG submission 201040) | Phyllosphere microbial communities from UC Gill Tract Community Farm, Albany, California, United States - DLSLC.R1 | ecosystem: Host-associated > Plants > Phyllosphere > Unclassified | place: USA... | reverse complement strand
GTTGTACACATCACTTAACTACTTCCCGGGTTCGCTAATACGCTTCGCATCGTCGGTGCCCTCCTTGCTGCAGGGTATCGCTTCACCAGGGGCTAGTTCGCCAAAATGGTGCTGTTTTTTAATGTTGTGTCGTCAATAATAAACTATCCGATACCACAATACTGCTTATTCAACGAAAACTTACTCCTCAGTTAGTCGTAGCGTGTTCTATCTACTTGCCGAAACCACATAATAATCTCGTTCTACCATAAACCCCGCACTACTTTTTATTTGCTCTGTTTTTCTAATCGATTCGCCATCGTTAAATCCAGCTTCTTGCAACAAATCAATAATCGCATCTAAATCGTACAGGGTAAAACCATATTTAGTAAAAGGGAGTTTTTCCATGAAACTTTTATCAGCGAAACTTAAAACCAAGCTTCCGCCAGGTTTTAATACACGCTTTATTTCCAAAAGGTAAGCGCCAGGATTTCCCCAAAAATAAATAGTGTTTACCGAAAAAATTTTGTCGAATTGGGCGTCTGAAAAGGGCAAACTAATGCCATCTGTTAATTTAAAATCTACCTGACCAATAAAACCAGTATTGATTCTCTTCGCTTCAGTAACGATGGTTTCTGAAATGTCGGCGCCAACATATTTTAAATCCAGCGCTTTGCTAAGTAAACTTGCGATGTGCCCCCCATTTCCATGGCCAATTTCCAGTACGGTTTCTTCGTCGCATAGATTTAAAGCCTCAATAGCGGAATTAGTCATTCCGATATTGCTCACATTCATCATTTCTCCGGTTCTTATACCGTGTTCGCCTTCAGGCTGACGCAATTGCCTGGCGATATTTCTTAATTCCTCTTCAGAAGGTTGATGTGACATAGAATCAAAGTTAAAATGATTAACCCGAAATAAACGCTAACAATTATTTGATCACCTGAACGGGCTTTTTATTTTCATCGATGGCAACAAAAGTAAAATCGCCATGAACTGCAAGCGCTCTGCCTTCGGCATACATTTGCTCAATGTAAATTTCTACATTAACCTTTAAACTGGTATTGCCCACATGGCTTACTTTACCAATCAGTTCCACAATAGTTCCTGCAGGAATGGGTTTTTTAAAATCAATTCTATCGGTGCTAACGGTTACCATAATTTGCCTGCTAAAACGCGTAGCCGTAATAAAAGCCACCTCATCCATCATGTGCATGGCGGTTCCGCCGAATAAAGTATCGTAATGGTTAGTTGTATTTGGAAAAACAGCTTTAAAAATACTGGTTGTCGAATTCTGAATTCTTTCTTCTAAGGTCATGATGATGATTTTATCGGCAAATTTAGTTAAGCATGTTCGAAAAGCCTAGCTTGTAACAAATTTAGAGCATGCAAAAAACCGATAAGTTTCTACATTATATTTGATCATCCAACAAACAACCTTAACTATGACTAAATTTTACTTTAAAAAGTTCTGTTTTGCCTTTTTGATATTGAGTAGTAGTGCTTTGGCACAAGATGTTCCTACACCAAAATCTCATTTTGGCTTCACTATCGGCGATGATTATCAACTGGCCAATTACACGCAAACGGAAGGTTATTTCAAAAAGCTTGCAGAAACATCCAAGCGTGTTAAACTTGTAGATATTGGAAAAACTGAGGAAGGAAGATCGCAATACATGTTAATTGTTTCATCGCCTGCCAACCTGGAAAGATTAGCCAGATACAAAGAAATTTCGCAACAATTGGCTCATGCAGAGCTTTCGACTGCGCAGGCAAAAGCACTATCGCAAGAAGGTAAAGCTGTGGTTTGGATTGATGGAGGCTTACACGCCAATGAAACCGTAGGCGCACACCAGTTAATTCAGACTGCCTATGAATTTGCTTCGAAAACAGATCCGGAAACGATGAAGATTTTGGATAACGTGATTATTTTATTTACCCACGCCAATCCAGATGGGCAAGAGCTTGTGGCTAATTGGTATATGCGGGAAAAAGACCCTAAAAAACGAGTGCTTTCGGGTTGGCCTACCTTGTATGAAAAGTACGCCGGGCATGATAATAACCGCGACTTTTTTATGTTGAACCTGAAAGAAACCCAAAATATGGGTCGCCAGCTTTTTGTAGAGTGGATTCCTCAAATCATGTACAACCACCATCAGGCTGGTCCGGCAGGAACGGTGGTTGCAGGTCCGCCCTATCGCGATCCGTTTAACTATGTTTTCGACCCCACACTATTAACCAGTTTAGATGCTGTTGGTGCCGCGATGCACACCAGATTGAATGTTGAGGCAAAGCCAGGATATACCCAAAGAGGGGGTTCGGTATTTTCTACCTGGTATAATGGCGGATTAAGAACAACCACCTATTTTCACAACATGATCGGTTTACTTACGGAAATTGTGGGCAGCCCTACTCCATCAGAAATTCCGCTGGTACCATCGCGGTTGTTGCCAAATAGTGATTCACCAAATCCGGTTACGCCACGCAAATGGTATTTCAAAAATTCGATCGATTACTCTGTATCCTTAAATTATGCGGTTTTGAACTACGCACAGCGCCATGCTGATGAGTTGTTGTTTAACATTTATCAAATGGGAAAAAACTCTATTGATAGAGGTAAAAAAGATACCTGGTCTTTCTCTCCAAAGAAAATTGAAGCCATTAACGCGGCTGCGAAAAAAGGAGGCTCAGGTGCTGCTGATATGGGTGATAGTGAGTTTGGCGCCAGAAGAGCAATGAACGTAAAGTATTTTGATACGGTGATGAATGCACCGGTAAATCGAGATCCCCGTGGTTATATTTTATCGGCAGATCAACCGGATTTCAATTCTGCCATCAAGTTTTTAAATGCATTGATCAGAACGGGAATAGTGGTGCATAAGGCTACCGCTCCGTTTACGGTAGCAAACAAAAAATATCCGGCAGGAAGTTATGTGGTTAAAACGGATCAAGCATTCCGGCCACACGTTCTGGATATGTTCGAGCCACAAGATCACCCGAATGACTTTAAATACGAAGGCGGAGCACCTATTCCTCCTTATGATGCTGCGGGCTGGACTTTGGCTTATTTAATGGACGTGAAATTCGACCGCATTCAGGATGATTTCAACGGACCGTTTGAGAAAAATCCTTATGGAAACTTATTGGTTCCAGAGAATAAAATTGCAGGTTCTAATTATGTTTTAAGTGCCGCACAGAACGATTCTTATACAGCAGTTAACGATTTATTGAAGAACAAAGTAGAAGTTTACCGATCGAATGAAAATGGTGATTTTTATGTTGCTTCTGCCGGCAAATCAATACTAGAAAAAGCCAATGTTAAAATAAAAACGGGTACGGTTCCTAAAGATAAATCTAAAGTTTCTGCCGCAAGAATTGCTCTTTGGGATACTTATGGTGGTTCTATGGCTTCTGGTTGGATGCGTTTTATTATGGAGCAGTATCATTATAACGCCACAGTTATTTATCCTCAAGATATTGATGCCGGGAATTTGAAGTCGAAATATGATGTGATTATTTTTGTTGGCGGCGCCATTCCTGCCGTTCAGGCGGGTGGTTTTGGCTCAAGAAACTTTGGACCAAAAGCCGAAGATATTCCCGAAGGGTTTAGAAACCGATTGGGTAGAATATCAACAGATAAATCCATTCCACAGCTGAAGAAATTTTTAGAAGATGGGGGAAATATTGTAACGATTGGTAGCAGTACAAATTTAGCTTATCACTTAAAACTTCCTGTACGCAATGCGATGATGGAAATTGTAAACGGAGAGGAAAAAAGGTTACCTGCAGAAAAATATTATGTGCCAGGTAGTGTTTTAAATGTTGCTGTCGATACCAAACAACCCGCCGTTTGGGGAATGGAAAAGCAAGCTGATATCTATTTTGATAACAGTCCTGTTTTTAAATTAACCGGCGATGCAATTACTGCAGGAAAAATTAAACCTTTAATGTGGTTTGAATCTGCTGCGCCTTTACGCAGTGGCTGGGCCTGGGGACAAGCTTATTTGCAAGATGGTGTAACTGCTTTCGAAGCAAATTTTGGCAAAGGTAAATTATATGCTTTTGGGCCAGAGATTGCTTTTAGGGCGCAAACCCACGGAACTTTTAAAATGATATTTAACCAATTGTATAAATAAGGCAAAAAAGAGCGCCAACTTCAAGGTGAAGTGCACCCCAAAAGTTGGACGAAATTAGAAATTAATTGTTAATGGGATGAGCTCGATATTTTATCGGGCTCATTCCTTTTAGATTGAGTTTTATTCGATCGTTATTATAGTATTCGATGTAAATTTTTATATCCTGTTTAAGTTCATTGATTTCACTGTACTTCTTAAGATAGAATAGTTCCGGGTTTGCCCCCTAAGCCAACAAATAACACTGCTAATGCTTCACTTTTGGTTGTTCTGTTTCAAATTTTCCTCTTAAAACGGCATCAACACCTAAAACTTTAGCAATTTCATCCAGCTTATCTGCAACACCTGCTTTTTCCAGGAGAATATTTGTTTTATCCGGGTCTTGAAATTCAACCGTAGAATTCGTTGATTTTCGTAACAAGAATGTGTACATGCTGGATTGGATAGATTTGGACATTGTTTCATTCCTGATCGCGATTTGCTTCGGCACTAAAACCTTTCGGTTGTTTCTTGTAAGAAATTTTAGTACTAAAAGGTAAAATGGCCGCCAGTTTGTGTTTAGCCTTTTCTGTGTTAAGTTTTTGGGCTTTCAAAAACTTGCTTTCAACCTTAAAATTGAGCCTTCGCGGTAAAGCAGGCGCTCGAAACCAAGAGCATTAAAATTAATTTTTTCATTGTGAAATATTTGTTTGGTAACTCAAACATATAAAATTTTATATAATCTTCACTGTTAATATAGTTTGATCTTTTTACTTTAGAACAACGATCCTTAGCTGCTTAGGATTTATTTTTACATCATGAAAGTAGAAATCTGGTCGGATGTAATGTGTCCGTTTTGCTATATTGGTAAGCGTCATTTTGAACAAGCAATTGAAAAACTGCCTTTTAAAGAGGAAATTGAGGTAAATTGGAAAAGCTATCAGCTTAATCCCGATTACCATAATACCAATAATGAGACCATTTACGATTACCTGAGCCGAAGCAAGGGCATGCCTATTGAACAAGCCAAACAAATGACGCAACAAGTGGTAGATATGGCCTCAAATGCTGGTTTAAAAATCGATTTCGACACCAACATACCAGCAAATACTTTTAACGCACACCGTTTAATTCATTTAGCTGCGGAGCATAATTTACAAGATTTAGCAGAAGAAAAGCTCTTTGAAGCACATTTCGTAAACAGCCGCAATATTGGTGACAATGATGTTTTGATTGATCTTGCTGTAGAAATTGGTTTAAATCGAGTAGAGGCTGAAGAAGTTTTAAGCGGAGATCAGTTTGCTGAGGCTGTTCGTTATGACATTTACGAAAGTCAGAATCTAGGAATTCGAGGTGTTCCCTATTTTGTAATGGATAGAAAGTATGGCGTTTCTGGAGCACAACCTGTACAAGCTTTTACTGATGCGTTAATGCAAAGCTTTACAGAGTGGAAAGCAAACCAGCCAAAATCAACTTTAACTTCTTTAAATAAAAATGATGATGCCATTTGTGATGAAAATGGTTGTGAAATTTAAGCTGTTTCCTGCAGATTACGTTAAGAGCGCACATTTTTCTCTGCGTAAATCATCTTAATCTGCGGGAACTGTTTTGAAAAATCGAATATTAAAAATTACCTTTTATTAATCCTGAATCAATTTCAGCATTTTTACCTATGCTGATTTTTCAATGGCGTTAACAAATATTCCAATCCATTAACGCGGATCTCAAACATGGTAGCCATTAAATCGCCCAATTTACCCTTCGGGAAACCTTTATCTTTATACCAAAGCAAATAGCTTTCAGGGATATTGCAAATCAAATAGCCCTTATACTTTCCATAGGGCATTTGCATTTTCACTAAATCGAGTAGTAAGGTTGGGTCCATTAATTATATTATTTGAGCAAGTATCTAAGTTTTAGGCACAAGAGACAAGCAATGGGTGGTCTGTGAGGACACAGACCACGGCTAAAGTCTGTGCTGCATTTAATAATTATGCGCCTCGGTCTGTGTCTTTACAAACCGTAATAAACAAATCTGTACTTAGCTAATCAATCAGCGTTAAAGTTTGAATAGCCTCTTCAACAGTAGTCACATTATCAAAAGCGATGCGCAAGGTGTTTTTAACCTCCTTTAAATTGCACATCCGGGGATGATTTTGGGCGAAAGTTAAAATCTTGGTAAAAGTATTTGAATCGAAATAAGCAGATTGTTTATCGCTCAGGAAATAACCGCGTAAACTATTTTTCTTAAAGCTAATCTTTTCAAAACCCAACTTTTTGCCTAACCACTGCAATCTGACCACACTTAACATTGTTTTAACCTGTGGCGGAACTGGACCGAAGCGATCGGCTAAATGTTTCTCAAAAACAGCCAGTTCGGTTTCATTTTCCAGTTTAGAAAGTTCAGTATATAAATTATAACGTTCGGTGATGTTGGTGATATAGGCATCTGGAATGTAAAGTTCCAAATCGGTATCAACCTGTGTAAAGCCTACGAAAGCCCTTGCAGGTTCATTTTCAAATAAACCTTTAAATTCTGCTTCTTTCAATTCTTGAATAGCCTCATCTAGAATTTTGTGGTACATTTCGAAACCAATTTCAGCGATAAAACCACTTTGCTCTGCTCCCAATAAATTCCCGCTTCCGCGGATGTCTAAATCCCGCATCGCCACATTGAAACCGCTTCCTAAATCAGAAAATTCTTCGATAGCACTTAAGCGTTTTCTAGCTTCTGAGGTTAAGGTAGAAAGTGGTGGCGACAATAAATAACAGAAGGCTTTTTTATTGCTCCGCCCTACTCGACCACGCATTTGGTGTAAATCGCTCAGGCCGAACATATGTGCGTGATTGATGATGATTGTATTCGCATTCGGAATATCCAAACCAGCTTCAATAATGGTGGTAGCCACCAAAACATCCTTTTCGCCATTAATAAAATCAAGCATCACATCCTCTAGCTGATCACCATCTAACTGGCCATGCGCAATCCCGATGCGGGCTTTAGGAACCAATTTCTGAATCAATCCACCCAATTGCATTAAATCATTCACACGGTTGTGGATGAAGAAAACCTGTCCGCCGCGATCCAATTCAAATTGAACAGCTTCCTGGATCAGTTTATCGTTAAAAACGTGCAATTCAGTACTTACTGGTTGGCGATTTGGCGGTGGCGTACTGATGATTGATAAATCCCGGGCACCCATCAAAGAGAAATGCAACGTCCTTGGAATCGGTGTCGCGGTAAGCGTTAACGTATCTACATTTACACGAACAGCTTTGAGCCTTTCTTTTGCCGTTACGCCAAACTTCTGTTCTTCGTCAATAATCATGATGCCCAGATCTTTGAACTTTACATCTTTACTCAACAAACGGTGAGTACCGATTAATATATCAACTTTTCCGGCAGCTGCTTCAGCCAAAGTATCTTTTATCTGCTTGTTGGTTTTAAAGCGATTGATATAATCTACCGTAACCGGGAAATCTTTTAAACGAGAGGAGAATGTTTTGAAATGCTGTAAAGCTAAAATGGTAGTTGGAACCAGAATCGCCGCCTGTTTTCCCTCAGCAACGGCTTTAAAAGCGGCACGAACAGCGATTTCCGTTTTACCAAAACCCACATCACCACAAACCAAACGATCCATTGGGTGTGGTGCTTCCATATCTCTTTTCACATCCTGCGTTGCTTTCAGCTGATCTGGAGTATCTTCATAAATGAAAGATGCTTCGAGTTCGGTCTGCAAATAGCCATCCGGAGAAAACGCCGTTCCTGCTTGTGTTTTGCGTAAAGCGTAAAGCTTAATCAAATCACGGGCAATGTCTTTAACTTTTTTTTTTGTGGTTTTTTTGAGTTTATCCCAGGCGTCGGTACCTAGTTTATTCATTTTCGGTACGCCGCTTTCTTTACCACTGTATTTCGCAATGCGATTTAGAGAGTTGATGTTTACGTAAAGCAAATCATTATCGGCATAAATCAGGCGGATCATTTCCTGCGTTTTGCCGTTTACTTCTACCTTTTCCAATCCGGCATATTTTCCAATACCATGATCAATGTGGGTTACATAATCTCCGGATTTTAATTCACGAAGATCTTTCAGCGTAATCGCCTGACTTTTTTGATAACCTTTCTTCAGCTTGTATTTGTAGTAACGATCAAATATCTGGTGGTCGGTATAAAAAGCAGTCTGAATTTTTGGATCAACAAAACCTTCACGCAACATGCTGTTGATGGGCGTAAACTTGGCCGTCTTATCTATATCTTCCAAAATGGCATATAAACGTTCAATTTGTTTCGGCGAATCCGTAAAAATAAAATTTACAATTCCCTCTTTTTCATTTTCTTTTAGATTGTGAATTAAGAGATTAAAATCTTTATTGAACGATGGCTGCGGTTTGGTTTCAAATTCGAAACGATCGTCGGTTTTATAAAAGAATTGCTTTCCAAATTCAACTAAAGGAAAATCATGTAAATGGTCACCTAGTAATTTCTCGTCGCTGAAAGCAAATTTCGGATCAATCCAATCCGGATTTTTATTCTTATCGTCAAGAGAAAGTGCTTTCCACAATTCTACAGCCTTTTTGTAGCCTGCTTTAACAATATCAAGGGTAAACTCTATATCTTTAAACCAAAGCTGCGTATCCTGATCAATATAATCGAGAATGCTGATGTTACTTTCGGTTAAGAACTTGGCTTGTACATTGGGTACAATCGTAAGCGTTTTTACATCGGCTACCGAAAGCTGACTTTCAATTTCAAAACTTCTGATGCTTTCTACTTCATCACCAAAAAACTCAATGCGGTAAGGCAAATCAGAAGAGAAAGAAAATATATCTACAATACCGCCACGAATAGAAAACTGCCCAGGCTCGTAAACGAAATCCCGTCTATCGAAATCATAATCAATTAAAAATTCATTGATAAAATCGATACCCAGTTTAGCGCCGAGGCTAATTTCTAAGGTGTTTTTTTCCAACGCAGAGCGATCAATTACCTTTTCTGCAATCGCTTCGGGGTAGGAAACCACAATATTACCATATTCCGAATCGTGGTTAAGCTCATTTAAAACTTCTGCCCTGGCCAGTACATTTGCGGTATCAACCTGCGTAAAATCAAATGATTTGCGGTAGGAAGATGGAAAAAGCAGGACCTGTTTATCTAAAACACTTTCCAAATCTGATTGAAAATAGGCTGCTTCTTCCCTATCTGGAAGTACAAAAAGTAAAGGTTTATGGAGTAGAAAATAAGAGGAAAGTGCTACAATAGCATCGGCAGAACCCACCAATCCCTTCAATTGTATCTTTGGGTTTTTAGTGGAGTTTAACGCTTTGGTAAATTCAGTTACCCTCTCGTCGTTTTTGTAACGGGTTATTAAATCACGAATGTTCAAGGCACAAAAATAAGCTTATCTTTTATATTTAACCGCAAACTTTATTAAAGGTTTTTTAAGTTTGTTCGTTATTCTTCGGGTGTTGATCGTAATTCGTCGGGATATATTTACGGTTGGTCGAATAAACGGCTATCCCTGTAACAAAGCACGGCTCAAATCCTCTAAAATATATAAATTGAAAGCATGAAACACATTAAAAACTTTCCAGTGGAGCTTGTGTTCTGGCTGACAGCTTTAGTGTTATTGGCAACAGCTAATGGTCATGAGCATCACTTTACACTTTGTCCGGTGGCTAATTTAGGCTACACAGGTTGGTGTCCGGGATGCGGTTTAGGAAGGTCGATAAGCCATATTTTTCATGGCCAGTTTACCGAAAGCTTTTCCCAACATTGGTTTGGCTTTCCAGCGCTTTTGATTATACTTTTTAGAGTTTATACATTAATAAAAAATAGAAACAAATTTAAAATTCAAACCACTAATACATAGAAACCATGGATATATATCAATCACCTTTAATGTCGTTACCAGGTATAACGCCAGAAGAATATGCTTACTTACAACAAGCAACAACAGGGTTAAACGAGCAGCAACTCCGTAATTTCTTAATGATTTATGGTAGCCGCAGAAAACAGCCGTCAGAAATTTTATTGCTAGCCTTAATCGGGTTCCTGGGCTTCGCCGGAATACACCGATTTGTAATTGGCCAGATTGGAATGGGTATTTTATACTTTTTCACTGTCGGGTTATGTATGATCGGAACCATAGTTGACGTGATCAACCACAAAAGTTTGGCTTTTGAATACAACCAGAAAGCAGTTTTTGAAAGTTTGCAAATGGTAAGAATGGGTGGTGGATTTCAATAATTAGTAAAATATCAATCATTTGAAAAGCAAGGACAGAAACTTTTTTTAGGTTAGTCCCGCTATGCACTCCAAGTCCGCACCCGATAAAGAATCGGGTTTGCGGGCTTTTCGTTGCTATCGGGTTTAGGTGGAAAAAATTTGTACTGCTTTGGTTCGGTTTATCACCCCTGTCCCAACTAAAAAAGTAGGGGATTAGACAGTATAAAGGATTATTTAAATTGCTGTATGTATTTTTAACCCAGTAAAACTATAATATCCCTCCATTCAAAGTTTTTCCCACTATCCAACTCCCTTCCTTATTTTCAAGGAGGGGTTGCGGATGGTTTCTAATAAAAGTGGTTTTTATGATAATTCTCGTCAGACAAAAACCTCAAAATATATATCTTTATACCATGAGATTATCAGAATTAACGAATTATCTGGAAAGCATTGCGCCATTGAATTATCAGGAAGACTATGATAATTCCGGTTTAATTGTTGGCGATCCGAAAATGGAAATCAGGGCGGCATTGGTTGCTTTAGATTGTATAGAATCAGTTGTTGATGAAGCCATTGCTACTGGCTGTAACCTCATTATCACGCATCACCCCATCGTATTTAAAGGACTAAAAAAACTCAATGGTAAAAACTATGTAGAACGCGTAGTGCTGAAAGCCATAAAAAACAATATTGCTTTGTACGCCATACATACTAATCTGGATAGTGTTCATACTGGCGTAAATGCCAAAATCTGCGAACGGTTAGGTCTAACGGGTACAAAAGTATTGGTTCCAAAACCAGGCTTATTGAAAAAACTGGTTACCTATTGTCCTCAAGCGCAAGCAGAGCAACTCCGTTCGGCTTTATTTTATGCTGGCGCAGGCAATATCGGCAACTATAGCGAGTGCAGTTTCAATGCTGAAGGTTTTGGCACTTTCAAAGGCAATGAAGATTCTGATCCTTTTGTTGGTGAAAAAGGTGTGCGGCATAGAGAATCTGAAATACGGATTGAAATGGTATATCCTACCCAGTCGGAAAGGAAAATTTTGGTAGCCTTGTTCGAAAACCATCCTTATGAAGAAGTAGCTTACGATATTTATAAATTGGAAAATAAACATCAACTGGTAGGATCAGGGATGATGGGCTGGCTGGAATACGATATGGATGCTTATGATTTTTTACACCTGGTAAAAGATAGAATGCAGGCCAAAGTGGTAAGGCATACTGGTGTGATTACAAAAAGGATAAAAAAAGTGGCTGTTTGTGGAGGTTCAGGTAGTTTTTTGCTTAAAGATGCAATTGCCGCAGGAGCAGATGCTTTTATTAGTGCAGATTTTAAGTATCATGAGTTTTTTGATGCGGAAGAAAAAATCATCATCGCCGACATCGGACACTTTGAAACTGAACAATTTACATCTAATTTATTGCTTGAAATTATTCAGAAAAAATTTACTAACTTTGCAATCCGTTTAACGGAGCAAAATACAAACCCCATAAATTACTTGTTTTAATGGAACAAACCGTAGAACAAAAGCTAAAGGCTTTATACGAATTACAAAATATCCACACCAAAATTGATAAAATTCGCCAGGTACGTGGTGAGTTGCCAATGGAAGTTGCCGATTTAGAAGATGATGTTTTAGGATTAGAAACTAGAATCTCAAAAATCAAAGGTGAACTTGATGATCTTGAGGATTCGATCGTAAACCGTAAAAATACAATCAAAGATGCTCAGGCAGCAATCAAAAGATATGATACTCAATTAAAAGAAGTTAAAAATAACCGTGAATACGATGCTTTAACTAAAGAAATTGAGATTCAGGGATTAGACATTCAGGTTTCTGAAAAGAAAATTAAAGAGCATGGTTTCGAAATCACTTCTAAAACCGAAATCTATGAAGCTGCTAAAGCTGAATTAGAAGGTAGAAAGAAAGATTTGGATATTAAAAAAGGCGAGTTAGATGTAATTACTGCTGAAACTGAAAAGGAAGAGCAAGATTTACAAAAGAAAGCTGATAAAGCAGAGCCAACTATTGATGAGAGATTATTAATCGCTTATAAACGTTTGCGCAAAAACGCTATTAACGGTTTGGCTGTTGTAACGATCGATCGTGATTCTTGTTCAGGTTGTTTTAACCAGATTCCACCTCAACGTCAATTGGATATTCGTCAGCGTAAAAAAATCATCGTTTGCGAACACTGCGGCCGTATTTTGGTTGATGAGGCTTTAACTCACGAAGTAGCAGAAGCTTAATTTCTTCTCAAAAAAATTTTAAAGAGCGTCTTGATGAAAATCAGGACGTTTTTTGTTTCTACACAAAACAAGAATGATATTTATGGGTTAACTTAAATATTTGTTTTCAATTGAAATTACTTTGCTGTGCGATAATAACAAGACTATCCCAAATGATTAAATTTTTGCGCTTACTTACCCTACTAACTTTACTGGTTTTTCCACTTTCGCTCTTCGCCAATTTCGATTTTAATGCCAATTGCTTAAATGCCTATAAAAGTATATTTGAGCTTAAGCTGGGCAATGCAAGAGCTTATATCTCTACAGAAAAAAAGCAACATCCAAATAATTCCATCACTCCCCTTTTGGAAAACTATGTTGATTATTTTACTATTTTAACATCCGAAAGCAAGGCAGATTTCGATCGTTTAAAAGGAAATAAATCATCAAGGCTGGACCAAATAAGTGATGATGATAAAAGCTCCCCGTACTATTTATACGCACAGGCTGAAATCAATTTACAATGGGCTTTAATTCGCGGTCGCTTTGGGGAGTATTTCAACGCCGCCATGGAAATAAAAAAAGCCAACGGATTGCTTCAGGATAATAGCAAAAAATTTCCCAACTTCCACCTGAACATGAAAGGTTTAGGCTTAATTAATGCTGTTCTGGGAAATCTTCCCGATGGTGCACTAAAAAGTACTTTATCCACTTTTGGAATAAAAGGAAATCTTCAAACGGGCTTAAGTATGTTCGAAAAGCTGGCTGATAATTTGCCAAAGTCATCTTATGAACCGTTTTATGAAGAAGTGGTTTTTTACTATGCTTATGTATTAACTGATGTTGCCCATAGCAGTTCAGCCTATTCAAAGACAATGAAATACACGGATCGGATAGCGGATAATAGCCTCTTAAAAAGCTATTTACGAAGCTATGTTTGCATCAAGAACGCACACAATGATGAAGCGATTGCCATTCTCGCAAAAAAACCGGAGGGCTCGCTTTACCAACCCTTTCCCTATTTGGATTATTTAGAAGGTTTAGCACACTTAAATAAGCTAGATCTATCTGCAGCTACCTATTTCAATCACTTTTTAAGCAGTAATAAGGGTGTAAATTATATCAAAGATACTTACTTGCATTTAGGCTGGATTGCGTTATTAAAAGGTGATAAAAATGGTTACTCCGGGTTTGCGGCTAAAGCTATTAACAACGGTTACGCCTATAATGAGAAAGATAAGCAAGCAAAAAATGAAGCGTTATCTCCACAACCATCCATTGATTTGTTAAAAGCAAGGTTGTTATTTGATGGCGGCTATTTAACTAAGGCATTACAACTTTTAGGCGACAAAAAAACTGCGGATTTTTCTTCGGATAAGGATAAAACAGAATTTAACTACCGTTTGGGCAGAATTTATGATGATTTAGGAAAAGACGAAGATGCCTTAAATGCTTATCAGGCCACAATCAACCTGGGTAAAAATTCAAAATATTATTTTGCTGCAAATGCTGCTTTACAAATGGGCAAAGTTTATGAAAAGCGTAAGAACTTTGCAAAAGCAAAAGAGGCTTTCAATAATGCTATTTCCATGAAAAATCATGAATATGAAAGCAGTATTGAAAGCCAGGCTAAAGCGGGTTTGAAAAGGCTTAATTAGAAACGGTAAACAAAGGCGTTGATGTGCATTCCAGCGCCAACCGAAGCAAAAACGGCTACATCACCAGGCTTCACTTTGTAATCTTTAACTTGTTCTTTCAATACCAGATCTAATAAAGTTGGTACTGTTGCAACCGAACTATTACCCAGCCAGGAGATCGTCATCGGTACCAGGTTTTCTGGAACAGTATCTTTACCGTAAAGTTTAAATAATCTCTTCATAATGGCCGTATCCATTTTACCATTAGCCTGGTGAACGAATACAATATTAACGTCTTCTACACTTAGTTCGGCCTTATCGAGTGCTTTTTTAATTACCTGAGGTACTTGTACCACGGCAAACTCATAGAGCTTACGGCCATTCATTTTAAGATAATAGTTGCCATTGGTTTCTTCAGGGTGTGAACCTTTACCCATAATGAGTAAATTCCCATAATTTACCGCGTGGGTTTCAGTTTTGTGGGCTAAAATCCCTTTCTGCTCCGAGTCTTCTTCTTTTGCCTCATAAATTACTGCTCCTGCTCCATCAGAAAATATCATGCTATCGCGGTCATGCGGATCAATAATTCGGCTTAAGGTTTCGGCTCCAATCACCATCACCCTTTTAGCGTCACCACTCTTAATGTAGTAATCTGCCTGGATTGAACCCTGAACCCAACCTGGGCAACCAAAGATGATATCATAAGCCACACAATCGGGATTTAAAATGCCCAACTGTTGCTTAACTTTTGCTGCCAGTGAAGGTAAAACATCTGTACGATTACTTCCCAAGGGGATGTCTCCAAAATTATGACAGAAGATGATATAATCTAATGTTTCTTTATCAATACCAGCATCTTCGATTGCTTTTTCAGCTGCTTTAGCGCCAATATGATTATTCAATTGGTCCGGACAAGCATATCGTCGTTCTACAATTTCGGTAATTTCAGAAAACTTGTGTATAATTTCGGAATTCTCCTTTTCTAGTCGATTCCCATTCTCAAAAAAAGTTGAATTTAGGAATTCGTTACCAGATATAATATTTTCAGGAATATAACTTCCAGTGCCGGCGATAACCGTATTTATTACTTTGCTCATAATTATAATACCGCATACTAAAACGGTATGTAGTATAAAAATATGGTTAATAAATAAGAAATAGAAATTTTTTAACTAAAATCGTCAATCAGGAAAACAAAAAGTTCCTTTGGACCGTGTGCACCTAAAACCAATGTTTTCTCAATATCAGCCGTCCTGCTTGGTCCGGTAATGTTGCTGATCATCGATGGAATTTGATTTCCGTATTTGTTTTTAAGGAGCAGGAAGGCATCTTTCAAATCTAAAACCAGCTGACTCGTTCTGGCAATTACAATGTGATGATGCGGGAAAATGCTTAGCCTTCTGCCGGCTGCACTTTGATTGGTAACCATTACGCTGCCGTTTCTGGCAACCAATGCCTCGCACAAGGTGATGCCCACTTCAGCTTGTTCAAAATCTTTATCTGTCTGGTAAAAAGGAAATTCATATTTAGCCAAAAACTCTTGAAGCTCAGGTTCCCAGCAATAAATTTTGCGCCATTTAAACTTATCTGCCAATTGAAGCATATTTTCAAAAAAATCGATGCCATCTTCACAAAAGATAAAATTTCCGGAAATAGCAGTCAACTGCTCGGCAAATAGAACCTCAAGTTCTTGCGTGTTTTTTTTGTAAAGAGGATTTTCCTCCGCATTAGGATAGGGATTTTCACGCTTCTCCAAAAGCGCTTTCCTTATCTTTTTTAGTATCTGTTCTTTTGCGGTGGTATTATCCTTCATTTTTTTGTACTTGCTTTTGTTAAGATACGAAACAAGTTGAATGTCGTATTTGATTTGTTAATCAATGTATCTAAACAAATGAAACCCTGAACTTTTAAGGTTCAAGGTTTCAAACATATGTATAATTGTCTTTATATGCAATTCAGCATATCTACTTACTCTTTCTCCGAAGCGGGATTTAAGCCAGATACTTCTTTATTGATATCCGTATCGCTAACGCCATCGTGGATCAATCCTTCTGCTGCCGGAGTTTGATCTCCTGTTCCATTCACGAATTCATCGTATGTGGTTCTGGTATCAAAAGGACGTTTACCTAAAATTTCCTCCAAATCTGCCTGGAATAAGATTTCTTTTTCCAATAATTTTTGAGCTAATTTTTCTAAACCATCCTGTTTATCCAACAACAATTGTTTGGTTTTGATATACACATCGCCAATCAGTTTACGAACTTCAACATCGATTAATTCAGATGTTTTTTCAGAATAAGGTTTGTTAAAATTGTATTCGTTCTGCGGATCGTGAAACGAAACATTACCTACCGCTTCGTTCATACCATAAATACTCACCATGGCATAAGAAAGTTTGGTAATGCGCTCCAAATCGTTTTGGGCGCCGGTCGAAATTTTACCGAAAGTAATGTCTTCGGCAACACGTCCGCCCATTGTCATACACATTCCGTCGATTAATTGCTCGGTTGTATATAAAAACTGTTCTTTTGGTAGGTATTGAGCATAACCCAATGCTGCAACTCCACGCGGAACAATAGAAACTTTAACCAATGGATCTGCGTGTTCCAGGAACCAACCTGCAATAGCGTGACCAGCCTCATGATAAGCAACGATTCGTTTTTCTTCTGGCGAAATGATTTTGTTTTTTTTCTCTAAACCACCAATTACACGGTCAATTGCATCTTGGAAATCTTGCATATCAACCTGCTCTTTGTTTCTACGTGCCGCGATTAATGCAGCTTCGTTACAAACATTGGCAATTTCTGCACCCGCAAAACCTGGGGTTTGAGCTGATAGTTTTTTCGCATCAACTTCCTGCGCTGTTTTAATAGGCTTCAAGTGAACATTAAAAATATGCTCACGTCCTACTAAATCTGGTTTATCAATAGAAATTTGTCTATCGAAACGACCTGGACGCAATAAAGCGGAGTCCAATACATCAGGACGGTTTGTTGCCGCTAAAATGATAATACCTGAGTCCGTTCCGAAACCATCCATCTCCACCAATAATTGGTTTAATGTGTTTTCACGCTCATCGTTTCCACCCATTACGCTATTTTTTCCACGAGCACGGCCAATTGCATCCACCTCATCAATAAAGATGATACATGGCGCTTTGTCTTTTGCCTGCTTAAACAAGTCCCTCACACGTGATGCACCTACCCCTACAAACATCTCCACAAAATCAGAACCTGATAAAGAGAAGAATGGAACTTGTGCTTCACCGGCAACAGCTTTAGCCAACAAAGTTTTACCAGTACCTGGTGAACCAACAAGCAATGCACCTTTTGGAATTTTACCTCCCAGGTTGGTATATTTTTTAGGGTTTTTAAGGAAATCTACAATCTCCATTACCTCTTGTTTTGCTTCTTCTAAGCCTGCAACATCATTAAACGTGATGTTAACCTGACTTTCTTTATCAAAAAGTGTTGCTTTTGATTTACCGATGCTGAAAATCTGACCGCCACCGGCACCGCCGCCGCCCATTCTACGCATCATAAAAATCCAGAAGCCGATTAATAAAAGCAATGGCAAACCAATGTTCACTAACAAACCTAAGAATGGATTACTACGGCTATCTTTTTCAGCCAAAATTCTGGGTTGATCAGCAGGAAGGTTTTTTTGCGACTCTGCCAACTGCTTATCCAAGCCATCCATTGTACCGGCATTGAAGTATACAATCGGGCCATTATTGGCAGTAGAAAACTTACTTGTACTCTTATATTTCTCGTATTGTGGTTTATCTAAAGCAGATTTTTTAATATAAACCTCCACTTTAACTAAATCTTCGCTTTTATAAGCGACCAATTTTTCAACGTCTCCAGTCAAAAGCATTTTGCTTTCGAATTCTGGATAATCAACTTTCTTACCACCATCTCCAGAAAATAAGACCTGAGCAGCTATGATGGCAACAATAATTGCAGCATAAACCCAAAAAATATTAAACTTTGGTCCCTTCTGTGGCTTTTTCGGGATATTTGGAATTCTTTTTCCCAGTTTTTTGTTTTCGTTTGTATTTTGATTATCGTTCATTTTTCTTTTTCAAAATGGTTCCAGAGGTTATGCGCTTTTGTAATTTGTACTCTCAGCATCTCCCCACAATTCTTCTATGCCATAAAAATGGCGTTTTTCAGTTTTAAAAATGTGCACAACCACATCAAAATAATCAAGAATAATCCAGTCTGCAGATTCGAAACCTTCCTTATGTCTAGGGTCGGTTTGAGTCGCTTTATAGATTTCTTTTTCTACACTATCGGCAATTGCTTTCACCTGAGTACTGGAATTTGCACTCGTTATTATAAAATAATCTGCTACAGATGTATGAATATTTTTTAGATCTAACCGCACTATATCTTCTCCTTTTTTCTCTTGAATGCCATGAACGGCTAACTCAGAAAGGTATGTAGAAAGGGCTACTATTTTCTTTTTTACCATTAAAATGCTTTAATTTTGGAATTACAATATTATAAATTCAACCCTTGCAAAATAACACTTTTTCGACACTATTTGTTGGTCAAAATTTAATCAAATTAAAAGAGGTTGATTCTACGAATAACTTTTTAAAAGAACTGGTGTCAAAATCCGAGCCATTACCCGAAGGAACTGTAATTATGGCAGATAATCAATTCGCTGGTAGAGGGCAACAGAACAGCGTTTGGCAAACGCAGGTCGGTAAAAACATCAGTTTGAGTATCTATCTTAAACCATCATTCTTGCCTCTTGATAAACAGTTTTATCTCAATATGGCGGTTAGTTTGGCCATTAGTGAAACTTTATCATATTTTATCACGAGCGGAATAAGTATAAAATGGCCCAATGATATGTACTATTTAGATAAGAAACTAGGTGGCGTTTTAATAGAAAACGCACTGACAGGAACAATCATAAAATCATCCGTTATTGGCATTGGTTTAAATATCAACCAAACCGATTTTCCCGAAGAAATAGCGCAGCGTGCAACCTCTGTCATTCAGATTTTACGAAAAGAGTTTCAGCTGGAAGTAATTATGGAGAAATTATTCGCCTTTATGGAGAAATACTACCTAGTTTTGAAATCAGGAAAATTTGAAAGCCTTAAAAATCGATACCTCGAAAAGTTATACGCCATAAATAAACCGGCATATTATAAAAAAGATGGACGGGTTTTTGAAGGTGAGATTATAGGAGTTGAAGATGAGGGGCGATTAATAATGAAGGTAGATAATCATCAAAAATCTTTTAACTTTAAACAAATTGAATTCACACACACAAAATAAACACACAATGAAAAAAATCACACTGGCATTATCAATGGTATTGTTTACTGTTGTTGCGGCATTTGCTCAAATCGAGAAACCAGTTACCTGGTCTTATGCAGCAAAAAAAGTTAGTAAAACTGAAGCTGTTTTATATTTAAAAGCAACTATTGATGATAGATGGCACATCTACTCTCAAAATGTTAAAGACGGAGGTCCGGTAAAAACGACTTTTGCTTTCTCACCTTCGAAAGATTTTTCATTAGTGGGTAAAACTACTGAGCCAAAAGCCATTACGAAATACGAAGACACATTTAAAATGAACGTAAGTTACTTTGAGAAATCGGTAATCTTTACTCAGAAAGTTAAATTGAATAAAGCCACCACAACAGTTAAAGGCAAAGTAGAGTTTATGGTTTGTAACGATAGACAATGCTTGCCGCCGGAAGAAGTTGAGTTTAGTATCCCGGTTAAATAATTGATATTAAAAGTATTACCTAACAGTCCCGAATTTTTCGGGACTGTTTCTTTTTAAAGTAAAATCTGAGGTCCATCCGGCATTAGCAGGATGTCTTTATGAAATTATTCTTAATTTCACGCCTCAAACACAAAACACACAAATGAAAAAGGTTTTTTTATTGTTATTAATGGCATTAACGTTTCTGGCGTTCCCCGCTGTTAAAAGTTACGCTGCTGTAACACAGGATACTACCAGCACGGCTCCACCCGACGATATCGTTTTTACAGAGGTAGGCTCTGCACAAGATAGCGCAGCAAATAAAATTGTTGCGGATACCGTTAAAAAAGATAAACCAATTAGCCAAAATAACGTCGAGAAACCTTCGTCTTCAACTGATGGAGCCGAGAAATTGACCCTTTGGCAAACCTTTATTAAAGGTCTTTTCGGTGGCTTTCTAGCTTTTTTAATGCCTTGCATCTTCCCAATGGTACCACTAACCATTAGTTATTTTACTAAAAAAGCGGGCAGTAGAAAAAAAGGCATCGGGCAGGCCATTATCTATGGAATTTCGATCATTGTTATTTACGTGGTATTTGGCTTACTCATTACTGTTCTTTTCGGTTCAAGTAAGCTAAATGAATTAAGCAGTAGTGGCTGGTTCAACTTTGCATTCTTTATTCTACTCGTTGTATTCGCCATTTCTTTCTTTGGCGCTTTCGAAATTACCTTACCTAGTTCTTTTGTAAACAAGATCGATCAGAAAGCAGATACCAGTAAAGGTTTAGGAGGCATATTCTTTATGGCGGCCTCTTTGGCTTTAGTTTCATTTTCGTGTACAGGACCAATAATTGGAACCTTGTTGGTAGAAGCAAGTTCAAAAGGCAATGTGCTTGGTCCGGCTGTAGGCATGTTCGGTTTTGCCCTAGCTCTGGCTCTGCCCTTTACTTTATCTGCTATTTTTCCAGGCTTTTTGAATAGCATGCCTAAATCTGGCGGATGGTTGAACAGCGTAAAAGTATGTTTAGGTTTTCTCGAATTGGCTTTAGCGCTTAAATTTTTATCAGCTGCAGATTTGGTATGGCATTGGGAGTGGTTCGACAGAGAAGTTTTTCTTTGTCTTTGGATTGTGATTTTCGTATTAATGGGAATATATCTTTTGGGGAAAATCAAATTCTCACATGACAGTGATTTACCTTATGTTTCTGTACCGAGGCTGTTTTTAGCTATTCTTTCCTTTTCATTTGCGGTATATATTTTACCAGGATTATGGGGTGCTCCTGTAAGCACATTGAGCGGTTTAGCCCCGCCGATGAATACTCAAGATTTTGTTTTAGGCGGAAATGTTCAGACATCAACGCCGCCTACAGGTTTTCCTGCCAAAGTGAAATACGCTGAGAAATTACATCCACCTCGTGGCTTTAATGCATTTTTCGACTTAAATGAAGGACTTGCTTACGCTAAAGAAGTTGAAAAACCCTTATTAATTGATTTTACCGGCCACGCTTGTGTAAACTGTAGAAGAATGGAAGATCAGATATGGATTGATCCGGAGGTTGGCCGATTGATTAGAGAAGAATTCGTTCTTATTCAGCTTTATGTTGATGAGCGATCAATAGAAGTACCAGCTAATCAAGTTCACTATTCAGAAATCCTTCGTAAGCAAACCAAAGATTTAGGCGCCTGGAATGCAGATTTTCAGGCAACTACATACAATTCCAATTCTCAGCCATTTTATGTATTAGCTGGTCATGATTTGAAAACCCTTGTGGCACCTCAAGGCGCAATATTCGATGCAAAAGAATATGCGTTATATTTGCAGAGTGCCTTGGATATTTTCAATGGAAAGAAATAATTAAATGAAAAAGATAAAGAACATTGGCGTTTTAACCTCTGGCGGAGATTCGCCAGGCATGAACGCTGCCATTAGGGCCGTAGTTAGGGCCTCTATTTATTATGATATTCAAGTAACAGGTTTTATCCGCGGTTATGAAGGGCTTATCAGTAACGATTTTATCGCCATGGAGCGGAAATCTGTTGCGAACATCATTCAACGTGGCGGAACGATTTTAAAAACCGCCAGAAGTGAGGCTTTTAGAACCAAAGAAGGCCGACAGATTGCCTATAACAATTTAAAAGAAAAAAATATAGATGCCCTGATTGTGATTGGTGGAGATGGAACCTTTACGGGAGCAAATATTTTTGCACAGGAGTTCGATTTTCCGATTATTGGCCTGCCAGGAACAATAGATAACGATCTTGCTGGTACCGATTTTACCATTGGTTATGATTCCGCGATTAACACCGTTATTGATGCAGTTGACAAGATTAGAGACACCGCGGAATCTCACGACAGGCTTTTTATTGTCGAAGTAATGGGCCGCGATTCTGGTCTGATTGCTTTGAGAAGCGGTATCGGCGTAGGCGCCGAAGCGATTATGATTCCTGAAGCGAACATGAATGCAGATGACATTTTACATAAATTAGAGCATAGTAGAAAAGATAAAGCGTCGAAAATTATCATTGTTGCAGAAGGAGATGATACCGGAGGCGCATTTAAAGTAGGTGAGATTTTGCAGGAAAAATACCCGCATTATGATACCAAAGTTTCTGTTTTGGGTCACATTCAACGGGGCGGAAAACCCACCTGTATGGATCGCGTATTGGCGAGTCAATTGGGAGTTGCTGCGGTAGAAGGTTTAATTAATGGTGAAAACCGCGTGATGGCCGGTCAGGTTAACAGGGAAATTACCTTTACCCCTTTCGATCATGCCATTAAACATATTGATGCAGAAAAAGTAAGTTCTAAATGGCTGAAATTGATTGATATTTTGTCTTTCTAAACATCTTGAATAAAATAGAAAAGTCTTTCCCGCACCGGAAAGACTTTCTTTTTTTGCTTAGTTTTCCCCTTAAGCAATATCTAATCCTCTAAAATAACCGCAGTACCGTTAGCGCTAACCATAAGCATGCTACCGCCGCTACCTACTGTTTCATAATCCAAATCAATTCCCACTATTGCATTTGCCCCTAAAGCAGCTGCATATTGCTGCATTTCGTTCAAAGCCGTGTCTTTTCCTTCTCTCAAAACGCG
>Ga0308159_1002238_pt1 | contig 23052 bp, 18 predicted proteins | sample PhyCR1_FD_201040 | JGI IMG/M metagenome (GOLD analysis project Ga0308159, IMG submission 201040) | Phyllosphere microbial communities from UC Gill Tract Community Farm, Albany, California, United States - DLSLC.R1 | ecosystem: Host-associated > Plants > Phyllosphere > Unclassified | place: USA... | reverse complement strand
GCCCGGCGTCCGCCGCGCCGCAGGGCCGCCGCGCCCGGCGTCCGCCGCGCCGCAGGGCCGCCGCGCCCCGCGGACTCCGCCGCGCCCGGCGTCCGCCGCGCCGCAGGGCCGCCGCGCCCCGCGGCCGCCGCGCGCCCCGGGGTGCTTACGTGCCGCTCCAGACGACACAATGCAGGAAATCTGCGCCCCTCCGGGCCGAGATGACGGCCCGGCCGGGGTCGCGCCCGCATGTCTCCTGCCCTGTGTCCTCGGGCAGATGCCCCGGCGAGCGGGCTTCCGTCCCGATCGCCCCGGCCCACCCGGGTTCGGCTCGCGCCCTCGCGGGCGGCCCGACAGAATGGATGCCGACGGAAGGAGCGGCATGACGCTGCGAGTCGGAGTGGTCGGTGGCGGACAGCTGGCGCGGATGATGATCGCGCCGGCCGTGGAGCTGGGGGTCGAGATCCGCGTCCTCGCGGAGGACGAGGGCATGTCGGCGGCGTTGGCCGCGACGGCCGTCGGCGACTACCGCGACGCCGAGACGGTGCGGGCGTTCGCCCGCGATGTCGACGTCGTCACATTCGACCACGAGCACGTTCCGCAGGATGTGCTGGCCGCGCTGGTCGACGACGGAGTGGCCGTGCACCCGGGACCTGCGCCCCTCGGCGTCGCGCAGGACAAGCTCGTCATGCGCGCGAAGATGGCCGAGCTGGGGCTCCCCCAGCCCGACTGGGCCGCCGTGTCCACGGCATCCGAGCTGCAGGAGTTCCTCGACGCCCACGGCGGTCGCGCGGTCGTGAAAACGCCGCGGGGCGGGTACGACGGCAAGGGCGTGCGGGTCGTCGCGACCGCCACCGAAGCCGATGACTGGTTCGCCGCGCTCGCCGAGGATGCAAACGGCGGAGCGCTGCTGGTCGAAGAACTCGTCGACTTCACTCGCGAACTCGCTCAACAGGTCGCCCGCCGCCCGTCGGGCGAGGTGCGCGCCTACCCCGTCGTCGAGACCGTGCAGCGTGGCGGCGTCTGCGCCGAGGTCGTGGCTCCGGCCCCCCGCGCCGACGCCCGGGTGCAGCGCGTGGCCGCCGAGATCGGTGTCGCGGTCGCCGAGGGGCTGGGGGTCACCGGCATGCTCGCCGTCGAGCTGTTCGAGACGAGCGACCAGCGCATCCTCATCAACGAACTCGCCATGCGCCCGCACAACAGCGGGCACTGGACGCAGGACGGTGCGGTCACGAGCCAGTTCGAGCAGCACCTGCGCGCGGTCCTCGACCTGCCCCTCGGATCGACGGATGCCGTGGCTGAGTGGGCGGTCATGATCAACGTCTTGGGCGGTCCCGCCGAGGGCGGCCTCGAGGAGCGGTTCACCGCGGCGATGGCCGCGCACCCCTCGGCGAAGATCCACACGTACGGCAAGGCCCCGCGTCCGGGTCGCAAGGTGGGGCACGTCAACGTGATCGGGGACGATCTCGACGACGTCGTCTACGAGGGCCGCGCCGCGGCCGCGTTCTTCGACTGAGCGTGCCGCTCCGCGATCTTCCAGCGAGCCGCCCTAGCCTGGACCGGTGACCCGGCCGCTGCATTCTTCCGAGACGCCCGTGGTCGGCGTCGTCATGGGCTCCGACTCCGATTGGCGCGTAATGAACGCCGCCAGCGAGGTGTTGACCGAGTTCGGCATCCCGCACGAGGTGGAGGTGGTCTCGGCCCACCGCACCCCCGACAAGCTCGTGCGCTACGGACGCGAGGCGCGAGGGCGCGGGCTGCGCGCGATCATCGCCGGGGCCGGGGGAGCGGCGCACCTGCCGGGCATGTTGGCATCCGTCACCGCCCTCCCCGTCATCGGCGTGCCCGTGCAGCTGTCGACGCTCGACGGCCTCGACTCGCTGCTGTCGATCGTGCAGATGCCCGCCGGCATCCCCGTCGCGACCGTCTCGATCAACGGAGCCAAGAACGCCGGCCTTCTCGCCGCTCGTATCCTCGGCAGCTCCGACGCCGCCCTCGCCGAACACGTCGAGGCCTACGCGCGCGACCTCGAGGTGCAGGTCGAAGAGAAGAACCGGCGCCTGAAGGATTCCCTATGACGCTCGCGGCAGCTCGCCCCCGTTCGCAGGCGCACGTCGTCGAGCAGCGTCCGCTGCGCCACCCCGACGCGTCGTCGACGGCGGTCATGACCCGCCGCGGCTGGTGGCTCGTGGCGTTGAACTTCCTGCTTCCGGGTTCGGCGCAGGTGCTCGCCGGCAACCGACGCCTCGGGCGATTCGGCCTCGGGGCGACGCTCGCGATGTGGACGATCCTCGTGCTCGCGGGGCTCGGCGCCCTGCTCATGCCCAGCGGACTGTTCGCGCTGGCCACCGGATCGTTCATTCCCGACTTCCTGTCGTGGTTCCGGCCCCTCCCGTTGACGCTCGTGCAGATCGCGCTCATCGGCTACGTCGTGCTCTGGATCGTGCTGACCATCGACACGCTGCGCCTCGTGCGACTGGTCAAGGTCGGGCCGCTATCGCGCGTCGCCATCGCCATCGTCTCGGTGGCTCTGCTCGTCGTGTCCGGCTCGGGCGCGGCGTGGGCCGCGCAGACGGCGGGGACGACCCGCGACACCTTCTCGGAGCTGTTCGCCCAGTCCGCGCCGGTCGTGCCGCCCTCCGACGGGTACTACAACATCCTCCTGCTCGGCGCCGACTCGGGTGAGGGACGCGACTCGATGCGCTTCGACAGCATCTCGGTCGTCTCGATCAACGCCGACACCGGGGCGACCACCATCACGGGTATCCCGCGCGATATGCCGCACTTCCCGTTCGCGCCGGGACCGATGCAGGACAAATACCCCGACGGGCACACCGGCTACGCGAACGCGACGTGCGGCTGGGGCAGCGGCATCAACCAGCTCCGCACCGAGGTCGAGGTGTGCCAGGACGGCAACAAGCTGTACCCGAACGCGGTGTCCGAGGGGTCCGAGCCCGGCATCGAGGCGACGAAGGACGCCGCCGAGGGCATCATGGGCATCCAGATCCCGTACTACGTGCTGATCGACATGAAGAGCTTCGCCGACCTCGTCGACGCGCTGGGCGGCGTCGACATCGACGTGAAGGAGCGCCTCCCCAAGGGAGGGCCCGCCTACGACGGCCAGCCGGTCGACGACTGGGCCTTCGGATGGATCGAGTCCGGTCAACAGCACATGAACGGCGACACCGCGCAGTGGTACGCCCGCTCGCGGTACACCACGAGCGACTTCGACCGCATGCGCCGCCAGCGCGAACTGCAAGAGGCGATCCTCGCGCAGACCACGCCGCAGAACGTGCTCGCGCACTTCCAAGACGTGGCCACCGCCGGCACCAACATCGTCGAAACCGACCTGCCGCAGGGGCTCATCGCCCCGACCCTCGTGAACCTCGCTCTCAAGGCCAAGGATCAGCCGGTCGGGACGCTGGAGCTGACACCGGCCGGCGGTGTCGACGAATTCGACCCGGACTACGCCCAGGTCCAGCAGATGGTGCACGACAAACTGCACCCGGCGACCGAGACGGAGGCACCCTCCTCGTGACCGTGACCCTGCGCGTCGTGCTGGACCAGCTCGTCGCCCCGACCTCCCGCGACCTCGCCGAAGCCTCCGTGTCGCTGACCGAGGCCCTCATCGCCACCGCTCCGCGCGGGTGCGACGTGAGTGCGATCGTGCCCTCACCGGGGATCGCCGACGACGACGCGATCGCGGGCCTCAGCTCCGAGACGCGCCTGTCGGTGCGTCGCCGCGAGCTCGCCGCATCGTGGCAGCTCGGTGTCGCCCCCGGCATCGGCAAGGGGCTAATCCACTCGCCGACCCCGCTCGCGCCGCTCGTGCGCCACGACCGCGTGAACGAGACGCACCAGATCGTGGTGACGCTCTGGGACCTCCGGGTGTGGGAGACACCCGAAGAGCTCCCCAAGGCCGAGGTGCTCGCCGGCCGCGCGCTGCTGTCGCGCGTGACCAAGCACGCCGACGCGGTCATCGTGCCCACGCACGCCATGGCCGAACGCCTCGCCGAGGTCGCGAAGCCCAAGCTCGTGAAGAAGCTGCGCGTGATCGGCGGTGCCCCGGCCGCGGGCCTGCGGGTCCCCTCCGACGCCGTCGGGCGCCTGCGCGCCCTCGACCTGCCGCAGACCTTCATCGCGGCAGCCGGGGGGAGCGCGGCCTCCGACGCCCTCGGGAGCGCGTTCGCCGCCGTCGTCGCCTCGGGGTGGGAGGGCGACGTCGTCGTGCTCGATGTGCCAGAGGGAGAGGAGCCGGCCGTCGCCGACATCGCCGCCGCAGCCGGCCTCGCCGAAGCGCGGGTGCACGCCCGCGGCCCGCTCGACCGCTGGGACCGCGCGGCCGTGCTCTCGCACGCCGCCGCCTTCGTGGCCGCGTGCACCCGCGCCGACTGGCCCTGGCGGGCCGTCGACGCGCTCGCGGTCGGCGTCCCCATCGCCGCGGTCGACACGCCCGTGCTCCGCGAGGTCCTCGCCGACGCCGCCGCCTTCGCCTCCGCCGACGACCTCGGCACCGCTCTGGGGCGCGCCCTGGGCGAGGACGCCGAGCGTCTGCGCGTCCTGGCCGGCGACCGGGCGAAGGGGTTCGCGTGGAGGGCCTCAGCCGACCGGGTGTGGGCGCTGCACGCGGAGCTGTGACGCGGGCGGCCCTATGCTCGACAGCATGACTGCGCGCGTCGGGATCGTCGTCCGTACTCGGCGGCGGCCGGACTTCCTGCGTCGCGCCCTCGCTGACATCGCGGCGCAGACGTCGGTCGAGTACGGCGTCGTGATCGTCAACGACGGGGGAGACCCGGCGGAGGTCGACGGCATCGTGGCGGAAGCCGGTCTCGCCGACGTGTGCGTGCGGCATATCGCTGCGGGCGAAGGCGGCCGCTGCGTCGCCGCGAACGTTGGGGTTCGTGCCCTGGATACCGAGTACGTCGTGCTGCATGACGACGACGACCGCTGGCATCCGGAGTTCCTCGCGCGCACCTCCGCGTGGCTCGACGAGAACCCGGGCGCCCTGGCCGTCGCTGCGCCCACGGAGATCGTGTACGAGGAACAGCGAGGCGGCTCGTGGATCGAGGTCGGTCGAGCCCCCTTCTGGGCCGGGATGCAGCGGATCTCGCTCACCGACATGCTGAGCGTCAACCGCGCCGTGCCCATCTCGGTGCTGTACCGGCGCGCGGTGCACGCAGAGGTCGGCTGGTATGACGAGACGCTCGACGCCGTCGAGGACTGGGACCTGTATCTGCGCTTCCTCCGCCGCGGTGACATCGGGTTCCTTCCGGGGGAGCCGCTCGCCTTCTGGACGCAGAGACCGGATGCCACCGGCCTCGACGCCAACAGCATGTTCGAGCTGACGGCCGAACACGCCGTCGACGACGCCCGGGTGCGGGATCGCGCACTCACCGAATGGGTGCGGCGCGAAGGCGACGGTCTGCCGCTGTACCTCGCCTCGCTGCAGGCGGAGCTCATCGCGCACATCGACCGACGCCTGACCGAGGCGAACGAGCGTCTGCGCGACGAGATCCGCGACGACGTGCGGCGCGAGATCGACGGGCATCAGCCGTTTCTTTCGCGGCTTCGGCGCCTACGTCGCTCGTTTCGGCGCGCTTGATGCCGTTGCATAGAATCGATCCATGCCGGACCGGTTGAGAGTGATCGTCCGCGCGCTCCGCGGCTCTCGGATCTTGGGGCCGCTGGTTCGTGCCGCCGATCGTCTGTGGTGGGGTCGGGCGATCCATGGGTCCGCGCTCGTCGACTCGGAGTTCTACGGGGCGCAACTGGGTTTGGCGCGTCTCCCACGGGGAATTGCGATCGCCCACTACGTCATTTGGGGATTTCGACGTGGAATGAGTCTGAACCCGCTTTTCGATGACCTCATTGCGGGAGCCGATCTTCCCGAAGTCCTCCGCGTTCCTGCCCTATACGCGTACGTGGTCAGCGAGCGGCACACCGTTCAGGTCCACCCCTGGTGGGACGCGGTGGACCTCAGCCGCCGGGTGGGTTCCCCGGGACTAGAGCACCTGTGGTCCGATATGGGTGCTGACATCGAAGTCACCGTGGCCGGGCGCTCAGTCACCATGACGGTTTCAGAATTTCGTCGGCGCGCCATCGTCGCCGCGCGCACGTGGCGCAGGCCCCGAACGAGTGCGAGAGCAGGGAAAGGCGCGTTGTCGTCGACCGTCATCGTGCGGCCCCTGCAAGCGCATGACCGGCGATATGCGCGCAAGCTCGTACAACTTCTCGACCTCGCCGACGCGGCGGAGATCGTCGTTCCTCTCGTCGGCGTGGACGCGTCTCAGTGGATCAGCGCGCATCTGATCGCCGGAATCTTCCCTGAGGTGACACTTCGCGGCCACCGTTGCCGGGCTGCATGGGGTGCCGTGGTCTCCGACGCGGTTGGAGGGAGGACGTCCGGTGTCGCGGTAGTCCTGGATGCACGTGCGGAGTTTTCGATCGCCGACGTTCGAGACCTCGAGGCCGCCGCTCGAGAGGGGGCGGCCGTCATCCCCGCCCATCGTGCTCAGGACGGAACGGTCGCGGGTCTCGGTGCGGCTGACGTCGGTGGTAGACGGCCGTGGGGAATTCTGGAGGCGCATCCTGTCGACGACGTCGACCCGCTGGATGACGTCCTCGAGGTTCCCCTCCTCCACGGGCGAACGCTCGCTTGTCCGCTGGATGCGCTCGCGGTGGCGTTGGCTTATCCCGCGATCTCAGCCACGGAGCTGTCCCGGCGGCTCCCTCCTCGCACCCCTCGCCGTGTGTTGACACGCCTTCGTCCTCTGCTGGAGGAACCTCAGCTCGCATACCGCCGCGACCAGGTGGGGCTGATACACCCGGCTATACACCGTGCGCTGGTGGAGCCGATCATCGATGCCGCGGGCTTCGACGTGGAGTCGTGGCCCGACGGGGGGAAGCGTCTCGACGCACCTCGGCTACGCTGGCGCGCTCCGCACGCTGAGGCACAGCGGTGGGCGATCAAAATCTGCGCGCCAGCCGGTCGACAGGGGGCAGTCTGGGGCGACGCTCACTTCGCGCGCGGCTTGGCGGCCGCCCTGCGCCGCCGTGGTCACACGGTCGTAGTAGACGCTTTCGACGCGCGTGATCGTCCGACGAGTTACCTCGACGACGTCAATGTTGTCGTGCGCGGCCCGTATCGAATCGATCCGCCCCGATCGCGGACGAGGGCCGGGGTGAACCTGCTCTGGATCATCAGCCACCCCGACGCCGTGACGCGAAACGAGGTCGTCGCCTTCGATCGTGTGTTCGCCGCTTCCGAAAGCTGGTCGCGCGCGTCGACTGCTCGGTGGGGGGTTGCCGTCGATCCGCTCCTTGAATGCACCGACACCGATCTTTTCCATCCGCGGGGGGTGCGCCGCACCGAAGAGATCGTGTTCGTCGGCACGGCGCGCGGCATCGCCCGCCCGAGCGTGGTCGTACCGCTCGCGGCCGGTATCCCCGTTCGTGTCTATGGACCTGACTGGCGTCCATTCATCTCGCAGTCAGCGATTGTCGCGCGGTCTATTCCGCACGAGCATCTCGCCGAAAGATACGAGTCCGCGTCAATTGTGCTCAACGATCAGTGGCCTGAGATGCGCCGGCACGGCTTCATCGCTATGCGGCCTTTCGACGTGGTTGCGGTCGGAGGACGGGTGATCTCCGAAGAGGTCGAGGGCATCGACGCCGTCTTCGAGGGGGCTGTGGTGACATACCGCGACGCGGAGCATCTGGTGAGCCTGCTGCGAGCGGATCCCGACACGATCTTCCCGGATGCAGATGCGCTCGCTCGTGCGAGCGAGCGCATCCGACGCGACCATTCGTTCGATGCTCGTGCAGCAGTGCTCGACGAAGCGGCCCGCAGCGTCCTCTCGGCGGACGAACCAGGTCTGCGCCATAGAGCCGGGTAGACTTCATCGGGCGTTTGTCCGGGCCTGACCGGGACAAACGCCAGAACGGAGTATCGACGCAGTGACACATCGAGAGCGCACGTCTTTCCCGCCCGAGGGGCGACGCATCATTTTCTATCTGCTGTGGGATGCCCGCGGTCTCGTCGACGATTACGTGCTCTACAAGCTCGAACGGCTTCGACGCCACGCGGAGCACATCTTCGTCGTCGTCAACGGCAAGCTCACCGACGGGGGACGGGAGCGGCTCGAGGGCGTCGCCGACACGATCTGGCAGCGGGAGAACGTCGGCTTCGATGTCTGGGGCTATAAAGAGGCTCTCGCGGAGTTCGGCGAGGACAAGCTCGCCGCGTACGACGAACTCATCCTCATGAACTACACCTGGTTCGGACCCGTCAACCCGTTCGAGCCGGTCTTCGAACGCATGGACGCTCTCGAGCTGGATTACTGGGGCATGACCGAGCATGGCAAGCTTCGTCCCAATCCGTTCACGCAGAAGGATGTTCTGCATTCGCACATCCAGTCACATTGGATCGCTGTGCGTCGCAGCATGTTCCTCAGCGACGAGTGGCGCGAGTACTGGCGGACGATGCCCCCGATCGTGTCTTACACCGATTCGATCCTGCACCATGAGTCTCGCTTCACCCATCACTTCGCCCAGCTCGGGTTCCGCTACGAAGTGGCCTTTCCACAGCGGAACTACTCCACCTGGCATCCTGCTTTCTTCGATGCCGAGGCATTGCTTGACGACGGATGTCCGGCTCTGAAACGCCGACCCTTTTTCCATGATCCGCTCCTGCTCGATCGCCACGCCATCCTCGCGCGTCGCTATGTCGAGCGCGCGGAACAGCTCGGCTATCCCGTGAGCATGATCTGGAACAACATGTCCCGCAGCTCACAACCGAAGGTGCTGAACACCAACGCTTCGATGCTCGAGATCATGCCCGACGTCGACATTTCCTACGACACCGAGCGACCGCTGCGCATCGCGGTGATCATGCACGTGTTCTACACGGATCTCACGCGCGAGCTGCTCGGCTACGCATCGAATCTGCCGAGCGCCTACGACCTGTTCATCACGACCACGAGTGAGGAGAACGCCCGGGTGATCCGGGACATCGTGGAAGCGGAGGGTGACCCCCGAATCGGGAACGTCGACATCCGTGTGCTGCCGTCCAATCGCGGACGCGATATGGGGGCCTTCTTCGTCGGATGCCGTGACGTCTTGGTCTCGCGAGACTACGATCTGCTGTTCAAGGTGCACTCGAAGAAGACCGTTCAGGAGAATCTCAACGCCGGTAACTTCTTCCGTCGGCACCAGCTGATGAATCTTTTGAACTCCCCTGGGTACGCCGCTAATCTCGTCGCCCTCTTTCAAAAAGAGCCGGGACTCGGAATCGTGTACGCACCGACCATCCACATCGGCTATCCCACCCTCGGACGCGGGTGGTTCGCGAACAAGGAGCCCGCCGCCGAGCTGGCGAAGAAACTCGGCATCCGGGTTCCCTTCGACGACCCGTCCCCGCTTGCGCCCTACGGGTGCATGTTCGCATTCCGTCCGGAGGCGCTGTCGATCCTCTCCGACGTCGAGTGGACGTACAAGGACTACCCGCACCCCAAGGCGCACTTCGACGGCAGCATCGGACACGTTCAGGAGCGCATGTTCACTTACGCGGCCGCGGAACTCGGCTTCCACACGAAGACGGTCGCGACGACGAGGTACGCGGCGATCAGCCACACGTCGCTCGAATACAAGATCGACCGTATGAGCAAATTCGTCCCTGGCTACCCCATCGACCAGGTGGGTCTCCTGGACGCCGCGGGGGACTTCCTCGGCGGCGGCCCCGTGGGTTACGTCAAGGCGTACACCCGCCTGAGTCACCCGCGGGCCATTCCCTCGCTGCGAACGATGTACCGTCCTGTCCGCGGCGTTTACCGGCTTGCGTGGCGTTTGATGCACCCGCGCACCTGGTGGCGCCCCCGCCGTCGCGTCGTCGACGAGCCCGTCGAGGCCGCCGTCGACGACATGGAACTGCTGTGACGACACTCGCGGTGGCCTTCGACCCGCGCAGGAATTCGATCGGTTTCCTACGGTGGTTCCTCGCATTCGCAGTCATCTTCTCCCATGCCGGTCCTATCGCGGGCTTCTATGGCGGGAAGGATCTCGGAACCCAGTGGAGCGATGAACAGTCGCTCGGCGGGGTCGCCGTATGCGGCTTCTTCTTCCTCTCCGGGTTCCTCATCACGCGGAGCAAGATGGGGCGCTCGACGACGCCGCGGTTCTTCTGGCACCGCATACTGCGCATATATCCGGGATGGTTCCTCGCCCTGCTGACTACTGCCTTCGTGCTGGCGCCCATCGCTTGGTACCGCGAGAAGGGGACGTGGGACGGCTTCTGGAACGCAACCTCAGACTCGCCCCTAACCTACTTCGCGAACAACTTCACGCTGATTCTGCACCAGCTGAACATCGCGGGCATGGGTACGTCCATTCCGCAGTATGCGCACGGGATCAGCGACTGGAACGGCTCGGCATGGACGCTTGCGTTCGAGTTCGGTGCCTACCTGCTGGTGGGAGCGCTCGGGGTGTTTGGCGCTTTGGCGAACCGGTTGGTCGGCACCCTGGTGGCATCCGTCATCATCGCACTTGCGATGCTGCAATGGCTTGGACTGGGCCTCGGCAATCTCCCCACCGCTCTACCCATCCTGTCCGACTTCCGGGCATTGCTCCTGCTCGCGCCGTTCGCGTGGGGCATCATCTTCTGTCTCTGGATGGATCGCATTCCTATTGACGACCGGATGGCCATCGCGTGCCTTGCGATCGCCTTCGCGACGTACGCGAAGGGCGGATGGCTCGTTTTCGGGCAGTACGCGTTCGCGTATTTCATCATGTGGTTCGCGGTGCGCGTGCCGATCACTCGGTGGGATCGATACGGCGATTTCTCATACGGGATCTACATCATCGGTTGGCCGCTGATGGTGTTCGCCACGTACTTCGGGCTCCAAAAGCACGGCCTTGTGGTCTACCACGTGGTCGTCATCATCGGTGTGCATCTGTACGCCGTGCTGAGCTGGCACCTGATTGAGAAACCTGCGATGTCGTTGAAAAACTGGACGCCCCGGTGGTACGTGCGTTGGCGGGAGGGGCGCGGAGCGGAACGCATCCGCCGCACGGCTTCGCGTCTGCGCGCGCACGCGGTAATCACCGAGAGGCCCGCCCGGTGACCTCGGGCACGACGCAGCTCCCCCCGGGGCAAGCATTGTCCCCCGGACCACGCTGGTGGCGTCGTCTCACATACCTTCCTTTCGTGCTCCTCGTCCTCCTTTCGGCGGCGGCTCTCGTTATCGGCGCGGTCACCAAGGCCGACATCGAGCGGCGGGTCAACCAGCCAGCAGCCGTCAGCCCCACGGCGGGCGACGATGATCCGATTGCGGGTGCTTGTCGCCCCGCGATGCCCGCGTACGATCGGTCCCCTTGGTGGGAGGACGCTGCAGCCCGTGAGTCCGTGTGGATGGATCACGCGACCGACGTCGCGCAGCCTTATCTCACCGGCCCCGATGGCTGGACGTTCTGGAGCGACCAGGTGGACCAATACGCTTCCCAAGCCGTAGGACGCACTTACCTGACGCAGCCCGAGGTCGACCGTTGGATCGCGCACTTCCGCGCGGTGCGCGACGGCCTCGCCAAGGACGGCGTTGAGTTCTACGTCATCGTTACGCCATCCACGTCGAGCGTCTACCCGGAGGAACTGCCGGAATGGATGCAGCAGATACGTGGGGCGACCGCTCTCGATCAAGTGGTGGCGGGAGCGGGCGATCTGCCTCTGATCGACCTTCGAGCAGATCTCATTGCGCAGAAGACGCCGGACGTTCACCTGTTCAGCTGGGACAACAGTCACTGGACAGACTTCGGTGCATACTCCAGCTGGGGCAGGATCGCTACGTGCGTGAATGCCGCCTACCCCGACGGGCCGCCCCTGCGCACGCCACCGATTCAGGGGTCGGAGGTCATCGGTGACTTCAACGAATGGGCGTCGTATGGGGTGGTCAGTCCCGGCGCGGATTGGTCCGCACCGATCTACGCTGAACCGCTTCAGGACGTCACCAGGACGGGCGCTGACGGCGTTGCTCAGGTGGTCCCCGGTTCCACCACCACGGATGCCGGCACGCTCCCCATCGAGACCACGGTGCCCGCACCGTGGACAGGCAAGTCCGCTCTGATTTTCCGAGACTCGATGGGCGGCGGGCTTTCGCCTCTCTGGCAGCAGAGTTACTCTCCGACGTGGCAGATGTGGCACAGATACCGCGCGGGCTTCGATGACCCGGAGTCCTACCGTCAGTACGTCGAGCAATATCATCCCAATGTCGTCATCGTGCAACTCGCGGAGCGTCATCTGATCAATACGCCCGCGCAGGGAGCGGGATATTAGCCTGATGTCATGTCGAGATCGTCCGTCTTCACCCGCAACATCGCCTCATACAGTGGAGTGATGCTCGCCGCAGTCGTCCTGGCGGGGTGTGCGACGGCCGCGCCCGGTGCCGTCAGCACAGGTTCGCCCAGCCCCGGACCCTCCGAGACGTCGAGCGTCTCGCCCACCGCTGAACCAACAGCCGAGCCGACGGACTCTGCGACTCCGATTCCCGAGCAGTCGGCGTCCATCGGCACGGACGGCGGGACGGGCACGAGCGTCGTGTTCATCACTCTTGACGTGGTCGGCGACAAGATCGAGGCTTCGGGGATGCTTCCCGAGGTCGTGGAGGAGGGAGGGTCGTGCACGTTGACCCTCACGCGCGGGTCGGTCACGCGCATTGTGGAGGGCGACACGGCCACTGGCCGTGAAAGCACTTTCTGCAGCCTTCTCACCGTTCCGACGAGTGAGCTGGCCCCGGGAGACTGGACTGCCGTCCTGACGTATTCGTCGGCCGCCCATTCGGGCGCGTCGCCCGCCTCGACGGTGAGCGTCCCGTGACCCATATCTCTCGGCGACCCGCGGCGCTTCTCGTCGTTGTCTCGCTGGTCGCAGGTCTGCTCGTCGTCTTCGCTCCCGCGTTGGCTCCGGTCGTCGCGCCGCAAGCTCAGGCTGCCGACGCCTCGGACTGGGACCCCGGCTACATCATCGACGACTCGATCTTCTACTCGTCGAATGACATGAATGCGTCCGACGTGCAGAACTTCCTCAATGGGAAGGTGCGGTCGTGCCGCTCGGGATATACCTGTCTGAAGGACTATTCCCAGTCGACGGACAATCGGCCCAGCGACCGGTACTGCAATGGCTACTCGGGGTCGGCATCTGAGACCGCCGCACAGATCATCGATAAGGTCGCTCGATCGTGCGGAATCAACCAGCGCGCGCTGCTCGTCCTGCTCGAGAAGGAGCAGTCGCTGGTCACCTCGACCGCTCCGTCCAGCTCTCAGTACTCGGCGGCAATGGGTCAGGGTTGCCCCGACACCGCGCCCTGCGATCCGGCCACCCGTGGGTTCTTCTATCAGGTTTACTACTCAGCTCGACAGTTCGAGGTCTACCGTCTCAACCCCGACAGTTTCGGCTACCGGGCTCAGCGGTGGAACAACATCCTCTATAACCCCGACTCATCCTGCGGCACTCGCAGTGTTTTCATCAACAATCAGGCAACCGCCGGCCTGTACATCTACACGCCCTACACCCCGAACGCGGCAGCTCTGAACAACCTGTACGGGACGGGCGACGCGTGCTCGGCTTACGGCAATCGCAACTTCTGGCGTATCTACACGGACTGGTTCGGCGACACGCGTTCCTATGAGCCCCACCCGGGCTTCGTCGATTACTGGAACTCTCGTGGCGGAGCTGGCGGCGAGATGGGCAAGCCGACCTCGTACCCCGTCTTCGTGGATGCGAACGGTCAGGGGTGGTACCAGCGCTTCCAGAAGGGTGTCGTCTACGGCAGCTACTACGGCGGGACGGCCTTCGTGTTCAACGGTCCGATCCTGGATGAGTACCTGCGCAGCGGAGGTCCAGCCAGCGGGGTCAGCTGGCCGAATGCCGAGTCGACGTGCTCTCCCGCCAGTCGGTGCGTGCAGTCGTTTGTGGGCGCAACGATCACCTCGACTACAGCCTGGGGTGGTCACGTCATCTGGGGCGGGTTGAATGACTACTGGAAGTCGCAGGGGGGCCTGACCGGTCCTCTCGGAGCGGCATTGAACGATGTCGCGTACCGGACGGCCGGCAGCCAGCCCGCTTGGGTTCAGAACTTCGAGGCGGGTGTCCTCGTCCAGAACCCCGCCGGTACCTTCGTGGTTCCGTACGGTCCCGTCCTCGAGGCCTGGCAGGCAAACGGCGGTGGCGAGAATTGGCTCGGATGGCCGACGTCGGGGTATCAGTGTTCAAATTCCGGTTGCGCTCAACGCTTCGCCGGGGGCGTCATCACCTGGAGCAACGCGACCGGGGCGAAGGTCATCCTCGGCGGCTTCATCTCTGAGTGGGACGCTCGGGGCGGACTCTCCAAGATGGGTCCCGCCACAACGGATCTGCGCACGTCGAACATCTCGGGCGGCGGATGGGTGCAGGCATACACAGGTGGCGTCCTGGCCCAGAGTTCCTACGGGATGATGCTGGTGCCGACCGGCCCGCAGCTCACCATATGGAATGCCTCCTCTCAGGAGAAGGGATGGCTCGGCTGGCCGAAGTCGCAGCAGCGTTGTGTTGCCTCTGGATGCGGGCAGGATTTCGCGGGAGCGACGCTCACGACGTCGGAGACGTGGGGGACGCACTCGATTTTCGGCGGATTGGGTGGGGCGTGGTCCGCGGCGGGCGGCCTCAATGGGTACGGAGTCGCCCTGAACGATCTGCGGTACACCGATACCAGCGGTGGCGGCTGGGTGCAGCACTATCAGACGGGCGTCATCACTCAGCAGCGCACCGGCTCGTCGATCTACACGGCATACGGTCCGATCCTCAACATGTGGTACCACTACGGGGCCGAGAACACCTGGCTGGGGTGGCCGAGTGCAAGCCAATCCTGCACGGCCGACGGGTGCATTCAGCAGTTCCAGCGCGGGGTCGCGCGATCGGATCGCGCGGGCAACGTTTCCTTCCTGCCGCGTTGACCCGGTAAATCAAAAAGGAGGGCGCCCTCGGTCGGTACTGACCGGGGGCGCCCTCCTCTTCTTGTCAGACGCGCGGGGCGGCGACACCGATCTGGGCATCGACGACACCGAGGTTCCCCTCGCCGCCCTTCATGCGGAAGCGGGCGCCCTGCCACAGAACATGGGTGTCGACGTCGATTGTCGGGGACGTGTTGGCATTGATGAAAAATTCACCAGGCCCCAAGTGAAGGGCATCGATGCGGTAATCCATGAAGTGCTCGCCCGGCTCGATCGGGGGCAGCACCGCGTCGAGGCGGTCCGTGTTCGAGGCAAGAACCATCTGCCCCGTCGAGTTGTCGATGCTGAAGCCCGTCGTCCACTCTGCGAGCGGTGCACTCGCCCTGACGTGGATACGCAGAATCATTGGTTCGCCCGGGAAAAACGCGGCGGACGTGCGTCCATCGGTTGTGAGTGTCTCGATACGAGTCACCGTGAGAGCGCGCTCGGCGGCAGACTGCGAACGTTGCGCGCGCTCCTCCTCGACCGACTCGCCGATTCGGCGTCCTTCCATGATGTCGCGCATGACCGCGAGTCCCTCTCGGACGTCACCCTCGTGGACGACCTCGCCGTTATGCAGGACGAAAGTCGTGTCGCACAGCTCAGCAATTTGACCGGCGGAGTGACTCACGAGGATGATGGTGCGTCCTTCTCGCTGGAACGAGCGGATCTTATCCATGCACTTGCGCTGGAACGCCTCATCACCGACGGCGAGGACCTCGTCGACGAGGAGGATGTCAGGATCGGTGTGGACCGCGACCGCGAAGGCGAGGCGCATGTACATGCCCGAAGAGTAGAACTTGACCTCGTTGTCGATGAACTCCCCGATGCCCGAGAACCGCACGATCTCGTCGTAGCGCTCGTCCGTCTCAGCGCGGGAGAGACCCAGAATGGCCGCATTGAGGTAGACGTTCTCGCGACCGCTCAGTTCGGGGTGGAACCCCGCGCCGAGCTCGAGCAGGGCGGCGAGTCGACCGCGGGTGGTCACTGTTCCGTCATCCGGGGACAGGATTCCACCGATCATCTTCAGCAGAGTGCTCTTCCCTGAGCCGTTCGCCCCGAGGAGCCCGACCGTGGTGCCAGCGTAGATGCTCAGAGAGACGCCATTGATGGCGGTGAAGTTCTGACGGTGCTGCCGGTGCCTGCCGAACGCGACAGCTCGATCCTTCAGCGAGTTGTCCTTGCGAACGACGAAGGTTTTGTGAACGTCCTCTACGCGGACGACCTCGGGAGGCTCAACCGTGGGTGTCATTACAGCTCCTGCGCCAGATTACTCTGCATGCGTTGGAAGGCCCAGTGCGCACAGAGAAGGAAGATCACGCCGATGACGCCGGCGATTCCCATGCGCAGCGCCAGATCGGTGGGGTAGTCAGCTTCCGTGCCACCCGACCATAGGGACCGGTGGAAGCCGAGAACCGCCAGAGTGAGCGGGTTGTTCGTATAGACCTCGAGGAGCCAGGCAGGCAGCTGGAAACGGTCCAGGACGCCGCGCACCATCTGCCATGAGTAGACGATGGGCGAGCCCCACATCATGAGCGTGAGAAGGATCTCGGTGATGTATTGCACGTCGCGCAGGTAGACGTTGAGGGCGGACAGCAGGAGTCCGATGCCCGTTACGTATACGAGGATGAGCAGGACCGACGGGAAGAAGTAGAGCAACCCCTGCGCGGGAGGCCACTCGCCTCCGATGACGACCGCCCCCACGAGCACGAGGAGCTGCATCGAGAACATGAAGATGGCGCCGCCGATAGCTGCCAAGGGAAAGATCTCCCGCGGCAGGTAGATCTTTTTGACCAGTCCTCCGTTGCCGACGATCGAGCCGGCTGCGGCCCCGAGGCTCTCCGAGAACAACATGTAGATGGTGAGGCCAGAGAACACGTAGATTCCGAAGTTCTCTATTCCTCGCGCGGCCCCCAGCACCTGTCCGAGGATGACGTAGTACGTGGCGAGCAGTATGAGCGGCTTGATCAAGGTCCACAGGAACCCGAGGACGCTCCCTCGGTAGCGGACCTGAAGATCACGCCGCGTGAGGAGCCAGAGAAGTTGCCGATGGTCGATGACCTCGGAAACCTGTTTCCACATCGACGTCACGCCGCGCCGTTCGGGGGTGAACGAGCGCATGGGGAGGGTTGCGAGTCGCTCGAAGCGTTCCTGCGCGCTCACAGAGGGCGCGCCTGATCGGGTCGGAGGGGGTGCACCCTACGAATATACTTGCCGCACTATGGGAGATCTCCGTACGCGCGGCACCGTGACAATCACCGGGGCCGGCGGTTACATCGGTCGCCACGTCGTTTCCGCCGTGGCTGATCTCGGGTACGAGCCAGTTGCCGTCGTGCGACCGGGCAAGGGCGGAATCGCCGACCTCGACCCGCGAGCCCGCATCGTGGAGGCCGACCTCCTGGCCGAAGGGACGGACATCTCGGCGACCGTCGCCGCGGACACCGTCGCCTTCATCCACCTCGCCTGGCAGGACGGGTTCGTGCACAATGCACCCTCCCACCTGCGATACGTCGGTCGTCACCTTGATGTGTTGACGGCCGCGGCCCAGGCGGGCGTGCCCCGCGTGGTCGCGCTGGGAACCATGCACGAGATCGGCTATTGGGAAGGTCCGATCGATGAGGACACTCCTTCGGCGCCTCGCAGCCTCTACGGCATCGCGAAAGACGCGTTGCGTCGCTCCGCCCTGCTCACCCTCACGGACAGGGTGGAGTTCGCGTGGCTGCGTTGCTTCTACATCTACGGGGACGACCGGCGGAGCAATTCGATCTTCGGTCGCCTTCTGACCGCTGCAGACGAGGGGAGCGCGACATTCCCGTTCACGAGCGGTCGCAACCTCTTCGACTTCATCCACGTCGATGAGTTGGCCCGGCAGATCGCCGCGGCCGCGGTCACCCCCGGCGAGGTCGGGATCATCAACTGCGCCACAGGTCGACCCATCAGCCTCGCAGAGCAGGTGGAAGCCTTCATCAGCGACCACGACCTCGATATCCGGCTCGAGTACGGTGCCTTCCCAGACCGGCCCTATGACTCTCCGGGGGTATGGGGAGACGCCCGGCGGATCCAGTCGATCATGCAGTCGCACCCATCTGAGACGGCGCGACCGCTCGGATAAAGTGACTGGCGTGTCCCTCGAATACGGCAAGACCCTCGCGGCACGCGAGACCAGCATTCCCGGCCTCCTCCTCGTCGACCTCCCCGTCCACGGAGACAACCGCGGGTGGTTCAAGGAGAACTGGCAGCGGGAGAAGATGTCGGCGATCGGCGTGCCCGATTTCGGTCCGGTTCAGAACAACGTGTCGTTCAACGACACGGTCGGCACGACGCGGGGCATCCACGCCGAGCCCTGGGACAAGTTCATCTCGGTCGCGTTCGGCTCCGTCTTCGGTGCCTGGGTAGACCTACGGCCCGGCGAATCATTCGGTCGTGTCGTCACGGCCGAACTCAACGCGTCCACGGCGATCTTCGTGCCGAGCGGGGTGGGGAACTCCTATCAGACGCTTGAGCCGAATACCGCCTATACCTACTTGGTGAACGCGCACTGGAGCGCCGCTGCGATGGACGAGTACGTCTTCCTCAACCTCGCGGACCCCGAGGTGGCGATCGACTGGCCCGTACCTCTCGACGAAGCCGAGCTGTCCGAAAAGGATAAACAGCACCCCATGCTGGAGGACCTACGTCGCCGGGACGTCTCGTGACCGTCGTGTCGAAGGAAGCCCCCGACATTCAGGCAGCCGATGAGCACCGCCCGATGGTTGCTCGATACGAGTACGCGCTGGCGCTCGGCCTCCTGGTCGCGGGAGCGATCGTCACCTGGGTTCGCGTGCCCGCAGACCACCGCGACCGCGTGTGGGCCGAAGACGCCAACATCTTCCTCATTCAAGCGATTGAACGTGGACCCTGGAGTGTGCTCTTCGAGGGCTACGCGGGATACCAACACTTCGTTCCGCGGGCCGTCGTCGCTCTCATCTTCCCGTTCTTCGATCTCGCGGCCTACCCCGTTCTGGTCTTCGCAATCTGCTCGGTGCTCACAGGTGCCGTCGCGGCCGCGGTGTATTGGCTCGCCAGAGATCTCGTTCCCTGGATCCCGGCGCGGATCGGTCTCGCAGGCATCACCGTACTGCTGCCGCTCGCAACCCAAGAGACCATCGGGAATCTCGCTGACATCCACACTTATGCCATGTGGCTCACGCCCTGGCTTCTTCTCTATCGGCCGCGTCGGTGGAGCACGAGCGTCGGGTGGGCGGTCGTCACTCTGGTCGCCGTGCTCACGGAGATCCAATCTGTTTTCTTCGCGTTTCTTCTCCTGTTCGGCTTCCGGAAAGCCGACAGGCGCAAGTTGCCGATCTTCGCTGCGTTCCTCATCGCTTCCACCGCGCAGCTCCTCACGTCGGTTTTCGTCCAGAGAACGACCGGCGAGGGCCCGCTCAGCATCCCTTCGACGGTGATGGGATGGATGATCAACACCGTCATGCCGATCGTCACCGGCAATCCCCAGACCATCAGACAGTGGGCGATCGATTCGGGCATGACGGCAGCGGTGATGATTCTCGTGCCGGTGGCCGTGGCGACGGTGGTCGTCCTCGCCTTCGGGACGGGGGGACAACGACTGCTCGCCGTCACCCTGCTGCTCGGCTCCGCGGCGACGTACACCGGGAGCGCGTGGGCGAATAGCGGTTTCTGGTTCGACTATGCGGCTGAGCCGCTCGCTGATCTCGGTATCCGGCTAGCCATCAACATCCGGTACGGCGTCGCTTCGGGCATGATGCTGGTAGCAGTCGTGGTGATCGCGCTAGCGGTCTTGCATAAGCGGTGGGGGCGGTATCTCGTCGTGCGGGCGCTGGTGTGGGCGGCCTGCGTCGCAGTGCTCGTGGTCCTGGCTCATGGGTCCACCACGGCGATCTCCATCCGCAACCAGGTCGAAACATGGTCGCCGGCTGTCATTGCCGCCACGGAAGGCTGCGCGGCGCGCGATCCAGACGACGCGGTTACCCTGCCTGTCGCGCCGAACAGATCGGTCGACCTGACCTGTGCGCAGGTCCTTTCACTGCAGAGACGGTGAGGAGACCCCAGCGGCGGGCTCTGGCTCGCGCGAGGGTCGCTGCTCCGGGGCGGAACGGCTCGGAGTCGGCGCGCCGATAGTCTCGACGAAACCCCCACGTGACCACGAACGGATCCCCGTGACTTCTCGCTCGCCGATCAGGAACAATGCCGCACGGCAACGTGTGCTCTCTTTCGGAGCCGTCGCTGCCACTCTTGTCGCCACGGCGTCCGGTCTGCTGAGCGCGCTGTGGAAGAGCTTGTGCACCGGCCCCACTTTCGGCGCTGGAGGGGCGACGGAACTGGAGTTCTCTCGTTACGGCACTCTGCTCTGCTACAGCGATCAGCGGGCGCTATGGGCCGCGCGCAATCTCGGGGCTCATGTCTTCCCCTACCAGGGGACGTTCACTCCCGACGGTGGACTGACCGGGGGAGTGGTGGAGTACCCGACCCTCTCGGGACTTTTCCTGTGGGCGGTCGGTTTGCCCGCAAGCACTGACCGCGGGTTCGTGCTGAGCGCAGGGGTGACGCTGGCGGTAGCGGCCGGAATCATCGCATTCCTCCTTCACCGTCTTAGCGGACATCGAGTCTGGCTGTGGTCGTTCGCGCCGGCCGTGCTCGTCTACAGCGCCTACAACGTCGACATGCTGCCGTCCCTCGCCACTGTGGTTGCCATCGCGATCGTCATGTGGCCCGGGAGTCGTATCGCCCCGGTCGTGCGCGCATATCTGGGCGCGATCGCCCTGGGCGTGGGCGCGGGACTCAAGCTCTACCCCCTGATGTTCGCCTTGCCTCTTGCTCTGTGGCTCGGATTCGCGCTTCATGCGGAGGGGCGACTGCGCGCACGATGGTGGCAATCGATCGGAGTTCTGGCCACGGCCGGAGGGGTTCTGCTGCTCGCCAACCTCCCCTTCGCGATCTGGCAGACGGAGGGGTGGCTCGCATCCTTTCAGTTCCAGAGTGCCCGACGACTCGACGACAACACGATGGCTATCTGGTGGTGGGTACCGCATCTCCTCGGGTTCGACGTGGCTGACCGGACCTCCACGACGACGACGCTCGCCGCAGTGGCGACGGCCGTCGGCCTCGCGGCGGCCGTCACCCTCGGATGGCGCAGCGCTCGTCGCTTCGGGGTGTTCCCCTGGCTTCAGGTGTCGGGGGCGATGCTCGCGGCGTACATGCTGCTGAACAAGGTCAACTCTCCCCAATACATCCTCTGGCTCATCCCCTTCTTCGTCTTGCTGCGCGTTCCCGTTCGATGGGTTCTCGTGTATTTCGCTGCCGACCTCGCGCTCTTCTTCGGCTACTTCCGGCGACTCGCCCTCATGCCGGACAGCTCCCAGTGGATAGGGCTTGAAACGCTATTGGGCATCGGCGTCCTCCTGCGCGCAGGAATGCTCGCCTACTTCTTCTTCGCGTTCCTTCGTGCGGACGTCTCCGTCGGTCGGAAGACGCTGACGTCAGGGAGCACCAGCACCAGCGAGAAACCCGTGTTCCGTCGCGCGTATCGACGGATGGTCGGCGAGCGACCCTCCATGACCAGCGCCTCGCGGTGACCTGTCTTCTCACCGTGATCGAGGGAGATGTCCCCCCCCACTCCGCTGCGGAGTGGGCGGCTCCAGGACCGTTCCTCTCGGTTCGATGGAGGACGTGCGCCCTCTCGTCGTGACGGTCCATTCGATCGGTCACCCGTACGCTCGGGGCGGCCATTCGCGACCACCAGAACGTGCGCCTCGGAGTTGACCACGAGCGTCCGCTCGACGATCAGCCCGCTGCTCTCTCGCTCGTTCGATGTGGGGACGACGATGAGGCGAGCGCTCGCTGAACGCTCCTCGCGGGCAGGGTGACTCGGGTTCAGCGGGCCAGGTTATTGACCCTTGGCAGCGTAGAACGCCTCCGTCTTTTCCTTCGCGCCCGCCCACCAATTCTCGTTTTCCACGTACCAGCCGATGGTGGCGCGAAGGCCGGATTCGAAATCACCGTAGGACGGTGACCAGCCGAGCTCCGAACGCAACTTCGTCGAGTCAATGGCGTATCGCAGGTCGTGGCCTGCGCGATCGGTGACGTGATCATACGCGTCCCGCTCCTGACCCATGAGCTCGAGAATGAGCTCCACCACCTCTTTGTTGTTCCGTTCGCCGTCTGCACCGATCAGATACGTCTCGCCGATGGTGCCGCGCTCGAGAATGGTCAGCACGGCGGAGGAGTGATCGTCGGCGTGGATCCAGTCTCGGACGTTCTCTCCCGCTCCGTAGAGCTTCGGACGGATGCCGCGGATGACATTCGTGATCTGCCGTGGGATGAACTTCTCGACGTGCTGGAAGGGGCCGTAGTTGTTCGAGCAGTTCGAGATCGTCGCCTGGACACCGAAGGACCGGACCCATGCACGGACGAGCAGGTCGCTGCCCGCCTTCGTGGAGGAGTACGGCGACGACGGATTATAGGGAGTCAATTCCGTGAAGCGCGCCGGGTCGTCCAATTCGAGATCGCCGTACACCTCGTCAGTGGAGATGTGGTGGAAGCGGCGGGTGTGCTTGCGAGCAGCTTCCAGCAGGGTATACGTGCCGATAATGTTGGTGTCGAGGAACGGCCGCGGGTCGTGGAGGCTGTTGTCGTTGTGCGACTCGGCTGCGTAATGCACGACCGCGTCGACCTCGGCGAAGAGTTCGTCCACGAGAGGTGCGTCTGTGATGTCGCCGTGCACAAGGCGCACCCGGTCTTCGGGGAGCCCGGCCAGGGAGGCACGGTTACCGGCATAGGTGAGTGCGTCCAAGACGGTGACACGGTGGTCGGTCGTTGCGATCACGTGGTGCACGAAATTCGAACCGATGAAGCCGGCGCCGCCGGTGACAAGAAGGTGTAACATCAACGTCCCCGTCCGAGGATCTCGAGAAGGTAAGCGCCATAACCTGACTTCATCAGCCCGGCTGCCCGCTCGCGCAGGCTTGCGTCATCGATGAAGCCCTCGCGCCAGGCGACCTCTTCGGGCATTCCGATGCGCATGCCGGTACGGCGCTCCATGGT
>Ga0308159_1002235_pt1 | contig 23063 bp, 20 predicted proteins | sample PhyCR1_FD_201040 | JGI IMG/M metagenome (GOLD analysis project Ga0308159, IMG submission 201040) | Phyllosphere microbial communities from UC Gill Tract Community Farm, Albany, California, United States - DLSLC.R1 | ecosystem: Host-associated > Plants > Phyllosphere > Unclassified | place: USA... | reverse complement strand
TTGTCGGCGATCGAAGTCGATACCGCATCGGCGCCGACCGTCCAGCCGTGGTAGGCCTCCAGCACACTGAGCATGTCGCGCCCGCCGCTGTAAGCCCAAGCCAGACGAATCGCCAGGTCATTGGCCTCGCTGCCGCTATTGACCAGAAACACCCGATCCATGCCCTCCGGCGCCAACTTCAGCAGGCGCTCGGAAAACTCGGCGACCGCCGCATAGTTGAAACGCGAATTGGTGTTGAGCAGCGACCACTGGCGCGCCGCCACCGCCGCCATGCGCGGGTGGCCGTGACCGAGCACCGCGACGTTGTTGAGCATATCCAGATAGGAACGGCCCTGCATGTCGATCAGATGATTGCGCCAGCCGCGCTCGATGCGCGGCGGGTCGACGTAATAGTGTTTCTGCGTACGGGCGAAACTGGCGTCGCGCCGTTCGAGCAGGGTTTTGCCGTCCAGTTCCGGCTCGGCATCACAGGCCAGCCCCAGCACCGTGGCCGGCGAAGGACTCAGGGCCTGCCACGCCGCTGCACGCGTTGGCGCGCAGAACAACGGCGCCGGCATCTGCGCGTCACGGCAAAGTTGCACCAGCAACGGTCCGCTGACCGAGCCCAGCGCCTGCCCCTTGGCCAGCGTCGGACCGCTTGGCAGCGAGGCCGTCACGCCCCACAGGCGCACGCTGAGCTGTTGGCTGTCCAGACACAGCCCGCCGTCAGCCGTCTCGCGCAGAACAGCGGCGAACGGCGCTTGCACAACGCTGCCATGGGGAACACGCAATTCGACATGCAGCGGGAAAGTCTGCGGCTCGACGGCGCTATCAGGCTGTGTGCGTGACAACCGATACTGACCATAACGGCTCGCCGCGAGGCCATGCACGGCCGCGGCTTCGTCCAACAGGCGCTGATCAACGCCCGCCTGCTGCCAGTTGCCGGCTTCGAAATGCGGACTCAGAACGCCAAGGTCGATCAGGGCAAACTCGCGTCCGACCAGTCCAGGCAGCAACGCTGCGAAATCGGCGCTGTCGATCACCGGCAGGCTGTGCCCCACCGCAGTAAGGATCGCCGCTTCCATCAGCGCCAACGGCACCGAAGTGGCGACATGGAAAATTTCCCACTCGTGGCTGAGGTTGTCGCGGCTGTAGCTGTTGGTCGGATCGATGCTGACCTGCTGCTCGCCGCTAAGCACCAGCACCGCTGCGCGCGCGACGATCAACGGCCAGAGCGCCTGCAATTCCTCATATTGCAGCGGATTGACCGCATGGTAGGCCTGCACCGCCGGAAGGATGACAAACGGATCGCCGTCGGCGTGATGCAGCAATGCCGCGCAGGTCACCGACAGATCGGTAATGCGCCAGGTGCGCACCAGATCGCCGAAATCGATCACGCCCTGCAACTGCCAGTGACGCTGGGCATCACGCGCCCAGACGACATTGTCATCGGTGATGTCCATGTGGATCGCCTGCACCGGCAGCTTGTCCTGCAGCGGCTGCAAACGGCGCTCGGCGTGTTCGGCAGCCTCGGCGATCAATGTGCGTTGCTGTTCGTCCTTGATCACCGGCAGCAGATGCTCGATCAAGGCGCTGGCGTGGCGTGCGTCCCATTGCAAGGTACGCGCAAGGCCGGGATGGTCGAACCCGGCGAGGGCCAGATCCATCTCACCGCACAGCCGGCCGAAGCCTGCCACTACCTTGTGGCCAAGATGCTCGAGATGCGTCAGCGATTGGCCCTCGATGTAATCGAGCAGCCGCACATGCACCGCCTCACCGCTGGCCTGCAGCGTCAGCAAGTCCTCGCCGTTTTCCGCCACGATGACGCGCGGCACCGTTATCGCCGAGTGCTCGGCCAGATATTTCAGCGCTGCATGCTGGGCTTGCAACTCCACCAGTGCGTAATCGCCCCGGCAGATTTTCAACACGTAGCGCCCACGCGGGCTGTCGACACGGTAGTTGAGGTCCTGCTGACTGCCGAGTGCGTGCAGTGCGCCGCTGAGCCCGTAATGCTCCGCCAGCCATTGCTGCGCTTGCTCCTGCGAAACCTGCGGGCTGGGCAAACTGGCGCGATGAGTCAACGTGGCAAGCGGCATGGAACGACCCCTGAAATTTTATTAGGCGCTTATATCGCCATTGCTTCCGGCGATGCGCAACTCTTTATCACACGACAAAGCAGTTGGACGCGGCAACGGCGTGGCGAGAGCCCCGCTGGAAAAATTTCACACAGGACTTTCAGATTGAGTTTCCGCGCAACTCTGGGCAACCTGCGTGCTGAATTTCCACGCAGGATGCAATCCTTGTCATGTCCTTCCGTCGCCTCGCCCTTTCGAATAAAAAGGTTCGCAACATCCCTCGCCGACTACGTGCCTTGGCTAACTGGGCCGCTGACTTCGAGGGGTATTTCCCAGCCGGCCTGACCCAGGAAAGTAAATACTGCAACTGGAAAATTCCGGTCCACATGTCGTTGGTGGAAGGAAAACAGGCAACCGCCGAACTGAAAAGGCAGTGCGCGCAGCACATGGTCGACGCAGCACAGCATCTACGCATGTCTCGTCCAGCGGGCGCCATCGACTGCCGGGTTGTTGCAGCCATTTGTGTTCCGGGCATGTTTTCCAGCGAAATCTGTATCTATACAGACCTCGAATACCATCGCGGCCATATTCCTTTGGCTGACAGCGAAGAAGTCGAAACCGGTAGAAGCCTGGCTCAGGAATGGGGACTCGTCCTGCCACCCGGCATGGGTGAACGAGGCTTACGCTACAAGGTTGAAAACTGGGAAGGCCAGATTTATGAGGAAGAACGCTGGTATTTCGGCGAGGTCGATTAATTCGACCAAGCCATCCTCGCTCGCACTGCGCAGCACTTTGCGCAAGAATGACGGCCATTCACACCTGACTACGGAAATCCTCATGAATGTAATCACCACCGATCTGCCCGGTGTTCTGATCATCGAACCCAAGGTATTTGGTGACGAGCGCGGTTTCTTCTACGAGAGTTTCAACGCCAAGGCGTTCCAGGACGCGACCGGCCTAGATACGCAATTCGTCCAGGACAACCATTCGCGCTCGCAAAAAGGCGTGCTGCGTGGCCTGCATTACCAACTGCAGAACACCCAGGGCAAACTGGTTCGCGTGACGGTCGGCGAGGTGCTGGACGTGGCCGTGGATATTCGTCGCAGCTCGCCGCACTTCGGCAAATCGGTGGCGGTGCGCCTGTCGGCGGAAAATCATCGTCAGTTGTGGGTGCCGGAAGGTTTCGCCCATGGTTTTGTGGTGTTGAGCGAGTTCGCCGAATTTCTTTACAAGACCACCAATTATTACGACCCCTCGTCCGAACGCAGCATCCGCTGGGACGATCCGGCGCTGGGCATCGACTGGCAACTGGACGAAGCGCCGAAGCTGTCGGCCAAGGACCAGGCCGCCGCGCTGCTCAAGGACGCTGACGTCTTCGCTTGAGGCCGGGCATAATGCGCCTGTCCCTACAGGCGCTACCGGCTCATGAAACCGAATCTTCCCCGCAGACCCCGCTGGCGTAGCCTCGCCTTGCTCGCGCTGTGCCTGGCGCCGCTGTTATGGCCGCTGGAGCATCTGGCCGAGCGCTATTACCGCAGCGAACTGGCCGGGCAGAACCGCCAGACCCTCGATCTCTACGTCGCCAACCTGCTCGGCACCCTGCATCGTTATGAAGTATTGCCGCAGATTCTCGGCGACTTGCCGGCGCTGCGCGCCGTGCTTGGCGCGCCAGACGATGGCGTTACCCAAGGCAATGCCAATCGCCTGCTGAAGAACATCGCCGCGCAGACCGGCGCCGAAGTGATGTACCTGATGGACACCAGCGGCCAGACGCTGGCGGCGTCGAACTGGGATAAACATGACAGCTTCGTCGGCCGCAACTTTTCCTTCCGCCCGTATTTCAGCGAAGCCATGGCTGGGCGCCTCGGGCGTTTCTTCGGCCTCGGCACGACGTCGGCCAAACGCGGGTACTTTTTCGCTGCCGCCGTGCGCAACGGCGAAAAAATCATCGGCGTGCTGGTGATCAAAGTCGACCTCGACCACACCGAAAGCCTGTGGGGCAAAACCCCGGAACAACTGTTGGTCACTGACCACAATGGCGTGGTCATCCTCACCTCGCGGCCGGAATGGCGATTCCGCTCGACACGCAATCTGAGCGACAACGAGCGCTCGGCAATCACCGCAATTCAGCCGTACCCGACGCGTGAGCCGCGGCCGCTGAACCTCAGCGCCGACGCCTGGCTGATCCAGACGCACGACATTGCCGAAACCGGTTGGAGCGTCAGCATCCTCGCCCCGCGCACGCTGATCGACCGTCCGGTGCGCACCGTTGTGGCAATTGGCGGCGCGACGCTGCTGGTGGTGATGCTGTTGGTGGGTTTGATGATGCAGCGCCGGCGGCATTATCTGGAGCGCATCGCCTTCGAGGCCAAGGCGCGGCGCGAGCTGGAAGGCCGGGTTGCCGAGCGCACCAGCGATCTCGAAGGCCTCAACCGACGCCTGAAACAGGAAGTGCTCGAACGCGAAACCGCGCAGCAGGAATTGGTTCGTGCCCAGGATGATCTGGTTCAGGCCGGCAAACTGTCGGCGCTGGGGACGATGTCGGCGAGCATCAGCCACGAACTCAACCAGCCGCTGGCGGCGATCCGCAGCTACGCGGAAAACGCCGAGGTGTTGCTTGATCATCAGCGCACCGACGACGCACGCGGCAATCTCAAACTGATCAGCGAACTGACCGGGCGCATGGCCTCGATCATCGCTCACCTGCGCGCCTTCGCCCGACGCGATCGCCACGCCCCGGAAAGCGTGGCTTTGCAACCGGCGCTCGACGATGCGCTCGCCCTGCTGGCCAAGCGTCGACGCAGCATGGAAGTCGAACTGATCCGCGATCTACCCGCCGCCACGCTGTGGGTCGAGGCTGGCGAAACGCGCTTACGCCAGGTCCTCGGTAACCTGCTCGCCAACGCCCTCGACGCCCTGACGGAAAAAGGTCCACCGCGCAAACTGTGGCTGAGTGCCGAATCCACTACCGATGGCGTCAATCTGTACATCCGTGACAACGGCCCGGGGTTCTGCATGGAAGCCCTCGGCCGCGCCAGCGAGCCCTTCTACACCACCAAGACCCGCACCCAGGGTCTGGGTCTGGGCCTGGCCATTTGTGAAACGCTGATGCGCGCCTTCGGCGGTGAACTGTCGTTCGCCAACCACAAGCAAGGTGGCGCTCTGATTACCCTGCGGCTGCGCGCCGGCGCGCCCGGGGTCAGCCTGCAACCCTCCGAGGACCGAAGTGCATGACCATCGACAATCGCATTCAGGTGGTGTTGATCGACGACGATCCGCACCTGCGTCAGGCCCTCGGTCAGACGCTGGATCTGGCCGGCCTGAAAATCCTGCCCTTGTCTGAAGCCAAAGGTTTGGCCGCGCAACTGGAGCGTGACTGGCCGGGCGTGGTGGTCAGCGATATTCGCATGCCGGGCATGGACGGCCTCGAACTGCTGAGCGAATTGCACGCACAGGACCCGGAGCTACCGGTGTTGCTGATCACCGGCCATGGCGACGTGCCGCTGGCGGTCCAGGCGATGCGTGCGGGTGCTTATGACTTTCTCGAAAAACCCTTCGCCAGCGACGCGCTGCTCGACAGCGTGCGCCGCGCGCTCGCCTTGCGCCGTCTGGTGCTGGATAACCGCAGCCTGCGCCTGGCCCTCAGTGATCGCAATGAGCTGAGCGCGCGGCTGGTCGGGCATTCAACGCCGATGTTGCGTTTGCGCGAGCAGATCGGCGCGCTGGCGGCGACCAAGGCTGACGTGCTGATTCTCGGCGAGACCGGCGCCGGCAAAGAAGTCGTCGCTCGCGCCCTCCACGACTTGTCCAGCCGCCGCAACGGCCCGTTCGTGGCGATCAACGCCGGTGCACTGGCCGAATCGGTGGTGGAAAGCGAACTGTTCGGCCATGAGCCCGGCGCGTTCACCGGCGCGCAAAAACGCCGGATCGGCAAGTTCGAATTTGCCAATGGCGGCACGCTGTTTCTCGATGAAATCGAGAGCATGAGCCTGGACGTGCAGGTCAAATTGCTGCGCATGTTGCAGGAACGCGTCGTCGAACGACTGGGTGGCAATCAACTGATCCCGCTGGACATCCGCGTCATCGCCGCGACCAAGGAAGACCTGCGCCAAGCTGCCGATCAGGGCCGTTTCCGTGCCGATTTGTACTACCGCCTGAATGTTGCGCCGCTGCGGATCCCGCCGCTGCGCGAACGCGGCGAAGACGCGCTGGTGCTGTTCCAGCACTACGCCGACGAAGCCAGCGCCCGCCACGGTCTGCCGCCCCACGAATTGCAACCGGCACAACGCGCCTTGCTGCTGCGTCACACCTGGCCGGGCAATGTGCGTGAACTGCAAAACGCCGCCGAACGCTTTGCCCTCGGCCTGGAACTGGCGCTGGACAACGGCGACGGCAGCGCCGGCGCACCGGTCGAAGTCGTCAGCGGCGGGCTTAGCGAGCAAGTGGAAAACTTCGAAAAAACCCTGATCGCCGCAGAACTGGCGCGCTCGCACAGCTCGGTGCGCAGCCTCGCCGAAGCCCTGGGCATTCCGCGCAAGACCCTGCACGACAAGTTGCGCAAACATGGCCTCAACTTCGGCGACAGCAGCCAGGGGGACGAGAACGAATGAGCGCCAACACTGACTATCTGCAATCGGTACTGCATCACGATATCCCGCTGACCGCCGAGATGGGCCTGACGGTACTCGAGTGGCGCGAACAGCAACTGAGCCTGCACTTGCCGCTCGCGCCCAACGTCAATCACAAGAGCACGATGTTTGGCGGCAGCCTCTACTGCGGCGCAGTGCTGGCCGGTTGGGGCTGGTTGCATTTGCGCTTGAAGGAAGAAGGCATTACGGACGGCCATATCGTGATTCAGGAAGGGCAGATCAGTTATCCGCTGCCGGTGACCGGTGATGCCACGGCGATTTGCCCGGCGGCTGACGCGGCGGTGTGGAAGAAGTTTCTGGCGATGTATCGGCGTTATGGGCGGGCGCGGTTGACGCTTGATACGCGGATCGTCAATCAGGGCAGTGAAGAGCACGCCGTGACGTTTACCGGGCAGTATGTGTTGCACCGTTGAAGATCAACGGCCCCTCACCCTAGCCCTCTCCCGGAGGGAGAGGGGACTGACCGAAGTGACTTGCGTTGTTCATCGACCTGAAAGACCGCAGCGATTGCGGATTCGGCAAAACTCGACCAGGCCGACGCGGCTCTCCAATATCCCCCGGTCGGCTCCCTCTCCTGGGGGAGAGGGCTGGGGTGAGGGCAATTCCGGGTCAGCACCTCAACCCCGGGCCAACTCCAACAACCGCGCACGCCACGAAGCCTTCGCCGGCAACGCCAGAAAGAACTCATTCAACAGCGATTCCCGCGGCGGATAACAAAACGCTTCTCCGCGCAGATCCAGCACCTCGCCCCCCGCGCCTTCCAGCACGCCCTGCGCCGCCGCCGTGTCCCACTGCGAAGTCGGTGCCAGCCGCGGATAACAATCCGCTGCGCCTTCCGCCAGCAAACAGAACTTCAGCGAGCTGCCAATATTGGCCAACTGCAGCTCGCCCAGACTGGCACTCAGCCCGGCCAGCAATCGCTCCTGCTCGGGGCTCGAATGCCGGCGGCTGGCAACCACGGTGAAGGCTTCGCCCGGTTGCAGCGCGTCACGCACGTGGATCGCCACCGGCGTACCGTGCTTGTCGCAACGCCACGCGCCAAGGCCGGCGCCGCCGACGTAGTAGCGACCATTGGTCGGCATCGACACCACGCCAAACACTACCCGACCGTTTTCGATCAGGGCGATGTTGACGGTGAACTCTTCACTGCCACTGATGAATTCCTTGGTGCCGTCCAGCGGGTCCACCAGCCACCAGCGCTGCCAGCCGGCGCGCACGCTTTGCGGGATATTGGCGTCTTCTTCTGATAACACCGGGATGCTCGGGTCCAGTGCTGTCAGCCCATCGACAATCAGGTGATGCGCGGCCAAGTCGGCTGCGGTCACCGGCGAATCGTCGGGCTTGGCCGTGACTTCGACGCCCGCACGCCAGAACGGCAGAATCGCCTCGCCAGCCTGCAATGCCAAGGCAACAACAGGCGCCATCAACGGGTGGGGGAAATTCATCGACATCTCACTCAAGATTGAAAGAACCGCGCTGAGTCAGCAGGTCGCGGGTCAGATACAGCGCCGCCAGCGCCCGCCCTTCGGAAAATTGCGGATTGAGCGCCAGCGCCGACAGCTCGCGCAGGTTGACCTTGTCGACGCGCATCGGCTCAGGCTCGTCGCCCTCCAGGCGCTCCTCGTACAGATCGGTGGCCAGCACCACCTGGATTTTCTGGCTCATGTATCCGGGCGACAACGACAGCTCGGTCAGATGTTCCAGTTGCCGCGCGCCGAAACCGGCCTCTTCCTTAAGCTCGCGCTCGGCGGCTGCCAGTACATCCTCGCCCGGCTCGATCAGGCCTTTGGGCAAGGATAATTCGTAGGCATCGGTGCCGCCGCAATACTCTTCGACCAGCACCGCATGTTCGGCATCGAGCATCGCCACGATCATCACCGCGCCGTAGCCCGCACCTTTGCCGACCAGCCGCTCGTATGTGCGTTCCACACCGTTGGAGAAGCGCAGCTTGAGTTCTTCGACCGCGAACAGACGACTGGTGGCGACGATCTCGCGGGCGAGTACGGTGGGTTTCTGGCGCATGCAAAGCTCCTTGGCGTGAACGCGCTACTATAACGCGGCTTTCCCGATTGTTTACCTCGGATATCCTTCTACCGCTCGAGACGTTGCCATGCCTTCATTACCGTGGTCCGACATCGATACCGTCCTGCTCGACATGGACGGCACGTTGCTGGATCTGCACTTTGACAACCACTTCTGGCTCGAACATCTGCCCCAGCGTTACGCCGAACTGCACGGGGTCAGCCGGGCCATGGCCGAGATGGAATTACAGCCGCTGTTCGAGCGCCATGCCGGCCAGTTGCAGTGGTATTGCCTGGACTTCTGGAGTGCGGAACTGAAATTGTCGGTGCGCGAACTGAAACAGGAAACCGCGCATCTGATCGCCTTGCGCCCGGACGCCGATACCTTTCTCGAGGCGATCAAGCGCGCCGGCAAACGGGTGATCATGATTACCAATGCGCACCGTGACTCGCTGTCGCTGAAACTGGAGCGGATCGAGCTGGCGCCGTACTTCGAACGGCTGATCAGCTCCCACGATTATGGGTATCCGAAGGAAAACCCGCAGTTCTGGGATGCCTTGCAGGCGGATATCGGTTTCGATCCGGCGCGCAGTCTGTTCATCGACGACACCTTACCGATTCTGCGCAGTGCACGGGCGTTCGGCGTGGCGCATCTGCTCGCGGTGAAAGAGCCGGACAGCCGTAAGGGGCCGAAGGACACCGCCGAATTTGCTGCGGTCGAGGACTATCGGGATTTGATTGCAGGGCTGTGAAACGGCATTGCGCCCTTCGCGAGCAGGCTCGCTCCCACAGGGAGAAGCGTTTCCCAGTAGGAGCGAGCCTGCTCGCGAAAGCGGTTTCGAAAGTTATTCAGGGATACGCAGCACTTGCCCTGGGTAGATCTTGTCCGGGTGCTTGAGCTGCGGCTTGTTGGCCTCGAAAATCTTGTTGTACTTGTTTGCGTCACCATACACGCGCTTGGAAATCGCGCTCAGCGTGTCGCCTTTTTCGACGGTGACAAACTTCGCGGCAGCAATGACAGCACCAGTCACGGTGATCTGATCCTCTACGCCAGTGATGCCTGCCACGTTGCCCAACGCCAAGAGAATCTTCTCTTTCTCTTCCTGGCTGGCCGCTTCACCCGAAGCAATCACTTTCTCGCCTTCGACCTTGACCTGAATCTTCGACGTGTCGATCCCAGTCAGTGCTTCCTGTACATGCTTGGTCAGCGCCGCACTGTTGGCTTCGGCCTTGTCCGGGGTCAGCGCATCGAGAATCTTTTCACCGGCTTCTTTCAAAAAACTGAACAGGCTCATTGCTTTCACTCCATGGAATAAAGGGTCAGTCGTCAAAGCCTAGACCACCCCAGCCAAACCCGGTTCCAGTCCGACCAATGACCCTGTGCACGCGCACGCGGTAGAATCGCCTACCCCGCCAACCTTTCCCGGAGCGAAGATGGACATCAAGCAACTGAAATTCCTCATCGCCCTCGACGAAACCCGTCACTTCGGCCAGGCCGCTGCGCGTTGCCACATCACCCAGCCGACCTTGTCGATGCGCCTGCGCAGCCTCGAAGAAGAACTCGACCTGCCGCTGGTCAACCGTGGGCAGCGCTTTGAAGGTTTCACCGCGCCGGGCGAACGCGTGCTGGCGTGGGCGCGCACGGTGCTGGCGGCTTATGACGGCTTGCAGGCAGAAGCAGCGGCCTGTCGCGGCAATCTGATCGGTACGTTGCGCCTGGGCGTGGTGCCGCTGTCGAGTTTCGACCCGCTGCCGCTGATGCAACGCCTGCATGCGGCGCACCCGGAGTTACGGTTCGAATTGTCGTCGCTGAGTTCCGAGCAGATCCTTGAACATCTGGCCAACAATCGCATCGACATCGGCGTGTCGTATCTGGAGCGTCTGGACAGCGAGCGATTCGATTCGCTGGCCTTCGACGAAACGCGTATGGGCCTGCTTTACGATCAGCGCTCGTTCACCTTTGGCGAAGAACCACTGAGCTGGGAAGCGCTGATCGATTTGCCGCTGTGCATGCTCACCAGCGGCATGCATTTTCGCCAGTCCATCGACCACAACTTCCACAGCCGCGGTCTGACCCCACAACCCTTGCTGCAAACCGACGCCGTGCACCAATTGCTGCAGGCGGTACACGGCGGCTTTTGCTGCGCAATCATGCCGCTCGATGGCGGTGCGGAAACCCTGGCTGATCACCTGCGCCTGCAACCGATCGAAAATGCGCGCACGCTGGCGCCGCTGGGTCTGATCATGCGCCGTGGCGCGCCGCGTTCGGCGCTTGCGGAAGCCTGTTTCGCGCTGTATCAGAAATCGCCTAAAGAGGCTTGATCGACGGCATCTATCGGCAGATCGGTAATAGCGATTAGACGCGACAACTTGACGCGCCTAGTCTTGACCTAGATCAAACCGTCGGTGATGCCATGAACGCCAAGCGCCCAGCCTGCGCGCCGCCAGCCCTCGAAACGCCCGCGCCCGCCGCCAGCCAGACCTACAGCTACAGCGATTTGCCCCGCGAGGAATCGGCCAGCACCGCGCTGGCCGAGGAGGTCGCGTTGGCGATTGCCTACAACGGCATCAGTCAGGCGGTGATGCTGGTGACGCCAACGGATCTGGAAGACTTCATTGTCGGCTTCAGCCTCGGCAGCGGCATCATTGCCGACGCCAGCGATATCTACGACCTGCAATTGACCGGCTCAGGCTCGGCGCAGTACGCGCAGGTGACCATCGCCAATCGCGCTTTCTGGAACCTCAAGCAACAACGTCGGCAATTGGCCGGCACCAGCGGTTGCGGTCTGTGCGGTGTCGAAGCGGTGGAACAGGCGCTGCCCGATCTCAACGTGTTGCCCGGTGCGCCGCTGCCGCCGATCGCCTGGCTCGACGGCCTGCGCCAGCGCATCGGCGCGTTTCAGCCGCTGGGCCAGCATTGCGGCGCGGTGCATGCAGCGGTGTTCATGAACGCCAACGGTGAGTTGCTGCTCGGTCGCGAAGACATCGGCCGGCACAACGCCCTCGACAAGCTGATCGGCGGCCTGATTCGGCAGAAAATTTCCACCGAGGGCGGCCTGGCGATTGTCACCAGCCGTTGCAGTCTCGAACTGATCCAGAAAGTCCTGCGTGCCGGTATCCAGACCCTTGTCAGTCTGTCGGCACCGACCGGGCTTGCCGTGCAATGGGCACGGCGCCACAACCTCAATCTCATCCACCTGCCGCAGAAAAGTGCGCCGCGGGTGTACAGCCCCGCGATGGAGAATCAAGCGTGAGCCAACATCATCAAGCCGACCAGAAACCTGTCCCGCGCTACAAGCCTTACAAAGGTGCCGCCGGCGGCTGGGGTGCCCTGATCAGTGTGGCGCAGGCCTGGTTGACCAGCGACAACGCGCTGAAGAACCTGCGCATGATGCTCAAGACCAACCAGAACGGCGGCTTCGACTGCCCTGGCTGCGCGTGGGGCGATTCGCCGGAAAGCGGCATGGTCAAATTCTGCGAGAACGGCGCCAAAGCGGTGAACTGGGAAGCGACCAAGCGCCGCGTGGATGCGAAGTTCTTCGCCAAGCACAGCGTCACTGCGTTGCTCGAGCAGAGCGACTACTGGCTGGAATATCAGGGCCGCCTGACCGAGCCGATGGTCTACGACGCTGAAACCGATCGCTACAAGCCGATCAGTTGGGAAGATGCGTTCGCCCTGATCGGCAAGCACTTGCGCAATCTGCCGAGCCCGGATCAGGCCGAGTTTTACACCTCCGGTCGCGCCAGCAACGAAGCGGCGTATCTGTATCAGCTGTTCGTGCGCGCTTACGGCACCAACAATTTCCCTGACTGCTCGAACATGTGCCACGAGGCCAGCGGCGTCGCACTCGCGCAAAGTGTCGGCGTCGGCAAAGGCACGGTGACGTTCGATGATTTCGAACACGCCGATGCGATTTTCGTCTGGGGTCAGAACCCCGGCACCAACCATCCGCGCATGCTCGAGCCACTGCGTGAAGCGGTGAAGCGCGGCGCGCAAGTGGTGTGCATCAACCCGTTGAAAGAGCGCGGCCTGGAACGTTTCCAGCACCCACAGCACCCAATCGAAATGCTCACCAACGGCGACAAACCGACTAACACCGCCTATTTCCGTCCGGCACTGGGCGGCGACATGGCGGTGCTGCGCGGCATGGCCAAGTTCCTTTTGCAATGGGAACGCGACGCGCAAAAGGCCGGCGAGCCGGCGGTGTTCGATCACGACTTCCTCAATGCCCACAGCGCCAACGTGCTGGAATACCTCGGTGTGGTCGATGACACGTCGTGGGAGCAGATCGTTGAGCAGTCTGGCCTGACTCTGGTGGAAATCGAACAAGCCGCGCGCATGTACGCCAAAGGCAAGAACGTGATCATGTGCTGGGCGATGGGCATCACCCAGCATCGCCATTCGGTGCCGACCATCCAGGAAATCGCCAACCTGATGCTGCTGCGCGGCAACATCGGCAAGCCGGGCGCCGGTCTGTGCCCGGTGCGTGGTCACAGTAACGTGCAGGGCGACCGCACCATGGGCATCAACGAGCGTCCACCGGTGGCGTTCCTCGATTCGCTGGAGCGCCGCTTCCAGTTCAAGGTGCCGCGCCACAATGGGCACAACGTGGTCGAGGCGATCCACGCGATGGCCGAGGGTCGCGCCAAGGTGTTCATCGGTCTGGGCGGCAACTTCGCCCAAGCCACGCCAGATAGCCCGCGCACCTTCCAGGCGCTGCGCAACTGCGACCTGACCGTGCAGATCAGCACCAAGCTCAACCGCAGCCACTTGGCTCACGGCAAAGACGCGCTGATTCTTCCGTGCCTGGGTCGTACCGACATCGATATCCAGAGCGAAGGCCCGCAAGCGGTCACCGTGGAAGATTCGTTCAGCATGGTTCACGCTTCCAACGGGCAGTTGCAGCCGCTGTCGAACCAGATGCGCTCGGAGCCGTCGATCATCGCCGGCATCGCCGCCGCGACACTGGGCAGCAAACCGGTGGACTGGAACTGGTTGGTGGCCGACTACGCACGCATTCGCGAACTGATCGCCGACACTATTCCGAACTTCAAGGACTTCAACGAGAAGGTGAAAAACCCGGGCGGTTTCTACCTCGGCAACAGCGCTGGCGCACGCAAGTGGAACACGCCGTCGGGCCGGGCCAATTTCCGTCCGAACCTGCTGCCCACGGATCTGGTGCACGAACGCACCCGCGCCACCGGGCAACTGCCGGACCTGATCCTGCAATCGATGCGTTCCCACGATCAATACAACACCACCATTTACGGTCTCGACGATCGTTATCGTGGCGTCAAAGGCCAGCGCGACGTGTTGTTCGTCAACGAGGCCGACATTATTCGCCTGGGCTTCCGTCCGGGGCAGAAGGCCGACATCGTGTCGCTATGGGACGATGGCCGCGAGCGCCGGGTGAAAGGTTTTACATTGTTGGCGTTCGATATTCCTGCCGGGCAGGCGGCGGCGTACTATCCGGAAGTCAATCCGCTGGTGCCGCTGGAAAGCACCGGCGATGGCAGCCACACGCCGACGTCGAAATTCATTGCGATCCGCCTGGAAGCGGCGAGTGAGACTGGGTTGATCATGGCGAAGTCGGCTTAATCGGCGCTAGTACCGGCCCCTTCGCGAGCAGGCTCGCTCCCACAATTGCAATGCAATCTACTGTGAGAGCGAGCCTGCTAGCGAAAGCGATGGAACTGTCAACTTGGCAACCGTGCGGGACACTTTTCAATCGCCCACAAAAAAGGCCGTTTTTGCATAAAAACGGCCTGTCCGAAGTAGCTAAAGACCGGCGAAAATCGGTTAAGTTCCGGTGAAAAAACAGTAACTTGCATTATTGTATACAAGTCGTGTTATTCGTCGGATTTTGATTGTCACGCCCATTGCAGAGCCTCAGGATCGGCGCCGTCATCCCTTTGAGGCTCATCCTCTATGAAGTTCTCCTCGATTCTCTTGTTGTCCCTTGGCCTGGTCAGTGGCTTCGCTTCTGCCGGCGGCACCACCGAAGCAGGTGTGGGCGGCGCATTGGGCGGGGTTCTTGGCTCGGTCGTCGGTCAATCTCTAGGCGGCAATACAGGTTCCACCATCGGCGCAGCCCTGGGCGGCGCGGGTGGTAGCGCGGTCGGCGCAGACAAACGCAGCCGTGGCGAAGCCGCCATTGGCGGTGCATTGGGCGCGGCCGGTGGTAACGTCGTTGGACGCAGTCTGGGTGGCACTACCGGCAGCCTGATCGGTTCCGCGGCAGGTGGCGGCGCAGGCGGCGCGCTGGGCAACTACATGGGCAACAAGAGCGATGACGATGATCGTCATTACGATCGCCGCGATGATCGCCGCTACTATCGCGATCGTGGTCACCCAGGCCGTGGCCACGCTTACGGCCATCGCAAGCATCACAAGTACTATCGCCACCGTTAAGGCGAGGCTTGAACAAAAATCGCAGCCCGAGGGCTGCGATTTTTTTTGCCTGTTTCAGACGGCCAATCGCTCAAGCGCTGCGCGCAGCCCGGGCGGAATCGGCACCGGCTGATTGCTCGCCCGGTCCACGAAAACATGCACGAAGCGCCCGGCCGCACAGGCCTCCGCCTCGCCGACCTTGAACACCGCCAGTTCGTACTGCACCGAACTGTTGCCCAGCTTGCCCACGCGCAAACCGATTTCGATCAGATCCGGGAAGGCGATCGAGGCGAAATAATCGCAGGCTGAACTGACCACAAAACCGACCACTTCGCCGTCATGGATATCCAGACCGCCGACCTGAATCAGATAAGTGTTCACGGCGGTGTCGAAGAAGCTGTAATAGGTGACGTTATTGACGTGACCATAGGCGTCGTTGTCGTGCCAGCGCGTGGTGATGGGCTGGAAGTGTGGGTAGTCGGTGCGTTGGGGGGTCGGGTTGGACATTGATCCTCGATTCCTGAAAGTGTTTTGGCGAGTCTGATGTAAAACCGTGGCTCGCTCACACAGGAATCCACGATCCAATGTGCGAGCGAGCCTGCTCGCGAAGAGGTCAGCACAGCCGCAATATTTCAGTGATCAGCAAACCCCTTCCCCTGCGCCGCCAGTTCGCCAATCAACCGCGCCGGTTTCCACTGATCACCCTGGCGCGTCTCCAGCGCCAGCAGACGCTGATGAATATCCGCCAACCCTTGCTGATCCGCCCAGGCCATCGGCCCGCCCTTGTCGACCGGGAAGCCGTAACCGTTCAGGTACACCAGATCGATGTCATGGGCTGACTCGGCAATGCCTTCCTGGAGAATCTTCGCCCCCTCGTTGACCAGCGCCAGCAAACAGCGCTCGAGGATTTCCTCAGGACCGATCTCGCGGCGCTGGAAACCCAGCCTGTCACTGACCTGCAACACCAGTGCGTCAACCTCGGGGTCATGCTCAGCCTGTCGGCTGCCGGGTTCGTAATGGTAATAACCGTTGCCGGATTTCTGCCCGAAGCGGCCCAGCTCGCACAGACGATTGTCGACCTGCACCTCTGGCGCATCCTGGCCTTTGCCGGCCAGTTCGCGGGCACGCCATTCCAGATCGATGCCGACCACGTCGTACATGCGGAACGGCCCCATAGCGAATCCGAAACCCTGCAGCGCTGCATCAACCTGATGCGGGTAGGCACCTTCGAGCAGCATCTTGCGCGCTTCCAGCACGTACGGGTGCAACATGCGATTGCCAATGAAGCCATGGCAATTACCCGATACCACACTGACCTTGCCCATGCGCTTGCCCAGCGCAAGAGCCGCCTGCAGCGCTGCCGGCGCAGTCTGCGCACCGCGGACGATCTCCAGCAGTTTCATGATGTGCGCCGGGCTGAAGAAATGCAGGCCCAGCACTTGCTCCGGACGGCGCGTGGCCGCGGCAATCGCATCGATATCCAGCGCCGACGTGTTGCTGGCGAGCAGCGCTTCAGGCTTGAGCAGGCCATCCAGTTCGCGAAAGATCTTTTGCTTGAGCTCAAGATTTTCGTACACCGCTTCGATCACCAGATCGACATTGCGAATCGCCGCATAATCGGCAGCGGCACTGACCCGGGCGATACGCGCGTCAGCCTCGGCCTGATCGATCCGTCCCTGGCGCACGTTGTGCGCGTAGGTTTCGGCGACAGCGGCGAGCGCCTGTTCGAGCATCTGTGGATTGTTGTCCACCCATTGCACCGCGACGCCGGCATTGGCCAGGCACATGACGATGCCACGGCCCATGGTGCCCGCGCCGATCACCGCAGCTTGCTGAATATCGAAGGATGTCTGGCTCATGTTGTTCTCTTGTTGGCGATCCAAAGACTCGAATCACCATAGTCAGCCAATCACGGTTTTTGAAGTTTATTACCGTGATGGTTGGTATTCAGCGGATGGATAGAGGCGTGCCTGATCCGCCGCTTTCGCGAGCAGGCTCGCTCCTACAAAGTCCCGGTCAGCCAGGTAGATTGTCAGCAGCCCAACGGCGCACTTCAGCGAAGGGATACTCCTCCAGCGCCGCGAACCCTGAAATCGTCCGCGCCTTGAGTTTGGTGAACAGCGGCACGCTGATCCCGCACAAGAACCGCGTCAGCCGCTCGGCCGATGGCATCGCTCCGGTGTGCTGCTCGTGCTTGTGGATAAACTCGCCACACAACTGCGCAAAGTTTTCATCCACAAGCGCTGGTAGCTCCGGCGCTGCAGGCAGTCGTGCAACGTGGCCGTGACACACCGAACAATGGCCACATTGTTGCGGAGCATTGTGGTCGCCAAAGTATTCGGCCAGGCGATAACCCAGGCAGCGTTCGCTGGCGAACATCGCAAGCATGGTGTGAATACGCGTGATTTCAGCCTGCTCATGGCGGGTGAAATAGTCGTGTAGCTCGGTGCTCAAATGTTCACTATCGAAATCACTGCGCAGCAGGCTGTAGACCTCGGTCATCTGCTTGCTTTCCAGCTCAATCCAGCCTTTTTCCTGAAAATAATCCAGCGCCTTGACCACCCGACTGCGCTCGGCGGAATACCCCGTATACATCGCATCGAAATTCACCGTGGCCCACGAACGTGCACGGGTTGAGGTCTGGATCAGCGCGGTAACGAAGTCCCGGCGTTCGCCGTCGAAACGCTCAAGCAGTACCTCCGGCTCCAGCAGGTATTTGAAGCGGTAGTCAGCGTAATAGGCGTAGCGCGGCGCGATCAAACCGCGCAGTTCCAGCTGAACCAGCAAAGTCTTCAGCGGCAACGAGCGAATGTTGCTCTGGTCCGCCAGCGGTCCGAGCATGAACTCCCACTGCCCCTGCACTGCCGAGGCCTTGATTTCATCCAGCACGTAACGAATGCCTTCACGCTCCGGGGTGTCGCCGTAGACGAAGTTTTCCAGCACGTTGAGGCTGTCGCGATTGGCCAATACCAGACAATCGGACGGTTGCCCGTCGCGACCGGCGCGGCCGATTTCCTGACTGTAGTTTTCGATGGACTTGGGCAGGTCGAAATGCACCACGTTGCGAATGTCGCTCTTGTCGATGCCCATGCCGAACGCGATGGTTGCCACGATGCAATTGGACTGCCCGGCCATGAAGCGTTTCTGGATCGCTTCGCGTTTGTCATGAGGCAGACCGGCGTGATACGCCTGGGCCTCAATGCCATTGCGTTCAAGGTGCTCGGCGATGTCTGCGGCGGTTTTCTGCAAGGTCACGTAGACGATGCTCGGCTGTCCCGCTCGCGCGCTCATCCACTCGACCAGACGCCGACGCTTGTCCTCACCGCGCACCGGTTCGACCAGCAGATTGAGATTGGGTCGGAAGAAGCCGGTGGTCACCACGTCCTCGGCGGCGATATTGAATTTGGCCTGCATGTCGGCAATGACATTCGGTGTTGCCGTGGCGGTCAGCAGCAGGGCTTGCGGGATGTTGAACTGGCGCTGGTAGTCCGGCAGCTTCAGGTAGTCGGGCCGGAAATTGTGGCCCCACTCGGAAATACAGTGCGCTTCGTCCACGACCAATAACGAGATGGGCACCTGCTGCAGAAAGTTGCGAAAGCGCTCGTTTTTCAAGCGTTCCACCGAGACCATGAGGATCTTCAATTCACCCGAACGGGCGCGGGCCATCACCGCACTGGCGTCATCACGGTTCTGCGCCGAATCGATGCTGCCGGCCGAGATGCCATGGCGATGCAGAAAAGCCAGTTGATCCTGCATCAACGCCAAGAGCGGCGACACTACCAGCGTCAGATGCGGCAACAACAGCGCCGGCAGTTGATAACAAATCGACTTGCCGGAACCGGTGGGAAAAATCGCCGCCGCCGAGCGCCCGGCCAGCACCGCACTGATCGCGGCTTCTTGCCCGGGTCGAAACTGTGAGAAACCAAAAACCTGTTCCAGGGTGTTGTGCATTCGCTGTCACTCCGTTGACTGCTGCCATGCCAACAGCCTAGCGGGCGATCGCAGCGAGTCGAGAAAAGGTCGGGGGCAAATCGATTCGGAATGATACCGCGTCGGGAAATGCTCAACGCAAAGGCATGCGGAACACAGTGAAAAAGAGCCAATTCCGTTCAAGCGAGTGTCGGACGCCTGGAAACTTCCTACCGACTCCGAGGCAAACGCTGTGAAGGTCGACCACGAATCGTCTGCCCCACAAGTAGGAATATTCACCGGTCGATTCCTGGCCAAAACAAATCGCGAAAACGCGTAGGAAAGATCGCTCAATTGACGAAAAAGTCCCTACGAATACTGTCCATAGCGGCTGTCTTGTCTCACCGCAAAACGCCCTTCTATAGTGACCGGCGCGGCCTGAACACACTGCCAGCCCGCCCGAACGCCTCAGCACAGGACACGCCTGACCATGATCAACCGCTACCGCCCGCTCAAGACCCGCTACAGCGAAAACCCCGTCCTGCTTATCGACAGCCATGCCAGCCCGCGCGACCTTATAGACGCCGCCGATCAGCGCTTGCGCGCCGCCGGAGATTTGCTGGAAACACTCTATTGCCTATGTTTTAAACAGGCAGATGTGAAAGACATTCCCAATATCGTCAACGCGCTTTATTTGCTGGTACAGGATGGCTGCGACTTGCTGGAAGTCGCCAAACATAACTCGCCACAAGCAACTTACAACTAACCAACACTACAAACATAGAAACAACAGAACGCTTTATTTATCCACACAACAAGCACTAACTTGTTTGCTCTTACAACTAACCAAGGGCAACACAATGACTGTTTTAACAATTTTCTTTTGCGGTACCGGCTCCAACAAGTTTGATGTCACCCATGAAAACTTCTGGGACGGCGAACTGGTTTCTACACTGGCTGCCAACCATGCGGGCCGCGAGTTCGCTGAATGGATCGTCGTCGACGGGCCGGGCAGTGGCAACCTGCAAGCCGACGACCTGTTTACCAAAACCAAGGAATACGGGCTCACCGGTACGCTGTTTGGCAAAGGCTGGGAAGAGAACGTGCAGCACGCCGTGAATATCATCAAGGGCAAATGCAACTGGCAGCGCGAACAACTTACAGAAGAAGGATACAACCGTCTGAAAGCCGCCGGCATTCCTATCGAAGATGTAAAAATTGAAGGTTCATGGTTCTGGCGTAAATACAACTACGGCGATCGCAGCGTCACCCAGCAAACGTTACAAGAACAGATTATCAAGACGTTCCGCAAGGACGGTGTAATCCCGACCCAAGTCAATCTGGTGGGCTGGAGTCGCGGCGGAATCAGCTGCCATATGTTGGCCAACGCAATGTTGAATGATCCACAGCTGAACCATATTCCGGTGAATATCTTCGCTCTTGATCCGGTGCCGGGCATTGGCAACTTCCAGGACCAGCGCGTCAAGCTCGGTGCCAATGTCAAAGAGTACGTCGCGTTCTATGCCCGCGATGAGCGCTCCAAAGGCTTCAGTTGCGTCATTCCACAGACCGCGGTCGGCACCAAAACCTGCATCTACCCCATGGCCGGCCGCCACGCGACCATGGCCGGCAACGCCACCGCCGCCGGCGGCGTACCGACCAGCAGCAGCGATCTGAAAACTTTCATCGAACCGGGCCGAGTCGTCCGCCACTTCGCCGAAACCTGCCTCAAACGCTGGGGCGTGCAACTGAACAAAACCCTGAACCTCAGCGAAGCCGACCTGCTGCGCCTCACCGGCGCCATCGCCAGCGACGAAGCGCGCTACAAACTGATGCACAAGGTTTCCTACACCTACTTCACCGAACTCGATCAAGGCGAGCGTTATGTGTCGCTGGGCAGCAAAGGCGTGCCGTTCTCGGCGGTGAAGGGTTCGATCTACGCGCCGGCAACGGGATTGACGACCAGCGTGCTGGACGTTTCGGCATATCGGCATGTTCGTTAACAAAAAACCAACCCTGTGGGAGTAGAACAATGAACAGCATGAGTGATGAGTTAGACCCGCCTAGTGATATAGACGCCTACAACGCATGGTTCATCCGACAGGTCCAATCCAGTCTTGAGGATCCTCGACCCGGAATTCCTGATGATGCAGCAAGAAAACTGATGGCGGATAAACGCGCTCGTTTAAAACTGAAGGTATCTCAGCGGCAATGACCTATCGAATCTACGTCCCGTTCCTACAAGGACAGACTCCTTGTCTTCTATCGGCGCCGTGTAGCTCCTCTCTATAGTCGTGCCTGTCGCTGCTAATCAGCGGCTCGGGCTTGGTCACCCGTATTAGATGTGCATTCACAGTCGTTGTATGCTGCTGGCGCTTTTTGTGTCAGCACGCTTTATGGCGGCTGTGTTCGGGACGCCCTCGGGCGTGCCGGTTGTGAATGCCTCATCGGTTGACCAACCCGAACGCAGTCCGCCACCTATCGCTTGGTCACGGTGGGTGCGGATTCTCATGACGCAAAACGAGGCATAAACAATGAAAACATGGAATCAATTCACCTCCGATCGCTACCGCCCACTCGAATCCAATCTCACCGACACCAAACCTCTAATCATCGACACAGCCGCCAACCCTCAAGACATTCTCGAATGCGCCGTCCAGCGCCTGCGCGCTTCAAGCGACCTGCTGCGCACTCTCTACTGCCTCAACTTCAAACAAGCCGACGTCGAAGACATCCCGCACATCACCCATGCGCTTTACCTGCTGACGCAGGATAGCTGTGAGCTACTGCAGGTAGCGCAGCAGCGGATGGTCAACTGGAAAGCTCCAGCCTAGGGCTAAATCAGACGTTCGCTCTCCTGCAGGTGCGATCAGGCACAGCCTTTCTTTCAAACACTTCGGCATTGCCTCGAAGTAAGTCACTGGCGTACATTGACTATGATTTTTATTGAGACTTCAGTCTTCACCCGCCGAGTAATAGAGCTATTGGACGACGAGACTTATGCTGCCTTTCAACGGCAGTTGGCCGTGAATCCGTCAATCGGCGACGTCATCGAAGGGTCAGGAGGAGTTCGTAAAGCTCGGGTGGCTTCTAAAGGCCATGGCAAACGTGGTGGAGCCCGAGTGATTTATTACCACTTCGTTTCGGCATCACAGATCGCTTTGTTGATGATCTACGCAAAAAATGAACAACACGACCTGACTCATGATGAGCGGAAAGCTTTGAAAGCAATGATTGGAAACTGGAGACAACCATGAGCAAGTTTTTCGATGAGCTGATGGAAAGCGTGCAAGAGATGGATGAGATTCTGCGAGGTGAACGCAAACCTTCCCGCGAATTCTATGTTGATGCACTACAGGTCAAAGAAATTCGAAGAGCCACCGGCATGACTCAAGCAAAATTTGCAGCCTTGATAGATGTCCAGCTTGGAACGCTGCGTAATTGGGAGCAAGGTCGTCGCCAACCCACCGGGCCGGCAAAAGCGCTGCTCAAAGCTATTTATAACGACCCTGTTCATGTGTTGAACGCGCTGGCTGACTGAGCGATGCAGCCCCCCAGAAACGAACCCGCTAAAGCCATGCACGGCTGCTATGAACCGCCTGGGTATCAAGGCGCACGCATGACCATGGCAAATCGTCATGCAGGTTCTGGTTAGTTTTTCCCCACAAAAAAAACCGCCCCAAAGGGCGGCTTTTCCATTATCTACAACCGATGCTTACAACTTAGGCCCTGCAGCCTTGATCGCGTCGCTCACTTCGAACTTCTTGAAGTTCTCGATGAACAGACCGGCCAGTGCTTTCGCGGCTTCGTCGTATGCGGCCTTGTCAGCCCAGGTGTTGCGTGGGTTGAGCAGGACGGTGTCGACGCCCGGGACGGCCAGTGGCACGTCGAGGTTGATGGTGTCGAGGTGTTCGGTGGCGGCACCGATCAGCGCGCCGCTCTGGATCGCTGCGATCACTGCGCGGGTGGTCGGGATGTTGAAACGCTTGCCGACGCCGTAGCCGCCGCCGGTCCAGCCGGTGTTGACCAGGTAGACCTT
>Ga0308159_1002234_pt1 | contig 23072 bp, 19 predicted proteins | sample PhyCR1_FD_201040 | JGI IMG/M metagenome (GOLD analysis project Ga0308159, IMG submission 201040) | Phyllosphere microbial communities from UC Gill Tract Community Farm, Albany, California, United States - DLSLC.R1 | ecosystem: Host-associated > Plants > Phyllosphere > Unclassified | place: USA... | reverse complement strand
GGTGGGGCGGACGGGACAGGCATGGGGCTGGGTGCGGAATCGATGGGCTCGCGCAGCAGGCGCGGTGGGAGGGTCGCGAGGCCGTGGGGCTGCATCGTACGCCCTGGCATCACCGCCGCGATGGTGTCGTGAGGCCCGTCCCGGCCCGTGGGACGTGGGCCTGCTAGCATGGCCTGCCCATGTCTGCCGAATCCGCTGCTGCTCTCCCGTCGCCTCCGCGCAAGCCCCGGCGGCGGCGCGCGCCTGCGTGGAGCGAATTGCCGGTGGAATCGGTGCGCCGGTATCTGGAGCCGGGCCCCGTCGTGCTGGTGGGTTCGGCATGGCGCGGGCGTTGCGACCTCATGACCATGGGCTGGCACACCGTGATGGAGTTCACGCCATCCTTGCTGGGCTGCGTGATCTCCCGTGCCAACCACAGCCACGGACTGGTGCGCCGCGGCCGGGAATGCACGATCAACATCCCTGACGCCCGCTGGGTGGATGAAGTGGTCGGCGTCGGCAATTGCTCGGGCGCCGAGCTGGACAAGTTCGAGCGGTTCGGGTTCACCGCGGAGCCTGCCAGCCAGGTGGCCGCTCCGCTGGTGCGGGAATGCTTCGTGCAGATCGAATGCCGCGTCGCCGATACGCGCCTCGTCAACCGCTACGATTTCTTCGTGCTCGAAGTGCTCCGCGCGCGCGTCGATACGTCCGTGCGCCGGCCGCAGACACTGCACTACCAGGGCGACGGGGAATTCATGCTCTCGGGGCGAACGATCAGCCGCCGGGCGCTCTTCCAGCCGCACATGCTCTAGGCGCGTGTGGGGCGTCCAGCGGCGCTGCGGAAACGCGGTGCGCTACCGCCGAGTTCGCGGCGTTCGCTGACAAGGGCGGCAGTCCCGCGTGGCCAGACTGTCGGCAATCCTTCAGCCGACCGGCATTGCCGGGCCCCGCCATGCGCCTGCACCTCTTCGCCACCGACCCGTCTTCGTCCTCGTCCAGTGCTCCCGCCGGGCGGCGCGTCCTCTTGCGTCCCTGGACGCTGGCCCCGCTGGTGGCGGCCGCCGTACTGGCCGGATGCGGCGACACCGCGCGCCTGCCGCCCGAGGCCGGCATCGGCGCCAGCCCCACGCTGCCGGAGCCTCACAAATCCCTGATCCCCACCGTGCACATCGCGCCCGCCAAGGGGTGGCCCGACGGCGGCGCGCCCCAGCCCATGGCGGGCCTCGGCGTGACGCCGTTCGCACGCGACCTCCAGCATCCCCGCTGGCTGCTCGTGCTGCCCAACGGCGACGTGCTGGTGGCCGAGAGCGACAAGCCCGCATCCGAAGGGCCGCCGCCGGACGACGGGCTGGTGAAGAAGGTGCGCAACTGGGTCATGGGCAAGGTCATGGCAAAGGCGGGCTCCGGCCATCCGTCGGCCGACCGCATCACGCTGCTGCGCGATGCCGACGGCGACGGCGTGGCGGAAACGCGCAGTGTCTTCCTGCAGGGGCTGCATTCACCCTTCGGCATGGCGCTGGTCGGCAACGAGCTCTACGTGGCGAATGCCGATGCCGTCGTGCGCTTCCCCTACGTTCCCGGCCAGACGGCGATCACCGCCGCGCCCGCGAAGCTGGCCGACCTGCCGTCGCGGCCGCTCAACCATCACTGGACCAAGAACCTGATTGCCAGCGCCGACGGCACCAAGCTCTACGCCACCGTGGGCTCCAACAGCAACGTCGCGGAAAACGGCATGGAGGCCGAGGCGGGCCGCGCGGCGGTGTGGGAGATCGACCGGGCGACGGGTGCGCATCGCGTCTTCGCGAGCGGCCTGCGCAACCCCAACGGCATGGGCTGGGAGCCGGGCACCGGCGTGCTCTGGACGGTGGTCAACGAACGCGACGAAATCGGCAGCGATCTGGTCCCCGACTACCTCACCTCGGTGAAAGACGGTGGCTTCTACGGCTGGCCCTACAGCTACTGGGGCCAGCACATGGACGCGCGCGTGCAGCCGCCCCGGCCGGACCTGGTGGAAAAGGCCATCGTGCCCGAATACGCGCTCGGCAACCACGTCGCGCCCCTGGGGCTGGCGTTCGCGGGCGGCGCGAACGGTGCGGGAAGCACGGGTGCCGCGGTGCCGCCGTTGGCTCCCCAACTGGCCGATGGTGCCTTCGTCGGCCTGCACGGCTCCTGGAACCGCAAGCCGCGCAGCGGCTACAAGGTCATCTTCGTGCCTTTCGCCAACGGCAAACCCCAGGGCATGCCGATCGACGTGCTCACGGGTTTCGTCAGCGGCGAAGGCGATGCCTGGGGCCGCCCCGTGGGTGTGGCGCTCGATGCGAAGGGTGGGCTGCTGGTGGCCGACGACGTGGGCAATGCCGTGTGGCGGGTGGCTGCCGCCAGGCAGTGACGACGACGCGTGGCCGCAGGGCAAAGAGGCGAAAGTCTTTCATTGCTCGCTCCTAGGCAGACTCCGAGCGCGGCGGCAGCGACACCGCCCGCACCTGCCGAAACCGTTCCCCTTCGTCGAGCAGCCACTCCCGCACCCGTGCCATCGCCGGGCCCGCCTGCGGCGCCGTCACGAAGGAATAGTGCGCGCGGGAGGGCACGCAGCGGCTGAACAGCGGCAGGAGCCGGCCGGCAACCACGTCCTCCAGCACCAGCGCGGCCCGGCCCATGGCGATGCCCTGGCCGGCGACCGCGGCGCCCACGGCCAGCTGGGAAAGGTTGAATTGCGGGCCGGCCTTCCAGGCCGGCGGCGTGGCGCCCACCGCGTTGAACCAATGCTGCCATTCCTCGAAGGTGTCCGCGCCTTCCCAGGCGCTGCCGTCGTGCAGCAGCCATTCCGGGCGCATGCGATCGGGCGCGTCGCGCAGGCCCGGGTGCGCGGCGACGAACGCGGGGCTGGCCACGGGCACCAGCCATTCGTCGAGGAATTCGGTGGCCTCCAGGTCGGTATAGCCGCCCGGGTCGAAGCGCACTGCGGCCTCGATCCCGTCGCGCACCATGCGGGTGCGGTCGATCCGGTGGAATTCACCGAACACGCGCAGGCCGACGCCCGGGTGCTGCAGAAAGAATCCGCCGAGGCGCGGCGTGAGCCACTGCATGGCGAACGAGGGCGAGCAACTGAGCGTGGCCGCGGCGTGGGTGTCGGGGACATGGCGCATCTGGGCGAGCGTGCCTTCGATCGCCCCGAAACTCTCGCGCAGCACCACGGCCAGCCACTGGCCTTCGGGCGTGGGCACCAGTGTGCGCGGGGTGCGCAGGAACAGCGGCCGCCCCAGCCAGTTCTCCAGCTGCTTGACCTGCTGGCTCACCGCGCCCTGCGTGATGCACAGCTCCGCCGCGGCGCGCGTGAAGCTTCCCTGGCGGGCGGCCGCATCGAAGCACCGCAACCAGGCAAGCAAGGAGTTGGACAGGCGGTTATCCATTATTCAAACTAATGCATTCGTCAATATAAATGCTTTGCGGGGCGGCCAGGGCGAGCGCAAGAATGCATCGGACGATCTCCTGCCGCACCCATGAACCACAGCACGCCTTCCTCCACCGAAATTAGGGCCCCCTCTGGCACCTTGCCCGACGCCGTGCGGCATGCCGAACCCTGTCTGTGGCTCAATCCCGACCGCCTCGCAGACATCCCCGCCGCCATGGATGCCGGCGGGCAGAACATTAGTCTGCATGATACGCAGGCCGCGGCCTCGCGCTTCGGGCGGTTCGCGCCGCTGCTCGCCCGTCTGTTTACCGAACTGCAGGCCTCCGACGGCATCATCGAATCGCCGCTCACCGCCGCCGACCCGCTCGCCCCGCGCCTGGGCCTGGCACCGGAGCAGGGGCGGCTCTGGATCAAGGCGGACCACGGCCTGCCCGTGGCAGGTTCCATCAAGGCGCGCGGAGGCATCCACGAGGTGCTGGAGTTCGCCGAGGCGCTCGCGCTGCGCGAGGGGCTGGTCACACCGGGCGGCGATTACCGTGCGCTGGCGGGGCCGGCGGCCCGCGCCGTCTTCGCGCGCCATCAGGTGGCCGTGGGGTCCACCGGCAACCTGGGCCTCAGCATCGGTGTCGCGGCGTCTGCGCTGGGCTTCCGTGCGGCGGTGCACATGTCGGCCGACGCCAAGGAATGGAAGAAGGAGCGGCTGCGGCAGCGCGGGGTCGAGGTGGTCGAGCACATGGGGGACTACGAGCGCGCCGTGGCCGCGGGGCGCGCCCAGGCCGCGGCCGACCCGTTCTGCCATTTCGTGGACGACGAGCGTTCGCTGTCCCTGCTGCTGGGCTACAGCGCGGCCGCCCTGCGCCTGCAGGACCAGTTGCGGGAGCAGGGCATCGCGGTGGATGCGGAGCATCCGCTGTTCGTCTACCTGCCCTGCGGCGTCGGCGGCGCGCCGGCGGGCATCGCATTCGGCCTGCGGCAACTGCTCGGCCCGCACGTGCACTGCTTCTTCGCCGAGCCGGTGCAGTCGCCGTGCTTCCTCGTGCAGATGGCCGCGCCGGAGGGAACGCATCCATCGGTCTACGACATCGGGCTCACGAACCGTACCGAGGCCGACGGCCTCGCGGTGCCCCGCGCATCGCTGCTGGCGGCCCGGTTGATGCGGCCCCTGCTGTCGGGCGTATTCACGGTGCGCGACGACACGCTGTTCGAGCAACTGGTGCAGGTGCTCGATGCCACCGGGGAGCGCATCGAGCCCTCGGCCGCCGCCGGGTTCGGCGGGCCGGCGCTGCTCACGGGCTCCGAATCCGGCCGCCGCTGGCTGCAGGCCCGGGGGCTGGAGCATTCGCTGCCGCAGGCCACGCACCTCGTCTGGACCACGGGCGGGCTGTTCGTGCCGGAGGCGGAGCACCGCGGTTTCGAGGCGCGCGGCAGGGCCCTGCTGGCGGCTCGCCGCTGATTCCCGCGCCTGCATCCGACCCGTTCCATCGTCTTCCCCGACCCTGCGGACCGACCGCTCCCGCACCTTCCCCGCCACCCTGGAGAGACCGCCATGAACCATGCCAAGAGGATGTTGTTGTCCGCCATCGCCGCCGTCTGCGCCGTCGCCGCGATTTCGCCCGCGACGGCCCAGGAGCCGTACCCTGCCAAGCCGATCACGCTGGTGATCCCGTTCCCGCCCGGCGGCGCCACCGACGTGCTGGGCCGCGTCATCGGCAAGAAGCTCGGCGACGTGCTCGGCCAGAGCGTGGTGATCGACAACCGGGCGGGCGCGGGCACGGTGATCGGGGCCGCGTACGTCGCCAAGGCAGCGCCGGACGGCTACACGCTGCTCATGAGCTCCGGCACCACCTTCACGGTGAACCCGGCGGTGCGCGCGAAGCTGCCCTACGACCCCGTCAAGAGCTTCGACCCGATCGGCATCACCGGCCGCACCGGGCTCATCCTGCTCGCCGGCAAGAACGTGCCGGCCAACGACGTGAAACAGTTCGTCGCGCTGGTGAAAGGCTCGCCCGACAAGTACTCCTACGGATCGTTCGGCTCCGGCACCACCTCGCAGTTCGCGGGCGAGGCGTTCTTCAACCTGGCGGGCCTGAAGATCCAGCACGTGCCCTACAAGGGCAGCGCCCCGGCGATGGTGGACCTGATGGGCGGGCAGATCCCGTTCACCGTGGACACCGTGGCCGCGGCGGTGCCCCAGCTCAAGGAAGGCAAGGTCAAGGCGATCGCCGTGACCTCCGCCAAGCGGTCCTCCCTGCTGCCCAACGTGCCCACGCTCGCCGAGAGCGGCTACGCGCTCGACATGGACACCTGGCTCGCCGTCGTGGCTCCCGCCGGCCTGCCGCCGGCCGTGAAGTCGCGCCTGGAGCGTGCGATCGCCCAGGTGGTGGAAGATCCGGAAACCCGCGACAAGCTGCTGGCCAACGGGTTCGAGCCCGCCTATGGTTCCTCGAAGGCCCTCGCCGCGCTGATCGAGAAGGAACTGCCGCTGATGCGTGCCGTGGCCCAGCGCGCCGGCATCACCGCCGATTGACGGCCACCAAGCGGTCCCACGGGGTGCCGGCGGGCCCTTCCACGGCGCGCGCAAAATCCCCGCCACGCTGACAACGAGACAACGCCGCCTGGCGCGGCGCCCGACATGACCCGATCCCCCTCCACCTCCACCTCCACACTCCCATCGTCCCTCGCCGAGTTGACCGCGCCGGAACTGCGGCACCTGATCGCGCGCCGCGAGGTCTCGCCGGTCGAATTGCTCGAGGCCTGCATCGCCCGCATCGAGGCCGTCAATCCGTATGTGAATGCGATCACCGCGACCTGCTACGACCGCGCGCGCGCCGAGGCCCGCGAAGCCGAGCAGGCGGTGCTGCGCGGCGATGCGCTCGGGCTGCTGCACGGGCTGCCGCTGGGCGTGAAGGACCTGGAGGCGACCGCCGGGCTGCTCACCACCTACGGTTCGCAGATCTACCGCGAGCACGTGCCTGCGGAAGACAACGTGCTGGTCGCGCGGCTGCGCCGGGCCGGCGCCATCGTCACCGGCAAGACGAACATCCCCGAAATGGGCGCGGGCGCCAACTCGCGCAACACGGTCTGGGGCGCGACGGGCAATCCCTTCGATCCGCGGCTGAATGCCGGGGGCTCTTCCGGCGGTTCCGCCGCGGCCCTGGCGTGCGACATGCTGCCGGTCTGCACGGGCTCGGACACGGGCGGCTCGCTGCGCATTCCCGCGGCCCAATGCGGCGTGGTGGGCTTCCGGCCCTCTCCGGGCGTCGTGCCGAGTTCGCGCAAGCTGCTGGGCTGGACGCCGATCTCGGTCGTCGGCCCGATGGGGCGCACCGTGGAGGAGGCCTGCCTGCAGCTCGCGGCCACGGCCGGCATGTCCGCGGGCGATCCGCTCAGCTATCCGCTCGATGCCAGCGTGTTCCTCTCGCTGCCCGAGGTCGATCTCTCGAAGCTCCGCGTCGGCTACACCGAGGATTTCGGTGCCTGCGCGGTGGACGATGGCATCCGCGCCACCTTCCGCGGCAAGATCGCGGCCATGCGGCACCTGTTCCGCAGCTGCGATGCGGTCCCGTTCGACCTGGGCGACGTGCACCGCTGCTTCGACGTGCTGCGTGCCGAGGCCTTCGTGGCCGGCACGCGCGAGGCCTACGAACGCGACCCGGCCAGCCTGGGACCGAACACCCGCGCCAACTACGAGATGGGGGCGGCCATGACGCTCATCGACAGCGCCTGGGCCCAGGCCGAGCAGACGCGCATCCTGGCGCGCTTCCAGGAAGCCTTCGAATCGTTCGACGTGATCCTCGCGCCGACCACGCCGGTTTCGCCGTTCCCGTGGACGGAGCTGTTCGCCAGCCACATCAACGGCGAGCCCCAGGCCAACTACTACCGCTGGCTGGCACTCACCTACGTGACGACGCTCACCACGCACCCCGCGCTCAGCCTGCCCTGCGGCCTGGACGGCCAGGGCATGCCGTTCGGCCTGCAGGTGGTGGGGCGCTTCCGCGACGACCTGGGTACGCTGGCCACCGGCCGGGCGATGGAACACGCCTTCGCCGGCATCGCGGGCCTGCAGCGGCCGCGTCCGGCGCTGGACCGCCTCGGCCCCGTCGAGCCCGCGCTCACCTCCCTCGTCACCACCGGCCCGGATCCGCGCGACGCGCGCGGCCTGCCGCGCGCGGACGGATCGGGCGCCCCGGGCCACGCCCAGGCGTCGGCGGTGTGATGTGAATCCAGAAGGAGCACCCATGACCGAATCCGTCGATTTCCTCATCATCGGCGCCGGCATCGCCGGGGCCTCCGTGGGCTGGGAGCTGGCGCACGCCGCGCAGCGGCCGAGCGTTCTCGTCCTCGAGCGCGAGCCGCAGCCGGGCTACCACACCACCGGGCGCTCCGCGGCCCTGTTCATGGAAACCTACGGCACGCCGCAGATCCAGGCGCTGACGCGGGCCAGCCGCGCGTTCTACGACCATCCTCCCGAAGGTTTCGCGGATGCCGGCATCCTGTCGCCGCGCGGAGTGGTCTATGTGGCGGGCCCGGAGCAACAGGACCTGCTGGAAGCCGCATACGCCGAAGCCGTCACGCGCTCGCCGAACGTGGAGCGGGTACCGCGCGAGCGGCTGCTCGAGTGGCTGCCGTGTCTGCGTCCCGACGCGGTGGCCGCAGGCATGAGCGAGCCCGGCGCTTCCGACATCGACGTGCATGCGCTGCACCAAGGCTATCTGCGCGGCCTGCGGCAGCGCGGCGGGCGCCTGATGACGGGTGCCCGGGTCGACGCCATCGCACGGGGCGGCGAGGGCTGGCTCGTCCGGCTGGGCTCCGGCGAGCCGATCCGTGCGCGGACCCTCGTCAACGCGGCGGGCGCCTGGGCGGACGAAGTCGCTGCGCTGGCCGGAGTGCTCCCGATCGGTCTGGAGCCGCGGCGGCGCACGGCATTCACCTTCCCGGTGCCGGAAGGCATGGACGCGAGCCGGTGGCCGGCCGTGGTCGGCATCGACGAAAGCTTCTATTTCAAACCCGACGCGGGCCAACTGCTGGGCTCGCCGGCCAATGCCGATCCCACGCATCCCCACGACGTGGTGCCGGAAGAGCTGGACGTGGCGACCGGCATCTGGAACATCGAGCAGATGACCACGTTCCAGATCCGCAGGCCGTCGCACACCTGGGCCGGGCTGCGTTCGTTCGTGCCGGACGGCGACATGGTCATCGGCTGGGACGGCCAGGCCGAAGGCTTCTTCTGGCTGGCGGGGCAGGGCGGCTACGGCATCCAGAGCGCCGCCGGCGCGGCACGCCTCGCGCGCGGGCTGCTTCTCAAGGAACCGCTGTCGGCCGAGCTGGCGGCGCAGGGCGTGGAGCCGCAGGCGCTGTCACCCAGCCGGCTGCGCTGATCTGGTATCGGGCGCAGCACCGCTCCACGACCTGCCCACCCCGCAAGGCGCCCCGTTCAGGCGAACGTGTTGACCTGGGTGCCCAGCGAACCGGACGTCGCCAGCGGCGGCTGGGGCAGCGCCTGGAGCAGCTGCTCCGCCGACGATTGCTGGATGTCGATGGCCTTTTTCAGCACGGCGACATTCACGGCATCCGATGTCTTCTGGCTGGCCATTCCGGCCGCGGTGCTGACGATGGATTGCGAGAGGCTGACGTCCATGGCGAACTCCTTGTGCAGCCTCCCGTCGGAAGCCAATGGATGAAGATCCCCTGTTATCGGCCATCGCCGCGCCGGCTTGAGAACTATTTGCGAAAACCGCGCCGGCCGCTTCAGTCCAGCGCACTAGACCCGTAGGCGTCGCAGGCCGACAGGTCGGAGTCGCTCCCCTTGGGCAACTGGCTGGCGGCATCGCGCAGCGCGGTGCGCAGGCCTTCCTCGAGCACCGGGTGGTAGAAGGGCATGCGCAGCAGGTCGTGCACGGTGAGTTCGCGGTCCACCGCCAGGGCCAGCAGATGGGCCATGTGTTCGCCGCCGGGAGCGCACATTTCCGCGCCGAGCAGCCGCCCGGTGCCGTGCTGGGCGTACACGCTCAGCCGGCCCGCGTTGCGTTGCCCGGCGCGTGCGCGGCCCTGGCGGCTGAAGTCGACGGTGCCGGTCACGGATTCGCCCGCCTTCAGGTCCTTGTAGCGCCGGCCGACGGTGGCGGCGTTCGGCTCGGTGAACACGATCGACAGGGGCGTGCGGCGCCGGAATCCGCGCGGGTCCGGGGCGAGCGCGTTCAATCCGGCGATGTGCCCGTCGTCGGCCGCTTCGTGCAGGATGGGGCGCAGGGCGTTCGCATCGCCGGCCATGAACACCGGCAGGTGCCCGATCTGGGTCGTGCGCCGGTCCACCGGCGGCACGCCGTGCTCGTCGAGCTCCACGCCCAGCGTGTCCAGCCCGAGGTGTTCGACGTTCGGGCGGCGTCCCATGGCCGCGAGCACCTGGTCGACCACGACGGTCGCGTCGCCGTTGGTGACCTCGATGCCGCCGGCCACCTCGCGCAACTGCACCTTGCCGCCGACGTTCAGCACGAACTCGGATTTCAGGAGATCCCGCAGCGCATCGTTGATCGACGGATCGGACAGGCCCGCCACCTCGTTGCCGGTGGCGAACGCCGCCACTTCCACGCCGAGCCGCGACAGCGCCTGCGCCATCTCCACGCCGACCGGGCCGAGTCCGATCACCGCCATGCGCGGCCCCAGGTCCGGCTGCTCGAACAGGGTATCCGTGGTGAGGATGCGGTCGCCGAAGGCCAGCCAGTCTTCGGGCACCGTGGGTCGGGAGCCGGTCGCGATGACGACGCTGCGGGTTTCGTACACCTTGCCGTCGACCTCCACCTGGTGCGGGCCCTGCAGGCGCGCACGCCCGGAGATGCCGCGCGTGCCGATGTCCGAGGCCTTCACCGCGCCGGCAACGAAATCGTCGCGCAGTGCCCGCACGCGCTCCAGCACGGCGGGCAGGTCGACGCGCAGGGCTTCCTGTCCGCGGATGCCGAAAGTATCGAAGGCGTGGCGTCGGTGGAATGCATCGGCGGCTTCGATCAGCACCTTCGAGGGCATGCAGCCCACCCGCGCGCAGGTCGTGCCCCAGGGGCCGTCGTTGACGATCAGCACGCGTTCCGTGCGCTTGCGCACCTCGCGCAGCGCGGCCAGGCCGGCAGATCCGGCTCCGATGATGATCGTGTCCAACATGTCGCTCATGGGTGGGTGTCTCCTGCGCCGGTGCCCGGGGCTCGGCAGTAGAGTGTCGGCGCGCGCCGTCGGGCAGGCATGTAGGCCGATAGGCTGTCTTGCCGGCCCCGCGCGCGGGTCTCAGGCGCCGAGCCAGCCCGCGCGCCCCTGTGCGGCATCATCGATGCGCTGCCGGAAGGCGGCCGCGCGCGAGGCGGGCAGGCAGACCTGCAGCACCACCAGCGAACCGTGCGCCACGTCCTGCAGCACGGCACCGGCGGCCTCCACCTCGCGCCGCACCAGGCCCTCCTGCGCGTAGGGCACTTGGCAGCGCAGTACCTCCATGCGTTCTAGCGGAACTTTGTCTGCCCCGAGCAGGGCCTGCGCCACGGTGTCGGTGTAGGCGCGCACCAGGCCGCCGGCCCCGAGCTTCACACCGCCGAAGTAGCGCACCACGGTGGCCAGCACGCCCTCCAGGTCCTGGTGCCGCAGCACCTCCAGCATGGGCCTGCCGGCGGTTCCGCCCGGCTCGCCGTCGTCCACCGCGGCCGACTGGCCGCCGGCCAGCAGCGCCCAGCACACATGCGCGGCGCCGGGATGCTCGCGCCGCAACGCGTCGACCACCGCCTGGGCGGACGCCCTGTCCGCCATCGGCTGCACGCAGCCGATGAAACGGCTTTTCTTGATGAGGAGTTCGCTGTGGCAGGGCGCCCGGAGTGTCTGCGGCATGGGCCGGCCAGTGTAGGCCCTGTGGCGCGGATGAATCCCGTGGCCCTTGATGCACGTCAACAGGCCGGCAGCGCCGATTTCCTACGATGGGCCATCGCCGCACACGCGCTTTCACCGGTGGCATTTCACCGGCGCGTGCACCGGCATTCATCGAAGGAGTAACCGACATGGCACAACACTGGAAGGCCCTGGCCCTCGTTCTGGCACTGGGTGCCGGCGCATCCGCACACGCCGCCGACTGCAGCGTCGAGATCGAAGGTAACGACGCGATGCAGTTCAACAAGAGCGCCATTTCCGTGCCCCAGAGCTGCAAGCAGTTCACCGTCAAGCTCAAGCATGCGGGCAAGCTGCCCAAGACCGCCATGGGACACAACTGGGTCCTGGCCAAGACGGCCGACATGCAGGGCGCTTCCGCCGACGGCATGGCAGCCGGCGCGGAAAAGAACTACGTCAAGGACGGTGACAAGCGCGTGATCGCCCACACCAAGCTGCTCGGCGGCGGCGAGAGCGACGCGGTGACCTTCCCGGTCGCCTCGCTCAAGGCCGGTGAGGCATACACCTATTTCTGCTCGTTCCCCGGCCACTCGGCACTCATGAAGGGCACGCTGGCGCTGGCGAAATAAGGACGGCTCGCGCAGCCCTTTCTGGAGCGCCGCCGCATCCTGCAGCAGCACGAGCCCGCCCGCGGTGCGGCACTTCGCCAGAACCGCCGCACCGCTCGGTCGGGTAGGGCGTTCCACCGCGGCAGGGTGGGGCGGGGCGGGGAGGCGGGGCGGGAAGGTCCGCATTGTTTTGTCACGGAGGAGAGGCTCCGGCCTACAGGAGGGCGGCAGTTGCGCATCTACGCTCGGACGGGCCACCCCGGCACGAAGACTGCGCGGCGCCACGCGTCGCCTCCCGGAGCCTGACATGCTGTCCTTGAATCTTTCGTCGTTCGCGCTGCCGCGCTTCCTGTCCACCCGCTTTTTCGTGGCCGATGCGCAGGCCGCATCGCCGTCCTTCCCGGTGGACAGGGCCGATGGCATGGCGCGGGCGCCCGAACTCGTGTCGCCCTACGACGCGCCCCCCGCCGACCTCGACCAGCGCGTGCGTGCCCTCGGTGAATGGTGACTCCGTGATGGCCTGGAGCCGGTGAGCCCATGGTGGCCCGCCGGCTTCTTTTCCGTTCCAGCGGGTGCGCCCGCCCTCATTGCGGGATTGCGATGAACTGCGCCGGCTGAGGCAGTGCCGGCTGCTGCGGGTGCAGCTTGAAGACCGAAACCGCGTGCACCAGCTCCCGCGCCTGCTGCTGCAGGCTCTGCGCCGCGGCGGAACTCTGTTCGACCAGCGCGGCATTCTGCTGCGTGGCCTCGTCCATGTGGTTCACGGCGATTCCCACCTGCGCCACGCCGTTGCTCTGCTCGCTGCTGGCGGCGCTGATCTCGCCGACGATGTCGCTCACGCGCCGGATCGACGCCACCACTTCCTCCATCGTCTGGCCCGCCCGGTCCACCAGGGCCGTGCCGGACTCCACCTGCTCGACACTGGCCGTGATGAGGTCCTTGATTTCCCGCGCGGCCTGGGCGCTGCGCTGGGCCAGGCCGCGGACTTCGCTGGCCACCACCGCGAAGCCCCGGCCGTGCTCGCCGGCGCGGGCGGCCTCCACGGCGGCATTCAATGCCAGGATGTTGGTCTGGAACGCGATGCCGTCGATGACGCCGATGATGTCGGAGATGCGGCGCGAGCTCTGGTTGATGTCCCGCATCGTCTTCACGACCCGGCTCACGGCTTCACCGCCCTGCTGTGCCACGCCCGAGGCGCCGCGCGCCAGCTGGTTGGCCTGCATCGCGCTGTCGGCGTTGTGGCGCACGGTGGAGCTGAGCTGCTCCATGGTCGCGGCTGTCTGCTGCAGGGCGCTGGCCTGGTGCTCCGTCCGCATGCTCAGGTCGCCCGCGCCGGTGGCGATTTCCGTCGAGCCGATGGCGATGGAATCCGACGCGCTGCGCACCTGGGCGACGATGCGGGCCAGGCTGGCCTGCATCGTGGACAGCGAGGCCATCACGCTGCCCGCCGTGGCGTGCCCGGTGGCGTCCAGCGGGCCCAGGTCGCCGTCTGCCACGCGCTGGGCGGCCCGCCCCAGTTCCGAAGGTTCGGCACCCAGTTCGCGCGCCAGGCGGCGCGTGATGGTCACGCCGGCTGCGATGGCCAGCACCAGTGCTGCCAGGCACGCGCCGACCAGAACGGCCCGCTGGTGATTGAACGTGGCCTCGGCGTCCTGCTCCGCCGATACGGCCCGCTTGCCTGCGTCGCCGACGAATTCGCTGGCCTTGGCCGTGAGTTGCGCGAGCAGCGGGCGGCACTCGTTGCTGATCTTGGCCACCGCCGTATCCAGCTGGCCGGCCACCGCCAGCCGCACGATGTCGCGTGCCACCGGCCCGTACACGGCCTCGATCCGTTCCAGGTCCCCGAGCAGTTGCCGCGTGGTGTCGGGCGCCGTGCGATCCTTGGCGACCTGTTCCTTCAGCCCGGCCAGCGTCTTCTGCACGTCCTCGTCCGCCTTCAGCACCAGCGCCAGTTCCTTTTCCACTTCCACCCGCTCGCGCACCAGCACCAGGTTGCGGACGGCGATCGCCCGCCGGTTCACCGCGCTGCGCAGGCTGCTCGCCAGATTGGACTGGGCCTCGACGCCCTGCACGTACCCGGTGAAATTCCGGTTCGCGATGTCGAGCGACCGCAGGGACAGGAGGGAGACGACGAGCACCATCACCACCAGCGCGCCAAAGGCGATGCTGAGCTGGTTTCGGATCTTCATAGAGGGTCGGAGCATGGGGAAATTCCTTGGGTATTGGTGTTGTCTGAGAGCAAGGAGGATGCAGTAATTATCGTTTTATTTGAGAAAAATGATTTCTGCTTTTTGTTTGGCGGAATCAGGGAAATCCTTTGCCGCAAAGGCGGATGGGCAGGATGAATCCGTGGTAATGAAGGGAAACCCCATCGCCGCCGTGGTGGAGCGCCTTCCCGCACGGCCTTCGGGCGCCGGGCGCCTAAAATCCGGGGCCCCGCCCCCACGCCATTCCAATGAACGCCCCTGTCGACGTTTCCTTTTTCGCGCGCGCCGCCAAGCCGCTGACGAGCTACCGCCCCTACTGGGCCAAGCGCTTCGGCACCGCGCCGTTCCTGCCCATGAGCCGGGCGGAAATGGAGCGCCTCGGCTGGGACAGCTGCGACATCATCCTCGTCACGGGCGACGCCTACGTGGACCACCCCAGCTTCGGCATGGCGGTCATCGGGCGCGTGCTGGAGGCCCAGGGCTTCCGCGTGGGCATCATTGCCCAGCCCGACTGGCAGAGCGCCGAGCCGTTCAAGGCGCTCGGCCGTCCCAATCTGTTCTGGGGCGTCACGGCCGGCAACATGGATTCGATGATCAACCGGTACACCGCCGACCGGAAGATCCGCAGCGACGATGCCTACACCCCCGGCGACGTGGGCGGCAAGCGGCCCGACCGCGCGGCCATCGTCTACAGCCAGCGCTGCCGCGAGGCCTACAAGGATGTGCCCATCGTGCTCGGCGGCATCGAGGGCAGCCTGCGCCGCATCGCGCACTACGACTACTGGAGCGACAAGGTGCGGCGCTCCATCGTGGTGGATGCCAAGTGCGACCTGCTGCTCTACGGCAATGCCGAACGTGCGCTCGTCGAGGTGGCGCACCGCATCGCCGCGCGCGAGCCGGTCGAGCAGATCACTGACGTGCGCGGCACGGCCTTCGTGCGCCGGCCGGGCGACGAGAGCGGGCAGGGCTGGTTCGAAATCGACTCCACCACCGTGGACGAACCCGGCCGCGTGGAAGCCCACATCAATCCCTACATGACGACCAGCGAGCAGGCTGCGGCCCAGGGCAGCAGCTGCAGCAAGGACGATGCCTCCGAGACGACGACGGCCGCCTGCGGAGCGCCGACCGGCGGGGCGGCGGCCGGTGCCGCGGCGCCCGCGGCGGTGAATCCGCCCGTCCAGCCGATCCAGTTCGTGGCCAACCCCGCCCTCGGCACCCGGCTCAAGGTGCCGCCGCGCGACCGCAGCGTGATCCGCCTGCCCAGCTACGAGCAGGTGCGCAGCGATCCGGTGCTCTACGCCCATGCCAACCGCGTGCTGCACCTGGAGACCAACCCCGGCAACGCCCGGGCGCTGGTGCAGGCGCACGGCGAGGGCGTGACCGCCCGCGACGTCTGGATCAATCCGCCCCCCGTGCCGCTCACCACGGCCGAGATGGACTGGGTGTTCGGCCTGACGTATGCGCGCAGCCCGCATCCCGCCTATGCGGACGAGAACGGCAGCCACGACGGCGCCACCAAGATACCGGCCTGGGAGATGATCCGCTTCAGCGTGAACATCATGCGCGGCTGCTTCGGCGGCTGCACCTTCTGCTCGATCACCGAGCACGAGGGCCGCATCATCCAGAGCCGCTCGGAAGACTCCATCATCCAGGAGGTCGAAGAGATCCGCGACAAGGTCAAGGGCTTCACCGGCACCATCTCCGACCTGGGCGGGCCTACGGCCAACATGTACCGCCTGGGGTGCCGCACGCCCGAGATCGAGGCCGCCTGCCGCAAGCCGAGCTGCGTGTTCCCCGGCATCTGCCAGAACCTCACGACCGACCATGGCCCCCTCATCAAGATCTACCGGCGCGCGCGGGCCCTCAAGGGCGTCAAGAAGATCCTGATCGGTTCCGGCCTGCGATACGACCTCGCCGTCAAATCTCCGGAGTACGTCAAGGAACTGGTGCAGCACCACGTGGGCGGCTACCTGAAGATCGCTCCCGAGCACACCGAATCCGGCCCGCTCACCAAGATGATGAAGCCCGGCATCGGCAGCTACGACCGCTTCAAGCAGCTGTTCGAGCAGTTCAGCGAAGAGGCGGGCAAGAAGCAGTACCTGATCCCGTACTTCATCGCCGCGCACCCGGGCACCAGCGACGAGGACATGATGAACCTCGCCATCTGGCTCAAGCGCAACGGCTTCCGCGCGGACCAGGTGCAGACCTTCTATCCGAGCCCCATGGCCACGGCGACGGCCATGTACCACTCCGGCAAGAACCCGCTGCGCAAGATCGGCCGGCAGAGCGAATCGGTGGACATCGTGCGCGGCGAGAAGCGCCGCCGCCTGCACAAGGCCTTCCTGCGCTACCACGATCCGAACAACTGGCCGCTGCTGCGCGAGGCGCTCAAGGACATGGGCCGGGCCGACCTCATCGGCAACGGCAAGCACCATCTGATTCCCACCTTCCAGCCGGTGACGGACGGCAGCTACCAGAGTGCGCGGCGCAAGAACAGCACGTCCGGCGCGGCGCAGGGCGTTCGCCAGGGGCCGGCACCCGGAAAGCTCCTGACCCAGCACACCGGACTGCCCCCGCGCGCCGGGGTGCGCGCCGCGACGCGTCCCGGAGTGGCTGCGCCGAAGCCCTCCGGCAATGCGGGCGGGGGCAAGACGCGGCCAGGCGGGGCAGGGCGCAAGGGGCGCTGAGGCGCGGCCGGCGTCCGGCCGAACCATGGGAAGGCTCCAGGGGGGCCGGCCGCTCTGCGGCGACCGGAGCGGGGTGCTCCGGCACGCGAGGTGGTTCACGGAGGGCTCAGGAGGCCGGCTGCGGGATCAGGTCTTCGATGATCAGGCGGCGATAGAAGAACGCCGCGGTGGCTCCGAGCGGTTCCAGCGCAGCCTGCAGGGATTCCGGGCCGTCCTCGTCGCGGGCCTTGATCAGCAGGCCGTGGTGGCCTTGCGCCGCCATGTCCGCGATGCGCCGCACGATCACTCCCTCGGCGCCCACGCTCGGCAGCGGCGTATCGGCATGGCCCAGGGTACGCACCACATGCTGGTGGATGGCGTCGGGTGCGGCATGGGATACGTCGGTGAATCCCTGCTCCGCCAGCGCATCCGCGGCCTTGCGGTAGGCCTCGTCGCCGGGAAACAGCGCGAACACGTAGCCTGTGGGGTAGAACGTGCCCGTGGCCGACGTCATGTCGGGATCGAGTGCGAACGGCTTCATGGAGTCACCTCGGTGCGGATGGGAGAGGAGGACGGCAGAGAAAGCACACGTCGCCGGGCTCTGCCACTCCCGGCATTGGGCCCTGCCCGGCCTCGGTGCGCCGGTAGGGCAACGGAGTGCCGCACTGTCGGACGGCACCGCTCCACCAGGCTCCCCCGGAACGGCCTCATTCCATCGTATGGAGGGGCACGTCCTCGGTGGCGGCCCACGCGTCCAGATCCGCCCGGCGCCGCTGGCGGAAGAAGCCCTCGAGAGCGAGATGGGTGCGCTGCGCCCGCGGATCGGCCGCGGCATCCAGGCCCACGGCGGCGCACAGCCGGGCCATGAAGTGGGGTTCGAGCGCAGCCACCGCCACACGGCCGTCGACGCAGGCATACACCCGGTAGCCGGCATGCGCGCCGCCCACATCCCCCGACGCCTGGGTCAAGCCCCAGGTCCTGGGAAGGGCGAGCCACTGCGCAGCCACCGACAGCGCCACTTCGTGTTCCGATCCTTCCCCCGTGGCCTGCCGCTGCAGCAGGGCGCGCAGCACCGCCTCGCCCGCCATGAGCGCGCCGGCCATGTCGGCATGCAGGGTCGGCGGCAGCGCGGTGCCGTGCGGCAGGAGCCCGGCCTCCGCCTGGTAGGTCAGGTCATGCCCCGGCTCCTCGGCGGCGCTCCCCGGCGCACCCACGATGCGCACCAGGGAGAGCGCGGGGTGCCGGTCGTGCAGCGCCTCCCAGTCCAGCCCCAATCTGCGCAGCGCGGAGGGGCGGAACGAGGTGATCAGCACATCGGTGGAGGACAGTTCCCGGTGCAGCACCTCCTGCCCCGCCGGGCTTTTCAGGTCCGCATGCAGCATCCGGATGCCCGCATGCAGCTCGGCATAGGCCGGGGGGCAGTAGATCGCCATCGGATCGGCGCTGGTGCGGCCTTCCGGGGGCGGCGGTTCCAGCTTGGCGCAGCGCGCTCCCCAGTCCCTGCAGCGCGCCAGGGCCGCCGGGCCCGGGAGGTTCAGGGCGATGCTGAGGATGCGCGCGCCCTGCAGCGGGTGGGATGCGCCCGAAATGCCGGTGGGTGGGTTCATGGCCGCAGTATGGCGTGCTGCGAAGGCGCGGCGCAACGCCGCCCAGCGACGCGACGCGAGCGGGCCGCGCAAGAAAAAACCGCCCGAAGGCGGTTCGCGGGGCCCGCAGCGCGTGCGGGCCGGGCAGGGGGGGCAGGCCCGGCGGAGCCTGGTCCGCCGGCGGTCACACCACCTTGGCGATCGACTGGCAGACGTAGTCGATGTTCTTGCTGTTGAGCGCGGCCACGCACATGCGGCCGGTATCCGTGCCGTACACGCCGAACTCGGTGCGCAGGCGGACCATCTGGTCCTTGGTGAGGCCCGAATAGCTGAACATGCCGATCTGGCTCGTGATGAACCCCATGTCCTGCTGCACGCCCGCGGCCTTCAGGCCGTCGACCAGCTTCTGGCGCATGGCCTTGATGCGCACGCGCATTTCGCCCAGTTCCTTCTCCCACAGGGCGCGCAGTTCGGGGTTGCCGAGCACCGCGGCCACCACCGCGCCGCCGTGCGTGGGCGGGTTGGAGTAGTTGGTGCGGATCACGATCTTCAGCTGGCTCAGCACGCGCGAGGCTTCTTCCTTGTCGGCGCACAGCACCGACAGCGCGCCCACGCGCTCGCCGTAGAGGCTGAAGCTCTTGGAGAACGAGGTGGACACGAAGAAGCTCAGGCCCGCGGCGACGAACTTCTGGATGACCGCGCCGTCCTCCTGGATGCCATGGCCGAAGCCCTGGTAGGCCATGTCGAGGAACGCCGTCAGGTTCTTCGCCTTGACCACGTCCACCACCTGGTCCCATTGCTCGGGCGTGATGTCGTAGCCGGTCGGGTTGTGGCAGCAGGCATGCAGCACGACGATGGTGCCGGCGGCGGCCGCGTTCAGGCTGGCGAGCATGCCCTCGAAGTTCACGCCGCGCTTCGCCGTGTCGTAGTACGCATAGGTATCGACCGTGAAGCCCGCGTTGGTGAACAGCGCGCGGTGGTTCTCCCAGCTCGGGTCGGAGATCAGCACCGTGGCGTCGGGGCTGAGCTTCTTCAGGAAGTCGGCGCCGATCTTCAGGCCGCCCGTGCCGCCGACCGCCTGCACCGTGGCCACGCGGCCCGAGGTGACCGGCTCGCTGCCCTCGCCGAACACCAGTGCCTTCACGGCGTTGTCGTACGCGGCGATGCCGTCGATGGGCAGATAGCCGCGTGCCGAGGGCTTGTCCATCATGGCCTTTTCCGCGGCCTGGACGCATTCCAGCAGGGGCAGCTTGCCGTTGTCGTCGAAATACACGCCCACCCCCAGGTTGACCTTGTGGGGGTTGGTGTCAGCAGCGTACTGCTCGTTCAGACCCAGGATCGGGTCGCGCGGTGCCATTTCGACGGCGGTGAAGAGAGACATGGAGTTTCCTTGGGGTATCGACGGAGGATGTCGGAACGGGAGACCGGGCCTGTTGTACTCTGCCAGGTCGCCCCGATTTTAAGGGCTCCACCTTGAGCCAACCCATGCCAAAACCCATCGAAACCATGCCGGAAACGCGCGGCGAGGGCACCCTCGTGCGCTTCCCCGATTCGCCGTTCGAGCTCTACCAGCCCTATCCCCCGGCAGGCGACCAGCCCGCGGCCATCGACCAGCTGGTGGAGGGCGTGCAGGACGGCGAGGTGTTCCAGACCCTGCTGGGCGTCACCGGCTCGGGCAAGACCTTCACCATGGCCAACGTGATCGCGCGGCTCGGCCGTCCGGCGATCGTGTTCGCCCCGAACAAGACCCTCGCGGCCCAGCTCTACAGCGAGTTCCGGGAGTTCTTCCCGAACAACGCCGTCGAGTACTTCGTGAGCTACTACGACTACTACCAGCCCGAGGCCTACGTGCCGCAGCGCGACCTCTTCATCGAGAAGGACTCGGCCATCAACGAGCACATCGAGCAGATGCGCCTCTCGGCCACCAAGAGCGTGCTCGAGCGGCGGGACGTGGTGATCGTCGCCACCGTGAGCGCCATCTACGGCATCGGCGCCCCCGAGGACTACACGCAGATGCGGTTCATCATGCGCGTGGGCGACGAACTGAGCCAGCGCGACGTGATCTCGCGGCTCATCCGCATGCAGTACACGCGCAACGAGCAGGACTTCTCGCGCGGCACCTTCCGCGTGCGTGGCGACACCATCGACGTGTTCCCTTCGGAGCACAGCGAACTCGCCATCCGCATCGAGCTGTTCGACGACGAGATCGAGACGCTGTCGCTGTTCGACCCGCTCACCGGCCGCGTGCGCCAGAAGATCCCGCGCTTCACGATCTACCCGAGCAGCCACTACGTGACGCCGCGCGACAAGGTGCTGACCGCCGTCGAGACCATCAAGCTCGAGCTGAACGAGCGCCTGGCGCAGTTCGTGGCCGAGGGCAAGCTCGTGGAGGCGCAGCGCCTGGAGCAGCGCACCCGGTTCGACCTGGAAATGCTGAGCGAGGTCGGCCACTGCAAGGGCATCGAGAACTACACGCGCCACCTCTCCGGTGCTGCTCCGGGCCAGCCGCCCGCCACGCTGACCGACTACCTGCCGCCCGACGCGCTGATGTTCCTCGACGAGAGCCACCAGATGATCGGCCAGCTCGCGGCCATGTACAACGGCGACCGTGCGCGCAAGACCACCCTGGTCGAATACGGCTTCCGCCTGCCGTCCGCGCTCGACAACCGCCCGCTCAAGTTCGAGGAGTTCGAGCGCCGCATGCGGCAGGTCGTGTTCGTGTCGGCCACGCCGGCCGACTACGAGAAGACGCATTCGAGCAAGGTGGTGGACCAGGTGGTGCGGCCCACCGGCCTGGTGGACCCGATCGTCGAGGTGCGCCCCGCCACCCACCAGGTGGACGATGTGCTGCAGGAGATCCGCACGCGCGTGGAGCGCAACGAGCGCGTGCTGATCACCACGCTCACCAAGCGCATGGCCGAGCAGCTCACCGACTATCTCACCGACAACGGCGTGAAGGTCCGCTACCTGCACTCCGACATCGACACGGTCGAGCGCGTGGAGATCATCCGCGACCTGCGGCTGGGCGCCTTCGACGTGCTGGTCGGCATCAACCTGCTGCGCGAAGGGCTGGACATTCCCGAGGTGTCGCTCGTCGCGATCCTGGATGCCGACAAGGAAGGCTTCCTGCGGGCGGAGCGCAGCCTCATTCAGACGATCGGCCGCGCGGCGCGCAACCTCAACGGCCAGGCGATCCTCTATGCGGACCGCATCACCGACTCGATGAAAAAAGCCATCGGCGAGACGGAACGCCGGCGCGCCAAGCAGATCGCACACAACGAGGCGCAGGGCATCGTGCCGCGCAGCATCGTCAAGCAGGTGCGCGACCTGATCGACGGCGTCTACAGCGAGAAGACCGGGCGCGAAGCCGAGCGTCTCGAGCAGGAGGCCATGCGCCAGGCGCAGGTCGAGGACATGTCGGACAAGGACATCGCGCGCGAGATCAAGCGGCTCGAAAAGCAGATGCTCGAGCATGCGCGCAACCTGGAGTTCGAGCAGGCCGCCCGCGTGCGGGATCAGCTGGGGCGGCTCAAGACCCAGGCGTTCGGTGCCAGCGGCACCGATCGGGCGACCGGTTGAGGGCCCGGCCCGAAAAGGTTTCGGAAAGGGGAATTCCGTCAGGTTCTGTTACCCGACAAAAACAATAGGGTTTGTGCTATACTTGCGTCAAACAGTCAACAAAACACAGCCCACGAAGAAGGGCTCCCATGCTTCCCGTTCACACAGGCGAATGCATGGGAGTGTAGGGGTGGAGACGAGCCAGAAACCGCTGCGGTCCGCCGATCGCCTCCGGTTGAGGCATTTCTACAACGAACAAGCCAATAAAGGAGCTTGCGATGCGTCTCACTACCAAAGGCCGTTTCGCGGTCACTGCCATGATCGATCTGGCCCTGCGCCAGAACAACGGCCCCGTCACCCTGGCGGCGATCAGCCAGCGCCAGCAGATTTCGCTGTCGTACCTCGAGCAGCTCTTCGGCAAGCTGCGCCGCCATGAACTGGTCGAGTCCACCCGCGGCCCGGGCGGCGGCTACACGCTCGCCCGCAAGGCGGCCGACATCACCGTGGCCGACATCATCGTGTCGGTCGACGAGCCCATCGATGCCACGCAGTGCGGCGGCAAGGAAAACTGCCTGGGCGACGCCGGCCGCTGCATGACGCACGAGCTGTGGGCATCGCTGAACCAGCGCATGGTCGAGTTCCTGGATTCCGTCACGCTGCAGAAGCTCGTGGACGAGCAGATCGCCAAGGGCGTGCAGATCGAGGACAAGCCCGTCGTGCGCCGCGCGATCTCCACGACACCGGTGGTCAAGCCGATCCGCGTGAACGCACCGAACTCGGTGTTCGCCCTCGGCAACGCATTCGCGAAATCCTGAAACCGAAGGCCCGGGCGACCCCGGGTGGCGGGCAGCCCTGCGCGGGCCGCCCTGCCTGCCTCGACTCGCCAGCCAGACTTTTACTGAGCCAGCCATGGACATGACACCGCACTTTCCCATCTATCTGGACTATGGAGCCACGACGCCGGTCGACCCGCGCGTGGTGGACGCCATGATCCCCTGGTTGCGCGAGCATTTCGGCAACCCGGCATCGCGCAGCCATGCGTGGGGCTGGGAAGCCGAAGAAGCGGTGGAAAAGGCCCGTGGCGAAGTCGCCGCGCTGATCCACGCCGATCCGCGCGAGATCGTCTGGACGAGCGGCGCGACCGAATCGAACAACCTCGCCATCAAGGGCGCCGGCCACTTCTACAAGGGCAAGGGCAAGCA
>Ga0308159_1002233_pt1 | contig 23088 bp, 21 predicted proteins | sample PhyCR1_FD_201040 | JGI IMG/M metagenome (GOLD analysis project Ga0308159, IMG submission 201040) | Phyllosphere microbial communities from UC Gill Tract Community Farm, Albany, California, United States - DLSLC.R1 | ecosystem: Host-associated > Plants > Phyllosphere > Unclassified | place: USA... | reverse complement strand
GCGTACTGCAGATTGTCGAGGCGTATCAGGCGCTGGGCATCCAGGGCATCAGCCTGGCCGACACCACCGGCATGGCCAATCCGCGCCAGGTGGGACGCCTGGTCAAGCGCGTGTTGCAGCGCGTATCTGCCCGTGACCTGACCCTGCATTTTCACAATACCCGCGGCCTGGGCTTGTGCAATGTGCTGGCCGCCTATGAGGCCGGTGCCCGTCGTTTTGACGCGGCGCTCGGGGGGGTGGGCGGTTGTCCGTTTGCGCCGGGGGCATCGGGCAATATCTGCACCGAAGATTTGGTCAACCTGTGCGAGGAGGTCGGGATTCACACCGGTATCGACTTGCCGCACCTGCTGCACATGTCCCGCCGCCTGCCGGCCCTGTTGGGCCACGAACTGCCCGGTCAAGTGGCCAAGGCCGGGCGCAATTGTGACCTGCACCCGCCGCCGGCCTACATCGCCGCGCTGTAGCACCACACCAGACAACAAAAACAAACGGGCGCCTGTGAGCAGCCCGCTGGAGAGAAACCATGAGCACTAATACGTTGGAGGCCGGCGCGCGCCCGGCTGCTGAAATCGATGCCGAAAAAGCCTTGGTCAGCAAGGTCGCGTGGCGCCTGATGCCGCTGATCATGGTGTGCTACCTGTTCGCGTTTTTTGACCGTATCAACATCAGCTTCGCCAAGTTCCAGCTGCAAGCGGACCTGAGCCTGAGCGACACCGCCTATGGCCTGGGCGCCGGGTTGTTCGTGGTGGGGTATGTGATCTTCGAAGTGCCGAGCAACATGATGCTGTACAAGGTCGGCGCGCGGCGCTGGATTGCGCGCATCATGATGTCGTGGGGGCTGGCGACGGCGGCCATGGTGTTTGTCACCGCGGAATGGCAGTTCTACGGCTTGCGCTTCATCATCGGCGCCATGGAGGCGGGTTTCGCGCCTGGCGTGCTGTATTACCTGACATTGTGGTTTCCGCAGCACTTCCGGGGGCGCATCACGTCGATGCTGTTCCTGGCGTCGGCCTTCGCGGGCCTGGTGGGCGCACCGTTTTCCGGCCTGGTGCTGGAGCACCTCGACGGTGTCTTCCAGATGCGCGGTTGGCATTGGCTGTTCCTGCTCGGCGGCTTGCCGTGCATCGGCCTGGGGTTCCTGGTGCTGACCTTGCTCAAGGACCGCATCGAAGACGCCCATTGGCTGACGGCGGCGGAGAAAACCTTGCTGGCGAGCCGTATCGCCAAGCATGAGCCGAATCAGCACGGTGGCTCGCTGCTGTCGGCACTGCGCATTCCGGGCTTCTTGATGCTCGGCTTCATCTACTTCCTGATCCAGGTGGCGTCCTACGGCCTCAACTTCTGGGCGCCGCAACTGATCCGCAGCGCCGGCACCCAGAGCCCGGTGATGATCGGCCTGCTCACGGCGATTCCTTATGTATGCGGCGCGATCAGCATGGTGGTGATCGGGCGTCTGTCGGATGCCACCGGCGAGCGGCGCAAGTTTGTCTGCGGCCTGGTGGTACTGGGGGCGGTGGGCTTCTTCAGTGCCGGCATCTTTGCCGACCACACGACCTTCCTGATCATTGCCCTGGGCATGTTGGGGGCGGGCATCATCGCCTCGATCCCGACCTTCTGGACCTTGCCTCCCAAGTTGCTGGCCGGTGCCGGTGCAGGCGCGGCCGGCGGGATTGCGGTGATCAATACCCTCGGGCAGTTCGGTGGCATTGTCAGCCCGGTGATGGTGGGGCGGATCAAGGACCTCACCGGCAGCACCACCCCGGCGCTCTATGTGATCGGCGTGTGCGCGCTGTTGGCGGCGGCGCTGCTGTTGTGGGGCTTGCCCCAGAAGTTGCGTACGCTCGACAAGGGCTGATCAGCCCGCGGTTGCCAAGGCGCGGGCCGGTGTTGCGCTGAACTGAATCAACGCTACGCCGCCGATCAACAACAACGCCCCCAGGACCCGGGGCGTTGTCAGTTGACGCTCCACCAGACCGAACAGGCCGAAGTGATCCAGCACCAGCGACGCGAGAATCTGCCCGGCCATGGCTAATGCGATAAACCCCGACGCGCCCAGTTTGGGCAGCAGCATCAACGCCAGTGAAATGAAGCACACGCCAAACGCGCCACCCGCCCACATCCACAACGGGGCCTTACTGATAAACGCCAGGCTCGGCAACGGCAGCCGTAACGCCATGATGACCGGCAGCAACACGATGATACTCACCAGCAGCGACGCCAGCGTGGCCCACAACGGGTGGCCAAGCCCGCGCCCAAGGTTGGCGTTGATCGCACTTTGAAACGGCACCACCGCTCCGGCGATGACTGCCAGCGCCAATAGACCCACCCAATGCAACGTCGTCATGTCGAATCTCCCAGAGGTTTTGCTGGACTCTAGGCTATTCGTCGCGCAAATTTAAATTCCAAGTTCTTATGCAGTGTATGCAGCTGATGAATGATCTTCGCCGCATCGACCTCAACCTGCTGGTGATTCTCGATGCCTTGCTCAGCGAGCAACACGTCACCCGTGCCGCTGAGCGTTTGCACCTGAGCCAGCCGGCGGTCAGCCATGCGCTGGCGCGTCTACGTGACCTGCTCGGTGATCCCTTGCTGGTGCGTCAGGGCGGTAGCCTGGTGCCGACGGCTCGCGCACTGGAGTTGGCTGCGCCACTGGCCGAAGCACTGGCCCAGGTACAGGCCTTGCTGGCGCCGAATCGGTTTGAGCCGGCCTCGGCCAAGCGCAGGTTTCGTGTGGCGATGTCTGACTACAGCGCGGCGATTTTCTTGCCCGACCTGGTGCGTAGGCTGCGCCGCGCCGCGCCGGGTATCGACCTGCAAATCATCCAGGCCAGCCGCGAAGGCATGGTGGATGGCGTGCTCAATGGCGATCTCGACCTGGCGGCGGGTGTCTTTCCCGACATGCCCGCCGAACTGCGTACTACGCCGTTGTTCGAAGAACACTACACCTGCCTGGTGGACCGCAACAGCCTGCCGGCAAGTGGTACATTGGACCTGCCCACCTACCTGTCGCGTCCCCATGTTTTGCTGGAAATGCGCGGCAGTGGCACCCCTGAAATCGAGCGGGCGCTGACGGCCATTCGTGAGCGTCGACACGTGGCGATCAGCCTGCCGCACTGGGGCGTGGCGCCGCAGTTGATTCAAGGCACCGACCTGATCCTCACCGTATCGTCACGAGGTTTACTGAATATTGATCACCAGCACTTGCTGGCCGTACTGCCGCCATTTCATATTCCGTCGTTTGCGTTTGAGCTTGCGTGGCATGCACGCCGGGGTGGGGACTCGGGGTTGCAGTGGTTGATCGGGCAGGTGCACGGCGTACTGCATGATTGACTATTTACCGCGACGAGACGGGTGGCTAGCGCTGTAAGGTATCCAAGACTTGCCCCGTTCGTCCGGGGGATCGTGAAAAGGGGATTTGCATGCTTTCAGGTTTCAATCACCTCACCCTCGCCGTCACCGATGTAGACCGCAGCGTGCGCTTCTACCATGAGCTGCTGCAACTTCAGCTCGATGCCACCTGGGAGGCCGGTGCCTACCTTTCACTGCCGGGTCTCTGGCTGTGTTTATCCCTCGACCCGCTGCGCGAAGCGCAACCGGTGGGCGATTACACCCATTACGCGTTTACAGTGGCGGCGGCTGATTTCAGCGCACTGGTCACTCGCCTGCGAGCGAGCGAGGTGCAGGAGTGGCGCGACAATCGCAGTGAAGGGGCCTCGTTCTATTTTCTCGATCCCGATGGCCACAAGCTCGAGGCCCATGTCGGCGACCTGGCCTCACGCCTGCAAGCGTGTCGCGCCAAGCCTTACGCCGGAATGAAGTTTTACCCGTAGCGCGGGAACGTGCAGAATCCCTCCACCGCTTAACCCTCAGTTTGAGTCGTGCCCATGACCCCATCTTTGCTGCTGGCCGTCCTCGCTTCAGGTTTCATCTACGGTATTACCCCGGGGCCGGGGGTGCTGGCCGTGTTTGGCATCGGCGCCGCGCGTGGCCGTCGTGCCGGCGCAGGGTTCCTGTGCGGGCATTTGCTGGGGGATGTGGTGTGGTGCTCGACAGCGCTGATCGCCATCGTTGGCGCGCGGGAAGTGGGCAGCAGTGCGTTTGATGTGCTCGGTGTGCTCAGCGGCCTGTATTTGTTCTGGCTGGGCTGGCGCGCGATTCGTACCCAGCGTCGCAGCAGCGATACGCCTCAGGGGGCCGCACGGCATCCGTTCTGGCATGGCATTCTGTTCGGCCTGACCAACCCCAAGGCGTATCCGGTGGCGGTGGCGACGTTTACGGCGTTGCTGTCCAGCCGCGCCGAATTGCTGACCTGGTCGATGCTGCCTTCGCTGATCGTCCTCAGTTTCGTTGGCGGCCTGCTGGCGTATGCGATTCTGATCGGTGTGGTCGGCGCCCAGCGGGTGCGCACGGTGTATCAACGCCATGAAATCCTGATCACCAGACTCTGCGGCGTGATGTTCATCGGTTTCGCCATCAACGCTCTGGCGCACGCGTTGCCGGGCCTGTTTGGCAGCAAACCCGCCTGACTCGTCGATGACCGTTCGTCGCACTGGCGAGTTTTTTCTAAACCTTTGCCGCCCTGAAAATTCGAATTCAGGGCGGGGTGTATTCCCCCGCACCTATTTTTACCCTGGAGGAACCCATCATGAGCCGCATGGCTATCCGGTTACGCACCGCCCAGTCGCCTGCTGAATTCATCGAGCAGGCCTCGGCCAAAGGCATGGCCGATATCGAAACCAGTCGCATGGCCCACGCCAAGACCTCGTCCCAGGAAATCAAGGATTACACCATCGAGGTGATCAACGAACGCACCCTGGCCAACCAGCATCTGGCGGCCATCGCCAAGAAGCTGGACCTGCCTGTGGCACCCCGCGAGAAGATCGTCGACAAAGCCGAAACCTTGATGCCCGAACTCAAGGACGGCGACTCCTTTGATGCGGCCTACACGGCGCAACAAGTGAAGGAAAACGAAGACGCGATCGCCCTGTTCAAAAAGGAAGGTGCGGCGTCGGATGTGCCTGAAATAAAAGCCCTGGTGGATGAGACACTGCCCAAGTTGGAAGAGCGTCTGCAGAAGGCCCGCGCATTGGCATCGACCTACGGCAAAGGTCACCAAGGCGACGGTTGAGTCCGTCACGTGCACTGAAAAACGGCGGTTGGATCTTCTCCAACCGCCGTTTTTTCATGCCTTGTTCAGATCGGTTTTGATCGGCGCCGAATCGTCGGCGTGCTCGCCGCAACTGCTGTTGAGACTGACGCTGCCCATCGCGCCAATACTGCGGTATTCCTTGCGCAGTTTCTCCAGTTCTTTACGGTCGAGTCCGTCCAGGCTCAGCACGGCATTTTGCGCATCCTTGGACACGCGCAGCAGCTCATCGATCTTGATGTGCAGGATGTCGTTGTCGCGGTTCTGCGTGTTCTGGATCAGGAACACCATCAAGAACGTGATGATGGTGGTCGAGGTATTGATGATCAGTTGCCAGGTGTCGTTGTAGTGGAAATAGGGCCCGCTCAAGCTCCACGCCAGGATCAATGCCACCGCCGCATAGAACGTGCGCGGGCTGCCCGCCCACCGGGACAGGGATTGGGAGACTGCGGAGAATTTCATGACCTTTTTCCTTTGGGGGGGTTGATGAAATAATGGACCGCAGGGGTTCTTTGAAATTTCTTTTTACATTTGCGCGGATGAACAAAGGTGTACGTTTTTGTCGTCGGCGACCTCAAAAGGCCAGTACCGCCTGGCCCGCGCCTTCCAGTGCGAGTAGATATTGCTTGGCTTCCAGCCCTCCGGCAAACCCGGTCAACCCGCCCGACGCACCAATGACCCGATGGCACGGCGCAATGATTGATATCGGGTTGCGCCCGTTGGCGGCACCCACTGCGCGGACGGCTTTCGGGTTGCCGATCTGTTGCGCGATCTGGCTGTAGCTGCGGGTTTCGCCGAAGGGAATGGTCAGCAGCGCCTGCCAGACCTGCTTTTGAAAGTCGGTGCCGGAGAAGTCCAGTTCCAGCTCGAATTGGTCGCGGGTACCGGCGAAGTACTCCTTCAACTGGCGTTCGGTTTCCAGCAGTACCGGGCTGTCGTTGGCCTCGTGCAACTCACCCAGTCGGACGCGATTGGCGCGCTCGGTTTCCCACAGGACGGCGCCAAGTTTGCCGTGACGCGCCACCAGCGTGAGCTGGCCGACGGGGGAGGGCATGAGCTTGTATTCGTAAGGCATGGGCGGGCTCCTGAGGCGGGGTGTGGCTGAAGTCTAGAGCGGCGAGCTTAGGGGCAAACTACGTTTCTTGCGGTCGAATTCATGGTTGATGAGCCCTGTGGACGGGGCGTCTGTGCAATCACGGCGAGAAACGCATCAACCAGCACACTTTTTGTTTCAGTTTGGGTCAGCACCAACAATTGCGCACAGGCATCCGCTTCCTCCAACGGCCGGTACGTCACGCCTTTATTCATCAGGCTCTGCGTACACGCCGGCACCAGCGCCACGCCTTGCCCCGCGGCCACCAGTGCAATGATCGAGGTGATCTGCCGCCCGGTCGGCCCGGGGCGAAGGGGCTGGCCGTGATGTCGGTAAAGCTGTTCGATGGATTGGTTGAGCCCTGAGCCGTAATCGGCTGGAAACAGAATCAACGGGTAGGCACTGAGCTGCGCCAGGTTGACGCTAGGCTGACTGGCCAGCGGGCTGTCGCTGGCCACGGCGGCCACCAAGCGCTCTTCTCCGAGGGACCGCGCGTGCACCTCTTCACCCTGCGGTAACAAGCGACTCAGCCCGATATCCAGCCGCCCGTCCGCGACTTGCGCACCCAGGCTGCCCGAGGCGCACTCCACCAGGGTCAACTGCACATCAGGAAACCGTTGGGCAAACGCCTGGATCGCCTGGCTGAACAAGTCCGACAAAGCGATCGAGCTGACATACCCCAACGCCAGCTGTCCCGCCGTGCCCGCCGCCAGCTTGCCGGCGATGACCTGCGCCAATTCCACCTGATCCAGCACGCCGCGTGCATAAGGCAGGAAGGACCGACCTTGAGCGGTGAGTGTGACCGTGCGGCTGGTGCGATCAAATAGCTTGAAGCCCAGCTCGGTCTCCAGCGCCGAGATCTGCCGCGTCAGTGGCGGCTGCGCCAGGTGCAGGCGAATGGCCGCGCGGCCGAAGTGCAGTTCTTCGGCGACGGTCAGAAAGTAACGCAGCTTGCGTAGGTCGAGCATCCTGGTCCTTGGGTATTGATCGGTCCGAAATCGGTATTGGTTTAAGACCCTGCCGCCATTCTATAAAGACCTCACAAAATAAAACGAGAGGTTTCATGAAACCGCGCCTGCATTGTGCCCGTCTTGCCCTGTTCCTGTGCGGCTGCGCGGCGTTCCTCAACCTGTATGCCACCCAAAGCATTCTCCAGGTCTTTGCCGCGCAGTTTCACATCAGCCCCAAGGCGGCGGGGTGGAGTATCACTGTGACGACGCTGGCCGTGGCGATCACTGCGCCGTTTGTCAGCCGGCTGACCGGACGCTTCGAGCAGCGCACGGTGATCAGCGTGGCAGCCTTGTTGCTGGCGGTGCCGGCGCTGATGACCGCCTATGCCGAGAGCTTTGCCGAAGTGCTGGTGTGGCGGTTCGTCGAAGGAATGGTGATCCCGGTGGTGTTTGCCACCAGCGTGGCGTATATCGGCGACCGCTGGAGCGGCGGCACGGTGACGGAGGTCACCAGCCTGTACGTGGCGGGCACGGTACTGGGTGGGTTTGCCGGGCGCTTTGTCACGGGGGTGATGACCGAATACGTTGGCTGGCGCGAAGCCTTTGAATGGCTGGCGGTGATGAGCCTGATGGTGGCCGGGTTTATCCAGTTCCTGTTGCCTGTCAGTCGCGTGCGTCCGGCGAAGATTCGGTCTTTGTCCCCGGCTGTTTTTCGCAAGCCTTTGCTGGCTGCCTACGCTGTGGGTTTTTGCGTGCTGTTCTCCCAGGTCGCGGCGTTTACCTACGCAGGTTTGTACCTCGGATTACCGCCGTTCAGCCTGGGGCCAGCGGCGTTGGGTACGCTTTATATGGTGTTCCTGTTGGCGCTGATCGTGATTCCCATTGCCGGTCGCCTCAGTAAGTCGCGGCCGCACGCCGAACTGTTGAGCGTTGCTGCGGTGCTGGGTATCAGCGGCTCAGCACTGACGCTGGTGCCCGCGTTGTGGTGCATCGTGGTGGGCCTGGCCCTCAGTTCCACCGGCGTGTTCCTCGCCCAGGCGGCGGCCAACGCCTTCACCACCGCCAGCGCCGGCGATGACAAAGCCGGCGCCGTGGGCGTGTACCTCACCTGTTATTACCTGGGCGGCAGTTGCGGTGCGATTGTCCCGGCGTTGATCTGGGAGCGCTGGGGCTGGGCCGGGTGCGTGGCGTTGATTATCGCCTTCCAGGTACTGACCTTGCTGATCGCGCTGACTGGCTGGAAGCCCCTTAAACCTGAATTGATCCCGACACCATGAACGACACCGTCGCCGTGCCCGCACCCGCATCATCAACCCGCCGCCGTACGCTGATCGCCGGCTGTAGCGCCCATGCCGTGCATGATGGCCTGACCGACGTTATCTACGTGCTGCTGCCGATCTGGCAGACGCAATTCGCCCTGTCCTACGCCCAGGTTGGACTGTTGCGCGGGGCCTATTCGGGGATGATGGCGGTGTTCCAGCTCATGGCCAGTCGCGCCGCAAAACACTGGGGCCGTGTACCGATGCTGGTAGGCGGAACCGCGCTCGCCGGTGCGGCCTATCTTGTGGTGGGCCAAGCCACGGGGCTGGTGATGGTATTGCTGGCGCTGCTGCTGGGCGGGTTGGGCGCCAGTACCCAACACCCACTGGCGTCCTCGATGATCAGCGATGCCTACGAAGACGGTGGTGGCATCAAGCAGGCCTTGTCCCAGTACAACTTCTCCGGCGACATTGGCAAGACCCTGGTCCCTGGGCTGGTCGGCCTGTTGCTCACGGTCATCAGTTGGCGCGCCAGTGCCACGCTTCTGGGGTTGCTGGGTCTGGCAGCCGCGGGGCTGTTGTGGTGGTTGATTCCCAGCCAGTCGCACGCCGTTGCGATGCTCAAAAAAACCAAGTCGGCTACAGGCACCGGCTCCGTCACCGGCCTTCGTGCACTGATCCTCACCGGCACCCTCGACAGCGCTGTGCGCATGGGGTTTCTGACCTTCCTGCCGTTTCTGCTGCAAGCCAAGGGGGCTGGCACCGCCGGTATTGGCCTGGCCCTGACGCTGCTGTTTATCGGTGGCGCTTTCGGCAAATTAGTGTGCGGCTACCTGGGCGCGCGAATCGGCATGATGAGGACGGTGTGGTTGACGGAAAGCAGCACGGCCTTGCTGATCGTCGCCGCCGTGTATATGCCGCTCACCGCGTTGATGGTGATGCTGCCGTTGCTAGGCCTGGTGCTCAATGGCACGTCTTCGGTGTTGTACGGCGCCGTGCCCGACCTGGCGGGCGCGGGGAAGCGGGAGCAGGCCTTCGCGATGTTCTATACCGGCACGATTGGTGGCGGGGCGCTGGCCCCAATGGTGTTTGGCGGGGTAGGGGATGCGCTGGGCGTGCCGGTGGCGGTGATGGTATTGGCGGGGGTGTTGTTGGTGACGTTGCCGTTGGCGTGGGGGGTGCAGCGGGGGACGCTCAAATGATTGAGTGATGGGCAATGTGTCCAGCTCGGGCGAATAGATCAATACCCAGGGAGTGGAGTACTTCCAGTACGGTTTCAACGCGAGGTTTTGCCCCGGGAGCAAAGGCCTTCTAGAGGCTCTCACGACCCATGCCCGCATCAACGGCACCCTTTGTCATTCCTCAGGCTTTAGCCACATAGCCAATGGCGCGATGAAACAATTCATTGTCACCGTCGGACAGCCATATCAACTGCCTCGACGGTGCGGTATTGCCTACACAACCATCAGAGTCGTCTGGGTTGTGCGCCCTGGATTTACCTCTTTAAGGTACGTTTGCCGGTGGTTGCGCGGAGTGGGGAGGGGATCCGAACAGGCTGAGCCTTAAAATGAAGAATCCAGCGTAAACGGAATCCGCATTGCGCCAATGGGGCCTTCCCGGGCTCCGCACATTTCATCGTGCACGCACTGCTGCACAAGCACACACGGAAACGGCGGAACCCGTTGCAACAAGTCGCGTAAGTGCGTGGTGGAGCGGATGCGCAGCGGCTGGTTGTCATCGCCCAGCAACGTCATTTCGACATGATCCAGCCTGACACGCGCGATATAGAATCCACCCTCCAGCGACAGCAGCTGCAGCTCGCGAATTTCTCCTTTTACCGCCAATTCAGTCAGCATGTGCAGATTCATGATTCACCTCCGTTGCAGGTCATTCACTGGCGACGAAAGAACAACGTGACCTGACCCCATTCGACGCCGAACTTGGTCATGCTGGAGCGGTTGATCAAGGTGTCTTCGTCCATCAGGTACATCCAGTCGTCAAAGCTCACCTCGTAGACCGAACCGTCTACCGGCAGGTTGAGTCGGTAGCGCCAACGCAATGCGTTACCCGCCACCTCGCCGATGGCCTCGCCGACCACATCACCCGCCCGACCGCGCCAACGTCCAGGGCCATCGGGTGTCAGCGTCCACACCCGTTGTTGGCGTGTGCCATCGCTGTACAGGAAGCGTTCGTCGAGAATCAACGCATTACCCTCGCGTCGGCTGGCGATGTTCACTTCAAAGCGCTTGGCCACTTCGCCCGAACGCTTCTGGAAAATCCCCCAGGCCTTGACGGGCTTGCTGAAGAATCGCTCCAGGTCCAGTTGTGGTTGCTGGTCAGCGTAGTGCTCGACGCCCACGTTGGCGCAACTGCTCAAGCTCAACATCAGCAACACTGAAACCAGTAGACGTGTCATTGCTCGGCTCCTTGATCGTGCCTCAGCGCGTTGCAATGATAGTTGTACAAAAATATTGATTTGTACAGGTATGTCCGAAAAGAATGGCGGCTACCGCAAATCGCAGCCATAAAAAAACCGGCCTCAAAGGACCGGTTCTTTATGCATCCCTCGTCAAAAACCAACCTGACGCGAAACGCGAATTTGAGTGGAGCGGGTAGAGGGAATCGAACCCTCGTCGGAAGCTTGGGAAGCTACTGTTCTACCATTAAACTATACCCGCTCAGAGCGGCTGACTTTGTACCAGATGTTCGCCGGGATTTGAAGTTTTTCTTCAAAAAAGTGAGTGTGGGAGCGGGCTTGCCTGCGATTTCGACACCTCGGTGTGTCCCTCACACGTCAGTGAGGCTGTCGCAGGCAAGACCGCTCCTACACGAGCGTGCACTTTAGATTGCAAAGGCATGCTGCGTCTGGCCATGGTGATAACGCAATCGGCTGACGTGCCGCTCCGGTTTCAAGAAACCCACCACGGCCTCCCGACTGTCCCGGCATGCTGCCTTGTGCTCCATGTCCAGGAAATGCCCGGTGGCCTGGATCGTGCTGAAGCTGCTGTCGGCCACATGCTGGCCAAACAGCTTGGCATCCTGGGCGCTGGTGTACTCGTCCCATTCGCCGTTCAGGAACAACACCGGAATGTCGATCTGCCTCGCCGCCTTCAGGTAGCACAAGCGATCACTGTTAAGCACATGGCTGATGTGAAAGTGCATCTGCCCATACTCATGCTCGGCCAGGCTGCTCACGTGCTTGTAGTTGAACCGCTTGAACAGCGACGGCAGGTGTTTGCCGAGGGTGCTGTTGACCAGATGGCCGACGCGGTCGCGATCGAGGTTGCCGAGGTAGTCGACGCCGCGTTCCAGATAGTCGCGCATCGGTGCGTTGATCACCGGGGAGAAGGAGCTGATCACCGCTTTTTCCACACGACGAGGGCGGTGGGCGAGGGCGACCAGAGCCGCGGCGCCGCCCCAGGAAAAGGACAGTACATGTTCGGCGGCGAAGTGGTCGATGAGCTCCAGCAGGAGCTGGCCTTCGACTTCCTTCGTCAGCATCTGCTCATGGCGGTTATGGATTTTGGAACGGCCCGCGTAGGGCTGGTCGTACAAAACCACATTGAACTGCGGGTACAGGCTTTTCACGGTTTGGGCGAAAGACGCCGTGGTGGCCATCGAGCCGTTGACCAGGATGATGGTCTTTGCAGCAGCGTCCGCGCGATAGAACTCCGTGTAAACCCGATATTGACCCTGTATATCCAACACAGCGATTTCTGGCCTCATGTCGTAAGACTCCTGGCAAGCGGGTAGGGCGCGCAGATCACTCTGCACGAGCTTTGTGACAGGTAGGCATACGCCTGGAAATGGAGGCCCATGTCGATCCGATGACGGCTGGCCGACGGGTGTTGTTATGGCGGGCTGTTTGCCGGGGAGGCCCGAGGATCAAGCGCGGGCGGGGCAAGGTGTTTCTTGGAGGTTATAGGCGACTCGCCAGTCATATTTAAACTGGTGATCCTGATTCAAGCAGCAGAGCGGGCACCCCGCAAGGCGATGAAGCGGTTTTTTGCCATCACCGGCCGAACGGTCGTCAGACCTGGCCGATCTCGTCGTCCGTCAATGCCCGATACTGGCCCGGCGCGAGGGCCGCATCCAGCACCAAGGAACCCATGCGTTCGCGGTGCAGGCCAATCACCTTGTTATCAAAGTGCCCGAACATGCGCTTCACCTGGTGATAGCGCCCTTCGATGATGCTCAACCGTGCGGTTCTCGCCCCGAGCAACACCAGCTCGGCGGGTTGGGTGGTGAGGTCTTCGAAGGCGAAATACAGGCCCTGCGCGAACGTCGCGGCGTAATGCGCGCCGATGTCCTGTTCGGTCTCCACGCGGTAGACCTTGGGCAATTTGGTCTGCGGCTGCGTCAGGCGCCGCGACCATTGGCCGTCGTTGGTGATCAGCATCAGGCCGGTGGTGTTGAAGTCCAGGCGACCGGCAATGTGCAATTCATCTTTGTCCGGCTCATCGAGAAAGTCCAGCACGGTCGGGTGCTGTGGGTCCGCTGTGGCGCTCACACAACCCTTGGGCTTGTGCAGCATGAAGTAGCGCGCCGGTTTGCCCGCCTGCAGCACCTCATCGTCAACGCACACGCGGCTGAAAGCCCGCACCTCGTGATGGGGATCGCTGACCGCCACGCCATCGACCGACACACGCCGCTCAACCAGCAACAGGCGCACTTGCTTGCGATTAAAACGCGGCAGGTTGCCGAGGAAACGATCAACCCGCATTACGTCGGCTCAACCCCGCGCAACTGTGCATCGACGTGGGCACAACGGGGGCACAGGCAGGCCTTGTTACGCAACGCGTCGGGCAGGGCCTGCAGCACTGCCGGGTCGAGGGTGACGCTGTAACACCAGCAGGCCTGGTCGGCCGTACGTGGGTCAGCCAGGGCGCAGTCGTTGCGGGCCCCGCAGGCGGGGCAGAGTGTTGGCGTGGTCATGGGCAGGTTCGGGCTGGATCGGACAAGTTCCCGGAGAGTCCCGGTGTGCCGTGTACGATACAGGGCCGACCCTGCCCAGGCTACTTAGAGCTGGAACTTGCTGACCAGTACGTTAAATGACGTGGCCAGGCGCGACAGGTCCTGACTGGACGCGTTGGTCTGATGGGCGCCGGCGGCCGTCTGAGTGGACAGGTCCTGGATGTTCAACAGATTGCGGTCGACTTCGCGGGCCACCTGGGCCTGTTCTTCCGAGGCGGAGGCGATCACCAGGTTGCGTTCATTGATCTTCGCCACGCTGGCGGTGATCCGTTGCAACGCCTCGCCGGCATTCTGTGCCAGCGCCTGGGTATTGTTGGCCCAGCTCAGGCTCTTGTTCATGGCTGCGACCGCATCGTCGGCGCCGGTCTGCACCTCACCGATCATCTTCTCGATATCCACCGTGGATATCTGCGTACGGTGGGCCAGCGCCCGCACTTCATCGGCGACCACCGCAAAACCACGCCCTTGCTCGCCCGCACGGGCGGCTTCAATGGCCGCGTTGAGGGCCAGCAGGTTGGTCTGGTCGGCGATGCCACGGATCACATCGATAACCTTGCCGATCTCGCGCACTTGGCCGGCGAGGTCTGCAACCGATTGTGTGGAGTCGTTGATCTCGACCACCATCGAACTCATGCCGGACACGGCCTGTTCCACCTGTTGGCGGCCATCTTCGGCCTCGGTGGTGGCCTGGCGCGAGGCTTCAGAGGTCGAGACCGCGTTGCTGGCCACCTCGTCCACGGCGGCGGTCATCTGGTTGACGGCGGTGGCCGCTTGTTGGATCTCATCATTCTGGCGGGTCAGGCCACGGCTGCTTTCATCGGTGACCGCGCTCAGTTCTTCGGCCGCCGACGCGAGCTGGTCGGAGGCGTTGGCGATTTCCAGCAGGGTACTTTTCAGGCCGCCCTGCATATCCGACAGCGCCATCAGCAATTGCCCGGCTTCGTCGGTGCGTTCGGTGATGATGGCCTGGGTCAGGTCACCCTTGGCAATGCGCTGTGCGCTTTCGACCGCCTGAGCGATGGGGCGGGTGATCAAGCGGGTGATCAACACGCCAATGATGATCGCAATCAGGAAGGCCAGCACAATGCCGCTGATCATCCACGTCAAGGCGCTGTTACGCAGCTCCTCGGCGGCGATCGTGCCTTCCTTGATCTGGCGGTTATTGGACTCGATCATCACGCGGATCAGCTCGCGCGCCTGGCGGAAGAGTTCATTGTTGGTGGTGTTGAGCTGGGTGCGGGCCTGATCGCCCTGGCCACTGTCGAGCAGCGCCATGATGCGTTCGGAACTGCTGATATAGGTGGGCCAGATCTGGTCGAGTTTGTCGCCCGCCGCCCGTTCGTCATCTTCCAGTGGGGTTGCGCGATAGGTCGCGTAGGACGCCTGGCTGCGCTTGAGTTCCTGGGTGATGTCCTGGCGCACGCGGTCGCGATCCTGAGGGGAGACGTCGCCCTTGCTGGCATCCATCAAGCGGTACAGGCCGCGGTTATGGGCCACCAGGCCGTTGAGGGTGGCGGCCGTATTGCTGACGGACACCAAGTTGTTGGAGAACGTTAGTTCCAGCGCCGTAGAGAGGCGAACCACCCCTTTGATCCCCAGCAGGCCGACCCCGAGGGTGACCAGCGCACACAACAGAAACGAGAGCAGCAGTTTGGTTGAAATTTTCATCAGTCAAGTCCGGGCAGGGTAGCGAAGAGTGCACGCTAGGGCCTCCCTGGCACTATGCGATGCCATAGTGACATCATCGTAATCGACAAAGTTGCGAGCCTGGTGAATTTACTGAATCGATAAAGCTGGCGCAGATGTATCAAGCTGTTGCGAAAACGCACCAGATTCCGTTTTTGATGTCAGATGTTTCGTCATTCAGTGAAAGCTGAATGCCGCCCTCCCGCGTCGCTGGAGGCGCTCTTCCGCGGTCCAGGAGGCCGCCATGTATCGACGACTGCTGCTCAGCGCTTTACTCGGTCTGACCCTTTCCGCGTGTGTGCCCTACTACGATGGAGGCCAGAGCTACTATCGGTCCGAGGTCTACACCTCACCGGCGCCGGTGTATTACTACGGCGGTGGCACGGCGTATCAATACCGCCGTGACTACTACCCTGCACCGCGCTATTACGCGCCACAACCGCGTTACTACTCGGCACCGCGTTACTATCAGCCGGCGCCGCGTTACTACGGTCCGCGCGCGGGTTACCGGCCTTACCCTAACCAGGGTTGGGGGGGGCGGCAACCGTTGGGGCAATGGTGGTCACGGTCGCGGTGCCGACCATGGAGGTGGCCGCGGCGGTCATCGCTGACAGGCCTGCAGGCAAGCGGCGCATGAAGCGCCGCTTTTTTATGGGCAACCTTCAGTAATCGGACAGGTCGGCCAGGGGATGGCGACCCTCCCACGCTTTATTGAAATGCGCCTGCACCACCGCATCCGGAATCGAATTGATATCCGGCCAATGCCAATGCGGCGTCTGGTCCTTGTCGATCAACCGCGCGCGCACGCCTTCGCTGAATTCCGGATGACGGCAGCAATTGAGGCTCATGGTGTATTCCATCTGGAACACCTGGGCCAGGGACAGATGGCGGCCACGCTGGAGCTGTTCCCACACCAGGTGCGCGGTCAACGGGCAGCCTTCGCTGAGTGTCTTGCCGGCTCGGCTGAACAGCGGGTCGGCGTGCTCGCGCAATTGGCTCAACGCGCGCCACGCACAGCGCACATCGCCCACGTCCAGCCATTCGTCGATCTGTGCCCGGCGTGGCAGCCATTGAGCCTGCGGTTGCTGATCGACGGCTTCCTGGGCCAGCGCCTTGAGCAGGCTGTTGAGTTGCATCGAGGTCTGTTCCTGCCAGTTCAGTTGCAGCAGGCCGTCGAGCAGTGCGTCCTGCTGATCGTCGCGCAGGAAGCGGTCTGCAAGGCCCAGGTCCAGGGCGTCACGGCCGTTGATATGGGCACCGGTCAGGCCCAGGAACAACCCGAGCTTGCCGGGTAGACGCGACAGGAACCCGCTGGCGCCGACGTCCGGATACAGGCCGATGCTGATCTCGGGCATGGCCAACCGGCTGCTGGGTGTGACGATGCGTACCGCGGCACTTTGCAGCAAACCCATGCCACCCCCCAGCACGTAGCCGTGGCCCCAGCAAATCAGCGGTTTTGGGTAGGTGTGCAGGCGATAATCAAGGCGGTATTCCGCCGCAAAGAACTGCGCAGCCAAGGGCGGTGCCACGCCGGGGGTTTCCCGGCACGCTTGCGCCAGGCTGCGCACTTCACCCCCGGCGCAAAAGGCCTTGGCGCCGTTGCCGCGCAGCAGTACGCAGACGATGTTCGGATCCTTGGCCCAGGTGTCCAGGCGTTCGCCCAGGGCGAGGATCATCGGCAAGGAGAGGGCATTGAGGGATTGTTCAGCGTCGAGGCTGGCGATGCCGAGGCGGGCACCGTCGCTGCCGGTCAGCTCTTCGAAGTGCAAGTTCATCGTGACCCCAATCGAGAAGGTGAAGGATGAGTATGATCGCTTCACAGGAAAGCGCCGGTGGTGTGTCAGATCAATTGACAAGCGGGGTCGGCTTTCCTAGGGTTCGCCTCACTCTTTTTGACAAGACAATTGAACCATGACCGAAGACGACCGTATCAAACTCGAACCCAGCTGGAAACACGCACTGCGGGATCAGTTCGAGCTGCCGTACATGGCCCAGTTACGTGAGTTCCTGCGCCAGGAACATGCCGCCGGCAAAGAGATCTACCCGCCCGGCCCACTGATTTTCAACGCGCTCAACTCCACGCCGCTGGACAAGGTCAAAGTGGTGATCCTCGGCCAGGACCCTTACCACGGCCCCGGCCAGGCCCACGGCCTGTGCTTCTCGGTGCAACCGGGCGTGCCGGCGCCACCATCGCTGGTCAATATCTACAAAGAGCTCAAGCGCGACCTGAACATCGACATCCCCAGCCACGGCTACCTGCAAAGCTGGGCCGATCAGGGCGTGCTGATGCTCAACACCACCATGACCGTCGAGCGTGCCAACGCCAACGCCCATGCGGGCAAGGGCTGGCAGTTCTTTACCGACCGGATTATCGAGGTGGTCAGCGAGCATCAGCCGCACCTGGTGTTTTTGCTGTGGGGCGCGCATGCCCAAGGCAAGCAGAAATTGATCGATGCGACCAAGCATTTGGTGCTGACGTCGGTGCACCCGTCGCCGTTGTCGGCGTATCGCGGGTTCCTGGGCTGCGGGCACTTCAGCCGCACCAACAAGTTTCTCGAGCAGAATGGCGAAACGCCGATCGAGTGGCGGTTGCCGCCCGTCTAATCAGCGGGATACCTGTTATATCCGACAGTATCCAGAGGGTCTACTTGCGCATTAAATGATTCACCTGGCCTTGTCGGTTGGGTGCACTCCCATCGGTGGTCAATGGCCGGTCATTGATCGATTGCCCAAGGAGAGTGGACATGCCCAAATACAAACCCTCGACCCCTATTCCTCGCATGCTGGACCAGCCCTGGGTCCCAGTGGCGCTGCCATTGCTGGCCGATGAAGTGGCCTACAAGATACACCGGTTGGACCAACTCGCCCCGTTGGCCGTGCAAGTCCCTACGCTTTGGTCAGGTGGGGAACTGCTTGATCCCGGCGAAGTGACACGCGTTACCTGGCTGTGGGATGGCGAGCAGGTCGATGAGAAGGAGTTGGTAGCCCCCTATGGAGAAAGCGATCTATCGGATGTGGCAGGCGTCATACCGGCCATCCTTCTGGCGGTGCCCGGCCTGCACTCTTTGCAATACATAGTCGAGCTGGTGGAGGGTAACCCTACGGAGCCGTCCTTTCCGATCCAGATCGACGTGGACAAGGTTGCGCCCAATCAAGGGCAGCAAACCAACAAGTTGATATTTGACGCTTATATTGAAAGCAACGGCGTGACGGATGATTACTTGGCCGACCCTATCCACAATGACCAAGTCGTGGCAATCGTGCCGCCATGGCCCGATATGCGCCTGGAGGATCGGGTTGAAGGTAAGTTGACGCTGTTGCCGGCACTCCGCCGCCCACTTTCGCGCAGCGACGACATCGTGGCATCGGTTGAAATCACCCAGGCTCACAAAGACGGTGATCCCATCGAACTGGTATTTGAAGGCGAAACGTTTCGCTCTCTGCTCAGTAATCGAGAGTACTCCGCCCAGTACTTTTTGATTGACCGCGCCGGTTGGCAGGGGCCAGCGTCGCGGACGTTCGTAATACTGAATGCCCTCACACCCTCGCCCATTGAGTTTCGTGCGCCTGAGGTGCCACAAGCGTTCGGCGTGGGTGCGAACGGGCGGATTGACCTGGAGGATGCCCGCGAAATCGGCGGCGTCTACATGAATATCCTGGAAATCACTGGCGCACTGGAGGGTGACGTGGTGACGCCTTCGTGGAACTTGATTACCCTTCCACAGATCATCGTGGGGCCCATTCAGGCCTGGCCAGTTCGTGTCGCGATCCCTTGGCCGATCCTGGCCCTAGGCGGTTTCGAGCTGGTGGGCGGGAGCATCCGGGCCAGCTACACCTGGCGACGAGAAACCGGTATTGCGCGGCCATCCGTTGCCAGGTTCGTCCCCGTGGACCTCACCGCGGCAGGCGAACTTAACCCGGATAACCCCAATTACATGAACCCCCGGCTTTTGCGTCCAACGGTCAAGGGATTGACGGGCGATGATGTGTTGACCCTTCTGGACCGAGATCGGCCCGCCGAGGTGGTGTTGGAGTTGGGCATTGACTTCACTGTGGGGGATTTGCTGGAGCTGATCTGGAATGACAACCCCACGCCGGTGGGTACCCACGCTGTCGCTATCGGTGAGAATCCGGGGGATTTGATCCGGTTCCAGATTCCCTGGGCGCTCATCGAGCCGATTGGCAATGGGCCGGTCAATCTCTTCTACCGCACGTTCAATGGCGTGAACCGCCAGCGTTCAAACAACAAAGTAGTGACCGTGGCGGTTTCGCCGATCATGGGGCTGAAGGCCAGCCAATACCCCGACGTTAACTATGCCCCAGGACCCGACTCCGGGTTTATTGGTTGCAGGCTCGACCCTCATCCTTCCTTCGGTGTTCAGGTATTTGTCCCGGGGGACGATACGCGCCTGCAAGTCGGCGATGTGTTGCGATTGACCTGGGTGGGCTATGCCAGCCCCAATGGCAACCTCAGCCATGTGATCAGCGACTCTGAAGGCGTGTGGGAGTCACCGCCCTTGACCCTGGACTGGGTGCAAAACGGTTACCCGTTCACCGTGCCATTCGAGCCCTATGTGCTGTTGCCTGGGTTGGTCAAACCAGACGACTACGCCCATAAGCCTTCCCACGGCTCGGCCACTACGCGTTACGAGGTGATTCGAAGTGGGGTGCCCGTCGGCGAGTCGAATCGGAGCCTGGTGTTGGTCACGTTGATTCGCCCCAATGGTGCACCGCCCTGCATCGGGCCTGCCTGAGTCAGCGTTGAACGCGGAAGGGCGCAACGCCCTTCCCATTCATTGGCGCGCGGTTGCACGCACTTTCCAATAGAACCATTCGCGCTTTCAACGCCTGGTCCATGCGCGCGGGCAGTGAAAAAAGGACGATTCACAGGCCTTTAGCTATCGAATGCCTAGCAGCATATTTTTTGGCTTTTGACAAGTTGTGAGCATTGACAGTTACGCCGTGAATGAGGCCGCGGTTTAATCAGCTAACCGATGTCAGGTTGTAGTGATACCCGGGAATGAAAAACGCTCTCTCCAACACCAGGGTCGCAGGTCTGTGGGTGAAATGCCGTTGTCCGGTCCTGATCCGTCCATCGATGCAAGGAGCTTAGGATCATGTCAAGCAAACAGCCTTCCAAGAGTGCCAAACTGCTCGCCAATCAGGCGCGGCATCCCCATCACCGTAGAGTCACCGACGACCCGTTGGCGCCCGCGCCGCAGATCATGAATGCGCTCCCTGATGTAGAAGGAGACGATCAACAAAATGTGATTTCCAGGGATGTTCAGCTCGCGGGTTTGCAGCTCTCGATAGCGCGGTGGTTTCCTCTCGCGGATCCGGATGAGGAGGATACCGTTTATATTTACGCCGGTAACACGATGATCGGCTTCTACGTCTATGACGGGGATGATCCTGAGCCTCCTGATCCGGTCGAGATCTCGCTTGCGTCCGTGGCGGCGTTGCGATCTCACGGGAGCAAGGAGATCACGTACAAGATTGAGCATCCCAGCGGCAACACCTCGCTCTCAGAGATAATGACGGTGTTTGTCGACACTATTGATCCCAACTACAACAACCAGCCACCAGCGATTACCTTGCCTACCGATTTGACGGGGGACATTACGCCAGCGTATCTGGCAGATAAGCTCGGGCTGGTGTGCTCCATTCCACGGATGGACGACGCCAGGCCGGGAGACACTTGGCAGGCTTTTTTCGGCGACGCAGATGAAACGGGCATCAGCGGTGAATTTCCGGACACTGGTAACGCCAGCGTTACGTTCACCACCGCTAATATCATGGCTGCCGGGCCTGGCGATTACGCTATCAGGTATATCGCGACTGACCGTGCGGGTAATTCTTCGAAGTTCTCCTTTCCCCGGACGGTCACGGTGAACGTCAACGAACCGCCGATACTCGGTACGCTGTCCGTCCTGGAAGCGCCTTTGGTGGATAAGGAAGAAGCGCGTAATGGCGTGACGGTTCGCCTTTCGTCGATTACAAATGTGCTGTCGGTGGATGTTGTTCGGGTGTTTTGGAGCGACACGCTGGTCGCTGAGCAATCTGTTGGAGGGTTTCCGATTTTTCCTTTCGACTTCCCTGTTGGCTATGACCAGATTGCGCTGCCCGGTGATCTGTATACAGCCAATATTGAGTGTAGGGTAAGCCGTGCAGAGACTCCCGCCACCACGACCGTGGACGTAGACCTGGTCGAGCCCGGCACCGGCAACCCCGGCCCGGGGCCGGTGGATGACCGTCTTATCAGGCCGATTGTGCGTGGTGGCGTTGAAATGCGCGACAACCAGGTGGTAGAAGAGGATCGGAACGAGCCTGCCATCGCCAGTTTCACGATTCCGGACAACCTGGTGTCGGGCGACTTCATTGACATTTTCTACGGCTCCATGGGAGGTACGCAGGGTGACACTTATCCGGTAACGGGCACTGAAGCTCCGGATTTCCTGGTTGAACTGGAGATCGCTTGGTCGATTATCGAGCTCTACGGCAATGGAGACATTCCCTGCTATTACCGGATTCGCAACGCGATCAACTACAAGCATTCACCGAGTCAAAACGTGGCAGTCAGTACCTACAGCCTGGATGGCCTTGCGGATGCGCAGTTCACCGTGACGAGCTCTAAGGGTACGCTCAATTGTGAAGCGGGGCTGAGCCCACGACCCTGGGAGGGAGTCCCTGTCTTTATCAAAGACACCGCCACGCTGGAAGTGGGGGACATGGTCACTGTTCATGCCGCCCGCTACGCCTTTGCCGATCCAGGCGCACCGGTAGGCGATCCCATCGAGTCGCTTGCGCGAGAGGTCACGTTCAACGATGTCCAGAATGGCTTCACCGTAACGCTCGACCTGGGTGAGTGGTTCCGGGCTCACACTGCCAGTGGGGGGCGCGGGTGGGTCGGTGTCACTTGGAGCATTTTCCGGCCAAGCACGGGAGACCGAGGCACCTCGGACGTAGTGCAAGTCCAGTGGGATTTCCGTATCTCGGCGCCACCAGTGAACTCCTGTGTACCTGGTGCGACGCGGGCCGGTACGCTTTGATCGACCCATTGACCCTGTGGTCTGCCTCGGCAGCCACAGGGTTTTTTATTGAGTGCCAGCAACCGGCCTCAGTGCCATCCAGATTGACAGGGATGAGTTAAGGAAAGTCCTACATAAAGCGGTAACTCCAGTCTTTAGTCTTCGCGCCGTGGAAAACGGAAGCCTTGTCGGTATGGCCTCCGGTTTCGAACTGGTACCTATTCTGAGGTTGACTGGAAATGCATACGACTGACTCTTCTCGTTTTAAATATTCTCGTTTAACGACAGCCATAAAGCTGATCGCCGTTGCGCCCCTCTATTTCATGAGCGCCCAAGCCATGGCGCTGGAGGAAATTGATGGTCGGACCAAAGACGTCTACGCCAGCGACTTTGTCGACTCCTTCATGCTGCGAAACGATGCCACCCTGAATCTTCATGAAGGCGCAATGGCACGTGGCATCGTGGCGGCCAGCTCGACGTTGAACATGAACGGCGCAAGTGTTATGTCGACCACCACGGGCACTGCGGTCGTGTTGACCAACAGCACGGCCCAGATCAACAACTCGCTGATCACCAGCACCGTGGCGGGCGGCCTGGATGTCGTGCGCAACCCGACGAGTGATACGGGCAGTGAAGCGTACCTGAACGCCAGTGAAGTACGGGGTGCCACACACGGCGCCAATGTGACTTCGCACAGCACGCTGTACCTCAACGACTCGAAACTGGTCGGTGGCAGCGAGGCTGGCCTGATCTTGCGCGGCGGTAGGGCTGAGGCGTTCAACAGCGAGATCATCGGTGCTAACAACGGCATCCGCATGACACGCGAACACAGCACCGTGCCCGACTCCCCCGAACTGCGGCTGGAGGGCACACGCGTAGAAGGGCTGGCAGGCGCCGCGATCAGGGTCGATACACCCATCACTGCTGAAATCGATGTGAACAACGGCTCCAC